>ERZ1370068.1284-contig-11175_pt1 | contig 14660 bp, 19 predicted proteins | sample MGYA00561227_ERZ1370068 | MGnify/ENA primary metagenome ERZ1370068 (study PRJEB38410, sample SAMEA6850437) | metagenome | study: Metagenomic assessment of the ecological functions of the soil: analysis of the soil microbiota associated with the...
CGGCCAGGCGCTCGTCAAGGAGAACGAGGAGATCACCGAGGAGACGGCCAACGAGGTGCAGGCGGCCGGCATCGAGAAGGTCCGCATCCGCTCGGTGCTCACCTGCGAGAGCAAGCGCGGCGTGTGCACGCTGTGCTACGGCCGCGACCTGGCGACCGGCAAGCTGGTCGAGCTGGGCATGGCGGTGGGCGTCATCGCGGCCCAGTCGATCGGCGAGCCGGGCACCCAGCTCACGATGCGCACGTTCCACATCGGCGGCACCGCCAGCCATCGCACCGAGCAGACGACGCTCGAGGCCAAGAACAGCGGCGCCATCAAGTTCCACAACGTGAGCACCGTCCGCAACAAGAAGGGCGACCTGGTGGTCATGAACCGCTCGGGCGCCGTCGTCATCCACGACCAGAAGGGCCGCGAGCGCGAGCGCCACGCCGTCGTCTACGGCGCCAAGCTCAAGGTCAAGGACGGCACCGAGGTCAAGCAGGGACAGCTGCTGGTCGAGTGGGACCCCTACTCCTTCACGATCCTCACCGAAGAGGGCGGCCAGATCGCGTTCAAGGACATCCTGGACGGCCAGACCGTGCACGAGCAGGTGGACGAGAACACCGGCATGTCGGCGCTGGTCATCATGGAGTCGCCCGACGAGAAGAAGCAGCCGCGCATCGAGATCAAGGACGACAAGGGCAAGACCTCCCGCAAGTACCTGCTGCCTTCCGGCGCCCACCTGATGGTGGAGGACGGCAGCGAGGTGACGCCGGGCGACGTGCTGGCCAAGATCCCGCGCGAGACCGCCAAGACCAAGGACATCACGGGCGGTCTGCCGCGCGTGGTGGAGCTGTTCGAGGCGCGCCGGCCCAAGGAGCCGGCGGTCATCACCGAGGTGGACGGCGTCGTGAAGTACGGCGACGTGGCCAAGCAGCACCGCAAGATCTTCGTCACCGCGGACGACGGCGAGCAGAAGGAGTACCAGCTGCCCAGGGGCGCGCACATCAACGTGCAGGAGGCGGAGCGCGTGCGCGCCGGCGAGCCGCTCATGGACGGCCCCATCGACCCGCACGACATCCTCAAGGTCCGCGGCGAGAAGGAGCTGCAGCGCTACCTGGTCGACGAGATCCAGGAGGTCTACCGGCTGCAGGGCGTGAACATCAACGACAAGCACATCGAGGTCATCGTCAGGCAGATGATGCGCTGGGTGAAGGTGGAGGACGTGGGGGACACCGAGTTCCTCATCGACGAGGTGGTGGACAAGTTCCGCTTCATGGCGCAGAACGACAAGCTCACCGCCGACGGCCAGAAGCCGGCCACCGGCCATCCGCTGCTGCTCGGCATCACCAAGGCGTCGCTCTCCACCGACTCGTTCATCTCGGCCGCCAGCTTCCAGGAGACGACGCGCGTGCTCACCGAGGCCGCCATCAGCGGAAAGATCGACTACCTGCGCGGCCTCAAGGAGAACGTGATCATGGGCCGGCTGATCCCGGCCGGCACCGGGATGGAGTTCTACCGGCGGGTGCGCATCCCCGAGGAAGTGGTGGAGCGTCCCGTGTCCGGCCTGGAGGGCGGATACGAGGCCGAGTACGTGGTCGAGCCGGAGCACATCAAGGAAGGCGCCGAAGTCTAGGCGACGAGTCTTCGCCGCAAACGAGAAGGGCCGTCACCGTGCGGGTGACGGCCCTTCGCATTTCCGGGACGACGGACGCTAGTTCTCGATGGTGTCCGCCGTGTTCGGGACCGTGTTCGTCAGGTCCAGCTCCAGCCGCCAGCACTCGACGGTGACCGGCGCGTCCAGCTGGTAGAACGGGAGCAACCAGATCGTGTTGTTGGCCGGCAGGCCGTTGAAGCGGTCGAAGTTCCCGGTCCCGCCCGGCATGGTGAGCGCGCCGAACGGCCGGAAGAGCCCGACGTACGGCGGGGTGGCGGTCGCGAAGGCGGGTGACGCCTCCGTGAAGCGCAGGTCCGGCGTGGGGCACGAGGTCCCCATCTGGGTCCCGAGAGAGAGCTGGTTGGTCGTGGCGCCCAGGTTGACCAGGTCGAAGTCGATCACGGTGCCCAGGATGAACAGGCCGATCGCCATTCTTCCCGTCGACGTCGACGCCTGCAGGTTCGTCGCGGTCACGTGGATGGCCGTCCGCACGTTCACGATCCGGCACGTCGGGGTGAGGCCGCTCACCTGGAGCTCGGGCCGACGCCGCCTCCGTTCGTGGTGAAGGGCACGTCCGACGAGCTGACCACGAGCGTCGTGGGGCACACGCCGGCACCCGGCGTCGGCGTCGGCGTCGCACCGCCCGGCGGTGTCGCCGTCGGCGTCCCGCCCGGCGTGGCGGTGCCGCCCGGCGTTGCGGTGCCGCTCGGAGTCGGCGGCGGCGAGGGTCCGGTCGGTGACGGGAAGCTCGGCGGGATCGTCGGGCTCGGCACGTTCGGTGGGAAGCCGGGGCTCGGCTGCGTCGGAGGGGATGACGGGCTCGGGGCGTTCGGTGGGGATGACGGGCTCGGGTTGGTGTTGAGCGTCACGGGAGCCGGGAAGCCGTCGTCGGCCGTCGTGACCTTCCCGTCGTTGTGCTGCGCGTCCTTGGTGCTGTTCGTGGGCGACTCGGTCTCGTGGCAGGCGATGGCGATCGCCACCCCCAGGAAGCCCGCGAGCATGAGAGGCCGGCTGATCCCTCGCATTCCACACCCCCGATGGCGCCGGGACGGCGCGCCAGGGTCATTTCCAGGGTCTCGACTGGCTCGATTGTGCGCAGACCCTGTTCGGCTTATCAACTCCGGGGGCAAAACCGGCAAGCCGAATGTTGATGGCGTGGGCACAAGCTACATCTCGTCTCCTCAAGCAACGCTTTGGCGTCGGGCCGGGCCGCCAGGGCCGAAGAAGTATGATCGGCCTCAGGGGATTGGGCTTGAAGCGCTTCGTGCTCGTCGCGGCCGTCTGGGCTGTGGCCCCTTCGGGGTCCCTGGCGGCGGGCGTTCTCGACGAGCCCTGCGTGTCCTGCGTGGTGTGGCGGGTCTCCGTCGCGCAGGCGGACGCGATCCTCGAGGCGAGCGGTCGCTCTCGGGCCTGCGCCTCCTGGTCGACGGCAGCGATGCCGCCGCCGCGGAGGCCGCGAACCGCCTGTCAGCGCGCGGAGCCGACGCCGGAATGCGCCTGCCGCCGCCGGCCCGCCGTCCCGGAGACGCTGCCGCGCTGGCTCCTCATCCGAGCCGAAGCGGAGGACGCGGCGCTCGAGTTCCGCCTCAAGGCGCTGACGTCGGACCTGCGGGCGCGTCGCGACGACATCCGGATCGGCCTGGAGGGCTCCGCCCCGACGCTCGCGCGCGCGCCTCGGGAGACCTGTCGGCCTACTTCGACTTCTTCGTGCCCACGCCCGGAGAGATGGCGCCCGACGGACGGACCGATGCCTGGCGGCGCGCGGGCACGCCCCTGCCTACGCTGGAGTCGCTCGCGAGCGTATCCGCGGCCGGCTCGAGCGTGCTCGTGGACTGGCCGGAGTCGAGCGCCCTGCCGCTCGCCTGGTCCGCGCTCGGGACCGCCCTGGGTCGGAGCCGGTGCCGTCCGCGAGCCCGACGCTGCGCTGCGGCGCGAACGGCCGCGCGGTCGAGTGCCGGGTGCGGGCCTTCCTCGACCCGGACGCGGACGCGCGGCTCATCTGGGTGGACGCCGACGAGGCCGTGGAGAGCGTCGCCGGCCTCGCGGACCGCCCGCGGGACGCGACCGCGCTCGACGGCGGCCCGCTCGCGGCCGTGCCCTCGGGCGACGCGATCTCGATCGGTCCGGCCGCGCGCTCGTTCGTCCTGCGCGTCACGCCCGGCGGGGAGGACGCGCGCTTCCACGCGGAGCTGGAGGTCACGGCGGCGCGCTCGTTGAGCGCCGCCGAGATCCTGGCGCGCCATCGGGCGGCGGAACAGGGCCGGCGCCGCCGCGTGCCGCGCCTCATCGCCAGCGGGGACACCACGATCACGTTCTCGGTGCCGGGGCTCTCGGCCCCGGCGACGGTGACGGCGCGCACCGTGCTGTACGAGGACGGCGGGCGGCGCGAGGTGGAGGAGCAGGACCTGCGGTGGAACGGCGCGCGGGTGCCGATGGACCGCGGCCGTGTCCCGCGGCTTCCCATCGTCGACCCGTCGGCGGCCGAGCCGCCGCTCGCGATCCGCCTCACCGAGGCGTACACATGCACCGCCTCGACGGCCGGGAGGACGTCGGCGGCCGTCCCGCGTACGTGCTCTCGTTCGAGCCGCGAGCGGGCGGCGGCGCGCGCGGCCGGGCGTGGATCGACGCCGGCGACTTCGGGCTGAGCCGGCTCGTGACCGTGCGCGCGGGCCTGCCGGGGCCCATCGTCTCGAGCGAGCAGGGCGACACGTTCGCGCGGGTGGAGGTCGCGGGGCGTCCGGCCTGGCTGCTGACGCGGTCCGAGATCCACCAGTCGTACGAGGGCCGGGGCATCGCACGCCCATCGATCGCGTGGTCCGCTTCGACCGCATCGAGCCCAACCCGCCCGACTTCGCCGCGCGGCGCGCGCGGGCGCACGGCTCGCAGGCGGTGATGATGCGCGAGACGCCCGACGGTACCGCTACCTCTCCGCAGATCCGGAGCGGGGCGAGCGGCGGCTGGCTGGCCGCAGCGAGTCGGTCCGCACGATCGCGCTGGGCCTGACGCTCGATCCCAACGTCGACGGGCCGCTGCCCTTCGGCGGCCTCGGGTACCTGGACCTCGACCTGTTCGGCACCGGCGCGCAGGTGAACGGCTTCCTGGGCGCGGGCTTCCTCCAGGGCTCCTCACCGTGCCCCATCTCGGACGGTCGGGCTGGCAGCTCGACTCGACGGTGCTCGCGGTGCTCGTGCGCTACAACGACCGCGCGTTCCACCAGGGCGTCGAGGACTACGGTGAGACGCTGCGGCAGCGGCCGTCTCGCGCGGCCTTGGGCCTCTCGCGCCCGCTCTGGTCCCGCGCGCGGGCGCGGGTGTCGTACGAGCTCGAGCACAACGCGCTCGGCCGCTCCGATCTCACCGCGCCGGACTTCGTGGCGCCGGTCGCTCCGTGGGCGCACGGCGTGCGGCTGGAGCTGGAGGCCCACCGGGGAGCCTGGACGGGTGTCGTCTTCGGCAGCGCGGCCCGTCGCGCGCGCTGGGAGCCCTGGGGCCAGGCCGGCCGGCTGGAAGCCGCGAAGGAGTCCACGAGCTACCAGCGTTTCGGCGCCTCGCTCGCGCGCAGCCTGGCGGTGACGCCGCGGTACACCGCGCGCGTCGAGGCCGCGTGGGCCTCGGGGCACGGCCTGGACCGCTTCAGCCGCTACGCCATCGACTCCTTCCTGAACCGCCTGCGAGGCTATCCGGCGGGGAGCCTTCGCTACGACCGCGGGTGGATCGTGCGCGGGCAGGCGAGCGCGGCGCTTCGCGACGGGCCTGCGCGCCGACCTCTTCCTAGACGCCGGCTTCCTGCACGATCCGGGTACGGCGCGGGGCTGCGCTCCTACCCCGGGATCGGCCTGGGGCTGCAGCAGGCCCTGCCACGGGGCGCTCTGCTGGCGGTGGAGGGCGGCTACGCCTTCGCGGGCCGCGACCGCACGGGACAGGAAGGGCACCGCGGCCCTCCAGGTGACGGCCGCCAAGACGTTCTAGCGCACCGTTCCGCGGGGTAGACTAGCGCGCATGATCGCGCCGGGCGTCCGCCTGGACGACCGCTACGAGATCATCGCTCCGCTGGGCGCGGGCGGCATGGGCGAGGTGTACCGCGCCCGCGACGCGCGCCTCCATCGCGAGGTCGCGGTCAAGGTGCTGCCGGCGCGCCTGGCCCAGGACGAGAGCGCCCTCTCCCGCTTCGAGCGCGAGGCACGCTCGCTGGCGGCGCTCTCCCACCCGCACATCGTCGCCATCCACGACTTCGGGGACCACGAGGGCTGACCTACGCGGTCATGGAGCTGCTGGAGGGCGAGACGTTGCGCCAGCGGATGCAGCGCGGCGCCCTCTCCTGGAGCGAGGCCGTCCACCTGGGCGTGCAGATGGCGGAGGGCCTGGCCGCCGCGCACTCGAAGGGCGTCGTCCATCGCGACCTCAAGCCCGAGAACGTGTTCCTGTCGCGCGCCGGCACGCTGAAGATCCTCGACTTCGGCCTGGCCCGCACCGACGGGCCGCCGCCGCCCACGGACGAGACCACGACGTCCGCGCCGACGCAGCCGGGCGTCGTCCTGGGCACGCTGTCGTACATGCCGCCCGAGCAGGTCCGTGGCCACACCGTCGATCCCGCGCGGGGACATCTTCGCGCTGGGCTGCGTCCTCTTCGAGATGGTGGCCGGCCGTCCGCCGTTCGCGCGTCCGACCACGGCCGACACGGTGGCGGCGCTCCTCACCGCCGACCCGCACGACCTCGCGTCCGCGCCGGCGCCCGTTCCTCCCGCGCTGGAGCAGGCGGTCCTGCGCGCGCTGGAGAAGGACCCGGACGCGCGGTTCCAGACCGCGCAGGACCTGGCCTTCGCGCTGCGGATGATATCGGGCGTCTCGCGCCCGCCCACCGGGCCGCTCCCGCCGGCGCCCGCTGCGGCTCCGCCCACACGCGCCGCGGGTTCTGGATCGCGGCGGCGGTGGGCCTGCTCGCCCTGGCGGGCTGGCTGATCTGGCCCCAGGGCTCGCGCTCGCCGGCCGTGGGCTCGCTGGCCGTGCTGCCCTTCGCCAACGAGGGCGGCGACGCCGAGCTCGACTACCTGGGCGACGGCATCACCGAGAGCCTCATCCACGACCTCTCGCAGCTGCGCGACGTGCGCGTGATGGCGCGCAGCACGGTCTTCCGCTATCGCGGCCCGGGTGTCGAGCCGCGCCAGGCCGGGCGCGAGCTCAAGGTGGACGCGGTGCTGACCGGCCGCGTGGTGCCCCGCTGGCGACTCGCTGACCGTGGAGGTGGAGCTGGTGGACGTGGCGAGCGGCTCGCGGCTGTGGGGCGAGCGCTACCAGGGCCCGCTTCGCCGAGGTGATGAGCGTGCGGGAGGACGTCGCACGGCAGATCTCGTCCACGCTGCGGCTGCGCCTCACGCGCGAGCAGGAGGAGCGCCTGGGCCGCCCCGAGACGGACGACCCCGAGGCCTACCGCCTGTACCTCAAGGGGCGCTACTACTGGAACAAGCGGACGGCCGAGGGGTTCCGCAGGGGCATCGAGCTCTTCGAGCAGGCGAGCGCCCGCGACCCGTCGTACGCTGCCCCAGGTGGGCCTGGCTGGCTCCTACGCTGATGGCGGCCTACAGCGTGCGGCCGCCCAGCGAGTCCATGACGAAGGCGCGCGCCGCCGCCCAGCGGGCGCTGGAGCTGGACGAGTCGCTGGCGGAGGCGCACGCCTCGCTGGGGCTGGTCAAGCTGCTGCACGACTGGGAGTGGGACGAGTCGGAGCGGCGGTTCCAGCGGGCCCTGTCGCTGAAGCCCGGCCTGGCCATGCGCGCACCACTGGTTCGCCGAGTTCCTGATGGCGCGCGGACGCACCGAAGAGGCGCTGGCCGAGCTGCAGCGCGCGGAGGATCTGGACCCGCTGTCCGTGATCCTGCCCACCGACCGCTGCCGCGCGCTCTTCTTCGCCCGCCGCTACCCGGAGGCGCTGGCCTCGTGCCGCCGCGCGCTGGACGCGGACCACGCGTTCGTGCCCGGGCTCATCACGCAGGGCATGGTGCTGGAGGAGACGGGCCGCTACGCCGAGGCGCTGGCGGCCTTCCGCGAGGTGGCGCGCCTCACCGGGAACGACGCGCAGCAGCGCACGCTGATCGCGCGCGCGACCGCGCTCTCCGGCGACCGGCCCGGCGCGCGGCGGATGCTGGAGGAGATCGAGGAGCAGGCGCGCGAGCGGTGCATCTCGCCCTACAGCCTGGCGCTGGTCCACGCCGCGCTGGGCGACCAGGATGCGACCTTCCGCGAGCTGGGCCGCGCGGTGGACGAGCGCTCGTCCTGGATGGCCTACCTGGCGGTCAACCCGCGGCTGGACGAGCTGCGCGACGACCCGCGCTTCACGCGGAGACCCTGAAGCGCGTGGGCCTATAGTGGGAAGCCGCGAAGGCTACGCGGACGTAACCGGGTTCCGGCGGCCGTACTCGCTGTCGTAGAACAGCGGGACCTCGGCGTACGAGCGCTTCTCGGGCGTGTAGACCAGGCAGCGGTCGTAGGGGTGCGAGTAGATGTGCAGGCTGGCCGCGCGCTGCCCGAACTCCGCCGGGTTCAGCACCGCGTGCACGGGCATCTCCCGCTCCACGTGCGACGGATGGTCCGGGTCCATCAGGATGCGGTTGGCCTCGCGCAGCTCGCAGAAGCCGCGCTCGGGGCTCGATCCGGGCCACCTCGTAGTTCTGGACCGCCAGCCGCCCGATGGGCACGGTCATCCAGCAGTTCTGCCCCTGGTGGTTGTGGATGCGCGAGACCTGGCCCACCTCCCAGCAGATGGCCATCAGCTCGAACAGGTCGCACTTGAAGATGAGGTTGCGCGTGTAATGCGTGGGCTCGTAGAAGAGGTACGGCTGGAGCGATGCGGGGGTCCACCCGGTTGCGCTCGGTGAACTCCGCGACCCGCGGCACGTCGAAGTCGCTCTCGACGATCCCGCGCAGGCCCGCGATGAAGTCCTGGATCGTGACCATCCCTACATCCGCCGGTAACGAGGGCCGCTGCCTCCCTCGCGCGGGGTCCAGCGCGGTCCCAGCACGTCCGTGGCCTTGCAGTCGACGCAGTTGGGCGCGTTCACCACCAGCCGGTCGCCGCTGCGCTCGTACACGCCCGCCGGGCACATGTGCCGGTAGACGCGTCGCGCGACCTCCGGGCGGCACGTCCGTGCCGACGATCAGGTGCGACGGGATGTCGTCGCGCGTCGCGTTGCCCGGCCTTGAAGACCGCGTCCACCTTCGCGAACGTGAGCTTGCCGTCGGGCGTGAACGGCTCGCCGGCCTCCACGCCGCTTGGGCGCGTCCGCGTCCGCCTGGACTCGATGCGGCCGCCGGGGAACGCGCCCCCGGTCAGCGTCATCAGCCCGGCCTCGATCCCGCCCAGGTAGAAGCCGGACTTGAAGGCGAGCCGCATGTTCCGCCGCTCGCGCAGGTCGCGCACGATCGCGCTGCCGTCGACCATGCCGGTCGTACTCGGCGAGCGAGGCGGCATCGATGTCGTTGCGCTTGAGCGCCGCGAAGGCGCGCGCGCCGCGTACATCCCGGAGTGCATCGCGTAGTGGATGCCCTTCAGCGACGCCACCTCCACGAAGCCGGCGCGCGTCGCCCGCCAGCAGCACGCCGTTGCCGTGGCGGCCGCGCGGGCAGCGCGTAGTAGCCGCCCTCCGGGATGGTCTTGGCGCCCCACTCGACCACCTCGCCGCCCTCGAGGTACGGGCGGAAGAGCGGGTGGTGCTTGAGCCGCTGCAGCAGGACGTGCACGTCGAGCGTGGCGTCGTGGTAGTCGAGGCCGACGACGAGGCCGAGCGCGACCAGGTTCGGCTCCAGCGGGTAGCAGAAGCTGCCGCCGAACGCGTCGGTGGGCAGCGGCCAGCCCATGGTGTGGATGATCGGCGTCCAGCGGCCGCTTCGTCTCCCAGAGCTCCTTCACGCCCAGCGCGTAGATCTGCGGGTTCGTCGGAGCCGACCTGCTGCCAGCGCAGCCGGGCCTGGGTCAGCGGGCCGCGCGTCCCCTCCGACAGCACCGTGACCCGCGCCGTGATGTCGGTGGGCGGCGCGTAGCCGCTGCCGGGCGGCCCGTCGCGCTTGAGCCCGCTGGCCGTCGTCGCGCACGCCGCGCACGCGGCTCGCCGTCGACGAGCAGGCGCGTCCGCCGGGTAGCCGGTGAACATGTTCACGCCGAGCTGCTCGGCCTTCTCGCCCAGCCAGCGCACGATGCTCGCACAGCGAGGCCACGTAGTGCCCGTGGTTCTGCATGGTGGGCGGCGTGGGGATGCGCAGGAGGACCGCTCCGTCATGAAGTAGACCCGCTCGCTGCGTCACCCGGCGCTCGCAGCGGGAAGTCGGCGTCCTTGAGCTCCGGGAACAGCTCGCGCAGGGCGACCGGGTTGACGACCGCGCCCGACAGGCTGTGCGCGCCCAGCGTCTCCGCCTTCTCGAGCACGGCGATCTCGACGTCGCCCAGGCCGCCGCCCGCGTCCTTGTCCTTCTTGACCAGGCGCGCGAGCTCGATCGGCGCCCGCCAGGCCCGCCGGCCCGCCGCCGACGAACACCACGTCCATGGGCACCGCCTCGGGATCGAGCGGCTCGCGGCGGACGAGCCGGTCCCCAGGAAGCTCCGGCTGGTAGCGCGCCGGTACCACGATGCGCGGATCGGTCATGGCCGGACGGCGGTCAGGCGAACACGGCCCGCGTAGCCGGTTGGCGCCCAGCACTGGATCGCGCCGCGCGACCCGCCCAGGGCCCAGCCCGCCACGCACATCGACCAGAACGCGGCCGGGAAGAAGCCGATGCAGCAGAGCAGGATGCCGAACTGCGCGACGAAGTTGGTGACCACGTAGATGGCGATGGCGAGGAAGTAGTTGCCCGGGCTGCGCGCTTGATGAACTCGATGTTCTCGCGCACCTCGAGGCCCGCGCCCGAAGCGCGCCCGCTCACCGCGGTGCGGATGTAGGCCGCGGGGAAGTACAGCATCACCGCCAGCATCACCACGCCCAGCATGAGCTGGGCCGGATCATCCCCGACGGCAGCCACGCCGCCGCCGCGCATCGCCTTCCGGAGGGCCGCGCCGCCGACTACGGCGAAGAAGGCAGCCGAGGCTCCGGGCAGCACCATGGCACCCAGCGGGTGTACCAGGTAGAGCCCGATCATCTGCTAGCTCAGTCCATGAAGAGCTTTCCGTAGTCGTCCCACTCCGGGAAGCGGCCGCGGCTGCCGCGGGCGGCCCGCTGCGTCACCTGCACCACGTATCCGGCGATGAACGGGGCGCCCACCAGCAGCATGGCCAGGACGTAGAACAGGCTGCCCATGAGCGTCTTCTTCGCAGTCGGGATCTCGAGTAGAAGTGGAAGGCCCGTCCGAAATCGATGTAGGTGGACTGGCCGGCGGTCGGTGACGTGGCCACGGACTCGTGGCACCTCCTCAGGTTCGATCGAAAGCGCCTTCAACCTACGTTCTGACGGCCCGCAGTCAATCCGCAACCCTCCAGGGATTCGAGCCGTCTCATGACCGGACCCTGGCCCTTCCCTGGCCGTCCAGGGGCCTGGACGACTTTCGGGAACCTTCGACGGTGGCGTGGGGGGAAGGTGAGATCGGGGAGGATGTGCGTCCCATGGGCACTGGCAGCGGCAACGGAAACGGCAGGAGCCAGGAAGAAGGCGCGCCGGCGTCTCTTCGTGGCGGGGGCATCCTGCTCGTTCTGGTGGCGTGCGATCGGCCTCGTGTCCGCGTCGCGCGGAGGCGGCGAGATCGATCCTCGAAGCTGGCCGCGATCGGCGGGGCGACATCGCCCGCTCCGTGGTGGCCACCGGCAAGATCGAGCCCCTGGCCAAGGTCGAGGTGAAGTCGAAGGCCAGCGGCATCGTGAAGAAGCTCGGCGCCGACTACGGCGACACCGTGCGCGAAGGGACAGGTGCTGGTCGAGCTGGACAAAGGAGACGCTGTCAGGCGCAGCGTGCGCGAGGCGCGGGCGCACTAGCTCTCGGCGCAGGCCGCCCTCGCAGCGCACGAGGTGTCGAGGCGCTAGGGCCCGGATCCTCCCGTTCCTGAAGTCGAGCCGTGGAGCGCGCGCGCCGGCTGTACGAGCGAGGGCCTCATCTCCACCAACGTCCTCGAGGACGCGCAGAAGGAGTACGAGCTGGCGCCTGAACAAGCGGCGGGCCGCGTTGAGCAACGTGTCGGTGAACGCGGCAGAGGTGGCCCGCGCCCAGGCCATGCTCGAGCGCGCCGACACCGACCTGCGCCAACTCCACCATCGTGAGCCCGATGGACCGGCATCGTGCTCGCGCGCGACGTCGGAGGTGGGCGACGCCGTGAGCTCGATCCTGGTCGCTCGGCTCCCAGGCCACGCTCGTGATGACGCCTCGGCGACGTGAGCGAGCGTCTACGTGCTCGGCAAGGTGGACGAGGCCGGACATCGGCAAGGTCTACATGGGCCAGCCCGCGCGCATCGTGGTCGAGTCGTTCAAGGACAAGAGGTTCGCGCAAGGTCACAAGATCTCGCCCGCTCGGCAGGCAGGAAGGACAACGTCACCACCTTCCGAGGTGCGGGTCTCCATCGACAACCCCGGGCGGCGAGCTCAAGGCGAACATGAGCGCGCAACGCCGAGATCATCCGCGAGGGAGAAGAAGGACGTGCTGCTCGTCCCGGACTCCGGCGATCATCTACGACAAGGACCGCAAGACGTTCCTGGAGGTGCCGGACCCCAAGGGCGAGGGCGGCCGGCGCAAGCGTGGCCGTCAAGCGTCGGCATCTCGGAACGGCGTCAAGGCCGAGTGCTGACGGCAGCGGCCTCAAGGAGAGCGACCGGACCAGTGCTGCGTACGTGCAGCTCACGATCTCCTCCGCGACCTGCTCCGCGACACGCTGCGGACGCTGTCCGCGCACAAGCTGCGCACGGCGCCTGACGATGTTCGGCATCGCGTGGGGCATCGTGTCCATCACGCTTGATGGTGGCGGCGGGCGAGGGCCTGCGTGCGGGCCAGGCCAAGGTGGCCGCAGCAGTTCGGCAAGGACATCATGATCGTGTTCGCCGGCCGCACCAGCCTGCAGGCGGGCGGCATGCGCGCGGGCCGGCGAGCTACAGTGGGAGCGCGACCGACCACGCGGCCGTCGGCCGCAAGCGCGCCTTCGACTGCGCGCTACGTGACTGCCCGAGATCGGGCCAGGGCAGCATCCCCGTGCGCAGCGCGTACAACAGCGCGGCGCTCCTGGTCACCGGCTCGCTGCCGCGCGTTCGCATGACATCCGCGAGCATCGCCGGTGGCCGAGGGCCGCTATCCCGAGCTGGGACGACGAGGCGGCAGTCGCGCCGCGTGGCGCTTCCTCGGGCAGCGACGCCAAGAAGCAGCTCTTCGGCAGCCGGCCCGCGTGGGCGAGACGCGTCCGGCGTCGGCGACTTCCACCTGATCGTGGGCGTGATGGCGCACAAGGAGCAGGACTCGAGCTACGACGGCCGCGACATCGCGAAGGTGTTCGTGCCCTTCGCCGATCATCCGCGCGACTTCCCGAACAAGCCGCCCGCCGCCCGACTCGGTCGACCGCCTGCTGGCTCGCCCGCGCGCACGTCGCAGCAGCACGAGGCCTGCAAGGACGAGGTGCGGCGCCGCGCTCGGCCCGGCTCCACGACTTCGACCCGAGCGACGAGGAGGCGGCCGAGGATCTGGGACACGGTCAGGAGGCGCAGGCCTTCCGGAAGATGACCGACGGCATGAAGTACTTCCTGGGCGCGGTCGGGCTGGCGACGCTGCTTCATCGGCGGCATCGGCGTGATGAACGTGATGCTGGTGGCGGTGCGCGAGCGCACGCGCGAGATCGGCGATGCGCAAGGCCGTGGGCGCCACGCGCCGCTCGATCGTCCGGCAGTTCTTCGTCGGAGACGCTGATCGTGAGTGTTCGTGAGCGGCGGCCGGGCTGCGCCTTCGCGCTACGGGCTGTGCGCGCTCGTGAACCTGCTGCCGATGCCGCCGTTCTTCGCGGGCCTGCTGCCGACGCTGTCGATCGGGGCCTGCTGGCTTTCGCTGCTGCTGGGCACGGTGGCGCGTGCTGTCGGCGGTCTATCCCGGCGCAGCCGAGCGGCCTCGATCGATCCCGATCGAGGCGCTGCGCAGCGGGCGGGCGGATGAGCGCTAGCCGTAGCGGTGTTCGATGCTGAAGCTGGTCTGCTCAGAGCCTGGACCGACGTCGCGTGCGGCGACCGTACGCGCAGCGTCGCTCACGATGCTGCAGGATCGTCTGGGGCATCGTCGCGGTGGACGGTGCTGATGGCCTACGGCAGCGGCTTCCGCGGCGACGCTGACGCACGCGTTCGACGCCTTCGAGCAAGAGCGCCGTCGTGGCCTGGCCGGGCCAGACGAGCGAGCAGGCGGGCGGCGAGCGCGCGCAGGGCGACCGGTCCGCTTCGAGAAGGCGCGACCGCGACGGCGATCGGGTCGAGTGCGAGTCTCGTCAAGCGGCATCAGCATGGAGACGGTGCAGTGGCGGCAGATCTCCTACGGCGACTCGCGCCGCCAACACGGCCGTGCGGCGGCGTCGAGCCGGTCTACAGGGGAGATCCGCAACGAGGTGGCGAGACGACGGGCGCTGGCTCGAGCGCCGGAGGACTTCCATGGAGCGGCGGCGCGTGGCGTTCCTGCGGCTGCGCAGCTGCGCAGAAGCTGTTCGGGACGGCCGGCCGGCGGTGGGGAGACGATGCCGCGTCGAGCGGCGTGCGCTTCACGGTCGGTGGGCACCATGGAGCCGGAAGCTGCAGATGAGCAACTACTTCACGAGGCGACGACGAGTGCGTCTTCATCCCGTACACGGCCGCCGGGGACCTCTGGGACACGCGCTACGCCGAGCGTGCTCGTCTTCAGCGCGGTGTCGCCGTCGCATGGAGAACGGCGGCGATCGAGCAGGTGCGCGAGGCGGTCGGCAAGCGCCAGCGCTTCTCTGCGCACCGACACGCGGGCGATCCAGATGTTCGGGCGCGAGGAGTTCCGCCCGATCATCGACGGCATCACGATCGGCCTGCAGGTGCTGCTGATCTTCATCGGGGCCCTCAGCAGTAATCAAC
>ERZ1370068.6668-contig-5639_pt1 | contig 14651 bp, 22 predicted proteins | sample MGYA00561227_ERZ1370068 | MGnify/ENA primary metagenome ERZ1370068 (study PRJEB38410, sample SAMEA6850437) | metagenome | study: Metagenomic assessment of the ecological functions of the soil: analysis of the soil microbiota associated with the...
CGCCCTGCAACCGATGGCGGGTAGCGTTGTTCGCCGCGCTGCGTGACGGCATCCTGAAACCCGACATCCGCCGGCGCTATCCCCTCGCCGCCGCGGCCGACGCCCACCGCGATCTCGAGGCGCGGCGCACCAGCGGCCAGATCGTTCTCAATCCCTGACCAGTCGCGATGGTGCAGTGCCGCGGTCGCGAACGTGGACCGCTGCCCGCGCCACGCGACTGGCTGCTGCCGGAGTCCCAGCAGACCTCCCGTCAGGCGAAGTGCGGCATGACATCCGAGACGAACGGGTTTCTCGCGGTCTCGGCGTCGTTCCAGCGATCGACGGTGATCAGCAGGCCGGCGGGCGAGCCGGTGCGGCTGATCGCTCATCGCTTCCAGAACCCTTGCGATGGGATGCGGAACGCCCGGTTGAAGCGCGAGGACGCGTTCTCCCACGCGATGATCATCGTCAGCTCCGCGATGGTGTCGTCGTCGTAGTGCCGTTGCACGCGCGCGAACAGCTCGTCGTCGCACGTCGCGGCGCGTCTCCGTGATCGCGTCGGCGTATTCGAGCGCCACCTTCTCCGCGTCGCTGAAGAGCGGGCTCTTCGCGTAGTCGTTGAGCGCCTCGATCTTCTCCGTCGAGACGCCGAACCTGCTGCCCACGGCAGCATTGGCGTCCTGTCAGAACTCGCAGCCGTTCCACCAGGCGACGCGACGGTTGAGCAGCGCCCTGAGCGTCACCGGGCACGCGCTTCGTCTCTTGCTGCAGCGCGGTCCACATCGCCTTCGCGGCGCGGAAGTACGCCGGGTTGCGCGCGTAGAAGAGGTAGGGATAGAGCGGCGCGCCCCGGAGCTTGCGCTGTTCCTCGAGCGTTTCGCGCAGGTCGTCCGGGAGCGTCTCGACGTCGACGGGCGGGATGCGCGTTTTCCCCTCCAGCATGGCCATCCTCCTCCACGTCCCTTGCTAGCGGCGTTCCACGCCCAGTGAAGAGCCATTCGCCACGCGTCGCAAGCGGGACCAATCTGACGGCCCCGCACGCGTGCGGGACCAGACGATCGCCAATCACGGCCGCGATGTTACCTCCGAAACCGTCGGATACGCCGATGGAGACTTCGACGGTGATCGAAGCGTCTATCGGGGGCCGTGACCGCGAGCCGAGCTCCTCGGCGGGGGACTACGCGTTTCTCGCGGTCTCCTGGTTCGAACGCGTCGATGCCGAAGGTCTTCTGGAAGCCTCGCCGCCCCGACGGGGTGACGAGCGACGGCGTGGCTGCGCTGATTCGCTCCAGCCAGCCGAGATCGAAGTAGCGCGTGGTGGTGGCGGCCCCCACCGCACCCGCGATGTGTGGACGTCGCTCGGTCCAATCGAGGCAGAGTCGGCAAAAGTGGCGGCGGTCGCACGCAGTGCGGGAAGCTCGATCCCGAACTCGGTGAGAAGCCGGGTGCCGGCTGTCGTGATTTCGGCGGTCTTGTCGTCGAGGCACGACATACTCGCGAGCGACGAGAGAATCGGTGAGATCAACGCTGAGGCGACCCGCAAGGTGGTCGTAGCAGATTCGGGCCGCACTCAGCGCGCGCTTGACGGGATAGCGGGCGGTATCGCGGTCTCTTCTCGAGAGCGACGGCGACGATCCCGTCGATCATGTCGGCCACTGCCGGCGAGGCAAGCCGGAAATAGCGCTGCCGCCCGCTGCGGACCACCGAGAGCAAGCCCGCCTCTGTCAGCTTCGCGAGATGGGTGCTGGCGGTCTGAGGCGTGATTCGCGCCGCTGAGGCAAGCTCGCTCGCCGTCAGAGCACGGCCATCGAGAAGCGCCGACACCATCGTCGCTCTCGCCGGGTCACCGACCAGCGCCGCGATCTCGGCGATGATAGGGCCTGTGATCATTTCTGCTATCTAACACCAGAATCTGTCGCGAGCGACCCCTACGGAATGAGCGCGAGACGGCCATGACCGGCAACCCTCTGATTTCCCGAGAAAACGGTCACCGCGCCCGAGCGTCGTCTCCACCCGCGCTCGCTCCTCGGAGCGAGCCGTCGGTCCAGCGTGACTTACCGCGGAGGAGGCTCAAGATTGGGCAAGGCCCGGTGATCTGCCAATCTTGTGGACACGAGAACCCCGCCGGCGCGAGGTTCTGCAACGATTGTGGCGCGCACCTCGCGGCGCCGACAACCACCCCGAGCCGCGCTCCTACACGCCGCGTCATCTCGTCGAGAAGATTCTGGCGTCCCAGAGCGCGCTCAGGGGCGAGCGCAAGCTGGTCACCGTCCTCTTCGCCGACGTCGTGCGCTCGATGGAGCTCGCCGAGCGCGTCGATCCCGAGGAATGGCATCGCCTGCTCGATCGCCTGTTCCGGATCCTCGCGGGCGGCGTCCACCGGTACGAGGGGACCATCAACCAGTACACCGGCGACGGCATCATGGCGCTCTTCGGCGCGCCGATCGCCCACGAGGACCACGCCCAGCGCGCCTGTGCGGCCGCCCTCGGACCTCGCGCGCGAGCTCGGCGCGCTCGCCGAAGACGTGCGCCGCGAGAGCGGGCTCGAGTTCGCGGTGCGGATGGGCCTCAACTCCGGCGAGGTCGTCGTGGGGCGGATCGGCGACGACCTGCGCATGGACTACACCGCGCAGGGGCACGTCGTCGGGCTCGCCGCCCGGGTGCAGCAGCTGGCGCCACCGGGCGGCATCACGGTGACCGAGCAGACCGCGCGCCTCGCGGCCGGGCTTCTTCGACTTCCTCGACCGTGGCGAACAGAGTCTCAAGGGCGCGAGCGCTCCCGTGCGCGTGTTCGAGCTGCGGGGTCCGGGCCAGATCCGGAGCCGCCTCGAGAGCTCCGCGCGCGCGGCTTCTCGCGCTTCGTCGGCCGGGAGCGCGAGCTCGCTCTGCTCGAGAGGGCTCTGCGCGAGGCGCAGTCAGGTCGACCGACGGTCGTCCTGGTTACCGCGGAGCCGGGCGCGGGAAAGAGCCGCCTCTGTCACGAGTTCGTCGAGCGCGCCCGCGGCGTGGCGCTTCACTACGCCCGCGCGCTCTCCCACGGACGCATGCTCCCCTTTCACGTCGATCGATCGCGCTGGCGCGCAGTCTCTTCGGTGTCGACGAACGCGCGTCACCTTCGGACGTCCGGGACGCTGTGCGACGCGGCCTCGAGAACGCGCCGCCGACCCGATGGCCCTGGATTTCTGGCTCGACCTGCTCGGGGTGTCCGATCACGCCACCGCTCCTTCAGGACTCGATCCCGAAGCGCGCCGCACACGTCTGTTCCAGTCGCTTCTCGAGCTGATCCAGGCTCGCGCTCGGCGCGAGCTCACGTTGCTCTGGATCGAGGACCTGCACTGGCTCGACCCGGCGAGCGAAAGGCGCTGGAGATCCTCACCGAGCGTCTTCTGGCCCCGGAGTCGGCCGCAAGCAGGATCCTGCTGCTGCGCGACCACGCGGCCAGAGTATCGGCCGCGTGTGGTCCTCACGGGTCGAGGGTCTCTCGCTTGCGCCCCTCCGTCCTCGAGGACTCCCGGACGTTGCTCGACGACTGGCTCGGATCCGGCCACATGCTCGCGCCGCTGCGCGGCCCGGATCGAGGCCCGGGCCCGCGGCAACCCGCTCTTCGTCGAGGAGATGATTCGCTCGCTCGTCGAGCGTGGCGTGCTGCGTGGTGAACGCGGCGCCTACGAGCTGGCCGCCCTGATCGAGGAGATCACGCTGCCCGAGACGCGTTCAGGCGGTCCTCGCATCGCGCATCGATCGCCTCGCGGACCGCGACAAGGACGTGCTCCAGGCCGCGGCCGTGGTCGGGCGAGACGTGCCAATCGAGTTGCTGCGCGCCGTGGTCGATCTGCCCGCGCCCGAGCTCGCCGCGTCCCTCGACCGCCTTTCGACCGCCGACCTCCTCGGTCCCGCCGGGTCTCGGGGTGAGCACACCTTCCGGCATCCCCTCACGCAGGAAGTCGCCTATCGCACACAGCTTCTGGATCGCCGGCGCGGAACCCACGCCGCCATCGCGCGAGCCTTGCTCACGATCCACGGACCCGCGGCCGCCACGCACGCCGGCGCTCCTCGCCCATCACTTCGACGAGGCCGGCGAGCGCCTCGAGGCGGCACGCTGGCACGAGCAGGCGGGCCGACGCGTCGCACGCAGTGACCCGGCCGATGGGGTGAGACACTGCCGTCGGGTCACCACGCTCCTCGCCAGCGTCCCGGAGTCCCGCGAGACCCTGATGCTCGGGCTCACCTCGCGCATCGCGCTGCTCGAGATCGGCCGCATCGCCGGAATCGAGGAGCGTGAGGCACGGGAGCTCTTCGACGAGGCGCGCGCGGTCGCCGAGCGGCTTCACGACAAGGCCGGCCACGCGTTCCTGCTCGACGTCCTACGGACGCCTGTGCGGGCTCGCGGGCGACGTGGGCAGTACCTCGCGTGCGCGGAGCGCGCCACGGAGCTCGCCGAAGGATCCGACGCAGTGTTCGAGTTCGAGATGCGCTCCGGTGCTGGCCCACGCACAGCTTGCGGTCGGCCGCCTCGCTCCCGCCCGTGCGACCGCCGAGCGCGCGCTGACCGAGGTCGCGCAGGTTGCCGGACTGCGAGAGGCGGTCGGGCGTTCCACCGCACCTGGCCTGTGCCGCGTCTGGTGGGCGCTGGCGAGCGCACACCTCGGGCGACGCGGCCGAGGCTCAGGCCGCCCTGGAGGCACTCCTCGCCGAGGAGGACGACCGCGCACTCCAGGCCCTCTACGGAACGCACGCCTTCCTGTGCGAGGTGCTGCGCCTGCGGGGTGATCTGCCCGGCGCGCTCGTCCACGGCCGCCGGGCCGTCGAGCTCGCGGAGGAGCGCGGAAGCGTGCTCTCTCGGGTGGAGGCCGCGGCGTTTCTCGGCGCGGCGGAGCTCGCGGACGGTGACCTCACCGCGGCCACGAGTGTGCTCGAGCGGGCGCTCGCGCTCGCTCGTCAGTCGGCACACCGCGCTGTGGTACGAGCCGCGCATCCTCGCGACGCTCGCGGACGCGAAGCTGGCCGCCGGCGACCGCTCGGGAGCCCGCGCGCTCCTCTCCGAAGCGCGTGAGCTCGTCGACCGGGGACGAGGCTGGCGGCTTGGCGCCTTCGATGTCGCGCTGGCCTGGGTTCGCCTCGTGGCTTCGGAACCCGCCTCCGACCGCACCGCGATCGAGAGCGCGCTCGAGTCCCTGGACGCCCTCACGGCCGAGCTGGGCTCCGATCCTTATCGGCGCATCGCTGCGCTCGAGCGCGCACGCCTCGCCACCTGACCTGCAATCGCTCCGCGCGTAGCCATCGCGGCTGTCGATTTCGGCTCCCTCTGAACGACAAGCTGGTGACGCAGTCATTCGCCCGCAGCGGGAGGGTTTTGCAGTGCATCCGCCTGGTATATCTTGTCGAGAACGACGCGAACGCGATGACCACGACGGAGCTTCGCCCCCGTGAGGAGAATGCGATGAAGTTCATGTTCACGATCTACCACGACGAGAACGTGCTGGACGCGATGCCCGAGAAGGAGATGCAAGCCTCTGGTCGACTCCGCGATCGAGTACGCCGAGGAGATCCGACGGAGCGGCCACTACATCGCCTCGGACGCGCTGCAGCGGGCCGGGACGGCCCGGACCATCCGCGTCCGCGCCGGCAAGGTCTCCACCACCGCCGGCCCCTTTGCCGAGACAACGGAGCAGCTGGGTGGATTCTTCGTCATCGAGGCCAAGGACATGGACGAGGCCTGCGCGGTCGCCGCGAGGTTCCCGCCGGCGCGCGTCGCGGTGCTCGAGGTCCGGCCGGTCCAGGAGCTGAAGCACTCTCGTGATCGACGCGGCCTACCGAGCTGAATCCCGCTCTTCGACTGGTTCGACGGAAACGGCGCGAAGCTCCGCTTCCGTGATGGGGGCGTGCGCATGACGACGAACGGCATCGTGCGACAAGCGCTGGGCGACCTGGACGCGCGGCTCGACCACTGGAAGCAGACGCTGGTGGACCTCTGCCGCATCCCCAGCATATCCGCCGCCGGCTTTCCTCCGGAGGAGGTGCGCCGCTCCGCGCAGGCGATGGCGCAGACGCTCCGCGACGCGGGCGTGGAGCACGTCGAGGCGCTGGAGATCCCCGGCGTGCATCCCTACGTGTACGGGGACTGGCTGCACCGGCCGGGCGCGCCCACCGTGCTCCTCTACGGCCATCACGACGTGATGCCGCCGGCCGCGCGCGAGAAGTGGCTCTCGCCCGCCTTCGAGCCCGCCGAGCGCGGCGGCCGTCTCTACGGCCGCGGCACCGCCGACGACAAGGGCGGGGTCATGGCCCACGTGGCCGCCGTCGGCTCGTACCTGAAGGCGGCCAGGACGCTCCCGCTCAACGTGAAGTTCATCATCGAGGGCGAGGAGGAGATCGGCTCGAGGAACCTGGGCCGCTTCCTCGAGCAGTACCGGGCGAAGATGGCCGCGGACTTCATCGTGCTCACCGACACCCGCAACTACGACGTCGGCCATCCCCGCGCTCACCTATCAGCTCCGCGGCATCTGCCAGGTGGACGTGGAGGTGCAGGGCCTCCACCAGCCGCTGCACAGCGGCCTCGAGCGGGCCGGTGCCCGACCCCGTGCAGATCCTCTGCGCCATGATCGCCGACCTCCGCAAGCCGAACGGCGCCCTGAACGTGCCCGGGCCTCTACGCCAAGGTGGCGCGGCCCAGCGCCAAGCAGCTCGCGCGCATCCGCAAGCTGCCGCTGTCGGAGGCCAAGTTCAAGAAGGACGCCGGCCTGCTCCCGGCGTGCGGCTGTGGGGCGAGCGCCAGTTCTCGCTGCTCGAGCGCATCTGGACGCGGCCGGCGCTCACCGTGATCGCGCTCGAGGCGCGCCCGTTCCTCGGCTCGTCCAACCAGATCATCGAAGCGGCCCGCGCGCGGCTCTCGCTCCGCACCGTCCCCGGAATGGACGCGCGCGAGGCCGGCCGCCTCATCGTGAAGAAGCTCACCACCAGGCCACCCTACGGCGTGAAGGTCACCGCGACGATCAAGGGCACCACGCCCGTGGTGGACCACCGATCCCGAGGGGCCGGCCTTCGAGGCCGCGCGCAGCGCCTCTCAAGGCCGGCTTCGGCAAGGAGACGGCCATGGTCGGCGCCGGCGGCACCATCGGCTTCGTGCAGCCCTTCGCCGATCTCCTCAGGGGCGCGCCCTGCATCCTGATGGGCGTGGCCGATCCCAACACGCAGGCCCACTCGGAGAACGAGAGCCTCCACCTGGGCGACTGGGTGAAGGCGATGCGCTCGACCATCCACCTCTACGACGCGCTCGCGCGCCTGCCACGACGGTAGCGCCGCGGCCGCACCGGGAGTCGGTGAGACACCGGGTCATGCGGACGAGGCTGGCAACCGAGTGGGTCAAGCCTTCGTAGGACCAAGGTCTCATGGCGGCCCCGCAGCCCGGAGCATACAGAAGATGCTGGAAGGTCGCCAGCGGGCGGCTGTGTGCGGTCATCGTCGCACGGGCCATTGACCACTCACGCAAAGGAGGACGCCATGACCCCACAAGTGGTCCACCGGCGAGGCACGGAGCGAGGCCGCTGACAAGAATGCGATTCGTCCGTTTCATGTGAACGTGCCGGAAGCGGAACTTACCGACTTGCGCAGGCGCATCGCCGCGACCAAGTGGCCTGAACGGGAAACGGTCACGGACCCATCGCAAGGCGTGCAGCTCGCGACGATCCAGAGACTCGCGCGCTATTGGGGACAGAATACGACTGGCGCAGGTGCGAGGCGCAACTGAACGCCCTGCCGCACTTCATCACCGAGATCGATGGGCTCGACATTCATTTCATTCACGTTCGTTCGAAACATGACAATGCGTTGCCGCTCATCGTCACGCACGGATGGCCCGGCTCGATCATCGAGCAGCTGAAGATCATCGATCCGCTGACCAATCCCACGGCACATGGCGCGAGCGCATCGGACGCTTTCCATCTGGTGATTCCGTCGATGCCGGGCTACGGGTTCTCCGGCAAGCCGACCACGACCGGCTGGGGCCCCGAGCGCATCGCACGAGCCTGGGTGGAGCTGATGAGGCGCCTCGGCTACACGAAGTTCGTGGCTCAAGGCGGCGATTGGGCGCGCTGATCGTCGACCTGATGGGAGTACTGGCGCCTCCGGAACTGCTCGGAATCCACACCAACATGCCTGGCGCGGTTCCCCCCGAGATCGACAAGGCGGCCTTCACCGGGGCTCCGCCGCCACCCGGCCTTTCAGCCGAGGAACGGCAAGCGTATGACCGGCTCGCCTTCTTCTACAGCACTCGACCTGGCCTACGCTCAGGAAATGGGGACCCGCCCCCAGACGCTCTACGGGATCGCCGATTCACCTGTCGGCTTGGCGGCATGGATACTCGACCATGATGCAAGCAGCCTCGCGCTCATCTCGCGGGTCTTCGACGGTCAGCCGGAGGGCCTGACGCGGGACGATGTGCTCGACAACATCACGCTCTACTGGTTCGACCAACACGGCGGTCTCGTCCTGTCGTCTGTACTGGGAAAACAAGCTCGCCTTCTTTGCCCCGAAGAACGTCGCCATCCCCGTTGCCGTGAGCGTCTTCCCGGATGACATCTATGCCAGCTCCGCGGAGCTGGGTCAGAGCGGGCATATCGCCAGGCTCGTGCACTACAACAAGCTCGACCGAGGCGGGCACTTTGCGGCCTGGGAACAGCCGCAACTCCTTTCCGAAGAGGTTCGGCGTGGGCTTCCGACCATTGCGCAAATAGTGGCGGCCGCGTCGAGAGACCTCGACCATGCTCTGAGAGTTTGGAGAGCGCGTGATCTGCTGGTCCGCCCGACACTCGAGCGGAGGTTACACCGATGGCTGTCTGTCGTGTGTTGTTGATGCGGACGGCCGTCGGCCTCGCCTTCTCTTCGCTGGTGGCCTGCACCAGCCTGCTCAAGAACCCGGAGCAGGCCGACATCAAGCCCTGGCCGGAGATCCGGTCCGATTTTCGCGTGGAATCCCTGCGGGCGCGCCTGTACGAGTACTCGATCACGTTCGCCGCGGAAGTCGATCTCGCGGCCAGCGGCGATCGAGCAACGGGCCGCCGATTGCAACAGTCCGGCGCAACGCCTTGCTCTGGCGAATCCGCGCCATCACCCTGAGATGCGAAAGGCGTGCTTTCGGCTGGAGCCGGTCGAGCGGCCTCGTCGACGCGTGGATCTTCGCACGCCAGATGGATCAGCTCTTCAGCGAAGGCGCGGGCGCAGGCGCCTTCGGCACATTCCAGCCCGAAGCCGTCGCGGTCGTCGCGCCGACTCGTCGACCAGATGCGCGAGATCGGCGGTTCGATCGCCGTGACTCCGCAGGCCAGAGCCGAGTTCGAGCGACAGCATTCATCGATCCGTGGGTCGCCGAACATCCGCTCCACGACATCACCTTCGTCCGCGACTCTCCGGATTGCCCGCTTCGCGGAACAACTGCGGACGCGGGCGGCGACATGTTCCAGTCCGTCGGCACCGTGGAGGAACTGGCGATCAGCCTCTCCCAGCAGGCCCGCATCTACCTGGCCGACCTGCCGCGGCAGGTTCGGGGAGAAGTCGACCTGCTGCGCTCTGACATCCTGCCTTCTGAAGATCTGGCGTCGATGCAGGGCGACCTGCACATGAGCGCTGCAGCAGCGGATCGCATCGCGTCGACCGCCGAAACCCTTTCGCCCCTCGTCGCGGAACCGAGCGACGGATCGTCCTCGACGAAGTCGAGTCCGGCAGCTCGCCCTGGTGATGGAGGCCGTTTCCGTCGAGCGGGAACGGGCGATCAGACGCGATCATCCGCGCGCTTGCCGCGGAACGCGGTGAAGTGCTGCGCAGACGTCGCGGCGCAGCGGCTGCTCACGCTCGAGTGGGCGACCGCCGAGCGCCGTGAGGCGATCGCGGAAGTGCGCCGCGAGCTGGCCGAGGCGATCGCCACCGCTGCGTGGTGAGCGCGTCGTCGCCATCGACGAGGTGCGTCGCATCGTCGATGTGGTCGTTGCTGCGCGTGGCCATCTTCCTCGATCGCGGGCGTGGTGCTCGCGCCTTTCGTCGCTCACGCCTACGCCCGTGGCGAGCGCGGCGCTAGCCGGTGCGTCGCCACCGCCAGCTATATGGACGAGGTCCCATGGTGGGGCCGGATGAGCGATAGGCCGTCCCTGGATGGCCGGCCACACAGATGGCTGTTCGCGTAGATCGAGGAAGATGCACCGCACAATTGGGCTTCGGATGCGTCGTGTTGACGTTGGCGCTCGCCGTGGCGTCGTTCACTCAGCTGACACCGAGTTACGCGCCAGGGTCGGACCGCCGGAGGATCGACGGGATGATCGGGGGATGCCCGGGATGACGCAGTAAACCGGCCGTCAGGACGCCCGCGAGGAAAGGCCGAGTGCAGGAGAGCGACAAGAGTCGTCGGAATGTCGACAGGACAAGCGCGACGACGAAGCAGGACGCGCGACTCCGCCCGCGACATCAAGAAGCAGCAGTCGAGCCGGCCCAGGGCGTGTCAGGGCCGATGAGCCAGCCGCGGCAGCCTGACGAGGAGGAACAGCGCTCGTCCCGCCTCGATGTATTGATTCGCGCCAGGCTTGATCGGCGTATTGGCGGTGCTGCTACGTCGTCTTTGCACCGTTCTGGCACGCTGATGGCCTCGGGCGATCAGTCCTGGCCCGTCACGCTCTATCCGTTGCACCGATCGCTGGCCCGCAGGATTGGTGGAAGACAGAGGCCTCGCTGCGACCATCGTGGTCTGGGAGGCGTCCTATCTGATCGTCACGCCGTCTGTACTACTGATGAATTCGTTTGGCAGCTCCATTTACTGACTTTGTCGGGCCGTTCAACACAACACACCTGGACATCCCTGCACCGCGAGAGGGCATCGAAGAATGGCCGATCGCGGGCAATAAGATCTACGACATCTGGTCACAGGCCCATTCGGACTTACCTGGTCTCGTCAGAGCCTGCAGCCGAAGATCGGCGAGCTGGCTCGAAAAGCGCTTTCGCCGTCGCGAGCATCGGTCTCGGCATGCTGCAGTTCCTGGCGTCATTCATCGTCGCCGGCATCGTTGATGGCGTACGGTGAGGGCCGGCTCGCGCGGCAGTCGAGCGATCTTCGAGCGCGTCATCGGCCGCGAGACGCGGCGAACCGTTTGCCGGACTCTGACGGCCACCATCCGGGCCGTGGCTCAGGGCGTCATCGGCATCGCCTTCGTTCAGGCCATCCTCGTCGGCCTTGCGCTACTCGTGGCCGGCGTGCCGTGGGCCGGGTGTCCTGGCCATGATCACGCTCGTGCTGAGTATCGCTCAAGTGCCGGCGCTCATCGTCATCCTTCCGGCGATCGCGTCACATCTGGTCGAGCGGCAACCAGCAAGGCAGCCCGGCCATCGCCTACACGATCATCCTGCTGCTCTCCGGGATGGCCGACAATGTCTTGCAAGCCGCTGATGTTGGGTCGCGGAGTCGACGCACCGATGCCGGTCATCCTGCTCGGGGCACTAGGTGGCATGGCGACCGGCGGAATCCTCGGAATGTTCGTGGGCGCCACGCTCCTCGCCCTCGGCTATCAGATTTTCAGTGCAATGGGTCGCCACGGGCGGTCCAGACTCCACCTGACATCGCTCACCTGGCGGCCACGAGGCGCAGGAGGGTGAGCTCCGGCCTCGTGCCGAGGCGCACGGGAGGACCCCACGTCCCCGTGCCGGCACTGACGTAGACCCACAAGCGGCCGCGGCGCGAGAGCCCGGCTGCGTGCGGCCCGTGGACCAGATGAATCACGAACGTCCACGGGAAGAACTGGCCGGCGTGCGTGTGTCCCGACAGTTGCAGGTCGAAGCCGGCCTGCTCGGCCAGCGGCGCGATCTTCGGATTGTGCGCCAGGAGCAGACGGAAGGCCGGCCGCGCGTCGCCGTCGGTCGCGAGGTCCGGACGCGGCCGCGCGTCGGGATCGGACATTCGCGCGGCGAAATCGATGACGCCGCCGATCAGGAGGCGTGCCGCGCCACGCGCGATGGTGACGTGGGCGTTGCGGAGCACGCGAAATCCCATCGCCTCGAAGTGCGCCGTCCACGGCGCCGCCCCCGAGTAGTAGTCGTGGTTGCCGAGCACGAAGAACGCCCGGTCCCCGGACGCCAGCGCCTCGAGCGGCGCGACGTGAGGCGCCAGCCGCGGCACCGACCCGTCCACGATGTCGCCGGTCAGCGCGATGAGATCCGGCGCGAGGCTCCTTCGTCATGTCGACGACCCGCTGGACGTATGCGAGCCGCATCGTCGGACTGGCGTGCAGATCGCTGATCTGCACGATCCGGAATCCGTCGAGATCCGGCGCCAGCCCCTCCACGGGAATATCGACGCGACGGACGTAGGGGCCCCGCAGCGCGGCCAGCGCGCCGACGCAGACCGCGGCCAGCGCGGCCACCGGCACCCACGCAGCGCCCGACTCATCGAGTAGCGTGTGCACAGCCGCCAGCGGCGGCAGCGCGGCCGTCGCCAGCAGGAGCACGTCGCGTCCCACCGTGAGCACGAGGAGAAAGCTGAGCCATCCCATGCAGAGGAAGCTCAGCGCCTGCACCCACTCGTGCACCCGGCCCCGGCGGTCCCGATCGCCGAACCAGTAGACGACCGGAAGGATCCACACCATGATGAACGGCGCCGCCAGCGCCGCCCGGACCGGCGCCGTCGACGTCAATCGCGCGGCGATGTACGCGTAGCCGACCACGAGGATCGCGCTCACCACGAGCACGAACGGATGAAGGAGACGCCTCACCAGCTGATGCTACCAGGCCCGCACCCACCGGGCGCGGTGTGGCGAGGCGGAGTAAGATGGTGCGGTCGCCACCAACTTCGATCCGGAGGCCCGCCATGCAGAAGTCAGAGTTCAAGCAGTCGCTGCTCGTCACGCACTACGCGGACACGACAGTTCGAGGCGTTGGAGGCGAACAACGGCGCGCCGCGGCCGCAGTTCCTCTACCGGCGGCTCGGCGTCGAGGAGGCCACCGGCGGCGCGTACGACGCGCACGTGATCAAGGGCGTGCCGGGCGGCGAAGCCGCCGATCGCCGAGCACAAGCACACCGAGCTCGACTTCCTCTTCGTCTATGTCCTCAAGGGCTGGATGAGCTTCCACTACCACGGCCACGGCGAGCACAGGCTGAAGGCCGGCGACTGCCACATCATCCCGCCGGGGCTGTCGCACACGGTCACCGGCTGGTCGGAGGACGTCGAGCTCCTCGAGATCACCGCGCCCGGCCACTACAAGACGACCGACACGGTGAACGGCGTGGAGATCGCTGCCAGCGACCGCCCAACCGCATGGCCGATAACGGATCGATCCTCGTAACCGGGGCAGCCGGTCAACTCGGGGCGGTCGGGCGAACCGTGACCGGCCTGCTCCTCGATCGCGGGCTTCCGGTTCGCGCCATGGTCCGCCGCGAGGACGACCGGGCGGCGGCCTTGCGGGCCGCTGGCGCCGAGGTGGTGGTCGGAGACCTACTCGAACCGGCCGACGTCTATCGGGTCGTCAGCGGCTGTCGGCGGGTCTACTTCGGCATGTCCGTGTCCGCCGGGTACCTGGAGGCGACCGTGACCATGGCGGCGGTCGCCCGGGAAGTCGGGGTGAACGCCCTGGTCAACATGTCCCAGATGACCGTCTCCCAGATGAGCATCCAGAACACCACCCCGAGCCCTCAGCAGCGGCAGCACTGGCTCAGCGAGCAGGCGCTCGCGTGGTCCGGCCTGCCGGTCGTCACCATCCGGCCGACGGTCTTCCTGGAGGGCTTCTTCCTCCCCTCACCGGTCCGACCGTCCGCGACCGAGGCCGCATCGAACTGCCGTTCGGGCGGGGCAAGACCTCTCCGGTTGCCGCGGCTGATGTCGCTCGGGTCGTCGCTGCCGTCCTCGCCGACCCTGGGCCGCACCTGGGCCGGATATACGAACTCACCGGTCCGCGGTCGCAGGACATGCACGGGTCGCCCGGGAGTACTCGGACGCGCTGAACCGTGAGGTCACGTACTCTGACATCCCCCCGAGGATTGGGAACGGGAGCTGAAAAGGGCGGGGTTGCCGGAGCACCTGACCCGGCATCTGGTGACGATGGCCGAGTTGCACCGGGCGGGTCGGTATGACCGGCTGGCGGACGGCGTGGAGCGGGTGACCGGCCGGCCGGCGATGAGCGTCCGGGAATTTGTGTCGCTTCACGCGGATGAGTTCGGCGGTCGTCGGTCGTAGCAAAACAGGAGGGATGGAGATGGGCGCAAGCAAAAGGATCCGGGCGGCCGGGATCGTTTGCCGGTCTCGCTCGCTGTCTCAGTGCTCGCCGTCCTGGGCGGCAGGGCCATTTCCGCGCAGGACACTGGCCAGGCCAAGGTACACCGTGCGAGTGCCGAATGGGCTCGCGTTCTCCGAGTTCAGAGGATACGAAGGCTGGCAGACGGTCTCCGTCAGTCAGAACGAAAAGGTGATGGCTGTGATCCTCGCCAATCCCGTGATGATCAAGGCCTACCAGTCCGGCATTCCCGGCAACGGCAAGCCTTTCCCGACGGCTCCAAGATGGCGAAGATCCATTGGAACCCGAAAAGCTCGAGACGTTCCCCACTGCGACGGTGCCGGCAAGCCTGCATGACGTCGACTTCATGGTGAAGGATAGCAAGAGGTTCGCGGACAGCGGCGGATGGGGATGGGCCGCGTTAGCAATACGTA
>ERZ1370068.8138-contig-7016_pt1 | contig 14644 bp, 23 predicted proteins | sample MGYA00561227_ERZ1370068 | MGnify/ENA primary metagenome ERZ1370068 (study PRJEB38410, sample SAMEA6850437) | metagenome | study: Metagenomic assessment of the ecological functions of the soil: analysis of the soil microbiota associated with the...
CTCGTCGGCTTCGTGCTGCTGCCGGTGGTGCTGTCGGGCGTGACGCTGACGGCATGGCGCGGCTATCGCAGGCGCGAGCCGGTCGCGATCCTGCTGTCGACCGCGGTGATCGTGCCGTTCGGCTATTTCCTCTGGAAATCGCTGACGCTGCGGGTCGGCGATACCTGGCCGATGTTCCTGTGGCCCGCCGGCTTTGCCGCGACCGCCATCAACATCGCGATGCTGCCGCGCGAAGGCTGGCCGGACTGGATGATCCAAGTCGACCATCCGATGGGCACGCGTGGCGGTCGATCTCCGGCATCGCCTTCGTGGTCGGCGTGTTCTTCTATTACGTCGCCGCGCCCTGGAATCTGATCGGCCGGACCGATCCGGTCGGCGGCGAGGCCGGCTACGAGCAGGTCGCGGCGCGCGCGCAGGAGCAGTTGCAAAAGACCGGCGCGACCTGGATCGCCACCACGGACTACCGCACCTATGCGATGCTGCGCTGGCATTTCAACGGCCGCGTGCCGGTGATCCAGATCAACGAGCGCGGCCGGTTTCAGGGCTTTCCGCGATCCCGGCATGGACCGCGATCAGGGATCACACCGGGCTCTATGTCGCGCGCGAGCCGGACAATCGCGCTGCCGCTGTGGGATCTCACCACGGCCGCAGCGGCAGCCGCTCGAGCGGGTCGAGCGACGTCTGGCGCGGCGTGGTGATGGATACCTATGCGCTGGAAAAACTGACCGGCTGGACGCCCGAGCTGTCGCCACCGCCGGATCTCGCCGCTGGTTCGCGCTGGCGCGTGCTGGCGGGGGTTCTTGAGGGTTCGATGCAGCTTGTCGAGTCCGCACGGCCTTCTAGCTACAAACACAGGTCGCGTCGTCCTCCGCGAAGGCGGGGATCCAGTACGCTGCGGCTTATCGGCTGAATCATCTGCAGTCTCTGGAATACTGGATCGTCCGCCTTCGCGGACGATGGACGACTGAATATGAAGAGGCATTACTCGCGGCGCTGGTGCGCCTGAGGTTTGCGGTAATCTTCGCTTGCCCTCTTCGTAGTAGAGGGCGCAGGAAAGACCGGGTGCACGCCGCACCGCGGTCGCGTGCGATTTGCGCAAACAAACGGGCACACGAGCATACAGGGCAGCGGGAGCATTCCGGCCTTCCCTGCGCAATGGCTTTACGGCTTACTTCGTGCTCTTCCCGGAGAACGGCTCTTTTGCCTCCGTCGCCACGCGAGACAGCTTGCCTCGCCGAACTTAGCGCCAGCACCGCGGCGCCCGAACCACACGACTTCGCCGTACGCTTCCGGCGCGTACGTCTATCGCGCCCTCAGCGTCCATCGCATCTCACCGCGCGTTCGTGACGATGGCCAAGCGCCCCTCATCCGCCGTGAGACGGGCGGAGTTATGCCGACTGATTTGCGTGAGAACGAAAGCAGAATATTTTTGCGAGAGGGGCTGGACAGGTTTTCGAGTGATTTGCCCGTCGTGTCGTTTTGTCGCAGTCTGCGCGTCGAGATTGCGCTTGCGCGCGCAAGCAAATCAGTTCGCAGAGATGTAGGATGGGTAGAGCGAAGCGAAACCCATCGCGGTCGGTGCGTGCGTGAGATGATGGTTATCGTGCTTCGCTCCACCCAATCCTACGCACTACAAACGGTGTCGCTGCGCTCATCCGCTACGACTACGACGCCAAGTGCTACGGGCCGTGGGCCGGCGGCAAAGGCAACGACCACATAAACCTTCGTATAGTAGCGCCGCATCCATTTGTATCTGCGTCGTTTACCTACGGACAATTGAGCGTCGATGCCGCGCCCCATAACATCACTGCGATCGGTTCGGCTGGTGTGGGAAAATTTTACGGCCAAAGCGATCGGGCACAGCACAATATTGAGCTGTCCACGGCGACGAGTCCTGCTCTTTATGCGAGTTGACGGTGAGTGCGGTCTGAGATGCCCGCAGGCGAGTTTGTTGCGCCGTGCATCCAGAGCGTAACCTGAAGTGACGTCTTCGTTTCCTTGTATCCAATTTTGGAGTTATTGCCTGCATGTCATCCTCTCTCGGCAAGATCGCGCTCTTCATCGATGGCGCCAATCTCTATGCGACCAGCCAAGACGCTCGGTTTCGATATCGATTACAAGCGCCTGCTCAAGGAATTCCAGAGCCGCGGCACGCTGCTGCGCGCGTTCTACTACACCGCGATCATCGAGGATCAGGAATATTCGTCGATCCGGCCCCTGATCGACTGGCTCGATTACAACGGCTACACCGTGGTCACCAAGGCGACCAAGGAATTCATCGACGCCAGCGGCCGCCGCAAGGTGAAGGGCAACATGGATATCGAACTCGCGGTCGATGCCATGGAACTCGCCGAACATGTCGACCAGATGGTGCTGTTCTCCGGTGACGGCGATTTCCGCTCGCTGGTCGAGGCGGTGCAGCGTCGCGGCGTCCGCGTGACCGTGGTCTCGACGATTTCGAGCCAGCCGCCGATGATCGCCGACGAATTGCGGCGCCAGGCCGACGTCTTCACCGATCTGGTGGAGTTGAAATCCAGGGTTGGCCGCGACCCGTCCGAGCGGCCGCCCCCGCGCGAGCTGCGTCCAGCACATGCCGGAGTTCCTGCAGCGCGACACTCAGTGTGTGATCACGGCGATCCTCAACGCTGGTCCCAATCGCCCCTTGGTCCGCAGTCCGTAGGTGGGCAAAGCGACTTGTCTCGCCGTAGCTCAACGAGCGAAGGCGGAAGCGTGCCCACCATCAAGACGTACGCTCGGCGATGGATGGTGGCACGGCGCAAGTGCGCCTTTGCCCACCCTGCGAGCCCCCAACGCCCCGCGGCGCGGCCTCAGGCCGCTGCCACGAGCATCAGCCCCGCGCCGATCAGGCTGACGCCGATCCAGCCGCGCAGCGGCACCTTCTCGCCGAGGAACAGCCAGGCGGCAGCCATCAGGAAGACCGGCGCGAGACCCTCGAAGGCGTAGAGTTGACTGAGCTCATATTTGCCCAGGAGATCCAGCCACAAGAAGAACCACAGGCTGAACAGGGCGATGCCGGCTGAACAGCCACAAGCCGGTCTGAAGCCGTGATCGTTTTGTCCGTCTGATGCTGGCCATCGCATGCTTGAGCAGGAGGTTTCCGGCAACGACGAGGACCTGGCAGAACAGGCAGAGGAAAAGCGTGAAGGCGGTCATAGGCGTTCATCCGCAACTGCCGACGGCGCCGCCGCAAGGAAGACACCGACGAAGACCAACAGGATCCTGAGCGCGCGGCCCGAGCTGATCTGCTCGTGCAGGAAGAGCCAGGCCGAGATCGGCACCATCAACTGAACGATGCTCTGCACCGCGAAGGCGATACCCACGGGGATCGTCTCTGAGAGCTTCGAGCCATGCGACGAAGTTCAGGACGTAGAAGACGATGCCGATCCAGGTGGCCCAATGCGTCATGGGCGAGTCCGGCTGGGCGGTCGCTCCGATCTTCAGGAGAAGCTCTCCGGCCGCGAGCAGGCCGGCGCACGCGCCGAGCTTGCAGGTAGGCCTCTCGCGCTGGCCGAGAGCTTCAGGCTCAGAGCCCGGCAGGGTCTGAGTCAGAGGTCAGCATAGTTCGAAAACCCGCAAGGGTTTTGTCGTGGCGCGTCGGATCGAGCCATCGAACGACGTACTTCATGACGAAATTTCCGATTGCGGAGCGGTGCCGCACGTAGAGATCGAGCGGCACGAGTTCCTGCTTGAGGTGCAGTTTCGGGTCGTAGCAAAGGCCGGTGCTCGCATAGGCCTTCAGGCCATTGCCGAGCGCCCAGTTCACGATGTCGCGGAACGTGAGTGGTAGAGGCCGGCGCTGACGCTCGATTGATAGTCGATGCCGATGTATTCGTCGCAGATGGTGTCGCCGTCGATCGTGCAAATGCTGAAGGCGACCGGACGACCGTTCTGCCGCCACACGAAATAGCGCACCTTGTCGGGCATCGCGCGGCCGAGCTGCACGAGAAACTCGGGCGTGAGCTTCTCGAAGTGCATCGAGGATTTTTCATAGATCTGCAGATAGAGCGGATAGAGCTCTCGTCGACCTCCGCTTCGATGTTGGTCGAGACGGTCAGCCGGATCGGATCGGCCGCGTCGATCGCCTTGAACTTGCGGCGCAGGTTCTTCCTGGTGGCGGAACCGAGCTTCGTCGAGAGGTATTCGTCGAATGAAGCGAAGTCGAAATTCAGCCGCGTCCATCGGCATGCTCGGAACACGGGCAAAGCCGTCGGCCTGCATGGCGATCGAGCACCGCGCGATGGGAGGCGCGAAATTCCTTGAAGACGATCAGGCCCGCGCCGAGCTTGTATGCCTCTTCGACCAGCGCATCTTTCAGCACCGGGATGCACTGCATCTGCCACGTCACGTCGCCGTCGAGCACGCCTTCGCCTGCAACGCATCCCACCATCAGCACCCGCGTGCGCAGGAAGCCCGGCCACGCGCGGCGAACGGTGTCGATCCAGGATTTCACGCTCGTGCTGACGCCCTCGGCCATGTCGATTGACGTGACGAAGAACGGCTGCACGGTGCCGGCCTGGCTGAGCTGATCCGTGATCATCAGATAGCGGTGCGTGATCTCGGATGCATCGTATCTTCGACGATGTCGTAGTAGCGATGGTCCTTGCGCTTGCCGTGCAAAAGGCCTGCTTCCACAGCGGCGACAACCGGATTTCTTGCCTCTCGCCACGAAGGCGCGTAGCGCAGCCCCGACGGCTGCTGTGGGCGCCTGTGCCGATGGCGGCACTGCGATCGTTCCGGTCATTGCGGTCATTGTGTCCCACACGTTGAGTTCGAGAAAACTGCGCTGTGCGTCTCGATGCAGGCAGAGTATCGAAGTCGCGCGCGGTCCAATGTGAGGCCCATCACGCGCACTCGTGCCAGGTTGCCCGGCAATCAAATCGGCATCTGGTCGCCGCGCGAGCGCCAGCTCGCCGTCGCTTGGGAGTATTGCCGCTGCCGGGCGAGCGGTGGAGGGCGATGTCTATGAGCGCATGGAAGCCGGCGGGCTAGTCCGTCGATGAGCCCGTATCGGATCTGCAAGCACGGCAATTTCATATTATTTTTCGCCGGTTCGACCCGGTGGTGCTTCCTGGCTGCGCGACTTCAACTTCGGCTTGATGCCTAGAAAGTCGATATCATTTTCTTGCAGCAGTTTGTGTGCAGCGAATTGTGCAACAGGGCGGGATTATTCCGCCAACACCGGAGCGTCGGCGATGTCCGGTCCAGAGGGCAAAGCATAACTCGTAGCGGCGCTGCAGATAATGACCCAACTGAGACATTGGCGGTCCACTGCGCAACGGTTTTGAAGCCGGTTTCAGCCCCATCCGAATATTCGTTTTAGCCGCTAAGGCTGGTGGAAGGGCTGCGCGCTCAACGTTTCGGGTTGCGCCCGCGGATGTGGTCAAAGCCTTGCTTGATTGCGGCGAAGCGCGCTTCGATCATCGGCTCAAATTCGAGGTCGGTGAAGATATATGGCAAGTCCTTTTCGACGCCTTCGCGGACGAGTTCACCGACATAGATGGGTTCTATGCCCTGAGAGATGCGTTCCCGGATCATATTGATCCGCTCGGCAAGTGGGCCCGAAGTCGGCAAGGCAGGGAGCGCCCCTCGAAGCGCTTGGGGAGATTGCGTCTTGAGTTCATGATTTGAGTGCGGATGAACCCTGGACACAGCACCGATACGCCAATCCCGCGGGGCGCGAGTTCACGCCGCAGGCCCTCGGACAGCGCGACAACGCCATACTTGGAGACGTTGTATGCATTGCTCTCCCTGAAATAAGGCCAGCGATCGAGGCTGTGGAGACGATGTGTCCACCCTCGCCATGCTGCTCGATCAACGGCCCGAAAATCTCGATCCCCCAAATGGTCGCCATCAGGTTGACGCCCATGGTCCAGTTCCACGACGCCTCGGTCCAGGTGCCATAAGGCCCACCGCCGCCGACGCCCGCGTTGTTGACGAGGATATGCACCTTGCCATAGCGGGCAGTCGTGGCTTCGGCGGCCGCCACGAGTTCGGCTTTGAGTGAAACGTCCGCTTTCACGCCGTCGACATCGACGTTGGTGAGCCTCAGTTGCTTGAGCGCTGCGGACAGAGCCGCTTCTTCAATGTCGCAAAGCATGACTTTCGCCCCCGCCTGGGCGAAGGCGGTCGCGATCCCCAGTCCAATGCCTGACGCTGCACCGGTCACGAACACAGTCTTTCCAGCGAGTTCCTTCACGCGCATTCTCCCCCGTGCAAGCGGACACCCTCGCCCCAAAACGCCAAGTGTCCCCGGACGCCATATGACCGCGTTTTCGAGCGATTGGGAAGCGTGCCGGATGTTCGTTCGTGGGCACGTTTGAGACGTGCCGGCCTATCCTGAGCGTGTCCGTTCACCGCGGTAGGCCGGAAGTCGCAATGGTCGGGCCAAATCGACGCGAATGACCCGACTGAGAGAAATTAGCGCAACATGGTCGGATATTAGCAAGGAACGGATCGCGTCCATGTGCGCAGAGCCGCCGCCGTCATCGGCACCGCCATCTTCTTTCGTGTTCGTGCCCTGCGTGCTGGCCAGGGTATCCCGTGGTGGATTTCGCGTTGGGAATTTCTGCCGCCATTCTTCGATCTGCAAGCGACGCGCGTTGTCGGGATACTGTTGATCGTCGCGGGTTTACCCGGGCTTGTTGACTCGTTTGCGCGCTTTGCCCTGCAAGGTCTAGGCACTCCGGCGCCGATCGCACCGACGCAGAACCTCGTGGTGACGGGTCTGTATCGCTACGTGCGCAATCCTATATACATTGCCGTGGTCGCCGTCATTCTGGGCCAAGCGATCCTGTTCGGCGATTGGCGTCTCATGACTTACGGCGGGCTCATGTGGCTCGCCTTCCACGCCTTTGTCCTGACGTACGAGGAGCCGGTGCTTGCTCAGCAGTTTGGGGTCCAGTACGAGGATTTCCGGGCCAACGTCCCGCGGTGGATTCCGCGGCTGTCTCCATGGCGCACCGCATAAGACCGCCAGCCAACCAATGGCGGAGAGGGGGCGAGCGGGGACCGGACCGGAAGCATACTCTGAATTCCGGTAGTTCGGCGCAAACCCTGAGGTGACCACACTACCACGGCTCAGTTCTGTAAAGGCTTCTGCTTGCTGCGGTGCACGAGTCTGGTTCTGGCACTTTTCGGACGTGGCCCGATGTCCGACCTGAGTCTGCTATGCGAGCCAAAACGGACGTTCGCCAACGCCTCTGGTTTGGGAGTTCACGCCTTGCTTTCGACAAGTCGTTGACGCGTGAACCGGGAGAAGCCTGCGGCGCTGCGGGTGCGCAACCGAGCGTGCAACACCGATCAAGAGCTACCGAGGATAACTATCTGCAATTTCGTCTTGTTGTTCGTCGTTCGATGGCGCTGTGCGTTGCCCTGGCGGAATTCGGAACCTCACGCCTCTTCGTCGCGCTTGCGCAGCAGATCCTTGGCGAGATCGGCGAGCGCCGGGCCGCGGCAGCGCGGTGAACGGCAGCGGGCGGGTGACGTCGATCGCGGCGAGGCCGAGCCGCGCCGGTGAGCAGGCCGTTGAGCACGCCTTCGCCGAGCCGTTGCGAGAGCTTTGCCGCGATGCCGTGGCCGAGCATCTGCTGCACCAGGCTGTCGCTCGCCGCCATGCCGCCGGTGATGGCGAGGTGCGCCGATGACGTGGCGCATCAGGCGGATCATGCCGAGCGTGCCGGGCCGGCCGCCGTAGAGCCGCGCCAATTGCCGGATCAGCCGCAGCGACGGCCACGAACACGAACAGCACGTCGATCAGGGCGCGCGGGCTGACCGCGGTGACGATCGAGACGCGTTGCGCGGCCGATGAGACCAGCCGGCGCGCTTCCTCGATCGAGCGGCGTCATCAATTCGCGCTCGGCGAGCTTGATCATGTCGGCGCCGTCGATGATGTCGTCGGCATGGCCCTGCAGCGTGGCGCGGGCGCGCGCCAGTTGCGGGTTCTGATGCGCGAGCTTGAGCAGGTCGTCGACGATGGCCCGGCTTTCCGCGCGGTCGTCGCTGCGCAGCACTTCGGCGGCGCGCTGATGCAGCTTTTCGATGGCCGCCAGCCGCGCCAGCCCGAAGGCTTCGCGCCCGATCACGACCGCCAGCGCCAGCGCCGCGGCGGCAGCGAATGCCAGCGCGACGAAGCCGAGGCTCTCGCTGCGCGCGAACAGATCCTCGATCAGGTTGACGACGCCGAGGCCCGAGGCCGAGCAGCACCAGGCCCGCCGACCGCGGTCCAGAACAGCGTGCCCCAGCGGAAGCCGCGGCGCGCCGGAACGAGCGGCGCCTCGATCGGCACCGGCAGCAGCGGCAGGATCGGCTTCCGGCGTGATCTGCACGGTGCCGCGGGCGGGGCGGCCGGTTTCATCCGGATCCATCACGACCACGCCGGGATCGTCGAGCTTGAACGTCGCCGGCCGCCGATGAGGCGTTTTCTCGCTCATTGCAGTCGGTCTCCGATCAGGAACTGGAGGGCGCGGTCAAGGCGGATGTGAGGCAGAGCGGGCTCGTCGTCGCCGTCGCGCTCCAGCAGCGGCGGCCGGAAGCGCAGGAAGCGGAAATCGGCCTGTTCGGAAGGCGCGCTGGAAAGGCCGCGAAAGCCGCCGCTTGAACAGTTCCTCGGGATCGGCGGGCAGGTCGCCCGGAAAGGTCGCGACTTCGGTCTCGCCGTCGAAGGTCTCGCCATTGGCGACTCTCGCCGGGCGCGGGCGTGCCGAGGATCGACGGCAGCTTGTCCCGGCCGCGCGCGACCTGCGCCTCGCGGGTGGCGCGCACCGCGGCGAGCGCGACCACGTCGATGGCAGCGCCTGCATATTCGGCGCGGTCGGCCGCCTTGGCGACCGCCCGCCGCAGCACCGCTTCCAGCCGGTCATGGCTCTGAATGGTGCAGATGATCGGCCTTGGTGGCGGCAAACAGGATGCGGTCGATCCGCGGCCGGAACAGACTGCTGAGGATCGTGCTGCGGCCGATCCGGAAGCAATCGAGAATGCCGGCGAGCGCGGCTTCGAGATCGTGCAGCGCTTCCGGTCCGGCGTTGAACGCCGCGAGCGCATCGACCAGCACGATCTGGCGATCGAGCCGCGCGAAATGATCGCGGAAGAACGGGCGCACCACGACGTCCTTGTAGGCCTCGTAACGCCGCCGCATCATCGCCCACAGCGAACCGTCGGGCGCGCTGCCGTCGGCCGCGCACATCGAGCGGCGCAAAGGTCAGCGCCGGCGAGCCAGCGAGATTGCCCGGCATCAGGAAGCGGCCGGGCGGCAACAGGCTCATCGCAAAACGTTCGTCGCGGCAGGCGCGCAGATAATCCGTGAACAGCTTTGCCGCGCATGCGCGTCGCCTGTTCGTCCTCGCGGCCTTCGGCGATCAAGCGTCGCCAGATGCTCGTGCCAGGGCGCGGCGAGTTTTGCGCGCGGGCCCTCGCGCGACAGCGCGAGGCTCTCGGCCGACCATTGCTCAAAACTCTTGTTGAGCAGCGGCAGATCGAGCAGCCATTCGCCGGGGTAGTCGACGATATCGAGGGTCAGCGTGCGGTCCGCGCCATTCTGCCGCTGGTAGTCGATGACGAGGCGCAGTTCGCTGATGTCGACGGTGGAGTTCGGCCAGCGCCGCTCCTCGATCAGGGTGCGGACGTGGTTCTCATAATCGAAGCGCGGCACCGGCATCGTCCGGCTGCGGCTCCAGCCGGGCGCGGGCGATCCGGCCCGTGGCATAGGGCTCGAACACCGGAAACCGGCCGCCGCGGGTCAGGCCGTGGATCAGCGCCGTGATGAACACGGTCTTGCCGGCGCGCGACAGGCCGGTGACGCCGAGCCGCACCGTCGGATTGAAGAAGCTGTCGCCGTAATCCAGCAGCGCCCGCGCCGACAGGCGCGCTTCCTCGACGATATCTGAAAACTGGGGGCCATGCGGGGCGTGGAAGGCTCGGTGCGAGAGAGGCGATTGGCGGGATAATCACCGGAAAAGTGGCGATTGGCGGGCCAAAATCAAGCTTTCGTCATATCCGACGCGATCGCCGGGGTTGAACGATGCGTTGACCTCGACGACAGGCTCCATGTCTTATCGCTCCTCATTAACCTGCCGCAGGCCGGCATGACCATTTTCAGACTGAAGCAACTCGCCTCGACCTCCGTTCCATGCGGCGGCCGGCGCCATGCGCTGGAACTACGATCGCGCCGAACTGATCGCCGACGGCGTCGTGCATATCGTCGGCGTCTGCTTTGGACTGGTCGCCGCCACCGCGCTGATCGTGCTGACCGCGGTCTATGCCACCGCCGTCGATATCGCCGCGGTGTCGGTCTATGTCGCGGGCCTGCTGGCGATGCTGGTGCTGTCGGCGACCTACAATCTCTGGCCGGTCTCGCGCGCCAAATGGGTGCTGCGCCGCTTCGATCACTCGGCGATCTATCTGCTGATCGCGGCGACCTACACGCCGTTCATCATGGAACTGAAGGACAGCTACTTTCGCGATCGCGCTGCTGATCGGGGTGTGGTGCGTGGCGATCGTCGGCATCGTGCTCGAAGCTGGCGCTGCCGGGCCGCTACGACCGGCTGGCGGTCGGGCTTTATCTGGCGATGGGCTGGAGCGGCATGATGCTCTATGACGCCGTGGTGAAGGCGCTGCCGGCCATGGCGCTGGGCTTCATGGTCGCGGGCGGCGTGCTGTACAGTCTCGGCGTGATCTTCCATGCCTGGCAGCGGCTGCGTTTCCAGAACGCGATCTGGCATGGCTTCGTGCTTGCTCGGCGCGGCCTGCCACTACACGGCTATCCTCGATCTGGTTCTGACGCTGAGAAACAATAACGAGGGAGAGACGGCCATGCAGGTGACGGGCAAAGTCGTGGTTGTCACCGGCGGCGGCAACGGCATCGGCAAGGCGATGTGCGAGGCCTTCCATCGCGCCGGCGCAGCCAAGGTCGTCGTCGCCGATATCGATCCGGACGGCGCGCGAGCCGTCGCCACGCCGATCGGTGGGGCGGCCTTCAAATGCGATGTCGGAAAGGAGAAGGACATCCTTCACGTCATCGAGGAGACCGAGCATCAATTCGGCCCGATCGCGCTGTTCTGCTCCAATGCCGGCATCGGCGGCGGCTTCGATCCGCTGTCGGTCAATGCCGGCGGAACCTCCGACGAGCCGTGGTCAGCGAAGCTGGGCCGTTCATGTCATGGCGCATGTCTATGCGGCGCGGCATCTGATCCCGCGCATGAAGGCGCGCGGCGGCGGCTATTTCCTCAACACGATTTCGGCGGCGGGCCTGCTGTCGCAGGTCGGCAGCCCGGCCTATTCGACCACCAAGCATGCCGCGGTGGGTTTTGCCGAAAACCTCGCGATCTCGCACAAGGCCGACAACATCAAGGTTTCGATCCTGTGCCCGCAGGGCGTCGACACCAACATGCTGCGCTCGATCCCGAAGGGCCCGCAATCCGGCGACGGCGACCTTTCGCCGGAGCAGGTGGCGCAGGACGTGCTGAAGGGACTGGAGCAGGAGACGTTTGTGATCCTGCCGCACCCGCAGGTGCTGGGCTACATGCGCAAGAAGACCGAGAATTACGACCGCTGGATCTCGGGCATGGCGAAGATCCAGGCGAAGATGCGGGAGAGTTACGGGAAATAGCGTAGCGAGAAGGGCAGCCTTTCGGCCGCCTTTCCCGATAACCTGCTTTTACTGGCACCGGTAGCATCAGGCCGTCGTCGAGGCGGACCATTGTGCCGGGCTGGCAGATGATGCCGTTGCGCGCCGCGTAGTCCTGGCTCCATACGCCCGGGCCGCCGTAATAGGCAGCAGGAGCCGCCGCCGTAATAGGCGTAAGGGCCGCCGCCGCTGCCATAGTAGGCGGCGGTCGCTCCGGCTGCGACAGCACCGGCGCCCACCGCGGCTGCACCGGCCGCGGCCCGCCGCGCCTGCCGCCGGGCAACGCCCGGGGTGGGTCGAGGATCACCCATCTGTGCCTGCGCACGCTCGATGGACAGCGAAACGCCCTTGTAGTTCGCTCCAGTCAAACGAGAGCATGGTCGCGCATGTGAAGACGGAGAGCGGCGAGGGCAGCTTTTCCGAAACTTGGCTGTTTCATGATACTCACTCCAGAGTTGCCCCATGCTGAATTCTCGTGCGAGCGTCAGAGGGCCGTCAAGTAGTGCCGCGTGTGGAACTTGCGGACGAATTGTCGAGCCTTTGGATCAAGAAGAGGCTTCATGAGCTGGCGTGGCTGGCCATTCGGAAAAGCTCCGGCGGCGCCGGATGCTCGCCGCATGCGCTGCTGGCTGATATCGAGAAGCAGGGCGGGCAATATCTCGACGAGGCCGACAACGGGAAATGGGTCTATCCGGCCTGCAAGCGGATCGCGTCGGATGCCGGCGCCGACAAGGACCAGGTCGGCAACCACACGCGGCTGGAAGCCGTGCGCTATCTGCTGACGGTGCCGCGGGGCGAATTCAGGCTGCTCGCCGAGCCCGGCTCGCAACCGGCGATACTGGACGGCTATCTTCGCCAGTTGCCGCACGATGAAACGGTGATCGAATTCACCGGCAACACGATGAGCGATCTGGCGATTGCCGTCATCGCCGGATTCAACTGGCTCAATCATTGCGCCGGCCTTGCCGGCGCCGACCGCCGAAAATTTTCGGGAACGCTCAACCACTTCCGCAGAGTTGCGATGTCGGCGCAGAAATGGTGGGAGATGAAGGGCGCCAAAGAGCGTTACGCGCAGCTGTTGCAGGCGCAGCGGGAGCCGCCGCTGTTCCTGTATCTGGTCTGGGCGGACTATGGCCGACTTGCGAACGAAATCGCCGCGGCGCGCGGCCGGGCGTCGGGCCTAATTTTTTGCGCGTAGAGCAGCGGGCACGGCCAGAATCCACCATCACCTCGATCAGGCTGGTGCCGTCATGCGAAAGCCCGTGCGCTGAGCGCGCCCGCGAGTTCGGATGATTTCGTCACGCGCACGGCGTGGCGGCCCATGCCTTCGGCGAGCTTGACGAAATCGATGCCGGGCAGTTCGAGGCCCGGCACGTTGCGCACCTGCATCACCTGGCTGAACGAACGCATCGCGCCGTAGCCGGCATTGTTGATGACGATCGACCGTGAGCGGCAGGTTGCGCCGGGCCGCGGTCCACAGCGCCTGGATCGAATACATCGCCGAGCCGTCGCCGATCAGGCAGACGGTGCGCGCACGCCGGGTCGTCCCAGCGCCATGCCGACGGCGGCGGGCAGGCTGTAGCCGAGGCCGCCGCTCGACATGGTGTAAAAACTGTCCTGGCCGCGCATCGGCATGAACTTTTGCATCGCCGGGCGATGCGAGGGCGCTTCCTCCACCAGCGCCGCATTGGCGGGCATGGCTTCCGACAGCGAATGCAGCAGGAATTCGACCGGCAGCGGATCGGCGGCTGATGGCGCCGGCGGCAGCGTGCGGCCCGCCGGCATCGCGCGCTTCGATTCCGGCAAGCAGGTCGAGCAGCATCGCCAGCGCCGGCTTCATGGTCGCGACGATGCTGGCGCCCGACGGCGTGACGGCGGCGGCGTCCGGATCGTCGGTGATCTGGAAGATCGTGGTGGCGCCGTCGAAGATCGCGGCGTGGCCCTCGACATGGAAGGTGAACACCGGCGCGCCGATCACGACGCACCAGATCGTGGTCGCGCAGCGCGTCCGATAGCTGTCCCGGCGAGGCGTGCAGGAAGCCGGCGAACTGCGGATGACGTTCCGGGAATGAGCAGCGCGCCGAGAACGGGCTGACCCAGACCGCGCGCCTTTGCCTTCTCCGCGACCCGCACCATCAGATCGACAGCGCCGGCGCGGTCGACGCCGGGGCCGACGACGAGGGCAGGGCGCTTGCTCGCCGCGAGCGCGGCGACCGAGCGCCTTCATCGCCGTCCGGATCGGGGCCGAGTTCGCGGCTGACGCGGCGGGCTTCGACCGGCTGCGTCGGGCGCGTCCAGTCGTCGATCGGGATCGAGACGAAGGTCGGCCCGCAGGGCGGCTGCATCGCGACGTAGTAGGCGCGCGCGATCGCCGCCGGCACGTCTTCGGCGCGCGCCGGCTCGACAGCTGCATTTGACGTAGGGCCTGCGGAAATTCGGTAGCGCGCTCGGCGATAGAGAAAGGCCTGCAGCGGCAGGATCGAGCGCGCCTGCTGGCCGGCGGTGATCACCAGCGGCGTCTGGTTGCGGTGGGCGGTGAAGATGTTGCCGAGCGCATGGCCGACGCCGGCGCCGGAATGCAGGTTGACGAAGCCGGCGTTGCGGGTCGCCTGCGCGTAGCCGTCGGCCATGCCGACGACGACTGACTTCCTGCAGGCCGAGCACGTAGTCGATGTCGTCGGGCCAGTCGCTGAGGAACGGCAGTTCGGTCGAGCCGGGATTGCCGAACACGCGCTTGATGCCGAACGCGCGGAGCAGGCCGAAGGTGGCGTCCTTGACGGTGAGCGCGGCGCTCGCGGCTTTGGCTGACTTGCGGGACGACATCGGGCGGCGGCTCCCATCAGGATTTTCTTGTGTTCCGCCATCGCTCTCGAGCAAAGACGGAAGCAATCCACGTCTCGATGGATTGCTTTACGAAGTCAAGCCGGCCCGCGAAAACAAATAAGGAGGCGCCACGCGCCTCCCCCTTTTTCAAGCGAACACGCGACCGTGCTCGATCCCTGC
>ERZ1370068.3834-contig-2934_pt1 | contig 14631 bp, 31 predicted proteins | sample MGYA00561227_ERZ1370068 | MGnify/ENA primary metagenome ERZ1370068 (study PRJEB38410, sample SAMEA6850437) | metagenome | study: Metagenomic assessment of the ecological functions of the soil: analysis of the soil microbiota associated with the...
CCGGCGACAAGGCGTTCCCGGCGGCGAAGGATAGTGGCTGCCCGCTGGTGAAGTAGGGCGCGTCTCTCACCACACGTCGTCCCGGCGTGCGCCTGGCGTGCGCGGGACGACGATGAGAGCTGCGCGAGGCTCACGCATGCGCCAGCCGCCATACGATCATGTGCCGAGCGCGCCGACCCAGAGAATGATGGCGGCGCTGGCCTGGATGCCAAAGCCGCGGCCGCGCTTGCGCGGCGGCCTCTGAGTAGCCGATCAGATAGAGGATGCGGCCAGCAATCCAGGCTCGGCCGAGCAACGCGGCGCCGATGTCGCTGATGTAGATCGCAAACAGCCACAGCGAAGGCAGAAAGATCGGCATCCATTTCCAGCGTGTTCATCTGCACGCGGAAACACGCGCTCGAAATCTGGATTGCCTGAGGTCGCCGGCACCTTGACGCCGAAGGCGACGCGGGCCTTTGAGACTTGGATGGAGGTGAAGAGGTAGAACAGGATGGCAAGGCAGGTGACGAGAGCAGTCAGATGATACATCGCAGAAATCCCCCTTTTGCGTCGTTGGCTTAGTAACCCGTCATCTCCAGATATCCCAGTCCGCTGTGGCTGCCGGCAAAGCTGATCGGCCCTTCCCAATAGGGGAAGTTCGTTCCCATCCAGCTCTTTGCATTCAGCGGCGTGCAGTCGATCGCAAGCGCAAGTCTCGGAATGGCAATGCGCCATGATGGTCGGGATCTTGCGACCGGCGATCTCGGTGAAGGCCGTGCGGTGTCATGGTGATGTCTGGCGAGGCGAGCTGTTCGCGCCGTGCCGTCGCGCGCGACCCATTTGCCCGAGCCGTAATGATTGCCGTCGGTCTGGCGCATCCGGTACAGCATCAGCTTTTCGCCGCTCTTGAAATGCAGCGAGAGCCAGTCCCATCCGCTCTGGTCGGAGGCCAGCGGCTGGCTGCTCCATTCGCGGTCGAGCCAGGCCTGTCCGGTGACATCGACAGGCTTGTCGTCGATGGTGATGCTGCCCTTCGACCGAAAATTCGGCTGGCTGTAGTAATAGGAGGCCTGTTCGCGCAGCGATTTGCGGCTGTAGCCGCCATCGCCCTGCAGCAGCGGCAGCCGGTCGGCGTCGAGCCGCAGCGTAGCTGAAATCGGCACCTGACGCCCCGAGTTCGAGCGGCGCGATGTTGGTGGCGCTCATCGGCGTCGAGCCCGCGCATTTCCCAGGCGTCGATCCAGGCGAGAAACGGATTGGCCTCGGCGCCGGCTCTGCCGACGCCGCCGCGGGCAAAAGTTTCGCTGGTCAACGGTGCGTGTCGGCGCGGGTGACCGCGGCGTGTCCCATCCAGACCTGCTGATTGGCCCAGCCTTCTCGCTTGCGCGCCCGGTTTTGTTGCTTGCCGGAACAGCGTCCACTGCGCGCCGTACGCCGTGCCGTTGGCGTCAGTGAGATTCGCCGTCACGTACCACCATTCGATGCGGAATTCCGGATGCGGCCCGTGATCGGCCGGAAATGAAAAGCGTCCGGCCGGGAACGACGGCTGCAAATCCGTCGGCGGTTTCGCCGAGCCCGGCAAAGCCCTGCGCCAGCACGCTCTACCGCGCGAGCGAGGTGAGAAGCATGCCGCCCACAAAACCGCGGCGGGAGATCCGGCCGCTATCGCTCATTGGCAAAAATCCTGATCAGGCTGGCCGGCTGCATGCGCGCCAGTCGCGCGACCGGAAGCGCGGCGGCGCAGAGCGCGGCTGCCATTGCAACGCCGAGCAGCGACAGCAATTGCAGTGGGAAGACGTGGAACGGCAGCCGCCAGCCGAAGGCTTTCACGTTCACGATCGCCAAGCAGACACCACGCCACCAGCAGACCCAGCGGAAGCGCGAACAGGGCGGTGATCAGCGCGACCGACATCGTCTTCAGAAGCTCGATCGCAGCCGAGTCTGCGCCGCGTGATGCCGAGCGCCCAGAGCGGCGCCAGTTGCGGCAGGCGCGAATTGCTCAGGGTCAACAGGCTGGTCAACAGCGCCACGCCGGCGACACCGAGCGTGAAGGCGTTGAGCGCGGCGGTGACCGAAAAAGTGCGGGTGAATATACGCGTCGATTCCGCCTTCATCGTCGCTTGATCGGCGAGGTTGCGATCGTCCAGACCGAACTTGTCCTGCAGTGCTGTTATCAGCTGCCGGAATTTTGGCGCGGTCGACCCGCAGGCCGAGCCGCGTCAGCGGGATTTCGGAAAGCGCCGCGTCAGCGCCGCGAAGTTGACCGCGATCTGGCCTTTTGGATTGCCGTAGTCGGCATAGATGCCGACGACTTCGAGCGGCCAGGTGCCGCCCGAGGCAGGAACCTCGATGCGGTCGCCGATCGAAAGCTTCAGGCGCCGGGCCAGTTGTTCGCTGACGAGGCCGGCATCGCCTGGTCGCAGTTTGATCCAGGCGTTCGGCGCCGCTTGCAGCAGCGGCCAGTTGTTCGCGATGAGGTCGGCGTGATCGGGCAGGCCCAGCACCTCGATCGGCGCGCCGGCCAGTTGCGTATCGGCGCGGCCGCCGCGGCAGGATCGCCTCGACCTCGGGCCGGTCGCGCAGCCACGCCCTGATTTCGGCTCGCCTGCGCATCGTTGGCCGCGCTGAGATAGACATCCGCTGCGAGCCGCCCGTCGAGCCAGACCAGAAACGTGCGGCTGAAGCTTTCAACCATGGTGCCGACGCCGACATTGACCGCGAGCGCGAGCAACAGCGCCATCAAGGCGAGCGACAGTCCCGATAATTGCTGGCGGCTGTCGGCCCAGAACCAGATGCTGCAGCGGCCTGCGCGCATGGCGCTGGCCGAACGACAGCACGAATTCCAGCAGCGTCGGCAGGATCAGCGCCGCGCCGAGCAGCAAGGCGGCGAGCACGGCGAAGCCCGAGATCAGGGAATCGCCGAGCCACAGGAAAGCGCCGGCGGCGGCGAACACGGCCAGCGCCAGCGCGCTCTGGAATAACAGCCAGCGGCGCTGCGCCTGCTGCCACGCATAGGGTTGCGCGGTGGCGAGCAACGGCAGCCGAAGCGCCTTGGTCAGGCTGGTCGCCGCCGCGGCGAGCGCGCCCATGAACGCTGATGGCGATGCCCGCGATCCACCATTCCACCTTCGAGCGTCAATTGCCCGGAATTTGCGCGCCATAGAGTCCGCGCAGAGGACGCGGCGACATCGGGCAGCAGCGCTGCCGCAATCAAATAACGCGCAGACAAGCCCGATCAGGCCCGCGAGCAGCGCCAGCGACACCAGCTCGAGTACCATCACGCTGTTCAGCATCCGCGCCGACACGCCGCAGGCGCGCAGGGTACGCAAGGTTGGCAGGCGCTGCTCGAAGGCGAGCCCGATCGCGGAATTGACGATGAAAAGACCGACAAAGAACGACAGCAGGCCGAATGCGGTCAGGTTCAAATGAAAACTGTCGGTGAGCCGTTCGAGATCGCTCTCCGCATCGGGCGCGACAAGGCGCAATTTGTCGCCGGCAATACTTTCCAGCGGCTGCACGCTTGCCTTTGGACTTGCCGACCAGCAGGCGCGAAAGCTGCATCCGGCATTTTCAGCAAATTCTGCGCGATGCCGATATCGACGACCAGCACGCCGGGCACCAGTTGCGGCTGCACGCGCAAGCGGTGGCAAGACCATGCCGCCATTGGCCGACGGTGTCGCGCCCTCGGTGAGCTTGAGGTCGGAAAGCGTCTCCGGCGCCACCAGCATTTCGTCCTGGCGGCGTCATGAAGGATTGCAGATTGGCTGCTTCCGATCGTGGGCGCGTTGCCGACCTCACGCGGCAACGTGACGGGCTCGATGCCGAGCAGGCGGAACGAACGCCCGCCGATCTGGATGCGGCCTTCGAGCACCGGGCGATACCGGCCAGCCGGCGCGGCGCAGGTCGACGAAGAGTTGTTGCGGAAAGGTGGGGCTGTCGCGGCCGACCAGCATGGCCGTTCGCGTCGCCGCCGAAGGTGCGCGGCGGCGCGATCGTAGGTAAATGCGCGCCTGCAGGTTGAGCGCCTGCACGCCGCTCCACAGCGCGGTCGCCGAGATCAATCCGATCAGCAGGGTCGCGCAGCTGCATCGGATGCCGCCGCCAGTGGCTCAGCAGAACAACCGCGAGATGTCCAGAGCGCGCGCTTCACGCGATCACCCCGTCATGCAGATTGACCTGGCGGTCCAGCGTTGGCGGCGAGCCGCGCGCTGTGGGTCACCATCAGGAAGCCGCAGCCGCTGCGCGTTCACGAGATCGCGCGCCAGCGCCAGCACTTCATCGGCGGTCGCCTCGTCGAGATTGCCGGTCGGCTCGTCCGCAAGCAGCAGCAACGGTTTTGTCGCCAGCGCGCGGCCGATCGCGACGCGCTGCTGCTGGCCGCCGGATAATGCTGCTCGGGATAGCGCTTGAGCAAGTTGCCGAGCCCGAGTCGGCTCGACCAGCTCAGCGATGCCAGGCGGGATCATGGCGTCCGGCGATGCGCGACTGGAACACGAGATTGTCCTCGACGGTCAGGCTCGGGATCAGGTTGAATTGCTGGAACACCAGGCCGAGGCGATCGCGCCGCAATTCCGGCGCGGCCGGAATCCGTGAGCTCCGAGACCAGCCGCGTCGTCCAGTCTGATCGTCGCCGCCATCGGCGGCGATCGAGGCCCGCGATCAGGTGCAACAGCGTGCTCTTGCCGCTGCCGGATTCGCCTGTCAGCGCGACGCTTTCGCCGGCGGCGACGCGACAGGTTCACTCCGCGCAGCACCGCGACCTCTCTCGCCGGCAGCGCGGTAGCTCTTGGTCAGGCCGGTCACGCTGAGCACGATGGATTGGCGGTTGGTCATGGTCTGAGGACGGCCGCGCCTCACAACGGTTTCTGGTACTTTGATGGGGGCGCTGCGATGGACTCGCTCCAGCCATGATAATCCCCGGATGTGACTGACCTCTAACATATCAGGGCCATACTATCAGATCACGGTCTCAATGCCGCGACGACACGATCGTGATCTGAGTTGCAAGGCGCGCATCAGGCGGCGTCCGGAACGTGTCGCGGCCAGCGCACGCTTGCAGTGCACGCGTACCCGCAAAATGCCGCAGTTGCCTTGCCGGGGAAGCCATGGCTAGCATTGGACCAACGCCGGGCGCATAGAACCGGCAACGACAAAACGGGGAAGCAGCCATGACCGCACAACCGACGCCCAAGGGCGCCTGGAAGATCACGTTTCTCCTGTTTCTGTTCATGCTGGTGAATTTCGCCGACAAGATCGTGGTCGGCCTTGCCGGCGTGCCGATCATGACCGAGCTGAAGCTCGATCCGGAGCAGTTCGGCCAGCTCGGCTCGTCGTTCTTCCTGCTGTTTTCGATCTCGGCCATCGTCGTCGGCTTCATCGTCAATCGCGTCGCGCACGCGCTGGGTGCTGCTGGCGATGGCTGTGATCTGGTCGCTGGCGCAGTTTCCGATGGTCGGCACCGTCAGCTTCACGACGCTCCTGATCTGCCGCATCGATCCTCGGCGCCGGCGAGGGGCCGGCGTTTTCGGTGGCGGCGCATGCGATCTACAAATGGTTTCCTGACGAGAAGCGCACGCTGCCGACCGCGATACTGTCGCAGGGCTCGGCGTTCGGCGTGATCCTCGCGGTGCCGGCGCTGAACTGGGCGATCGTCAATCATAGCTGGCACTATGCGTTCGGCGCGCTCGGCGTGGTCGGCCTGATGTGGGTGGTGGCGTGGCTGGTGATGGGCAAGGAGGGCCCGCTGGTGCAGACGGTCGCGATGGCGGCCGCCGATCCGCGCGTGCCCTATTTCCAGCTGCTGACCTCGCGGACGTTCATCGGCTGCTGCGCGGCGACCTTCGGCGCCTATTGGGCGCTGTCGCTCGGGCTGACCTGGTTCACGCCCTTCATCGTGCAGGGGCTGGGCTTCTCGCAAAAGGACGCGGGCTGGATTTCGGTGCTGCCCCGGGTGTTCGGCGCCGTGATCGTGCTGCTCACGGGCTGGGTCTCGCAGGTGATGCTGACGAAGGGCTATACCACCCGCGGCGCGCGCGGCGTGCTAGGCTCGGTCCCGCTGGTCATCGGCGGCCTGATTCTCTCCACGATGTCTGTATACCCAGCCCGGTGGACTGCATGATCGCCATTCTGGTGGTCGGCTCCGGACTGTGCGGCGCGATCTATGTGGTCTGCCCGCCGATGATCGGGCGAATTCACCCCGGTGTCTGCAGCGCGGCGCCGTGATCGCGATCTACGGCGCGATCTCACACGCTGGCCGGCATCCTGGCGCCTGTCGTGATGGGCAGCGTCATCAAACACGCGGCGACGCCGCTCGAGGGCTACATGACCGGGCTTCACCATCAACGCCGTCAGTTCTGGTCGTCGTCGGGATTGCTCGGCCTTGTGCTGCTGTGGCCGCAACACCGAGCGCGCGAGGTTGCTGGCGCAGCAAGCGGCGCAGCCGAAATTCGCGTGAATGCAATGCGCGACGCGGCCAGGCATTCTACTCGATCACTTCGTCGGCGGTGAACGCAGCCGCGGCGGAATCGATAAACTGAGTGCCTTGGCGGTTCGCATGTTGATCACCAGTTCGTATTTTGTCGGCTGTTGATAGGAGATCGCCGACCTTCGCCGCGCAGGACACGGTCGACGTAGGAGGCGGCACCTCGGTACAAATCAACGCGGTCTGTACCGTAGGAGATTAGCCCGCCGCTCAGCACATAGCTGCGCAGCGGATAGATCGCCGGGAGACGATTCTGCGCAACCGCCGCGACGGTTTGATCGACCAGCGCCTCGATGGTGATGTCGGGCGGGAATAGAATGCCGCCTCCGGGCTTTGCCGCCGTGGCCGCAACGACCCGCTCGATATCGAGACATCCCGTGAACGTGAGCGACGGTCGGCGCGACGCCTCAAGCGCTTCGGCATCGACGCGACGTGCTGGCAAATAGCGCTGTGCCCGGGTTATCGGATTGAAGATCAGGGAAACGTGCGTGACCTGGGGCGCGATCTCCTCGAGAGTCTGCAACACCTTGCCGATGACCGAGATCTCCATCGTGGCAAAGCCGCTGACGTTGCCGCCGGGATGCGCATGGCTTCCCACATAACCTCATGCGACCGGTCGGTGCCGCCCGGAATGACGATCGGAATCGTGCGCGTCGGCCATCAGGATGGGGACGACGCGACCCGACAGCCAGAATGACATCTGGATTGAGTTCGACAAGATCCGCCGCCGACGAGCGGATCAGGTCCATACTGTCGCCGGTCCAGCGCTCCTCGAACTGAACATTGACCTCGGCCGCCCAGCCTCGTTTGCGCAATTCCTCACGAAATACGCGCACCCGTGCCTGCGCTTCCGTGTTGCTCGACGGAAATGGCACCAGAATGCCGATGTGCGCGCAAACGCTCGCGTTGCTGCGCGCGCGGCTGCAAATGGCCGCAAAACGGCGGCACAGCCCAAGGCCCCGAGAAATTCGGCGTCGCCGCACGGCGCTCCCTGCAGGTCGAGACGTGCAGGATCGTATCGGCTCGACGGGGTGTGCGGAAGAGGCTTATGGGGATTCAGACCTGCGTCATTGGCGCCACTCCGAAGCCCTAGCGCATGATCTGAAAGCAGGTTTTTCCGGAAGGCGCGCCCGAGCTGCACGCTCTGGCGCCGACGACCTAGTGCAGGCCACGTTGCGCGCCGCGCACCAGCTTGCCCGGGCGTGCGCCGGTGGCCTTGCCGCCGCGCTGCGTCACCACGCCGGAGACGATGGTGGCGTCGTAGCCGTCGACCTGCTGCATCAGGCGGCGGCCGCCGACCGGCAAGTCGTAATGCACCTTCGGCGGATGCAGATGCAGTCTGTCGTAGTCGATGACGTTGACGTCGGCCTTGAAGCCCGGCGCGATCACGCCGCGATCATAGAGGCCGACCGAGAGCGCGGTCTTGCGCGACTGCGCCGCCACCACGAACGGGATCGAGAGTTTTTCGCCGCGGGTGCGGTCGCGGGTCCAGTGCGTCAAGCAGATAGGTCGGAAAGCTGGCGTCGCAGATGATGCCGCAATGCGCGCCGCCGTCGCTCAGTCCCGGCACCGCATTCGGATCGCGCAGCATCTCGCGCGTCGGCGTCGAGATTGCCGTCGGCGTAATTGAGGAACGGCACGTAGAGCATGCCGCGGCCCTCGTCAGTGAGCATCGCGTCATAGGCCAGCGCTTCCGGCTGCTTGCCCTGGCGGCGGGCCTGCGCGCCCAAGCGTGTTTTCCGGCGGCTGTTCGTAATCCGGGGGATTACCGAGCAGATACATCTTGTCGTAGTTCGGGCGGAAGAACAGCGGATCGTCGGTCGCGGTCGCGTGCTCGCTCAGGATCGCCGCGCGCACTTCGGGCTGGCGCAGGCGCGCGAGCCGTTCGGCCAGCGGCAGCTTGGCGATCGCCTGGTAGCTCGGATGGGTCTGGAACGGGTTGCGCGACAGTTCGAGGCCCAGCATCAGCCCGACCGGGCGGGCGGCGATCTGCGCCGTGATCGACAGGCCCGCGTGCGGCAGCCTCAGCGATGGTGTCGAGCGTCTGGCGCCAGCGCTGCGGCGCCTTGTCGTCCTGCGTGATCGAGAACGACACCGGGCATCCTGGTGTTCTCGGCCACCCGCAGCATCATCGGCAGATCTTCGTTGATGGTGGCTAGATCGAGCACGAACTGCAGCACGCTGCGGCCCTGACCATGCATCGCCGCCGCAATCGCGGTCAGTTCATCCTCGCCGGCCTTCAGCGTCGGCGTGTAGTCGCCGGTCGAGGTGCGGTGGTTGAGCGGGTGCGCGAGGTCGAGAAGCCGAGCGCGCCGGCGCGCACGGCGTCGCCGGCCAGCGCCGCCATCGCCTTGTTGTCCTCGGGCGTCGAGGGATCGCGGCGCGCGCCGCGGTCGCCCATCACGTAAACCCGCAGTGCGGCGTGCGGCAGTTGCGCGCCGACATCCATGTCGAAGCTGCGCTTGCGACAGCCACTCCATGTAATCCGGGAAGCTTTCCCAGGCCCAGGGATGCCGGCGCTCAGCACCGGCTCGGGAATATCCTCGACGCCTTCCATCAACTGGATCAGCCGGACATGATCGGCCGGGCGGCACGGCGCGAAGCCGACGCCGCAATTGCCCATGATCGCGGTGGTGACGCCGTTCTGCGACGACGGCGTGATGTCCTGGCTCCAGGTGACCTGGCCGTCATAATGGGTGTGGACGTCGACAAAGCCGGGCGCGACGAGTTTGCCTTTGGCGTCGATCTCTTCCTTGCCTTTCGCCCGCAACCTTGCCGATCTCGGTGATGCGGCCGCCTGGCGATGGCGACGTCGGCCTCGAAGAGGTCGCCGCCCTTGCCATCGGCAATGTTGCCGCCGCGGATCACGAGGTCGGGGTGGAGGTCATGGCAATTCATCCCAGGTTCAAGCTTTGTTGAGGCATCATCTGGTGTCCCGTGATGCTGTCAACCGCCGGACATGAGACTCAGGAATGCATCAGGTCCCTGACGGAGCCTTCCGACCGCGCTTGCGGCTTGCGGTCGGTGACGAGCGCCAGCAGGACCGTCATCACCATGAAGACGACGGAGGCGCCAGAACACCCAGTGCGGCATGTTCTGGTCCATGATCCAGCCGAACAATAGCGGGCTCAGGATGCCGCTGAAATTGAAGCCGGTGGAGACGATGCCGAAGGCGCGGCCGGCGGCACCTGGAGGTGCGGCATTGCGGACCAGCATGTCACGGGAGGGAGCGATCACGCCGCCCAGAAATCCCGCAACCCCCATGCGCTGACGTCAGTATCGCCGACGGCAGGCCGATCGTCGCAATCACCAGCATGATGACCGCGTTGATGCCAAAGCAGGCGGCGGCGACCTGGCCGTGGCGCGCGGTGCGGTCGGCAAGATAGCCGCCGGCCAACACGCCGGCCGCACTGGCGCCGAGAAACGCGGTCAGCGCGATATTGGCGGCCGGAAACGACACGCCGTAGCCGCTCATCAGCGCGACCACGCCGAAATTGCCGATGCCGGCATTCGATAGGCCGAGCAGCATGAAGAAGAACGTCAGCATGATGATCGCCGGGCGTGATGACGCTTTGTTTCGGTGCTGCTGCCGTCGCCATCTTCCTTGCGATCGGCCGAACTCGCATCGGGAATGCCGACGGCGATCAATGCAAGCGCCACCACCGGGCCGACCGCGCCGGCCACGATCAGCGCGCCGAGGCCGCCGACCGCTGCCACGAGCGCGGCCATGATCGCGGGCGCCACCGCGCCGCCGAGGAAGCCGGCAAACGTGTGGATCGAAAACGCGCGGCCCATCCGCCTTACATCCATATGCGCGGAAAGGATCGCGTAGTCGCAGGGGTGATAGACGCGAGTTGGCGAGCCCGAGCAGTGCGGCGCACGCGATCAGCGAGGCGTAGCTCCAGATGCAGGCCGAGCATGATCAGCGCCAGCCCGCCGACAGTGAGACCGATCAGCAGCAACCTTGCGGGCGCCGATATGGTCGGCGAGATAGCCGATCGGCGCCTGGGTCAGGCCGGACACCAGACCGAACACGGTGAGCGCAAAGCCGAGCTCGATATAGCCGACACCGAGCTGCGCCTTCAGGAACGGAAACAGCATCGGCAGCACGAACATGATGGAAATGGCTGACCCAATGCGCCACCGAAATCGCGGTCAGCGTGCGCAGCGAGGTGTCCGCCTTCAGCTTGCTGCGGTGCGGCGAGAACGTCGACCATCGCCTATTCCAAACCCCGTGTCGATCTACGGCCCGGCTAGGGCCCGTCTAGCAAAAATGCCTGCCGAAAATAGTGGCCAGCCGTTATTTGTCCATGAATGCCGCTGCATGGCTGCCCCGGCGAGGCTGCGGAGGCGGGCCAAATGCGTCAATAAATTCAGGGACAAAGTCGGCCGATGACGCAATGATCCGGCGTGGCCGATCCAATAAGGCCGTTCCGGATACTCGTCTCCGAAGGTTCCGGCACTTCGGGCCGCGAGGCATCACGCAGGTCACCCGTCGAGGTCTGCGATCCCTCACCCTGGCGCGGTACTCGCGCTTCGTCCGCAGAGTTTCACCACTGCCCGGGTTGCGCAACGACCTGGTCGGATATTTGGCGTTCGTTGAACAGCCTTTGTCGCGTGGGCAATTCGACTGGTTCAGCGCGATGCCGCTGGCAATGACGGCGGCATTGCTGCTGACCTCGCCGAAATTCGCCGTCAAACTCGCGCGCGGCGGCTTTAGAGCGCATCTGCTCGATCTCGGGAGTATCCGGATGATCGAGAGCGAGGAATCTCCTGTCGCGTAAGTGACTTCTACTTTCACTGCAGACGGCAGTGATCCGACCTCTTCCTACACGAGAGGTCGATTGAGTTTGCCGCGCTTTCCGATTTCAAATAACGGATTGGATTCAAGCGAAGGTCACAACGGCTCATCGTCATTGCCGTAGCGGTCGCGCTTCGGCGTCGCGATGTCGCCATCTTCATAATCATCGTCCTCGACAGGCTTGCCTTTCGGCTTCCTTGATTTGTCGTTGTCCTGCTTCGGAGGCTCGCTCTTCCTGCCACTTCCGCCCATAACGTTCCTTTTTCGCCGGATCGAACGACTTTCGTTTGCCGGACCGATGCGTTCACCTCAATCCGACCGATGTTGTGCGGCATATTAGCGCCGTAGCGACGAATTTTCTTGTCGATTCTTCTTGCCCTTTTTGCGGATATTGACTCAAACGGGGCATCAGATGGAGCCAGAATGAAGAAGCCACGTATCGAGGCGGCAGAACAGCAGCCTCCCCAAATCATCCGCGCCGACAAGGCGCCGACCAACGGATACTCACTGGTGGTGGACGGTCACTTCAAGTCGCATTACGACACCGTCGAAGCCGCCGAGGAGGCGGGCATGGCGTTGAAGAACAAATTCCAGATGCTGCAAGTGCAGGTCTACGACGCCGAGACCAAGACGCGCTCGATGATCCGATTGGCCGCCGGCTTTAGAGCCGGCAAGCCGGATCCAACGGCTTAAGTCCGCCGTCCGCCGCTCTGCTGGCTCGTCAGCCAGATCGCCCAGGGCCGGGCTTTTCTCGCCCGCTTTTCGACTTGGCGCTTGTCTTCTTCGTCACCGGACGGCGGAGCGTTCCGCCGCTTCGCGGGCGAGCCGCAACGCTTTCAGCTTCGCCATATTGTCGAGCACGGCCTTGGTGGCGGCGTCGCGATCGGCTTTGCCGGATCTTGCGTCCTGGGCCGCCCGTGTCGCCTTGTCGAGACGCGCCTGGGCGCGGTCGCGATCCTCTTTGGTCATTCGTCAGCCCCTTCTTCGCAGCTTTGGCCTTCGCCTTGCGGCTTGGCTTTCGGTTCGGGCGGTTTGGCGAGCGTCGGCGGCTTCCTTGGCCAGGCGGAGCGCGCGCAGCTTCGGTCCGCTTTCGAATGGCGATGTCGGCTGCCGCGATCTCGGCCATCGCCTTGATGCCTTCGACCTCCTGGGTACGCTTGCGGTGCAGCCGCATCTCTTTCAGTTCGGCTGCGCTTTTCGGTTCATCGTTCATCACATACCCCTGGAACCGCGACGTATGCCGTCGGGCGGCGTTTCGGCGGTATACCACGGATTGGCGCCCGTGAGGGCGCGATTTTCGGCCGAAAACGACCGGTTATCGGGCGGAGTCAGCCATCATGGTGAAGAGCGGCGTCGTCATCGCCGTCTTCGGGACCGCCGCCCTGATCGAAATGGGCCAGCCAGGCGGTCAGTGCCGCCGACGCCTGTCCTTTGGCCGTCATCTGCCGCAGTGCAATGCGAATACCCGCCCGGCCATGACGATCGCTCGTGATGGCCGATGGCCACTCCCCGCCAGCACTGCATCGACGACCCGCCGCTTGATGGCGACAATTCCGGGGTCGCCGCAGGCGGCCGCGATTTCTTGAAAACTCAGGTGGCGCGTCGCATCGAACGGCCGCGCTTCCCCCAGGCCATCGCGGGCCGGATGCGGCGGATAGATATGCGCGCAAGGTATCCACCCCTCAGGAACCGGCTCGGTCGCTGGATGGGTTCGGCCGCTCTTCAAAAGCTTCGGTAGCACATGGGTATGCGGCCCCTCCGGGCTCTTGCCCGACGGCGGCGGAATCGGCTGATAGACCTCGATGCGGCCGAGCCGGCTGATGAAGACGCGATGCGGATTGGCGCTGAGGATCATCTCCATCGCCGGATTACCACGCGCGAAGACGGCGCGGCCGGAGAGCTCGCGCAGGCGTGCGGCCAGATCCCGGTCGGCGATCCGCACGCAGAAATCCGCCTGCAGGGCGCCGAGGCCGAGATCGAACAGGATGGATTCACGGTCCTCCGACCGCAGCGCCTCTTGGTCGGCACCGATTTCCGTCAGTGCATGGCGGCCATTCATCGCGCAATCACCTGCCGGCAGACACAGCGCGATGCGCTGGTTCCATGCTGAGTTGGTGACGCTCTCCGAGGCGAAGGGCCGGCTGCGCGGATGAGGCTTGAGCGTAATGCCGCCGCGCGGCGTCACCGCGGCAATGGCGTCGGCCGATTGCGTGAGAAGCACCGGCTCGTCGCGGTCGCGCGCGAATTCGGCGATGGCGCCGAACGTGCCCAGACTCCATTGTGTATCGGGATTGGAAATTTCCCGCCGCAGCAGGTCGATCACCGCGATAGCCGCGGTCACCTGGCCTGGTGGGATGGTCTCACGCATGAATCAGCATTCTCTTGAAGCCTCGCGGCCCAAGAGAATACTGTCTTGTCAGGTCAGGACAAGCCGGTGCGGAAGTGAGCCCGAACCGGCTGTCCGGGTCAGAAGCGTCGCGCCGGCCTTCACCATGTAGGTTCGGCCCGGCAACGGATAGGCGCTAAAGCGGCCGTCGGTGAACGTGCTCGCGATCGCATAGTCGTAATACAGCGCGTTGAGCAGATTGTTGACACTCACCGACCAGAAGAAGTGCTCGTATGCCCCGCTCAGCTTGAGATCGATGGTGGCATCGGCCGGGATGCGGCGCTGGGTATTTGTCTGGTCGTTGTCCATGAAGCGCTCGCTCCAGCCGCGCACAGTCGCGTCCGCAACCAGATAGTTCTGCCAGATGTTCCATGTCACACCGCCACTGGCGGTGTAGCGGGACACCAGCGGAACATCATTGCCGGCGAATGGCCCTTCACGAAACACGGCGCGGGTGTAGGCCACGCCGCCGCGCAGCAGCACGCTGTCGCTGACGCGCAGCGAGGCGCTGGTCTCGGAGCCGTAGCGGCGGGTCGGATCGAGATTGACGTTGAAGAACAACGCAGGGACGAAATGGATTTCGTTCTCGATATCCATGTTGTAGATGCTCGATTGCATCTGGAATCCACCCGACTTGATGCGGAAGCCGCCCTCGACGTCGTGCGAGGTCTGGGTTTTCAGCTCGAAGTTCTGTGGAAGAGGATTGAAGAAGGCGTCGAACCCTGGTCCCGACGAAACGCGCTCATCGACGTTCGGGGTACGGAACGCGCGTGCGGCGCGGCCGAATACCGAGAATACGTTGTTGAACCGGTGTTCTGAGACCGACATGCAAGGCATATTGCGTCTCGCTGCTGTCGAGCGGGAATGCCTGGGCATCGAAGGCGAAGGGCGCGTTTGGATCGTAGCGGTCCCTGGCGCGCAGGCTGGTGTTTTGAACCCGGGCGCCATAGGAGAAGTCCGTCGTCGGTAAGAGCAGTACGTAAC
>ERZ1370068.10535-contig-9225_pt1 | contig 14627 bp, 20 predicted proteins | sample MGYA00561227_ERZ1370068 | MGnify/ENA primary metagenome ERZ1370068 (study PRJEB38410, sample SAMEA6850437) | metagenome | study: Metagenomic assessment of the ecological functions of the soil: analysis of the soil microbiota associated with the...
GGTATGCTTCGTTCAGTTACACGTATTGCTGTGGGTGCGACCTCGGTGAGCCGGGGCGTGAGCGAGAAGTCGTCAGCCGCGGGCCGTCGTCGGAGCTGGCAACGTTGACGTCGTTCCAGCGGATCCAGAACGTCGCCCCGCGGTGATCGCCGCCCGTGTCGATGCTGCCGGAGACGGCACTGCGGTTGGCAGCAACGTTGCCGTTGAGCACGCTCGCTCCGGGCTCGGTGATCCGGAGCGGTGAAGTCGGAAGTGTCGACGTTGACCCAGGTCGCTGCCTCGTCGCCCAGGCCGCTCGCGTCAGGCTGTGCTGGAAGTCGAGGCGGTCAGGACCGCAGGGTGGCGAACCGGCACTGCCCGATGCCCCAGGCGCCACTGCTCGCCGGTGTAAGGCGACACGTCGAGAGCGGGTGATCCCGGCGTACCGGTGTTTGGTGAACGCAGCCCCGATCGTCGGCGTCAGGGTGCCGAGACGGGAGACCACCGAAGGCCCGCTCCGTCGAGGTGGGGGCGCCGAAGCTGTAAAGGTTGTCGCCGGTGAGATTGTCCGAGCCTGTGCCGACCCGGTAGGCGTCGTTGTTGCTGGCGCTGGAACCCGTCTCCCTGGTACCGGCCGCCGGGGAGCGCGTGGTGTTCGTCGTCGAGCCCGGGGTGTTCGACAAGGTGTCGAAGCTCTCCGGATGCAGCTGCGCCGATCGTGAGTCCCACATGAGACCGACCCGGTGCCGGCCGCTGGCGTCGGCGCCGCCGCGGCAGGACGAGCATCGTCACCGTCAGTGCTGCCGTGAGTCCGCCCGCCGCTGTGCGCCACCTTCGTGCCATCAGATGTCCCCTGAGGTCTTCGCTGCCGAGAGAGGCCGTGCCCCGCCCGTGTGGTCCCGGTGACCCCTAACCCCGCGTCGGCGCGCCTGGAAGACTCCAGGAGGTGAACTCCCCGCGTCGGTTCGTTGGTCGAGCCGTGAGGCCGAAGGCGTCGAGACCTCAACCCTCGCTGGTCGGGCGCAGGCCGGCCACGGCCGAGCGCGTCGAGACCCGGTGAGCGTGCTGAGGCCCCGACTCCTCTCGGAGCCGGGGCCTCAACTACAAACTGCTTCGTCTGTCACGGGTTTCGAGACGCGTCGCCCGTCCCCTCACCCAGCTCGAGGTCCGGGCCGACGCTCTCAGCCTGAGCCTGTCGGACCCCCGACTCCGTCCGGGGTCGAGCATCAGTTCTGGAACGGACCGAAGTCGAAGTCGTCCAGGGCCACGGGCTGCGCTGGCGTTGCCGGGCGCTCGTAGTCGTAGAGTCGTAGCCGGTCACGGAGTACGCCTGGGCCGGGCCTCCTCGGTCGGCTCGACCCGGATGTTGCGGTAGCGGTTCATGCCCGTGCCCGCCGGGATCAGCTTGCCGATGATCACGTTCTCCTTCAGACCGAGCAGCGGGTCGGACGTGCCGCCGATCGCCGCGTCGGTGAGCACCCGCGTGGTCTCCTGGAAGGAGGCCGCCGACAGCCACGAGTCCGTGGCGAGCGACGCCTTCGTGATGCCCGAGCAGCACCGGGCGGGCCGAGGCCGGCGTGCCGCCGCTCTCGACGACCTCGCGCGTTCGTCTCCTCGAACGACGGCGCCGGTCGACCAGGTCGCCGGGCAGGAACGTCGGTGTCGCCCGGCTCGATGATGTGCACCTTGCGGAGCATCTGGCGCGCGATCAGCTCGATGTGCTTGTCGTGCATCGTGACGCCCTGCGCTGCGGTAGACCTGCTGGACCTCGTCGACCAGGTGCATGCTGCAGGGCCAGCACGCCTTCGACCCGCAGGCATGTCGTGCGGGTTGACCGAGCCCTCGGTGAGCCGCTGGCCGACCTCGACCGTGTCGCCCGTCGGACACGGTCAGCCGCGCCCGGAACGACACCGGGTACTCGACCATGTCGCCCGTCGTCGTCGGTCACGCGGATCCGACGCACGTGCTTCTCGTCGTCGTCCTCGATCGAGACCGTCGCCGGACAGCTCGGCGATCTGCGCCTCGCCCTTGGGCTTGCGCGCCTCGAACAGCTCCTGACGACACGCGGCAGGCCGTGCGTGATGTCCTCGCCCGGCGACGCCACCGGTGTGGAACGTCCGCATCGTGAGCTGCGTGCCCGGCTCGCCGATCGACTGGGCGGCGATGATGCCGACCGCCTCGCCGATGTCGACCATGCGGCCGGAAGCCAGCGACCGGCCGTAGCACGAGGCGCACACGCCGACCTCGGCCTCGCAGCGTGATGACCGAGCGGACGCGGACGCTCTCGACGCCGGAGTCGACGACCACGCGCCGCACAGCTCGTCGGTCAGCTCCGTCGCCCGCCTGAGCGACCATCGTCTTGCTGCCGACCTTCACGTCCTCGGCCAACACGCGGCCGAACAGCTGCGTGTCGACGTGCGCGCGCCTTCACGGCCGGTGCCGTCGGGCCTGGCACGACGTTCACCTGGATCGGGGATGCTGCGGTCGGTGCCGCAGTCGTCCTCGCGGATGATGACCTCCTGGGCCACGTCGACCAGCCGCCGGGTCAGGTAGCCCGAGTCGGCGGTCCGCAGCGCGGTGTCGGCCAGCCCTTGCGGGCGCCGTGCGTGGAGATGAAGTACTCCAGCACGGTCAGGCCCTCGCGGAAGTTCGACTTGATCGGGCGCGGGATGATCTCGCCCTTCGGGTTGGCCACCAGGCCACGCATGCCGGCCACCTGGCGGATCTGCATGATGTTCCCGCGCGCGCCCGAGTTGGCCATCATGTAGATCGGGTTCGTCGGCGGTGAACTCTGCCTCCATCGGCCTGTCTTGACCGCGTCGGTCGCCTGGGTCCAGATCTCGATCAGCTCCTGACGACGCTCGTCGTCGGTGATGATCCCCTGCGGTACTGGCCGCTCGACCTTCTGCGCGCATCTTCTCGTGCTCGTCCAGGATCTTCTGCCTTCGACGGCGGCGCCGTGACGTCCTCGACGCCGATCGTGACGCCGGCGCGGGTCGGCGTAGTGGAACCCGAGGTTCTTCAGGTTGTCGAGCGTCTCCTCGACCATCGCCCGGTCGTAGTCGTGCGACCGTCTGGTCCACGAACCGCGCCGATGTCGCCCTTCAGGACCGGCTGGTTGCGGTACTCGAAGTCGTCCGGGAACGCGTCGTTGAACAACACCCGTCCGATCGTGGTGCGGATCGTCGGCGTGCGGCCGTTCGCCGGTCCTCGGGTCGTAGCCCTCCGGCAGCATGTCGTCCGGGAGCTTCTTGCCCTCCAGCGGATCCGGATCGGACGCTGCAGCGAGTAGCCCGCGGTCGAGCGCCAGCAGCGCCTCGTTCGCCGAGGAGAACGCCGGCGTGTCCTCGTCCTTCGCGTCCTCGTTCGATCGCGATCGTCAGGTAGTAGAGACCGAGCACCATGTCCTGGGTCGGCGGTCGCGATCGGACGACCGTGCGCCGGCGACAGGATGTTGTTGGTCGACAGCATCAGGATCCGCGCCTCGGCCTGCGCCTCGGCCGACAGCGGCACGTGCACCGCCATCTGGTCCCCGTCGAAGTCGGCGTTGAACGCCGCGCAGCACGAGCGGGTGGATCTTGATGGCCTTGCCCTCCGACGAGCACCGGCTCGAACGCCTGGATGCCCAGACGGTGCAGCGTGGGTGCGCGGTTCAGCATGACCGGGTGCTCACGGATGACCTCTTCGAGCACGTCCCACACCTGCGGACGGGCGCGCTCGACCATGCGCTTGGCGCTCTTGATGTTCTGCGCCAGCGCCTGGTCGACCAGCCGCTTCATCACGAACGGCTTGAACAGCTCGAGCGCCATCTGCTTGGGCAGACCGCACTGGTGCAGGCGGAGCTCCGGACCGACCACGATGACCGAACGGCCCGAGTAGTCCACGCGCTTGCCCAGCAGGTTCTGGCGGAACCGGCCCTGCTTGCCCTTCAGCATGTCGCTGAGCGACTTCAGCGGACGGTTGCCGGGACCGGTGACCGGACGACCGCGGCGGCCGTTGTCGAACAGCGCGTCGACGGCCTCCTGCAGCATCCGCTTCTCGTTGTTGACGATGATCTCGGGCGCCTGCAGGTCGAGCAGCCGCTTCAGCCGGTTGTTCCGGTTGATCACGCGCCGGTACAGGTCGTTCAGGTCCGACGTGGCGAACCGGCCACCGTCGAGCTGCACCATCGGGCGCAGGTCCGGCGGGATGACCGGGATGGCGTCGAGCACCATGCCCATCGGGTTCGAGCGGTCCGTCGACGAAGTTCGAGACGACCTTCAGGCGCTTGATCGCCTTGAGGCGACGCGTGCCCTTGCCGTTCTCGATCTGGTCGCGGAGCGCGGCGGCCTCGGCCTCCACGTCGTAGTCCGAGAGCAGGCGCTTGATCGCCTCGGCGCCCATGCCGCCCTCGAAGTAGTCGCCGAACCGCTCGCGGAGCGAGCGGTAGACGGCGTCGTCGGCCACGAGCTGCTTCGACGTTCAGGCCCTTGAACGCCGACAGCACCTCGTCGAGGTGGTCGGTCTCGCGCTTGGCCTGCTCGGTCAGCCGCTCGACGTCGCGCTGCGCCTCGCGCTTGGCGGCGGAGAGCTGGGCGCCCTTGGCACCCTCGCCCTCGAGCTCCTTCAGCCGGTCCTCGAGCTCGTTCAGCCGCTTCTTGACGTCGTCGTCGCGGTAGCGTCTCGATCTCGCGCTTCTCGTCCTCGAGGCTCGAGCTCGATGTCCGGCAGGTCCTTGTGGCGGCGGTCGACGTCGATCGCGCGTGATGACGTACGCGGCGAAGTAGATGATCCGCTCGAGGTCCTTCGGGCGCCAGGTCCAGCAGGTAGCCCAGGCGGGACGGAACGCCCTTGAAGTACCAGATGTGGGTGACGGGGCGGCCAGCTCGATGTGGCCCATCGCGGTCGCGGCGGACCTTGGACCGCGTGATCTCCACGCCGCAGCGCTCGCAGATGATGCCCTTGAACCGGACGCGCTTGTACTTGCCGCAGTGGCACTCCCAGTCCCGTGTGGGACCGAAGATGCGCTCGCAGAACAGGCCGTCCTTCTCGGGCTTCAGCGTTCGGTAGTTGATGGTCTCCGGCTTCTTGACCTCGCCGTTGGACCAGGCGCGGATCCGATCGGCCTGCGCCAGGCCGATGCGGAGTTCATCGAAGTAATTGACGTCCAGCACTTAAGCGCTCGCCTCCCTTTCGCCGTTGTGGGCGTGGCTCGCTCTTCACTTGGTTCAACGTTCCCGTGTTCCCGGTCAGTCGAAATCAGCTCCCGCCGGCTCGCGCCGGGATCAGGTCGATGCCGAGCTCCTCGGCCGCGCGGAACACGTCCTCGTCGGTCTCCGCGGAGCTCGATCTCCTCGCCGGACGACGAGCGAACCTCGACGTTCAGGCAGAGGGACTGCATCTCCTTGATGAGGACCTTGAAGGACTCGGGGATCCCCGGCTCGGGGATGTTCTCGCCCTTCACGATGGCCTCGTAGACCTTGACGCGACCGAGCACGTCGTCGGACTTGATCGTGAGCAGCTCCTGCAGGGCGTAGGCGGCACCGTAGGCCTCAGCGCCCAGACCTCCATCTCGCCTGAACCGCTGGCCGCCGAACTGGGCCTTCCCGCCCAGGGGCTGCTGCGCGATCATCGAGTAGGGACCGGTCGAACGCGCGTGGATCTTGTCGTCGACCAGGTGGAGCAGCTTCAGGATGTAGGACGACCGACCGTCACCGGCTCTCGAACGGCTCGCCGGAGCGCCCGTCGAACAGCCGCGACTTGCCGACGTCGTCGATCAGCTGGACGCCGTCGGCGTTGCGCGTGCGAGCTGCGGATGGCCGTCGAGGATCTCGTCCTCGCGCGGCGCCGTCGAACACCGGCGTGGCCACGTGCGACCGGGCCCGGTGGTCGATCGCCGTCCTTCTTGAACCCGACCATGGCCGCGTAGCCCAGGTGCGCCTCGAGGACCTGTCCCAGGTTCATCCGGGACGGGACGCCGAGCGGGTTCAGGATGATGTCGACCGGCGTGCCGTCCTCCAGGAACGGCATGTCCTCCTCGGGCAAGGATCGTCGAGATGACGCCCTTGTTCCCGTGGCGGCCGGCCAGCTTGTCGCCGTCGGAGATCTTCCGCTTCTGGGCCACGTACACGCGGACCAGCTGGTTCACGCCCGGCGGCAGCTCGTCGCCGTCGTCGCGGCTGAACACCCGGACGCCGATGACCTTGCCGGACTCACCGTGCGGCACCTTGAGCGACGTGTCGCGCACCTCGCGCGCCTTCACCGAAGATCGCGCGCAGCAGGCGCTCTTCCGGCGTGAGCTCGGTCTCACCCTTTGGGCGTGACCTTGCCGACCAGGTAGTCGCCGGTGGTGACCTCCGCGCCGATGCGACGATCCCGCGCTCGTCGAGGTCCTTCGAGCGATCTCCTCGGAGACGTTCGGGATGTCGCGGGCGATCTCCTCGGCGCCGAGCTTGGTGTCGCGGGCGTCGACCTCGTGCTCCTCGATGCGATCGAGGTGAGGACGTCCTGCCTTGACCAGGCGCTCCGACAGGACGATCGCGTCCTCGTAGTTGTGGCCCTCCCACGGCATGTACGCCACGACCAGGTTCTTGCCCAGCGCGACCTCGCCGGCCTCGGTCGAGGGGCCGTCCGCGATGACCTGGCCCTTCACGACCTTGTCGCCGGCCTCGACGATCGGCTTCTGGTTCTGGCACGTGCCCTGGTTCGAACGCCGGTACTTCAGCAGCTTGTAGGTGTGCAGCGTGCCGGTGCGCTCCTGACGACGATCTCGTCGGCGCGAGACGTCCTCGACCGTGCCGCCGTCCATCGCGATGACCACGTCGCCGGCGTCGACCGCCGCGCGGAACTCCACCCCGGTGCCGACGAGCGGCGCGTCGGAGCGGCAGCAGCGGCACGGCCTGCTGCTGCATGTTGGCGCCCATCAGGGCGCGGTTGGCGTCGTCGTGCTCCAGGAACGGATCAGCGCGGCGGCCACCGACACGAGCTGCTTCGGCGACACGTCCATGTAGTCGACCTCGTCCGGCGGCACGGAGTCGACCTCGCCGCCCTTCTTGCGCACGAGCACGAGCGACTCGGTGAACTTGCCCGTCTTGTCGACCGCGGCGTTGGCCTGGGCGATGACGTGCTTGTCCTCCTCGTCGGCCGACAGGTAGTCGATCTTGTCGGTCACCTTGCCGCCCGTGGCGCGCCGGTACGGCGTCTCGATGAACCCGAACTCGTTGATGCGCCCGTACGATCGAGAGCGACCCGATCAGGCCGATGTTCGGGCCCTCCGGGCGTCTCGATCGGGCACATGCGGCCGTAGTGGACGGGTGAACGTCGCGGACCTCGAACCCCGCGCGCTCACGCGAGAGACCGCCGGGCCCCAGCGCGGACAGACGACGCTTGTGGGTCGAGCCCGCGAGCGTGTTCGTCTGGTCCATGAACTGCGACAGCTGCGACGTCCCGAAGAACTCCTTGATGGAGGCGACGACCGGGCGGATGTTGATCAGCGTCTGCGGCGTGATCGCCTCGACGTCCTGCGTCGTCATCCGCTCCTTGACCACGCGCTCCATGCGCGACAGGCCGATCCGGATCTGGTTCTGGATCAGCTCGCCCACGCTGCGGAGGCGGCGGTTGCCGAAGTGGTCGATGTCGTCGGGGTCGTAGCCCTCCTGGCGCTGGCGTGCAGCCGCACCAGGTACCTGACCGTCTTCAGGATGTCCTCGTACGTGAGGACGGCCTTGTACTTCGGCGACCCCGCGGCGACCTCGTCCTTCTGCATCTCGGCGAACACGCGGTAGCGGACCTGCTTCCCACGCCTTCTTGTCGGGGTTGTCCAGCTCGGCGAGCGTCTTGAGTGCTGCCGGAGCTGCTTCAGCAGGTCGCCGTCGGCGCCGCCTGAGCTTCTGTCGACCTTGTGCCGGCCGACCTCGAGCCAGCGTCGTAGCGCTTCGGGTTGAAGAACAGGTTCTCGAGGAGCGTTGCGCGCTGACTCCGCCGTCGGCGGCTCGCCCGGGACGGAGCTTGCGGTAGATGTCCTCGAGCGCCTCCTCCTGCGTCTCGACGTGGTCCTTCTCCAGCGTGAGCTGGATCGAGGGCGCGTTGTCGAACAGCGTCAGGATCTCGTCGGCGGTCCAGCCCAGCGCCTTCAACAGCACCGTGACGTTCTGGCGCCGCTTGCGGTCGATGCGGCACGCCGACGGTGTCCTTCTTGTCGACGTCGAACTCCGAGCCACGCTCCGCGACCGGGATCGATCTTGGCGACGTAGACGTCCTTGTCGGACGTCTTGTCGAGATCCTTGGAGAAGTAGGCGCCCGGGGAACGCACGAGCTGCGACACGACGACGCGCTCGGTGCCGTTGATGATGAAGGTGCCCCGACCGGTCATGATCGGGAAGTCCCCCATGAAGACTTCCTGCTCCTTGATCTCGCCGGTCACCTTGTTGACGAACGTGGCTTCGACGAACAGCGGCTGGCTAGTACGTGATGTCCTTTGTCGCGGCACTCCTCTTCAGAGGCCTTGACGTCTCTTGAACTGGTGACGGCCGAAATACAGCTGGAACTGTTCGGTGAAATCTTCGATGGGTGAGACTTCTTCGAGGACCTCTTTCAGACCCTCGGACAGGAGCCAATCGAACGACTCCTCTGGATGCCCACGAGGTCGGGGAGTGGAGGACCTCGTCGAGCTTGGCGAAACTGACACGTTCACGGACAGGGACAAGTCTGATCAGGCAAAAGCGGATCCCTCCCGGGAAGCTAGCTGGCGCACGGCAGAGCGCGGTGGACGGCGTGGACGGCACGGCAATCGGGTAGTGTACGCACGAAAGCAGGCACAGTCAACCCGCGCCTGCACGCATCCCTGGCAGGACGGGCGGAACGGCTACGCCCTACGGCGCCGAGAGGTCAACCCAGGTCGGGGCGGTAAGGGATCGGGTCCCGGAGCGCCTCCGGCGAGGCTGGGATTGTTCCCGATCCCTGTCGGACAGGACGGGGTCCGTGGCGGGCCAGTCGATCCCGAGCTCCGGGTCGTTCCAGGCGATCCCCCACTCGTCCGAGCCGTCGAAGTACCGGTCCACCAGGTACCCCAACGTGAGGTCGGTCACTGCGAGGAACCCGTGCGCAACGCCCGGCGGGATGAACAAGCCCTCGCGGGGTCTCCGCGGACAATCGCATCGTCGAGACGGCGCGTTCCGTCGGCGATCCCGCCCGAGGTCCGCCATCGCGACGAACATCTCCCCGCGACAACGAACCAGTAGTCCCACTGCCGTCCGATGGAAGCGTAGCGCGCGGAGCGAGCCGGCGGTCGGAACGAGAGATGTTGCCCTGCAGAGCCGACGCGCGCCGGTCGGGGAGCCACGACTCGCGATAGAACTCGACGAACGATCCACGGGCGTCGGGGTGCACCTCGAGGTCGACGACGGTCACCCCGTCGATGGTCACTTGTCCATCCGGTGGACGATGTTCGAGGGCACCGCCGGCGGAACGTCAGGAGACGCTCGGCGGGCGGTGTCTCGCGCGGCCTCGGCCCACGTGCTCACCGGGTTCGACCCATCCTGGCCTCGGCCATCCTGCGACGCCGTCCAGGTCGCCGACGAACGAGCCCATCCCGCCGAGCGCGTTGGACCATATCGGCAACCGCATTGGCCAGCCGGACGCCCTTGCTCCGCGGACTCGATCCGCACGCCTGCGCGCCGAAAGGACGTCGAAGAATCCCTCGAGGGTCGCGCGCTGGTCGCCCAAGAGCGATGCCTCGGAGACGTTGAGCGCCCGTGCCAACGCGCGCGAGCGTCTGGATGGACGGCTCAACGTGGCCGTTCTCGTATCGCGACAGCCGCGCTTTGGGGATGCCCGGACAGGTCCTCGAGCCCGGACTGGCTGAACCCGGCCTGCAAGCGCGCCTCGCGCAGCCGATTGCCGAAATGTCCTTTGCCATCGACGGTTGTCACGTAGCGCACCTCGACCCCAGCGTTCGCGACCCGATCCCGTGCCGGACCTTAGCACGCTGGGGCGATTGAGAAGATGGAACGCCTCCGAACAGTGGGTGGGCATGGCTTCGGCCCGTGAGGACTGTCCTCACGGGCCGGAGTCCGAACGCCTACTTGACCTCGACCGAAGCTCCGGCGGCCTCGAGGGCCTCCTTCGCCTTGTCGGCGGCTTCCTCGGTGACCTTCTCCAGGACCGTCTGCGGCGCGCCCATCGACCAGATCCTTGGCCTCCTTCAGGCCCGAGGCTGGTGAGCGCGCGCACCTCCTTGATGACTTGATCTTCTTGTCGCCCGGCGCCGGTGAGGACCACGTCGAACTCCGACTGCTCCTCCTCGGCCTCGGCGCCTCCGCCACCGCCGCCGCCCGGCGCCGCCATCATCATGGGGCCGGCCGCGGCCGCCTTCACGTCGAAGGCCTCCTCGAACTGCTTGATGAACCCGACAGCTCGAGGAGCGTCATCTCCTTGAACTGGCCGGCGAGCAACTCGTCCGTGCTCATCTTCGCCATCGGTTACTCCTCTCCTTCTGCGTCAGGTTGTTCCGGGTGCTGGCTCTGCGCTTCGGGTTCGCTCGGCCGCCTGCGGCTCTGACGGCGACTCGGCTCCTCTGCCTGCTCTGACCAACGGCCGTCCGGCTGCCCGCGCTCGGCTGCCGCTGACTGGCTCGACTGCCGCGAGGCTCTTCCGACTGACGGGGACTCGTCCGTCGCGGGCGCGCCTCGGCGACGGAATCGTCGGGCACCTTCTCCTTGTATGCCTCGAGCAGCGAGAGGAACTTCGACTGCGCTGAGACGAACATGGAAGCGGCTCGGGACACTCTCGCCCTTCAGCAGCCCTGCGATCTTCTGAGAGCATGACCTCTTGGAACTCGAGGTCCGCGAGTCCTTTCGCCTCATCGGCCGATGAGGACCTTGCCCCTCCATGTAGCCGCCCTTGAGGATCAGGGGCGGGGAACTTCTTCGCGGCGTCCACGACCTTCTGGCCGCCGCCACGGGATCACCGGCGACGAACGCGACCGCGGTCGGCCCCTTCGAGCAAGGACTCGAGATCCTCGATCGACGCATCGGCCGCCGCTCGTTGCATCAGCGTGTTCTTTCACCACGGCGAACTTCGTGCCGCCCTCGGCGAGGGACCGCGGAGCCTCGGTGATGTCGGATCACCGTCAGACCGCGGTACTCGGTGAGCAGCAATGCGTCGGATCCTTCGATCCCCGCTTTGAGCTCAGCGACCCGGCTCGATCTTCTCGGCTTTGGGCATCGCGCCTCCTCACGGAAATGAAATAACGCGCTCCGCAGGACGGCGCGAGACGCGCGGGACGCGACATCTTCGGTTGCCTCGGCGGGTACCCGGATGGGATTACGCGCTCTCGCGCCCCCGCTGTCCGCGGCGGAAGAAGGTTACAGCAGGACGGCTCATGCTCGATGCTCGGGGCCGAGGCGCGATCCACGTCCTCGGGGCCTCGGTCGGAGGAAGCGGCGCTCGATGATCACCAGCGCGATCATCACGACCGCGCCGAGGGCGAACAGCAACCAGTAGAAGTGGATACGCGTGGTACACGAAGAGGACCCGATGGTCGCCCGGGATCCACCCTGACCCCGACGAACCCCGGCGCTGATCATCTCGGTGGGCGCATCACGACCGTCCACGGTGACGGTCCATCGCGGATCGAACGACGCCTTCAGCTGCACCACGGCCGTCCGGTCGGCGTCCGCACGTCGCCGCCGAAGCGACCATCGGCGGGCTGCGCGATCGCTCGTCATCACGCTCCCTGCCGGGGTCGTGGATCGTCCCCCGGACCGAGCGTGCGCGTCGGCGCCCGGCGCGCTGGCGAGCGCCAGCGTCGGATAACGACCCTGCAAGGGGAGATCGGAGCTGAGGAACCTCGCCATCCGCAAGCCGAGGTTCGTCCGGTCGACGGCCACGGGTGCCGACCGTGTACGACCACAACCGAAAGGTAGCCGATGTCGCCCGTCGACCAGAGCACCCAACGACCGGCGGTCGGCCGACCGGATCGATCCCGCGGGCGGCGTCACGTCTGCGGGCAAGACGCGCCCAGCGCACGCCGAACATGTCCACCTGCGCGGGGACGTGCGCGGCGAACCGGTTCTCCACGTTGGACATCAGTGACCACGTCGGGCGGGTGAACCCCACGGCATCGGCATCGAGAGTTCAGCAGAGCGGCGAACGCCGGGACGAACAGGATCTTCGGGCGCTGCCTTGTTGGCGCGCATGCCGCCGTAGATCCGGCCGGGAGCGCGTCGCCTTGGCCTTCGCGACGAGCGACGCGAAGTCGGCGCTATCCGTCGACTGGGCGGCGCGCTGTTCCGAGATCCACCCGGCGCCGGTCCGCTCGTACGAGTAGCGCTCGGCCGCCGCCGGGCGCGACCACGGCGATCAGCACGACGCCGAGCGCGCCGGCGGCGAACGCCGGTTTGATCCACTCGCTCGCGTGCGAACCACGCGTGCATCGCCTGCGTCCCCGCCCATGCGCCGCCGATCCCCGCCAGGTAGATGCCGGCCAGGTGCACGCCGGTGACGTAGCGCGCCGCAGGGAACAGAGGTCGGTCGCGCCCGGCAGCACGTCGATGATCCGAACCCGAGGGCCGGCCGGCCGAAGAACAACAACAGGCTGAGTAACCCGACGGCAGGGACGGCACGGTGCGGTCTCGGTGCGACGGAACCGCCACACGCACACCGCGAGGCCGATCAGGGCCAGCACGCTGACCACCGGGAACCGGCGGTTGTCGAAGATGCGCCCCGCGACCAGCCACCCGATGACGCGCCGTGCCCCGAACGAGTCGTAGTAGAACGTGCCGCGGAGAACTCGTCCTGCGTCATCCACTTGCGCGTCGGTGAGGAGCGGGACCAGCATCCAGGCAGAGGTCGCGAGGGCGCCGACGGCCGACGAGCGCTCGCCCGGCCGGTGCGGCGCCAGAAGTCGCTCGGCGCGAAGCAACACCCACACGCCCAGGCTCAACATCGCCAGGTAGCCGATCAACAGGTGGAGGCAGATCGTGATGCCCAGGACGAACGCCGCGAGCGCGATCGTCCGGCCTCTTCGAGACCGCACCGCCAGGTGAGTCCCCAGCGCGAACGGCAGCGCCCACATCCCCCACAGCTGGGCCCACGTCCCCGAGCCGCGCCAGCACGCAGCTCGGACCATTCGAAGCCCCAGCGCGGGGGCGCTCACATCAGCGGCGACGACGGGCGCCGCCACGCCGGCCGCCCACGGCTCGAGGTCGAAGAGCGCTGTCCGCCGCAGTACACGGCGATCGGGCCACGTGCACAGCAACGCAGGTACAACGACCACCGGAACGTGCCGCCGCCGAGCACGGCGGTTGCGGTGCCCGTCAAGATGTGGGGCAGGCTCTGGTAGTGGTGGAAACGCGACGCGCCGAGCGAGAGCGTGCGGGCACTCACCTGTCGAACGGCAGATGTCCGTCGCGGATCCGCCGTGCTGCCCAGCCGACCATCGACCGATGGATCCCGGCATCGTTCAGGAACCAGACATCGAACAGCTCGGCCCGCAGCGTCCAAAGGCTGAACCCGACGGCGGCGCCGACCAAGGATCCACGGCAGCCGCCGCGCACGGGTCGACGGCTCGGCCATGCTGTCGGCCAGTCGCTTCGCGCTGGGGCGGGGACGCTCAGATCGACGCGCCTTCGGATGGGCGGTGTCGATCCGGGACGCTCGGCCCCATCGTCATCGGTCGAGACCGCGAGGCTCTGTGATGTACCGGCCCTTCGCCCTCGTGGGCTTCGGCGCGGATGAGCTCGTCGACCAACCGCGAGGTGGCTTCTCGATCAGCGCGTGCTCGTCGAACGACTTCTTCGCCGACGATGACGTGGACGTTGCCTGCTGCGATCCGAGCGGTACTCCGACCTTGCCGCGCCCTGATGTCCGGGACGGCCGCTTGGCGATGTCCATGGTGACCGTGCCTGTCTTCGGGTTCGGCATGAGCCCGCGCGGACCCGAGGACACGACCGGCCTTGCCGACCACGGCCATCATGTCCGGCGTGGCCACCGCCGCGTCGAAGTCGATGGTGCCCTTGATGACGTCCATCGACGAGCCCTCGCCGCCGACCACGTCGGCGCCGGCCTCGGTGGCCTCACGCGCCTTGTCGCCCACCGGCGAAGACGGCGACGCGGACGGACCGGCCGGTGCCGTTGGGCAGCGATCACGGTCCCGCGGACCATCTGGTCGGCCTTGCGCGGGTCGATCCCCAGGTTGAAGCGCGATCTCGACCGTCTCGTCGAACTTCGCATCGGGAGAGCGACTTGAGGACCTTGAAGGCCTCGCCCGGCGCGTACTCCTTCTCGCGATCGACCTCGCCCTCCGCATCGCGGTAGCGCTTGCCGTGCGCGGTCATGCGTCCACCTCCACACCCATGCTGCGAGCGGTGCCGGCGATGATCAGCATCCCGTGCTCGACGTCGTTCGCGTTCAGGTCGTCCATCTTCTGCTCCGCGATCTTGCGCACCTGATCTTGCGTCAGCCGCCCGACCTGGTGCGGTTCGGGATGTCCGATCCCTTCTCGATCCCCGCGGCGGCCTTGATGAGCTCCGCGGCCGGCGGCTGCTTTCGTGACGAACGAGAACGACCGGTCCTCGTGATCGTGAGTTCCACCGGGACGATCTGGACCCGCGAACTGTCGTCGCCTCGTTGTACTGCCGGCAGAAGTCCATGATGTTGACCCCGTGCTG
>ERZ1370068.7451-contig-6365_pt1 | contig 14625 bp, 24 predicted proteins | sample MGYA00561227_ERZ1370068 | MGnify/ENA primary metagenome ERZ1370068 (study PRJEB38410, sample SAMEA6850437) | metagenome | study: Metagenomic assessment of the ecological functions of the soil: analysis of the soil microbiota associated with the...
CTTGAGGTCCGTACCCTGCAGAGTTACTTTTCCGAAAACTGATCGTTAGTCGGGCTGAAATGCCCGCTAAACGATTGGCAATAAAGCCGTATGGCTGGAACTCACCGCTCGTTTGGATGTTGAATCGGCCCTTGAACGGGCCGAAAATTAATAGGCTGGCGGGCTCGCGTTTGGGCCATGAAAGCCCGAATCGAAATCTAAAAAGTGCCTCGTGCGCGCAACGCCCGGGCGGCTCGCACGATGGAAGGACGGAAGAGATGATGGAAAAGGTTCCGATGACCGCGGGCGGCTATGCCGCCCTCGAGGTCGAGTTGAAGCAGCGCCAGTCGGTGGACCGTCCGCGCATCATCGAGCATATCGCCGAGGCGCGCTCGCATGGCGACCTTTCGGAGAACGCGGAATATCACGCCGCCAAGGAAGAGCAGTCGCACAACGAAGGCCGCATCGCCGAGCTCGAAGACAAGCTCGCGCGCGCCGACATCATCGACATCTCGAAGCTCTCCGGCGACACCGTCAAGTTCGGCGCCACCGTCACGCTGGTCGACGAGGACACCGAGAAGAAGGCGGTGTGGCAGATCGTCGGCGAGCCGGAAGCCGACGCCAAGAAGGGCCGCATCTCCATCACCTCGCCGCTGGCCCGCGCCCTGATCGGCAAGAAGAAGGGCGCGACCGTGGAAGTCGTGGCGCCCGGCGGCGCCAAGGCCTACGAGATCACCAAGGTCGAGTGGCGATAGAGCTGCACTCTGCGCAAACGCGTACCGCGTTGATCGCGAGAAAACCGGCATTCGGCCAACGCGGCTCTTCGGGTCCGCGATCATGCTGTAGTCACTGCGAGTTCGTTGCGCAAAGCCGCGCGACTCGACATTGTCGCCCGTGCTGACAGGATTGCGCAGTGGCGATGCGGCGGATTCCATAATATCCGGTCTGCCGGACAATGCTTATAAATCATAACTCAAATGGCCGGACGGCGAGCTGGCAGGTCTGCTCGCATCGGTCGCCTGTAAGCGGCAGACTCCGGCGCTGCGAGACGGCATCTTGCTGCGCTGCAATCGCGAAGCGATGACGTGCGAAGGGAATGATTCAATCTTCGGAGGTGTTGTTCCGGCATCACACGCGATCGGCCAACACCGTCGTAATGTCGTGACGCTAAGTTTCTAGCGTGCCAAACAAGGGGGACGACGATATGGACCAATTCGACAAGATGCTCGCGAAATGGCAGCCGACGGCGCTGAGCCTGTTTCGCTTCATCACCGGGCTGCTGCTGTTTCAGTACGGCATCGCCAAGATCTTCAAGTTTCCGGTGCTGCCGTATTTCGCCAATCATCCCGCCGCTGATCACTGCCGCCGGCACGCTCGAACTGGTGCTCGGCGCGCTGTTGATGATCGGCCTGTTCACGCGCGATCGTCGCGTTCATCCTGTCCGGTGAAATGGCGTTCGCCTATTTCCTCGGCCACATGTTCAAGAAGCCGCGAGAGCCGGTGTTCCTGCCGCTGCTCAATGGCGGCACCGGCGGCGATCCTGTTCTGCTTCGCCTGTCTCTATCTGGCGACCGCGGGCGGCGGACCGTACAGCGTCGACGAGATGCGGAAGAAGTAAGACTCGCAGGCGCAAATGCGCGTCATTGCGCCAGCAGCGTTCGGACATCGAAGCAATCGGCACGCTTCGCTTTCGCCGTATGGATTGCTACGGCGGAGCATGTCATCGGGCGCGCATTCGCGCGACCGCTGGCTCGCATGACGTACGGCGAGGTCCGCTCAGCCCGCCACCTTCACATCGAGCGGCACGGCCGCTTCATATTTCGAATTGTGCAGCACCAGCGACGTCCTGACATTGCGCACGTGCGGCGCCGCGGTCAGGTGCGTGACGAAATCCTGAAACGTCGCCATGTCGGGCGCGACGCATTTCAGGATGAAATCCACCTCGCCCGACAGCATCCAGCATTCCCGCACCAGCGGCTCGGCGCGGACGAATTCCTCGAACGCGCGCAAATCCGCGTCCGCCTGGCTGGACAGATGCACGGAGGCAAACACCGTGACGTCGAAGCCGAGCCGGCGCGGATCCAGCAGGCCGCGGTAGCCCTGGATGTAGCCCTCCTCCTCCAGCGTCCGGACCCGGCGCAGGCAGGGCGGCGGCGAAATGCCGACGCGTTTGGCCAGTTCCACGTTGGTGATCTCGGCCGTCGGCCTGGATTTCGGCGAGGATTTTGAGGTCGATTTCGTCAAGATTCTTCGACACGCGCGTCCGGTTCCCTAGGTTCTGGCTGACGGCTTGAGCAGGTATTGCTGGCAACACTCTTAGCGCAGCTGCGCACGCTTGCGCAATTTTATTGCGCGTGCAGCTGCGCCATTTCGCATCGATCAGTTCCGGGGAAAATTCGCTGATATGGATTGCAATTCTTGCATAGCTACCCAGATGTCCTAGACTTGGATTTGACACTTTCAGCGCCGCCGCGATGCCTTTCCGGGCGCTTTCCGCTCAAGTCACTGACCAAATTCCCGTATAAGAGAGGGATCTGCTCGATGCCCGCGCCTATCCATGCCAAGGTCGTCATTATCGGTTCCGGCCCGGCCGGTTACACCGCGGCGATCTACGCGGCGCGCGCGATGCTCGAACCGGTGCTGATCCAGGGCATCCAGCCCGGCGGCCAGCTCACCATCACCACCGACGTGGAAAACTATCCGGGCTTCGCCGACGTCATCCAGGGCCCGTGGCTGATGGAGCAGATGGAGAAGCAGGCGCGCGCATGTCGGCACCAAGATCGTCACCGATCTCGTCACCAAGCTCGAACTGGCGCAGCGGCCGTTCCGCCTGACCTGCGACAGCGGCGACGTCTATCTGGCCGAAACCGTGATCCTCGCCACCGGCGCGCAGGCGCGCTGGCTCGGCATCGCCGTCGGAAGAAAAGTTCAAGGGCTTTGGCGTCTCGGCCTGCGCGACCTGCGACGGCTTCTTCTATCGCGGCAAGGAAGTCGATCGTGGTCGGCGGCGGCAACACCGCGGTCGAGGAAGCGCTGTTCCTCACCAACTTCGCCTCGCAGGTGACGATCGTGCATCGCCGCGATCATTTCCGCGCCGAGCGCATCCTGCAGGATCGCCTGTTCAAGAACCCCAAGATCAAGGTGGTCTGGGACTGCAGCGATCGACGAGATCTGCGGCACCGAGAACCCCGGCAAGGTCACCCATGTGCGGCTGAAGAACGTCAAGACCGGCGCGCTGACGCGAAGTGCCGGCCGACGGCGTCTTCATCGCCATCGGCCACGCGCCGGCGACCGACCTCGTCGCCGGCCAGATCAAGCTGAAATCCATCCGGCTATGTCGAGGTGGCGCCGAACTCGACCGCGACCTCGATCCCCGGCCTGTTCGCCGCCGGCGACGTCGCGGACGAAACCTACCGGCAGGCGGTCACGGCCGCCGGCCTCGGCTGCATGGCGGCCCTTGAGGCCGAACGCTTTCTCGGCTTTGCGCGCGAGCGATCGCGCGGCGGCGGAATAATCATGGCTCGAACGCGCGACGGATTTAACGGACATGGATTGGGACAAGCTGAAAGTGTTTCACGCGGCGGCGGAAGCGGGCAGCTTCACCCATGCCGGCGAACAGCTCGGGCTTTCGCAATCGGCGGTGTCGCGGCAGGTCAGCGCGCTGGAGCAGGAGCTCGCGGTGTCGCTGTTCCACCGCCATGCGCGCGGGCTGATCCTCACCGAACAGGGCGACCTGCTGTTCCGCACCGCGCATGACGTGTTCATGCAGCTGCAGGCGGCGCGCGCCAAGCTGACCGACAGCCGCGAGCGGCCGAGCGGCGATCTCAAGATCCACGACGCCGCCGGCGCTCGGCATCAACTGGCTGATCCCGCGGCTCGACGAATTCACCGCGCTCTATCCGGATATCCGGATCTCGCTGATCGTCACCGACGAGGATCTCGACCTGTCGATGCGCGAGGCCGACGTCGCGATCCGCACCCGCAAGCCGACCCAGCCGGACCTGATCCAGCGCAAGCTGTTCTCGATCGGCTTCCACGCCTATTGCTCGCCGGAATACATCAAGCGCTTCGGCACGCCGCGCACGCTCGACGACCTCGACTCGCATCGCATCATCATGCTGGGCGATGCGCAGGTTCCAGCCGCATCTGCAGAACCGCAGCTGGCTGATCGACGCCGGCCGCAACGGCTCGGGCCCGCGCGAAGCCTACTTCAAGGTCAACAACATCCTCGGCCTGGTCGCGCGCCTGCCAGCAGGGGCTCGGCATCGCCGCCCTGCCGGACTATCTGGTCGAGGAAAACAACCGCCTGGTGCAGCTGTTCGGCGAAACCGACTCGATCCAGGTCGACACCTATTTCGTCTATCCCGAAGAGTTGAAGACGGTGGCGCGGGTGCAGGTGTTCCGCGACTTCGTGGTGAGCAAGGCGCAGCGCTGGCCCTCCTGAGCAGCGGACGTTTCGTCATCCCGCTTCCGGATTAGCGGCTTTATAAAGCCCCGCTCTCCGCATGTCTGACATGCGGCTCGGACGGTTGCTGCACAGGCGCCGATGAGGATCATAGTGTTTGCACGCTGAGCGATCGCGTCGCGCATATGTCCCCCTCCTCCAGTGGCGCGGGAGTTCAGTAATCCCTCTTGGAAGGTGATTGTGTCGGCCTCACGTGGCCAATACCTTAAGCCGGGCTCTTTCGAGCCCGGCTTTTTTTCGTCGTCTGCAAGTCTCGCTCATGCTCGTCATCTGCTCGTCTACGTGCGCGGATTGACAACGCTGCGGCCGCCCGCCATCATCATCGGCACATGATCACGCGTTCGTGCGCAGCCTTGTCGTCGAAAAAGGTCCCCACCCGGGGACCCGAGATCGACGCGCGCGATAACCTGACCGCCAAAGCCGATCCCGAAAGCCCCGCCGTCTGGACGGGGTTTTTTATTGGTCCCGTCTCCGGCTCAACCCCATGAGGAGATGGAACCATGACTGACCCTACGATCTGACTGATCTCACAAGCCGCTTGCAGGGCCTGTGGCTGCCGCTCGTCACGCCGTTTCGCGACGGCGAACTCGACGAGCCGTCGCTGCGCCGGCTGGTCCGGCACTATGCCGGCGGCCCGGTCGACGGATTGATCCTCGCCGCGACCTCGGGCGAAGGCATGACGCTCGGCGCCGGACGAGCTCGAGCGGCTGGTGACGGTGACGCGCGCGAGACTATCAGACAGCGCGACGCTATCTGCCGATCTGCCTCGGCCTGTCCGGCGCCAGCACGCGCGAAGATGCTGGATGCGCTGGACGAGACGGCGGCCTGGCCGATCGACGGCTATCTGATCGCGAGCCCCTATTACACGCGGCCGTCGCAGCGCGGCCTGGTGCAGCATTTCACCGCGCTCGCCGATCACGCCTCGTGGCCGATCGTGCTCTACAACATCCCCTACCGGACCGCGGTCAATCTCACCAACGAGACGCTGCTGCAGCTTGGCCGCGCATCCGAACATCGTCGGCATCAAGGATTGCTGCGCCGACCGCGCGCAGTCGATCGACTTCCTGGCGCGGCGGCCGGCCGGCTTCCGCGTGCTGACCGGCGAGGACGCGCAATATCACGACGCGCTCGCCGACGGCGCCGACGGCGCCATCCTGCTGTCGGCGCATCTGGAGACCGAAGCCTTCGCCTCGGTGCGGACGCTCATGAAGCAGGGTGATCGCGACGCGCGCGCTGGCGTGCTGGGAGCGCATTTCCGACCTGACGCGGCTGCTGTTCGCCGAGCCGAGCCCGGCGCCGGCAAAGTACTGGCTGGCGCGGACAGGGCTGATCGACAGCGCCGAGGTTCGCCTGCCGATGGTGGAGGTGAGCGCGGAGCTGGCGGCGTGGCTGGATGAGGAAATCGAGCGGCGGACGCCACCCGCTGTTGCGGCGCGCGTAGCGGTCTTCAGGCGAAGCGACTTCTCTCGCCTGTCTGGGAGAGGTGACGAAGAGCCGTTGCCGCGGCTGATCCAACAGGCAGCAGCTGCCGCCTGGTTAACGCCTGGTGATGGCAGCGTTTCGACATCGCACGAACGCTCGCCGGCAACTTTAAATCTTCGATGTATCGATGTCCCCAACCAAAAGCAGGGAGAGCAATGACCGATCACGTCAGCGACAATTCGAAATATCCGATCTGCGAGCAGGCCCAGAGGATGCAGGATGTTCTCTCTGGTGTCGTCATTCGCCCTGTGGGCGATGCTGATCGGCTTCGCGCCGGTGATGACCTATCGCCTGCTGATGGCCTGACAGCCGGCGCGATGCTGCCGTGGTTAATCCGGCGGTAGCACCTGCGGTCAAATGCGAGCGAAATTGCGACCGGGATTTTAAAACCGGTCGTCGTATCACTAGTCGCCACAACAGAGAAAACGCGGGGGCGCGTCGTGGAATTCGAAAACAATACCCATGCCTCGAACAGCAGGGCTTCACCACCGAGGATATCCTCTGGGCGGTCGGCATCTGGTCGGTGATCCTGACGCATGTCGCCGGTCGTCGTGTTCTACATGCTGATGGTGGCGTAAGCCGCCGCTTCTGCCGTCATTGCGAGCGAGCGAAGCAATCCGACATCCGTCATGGAGATGCCGATTGCTACCGCCTTTGCTGACGAGCTACGGCGGCAAGTCGCGCTTCGCTGCTCGCAATGACGTTGGTGACTTTCCAACGCAACACAAAGAAAACGCGCGGAGCCCGCGCGTTCTTTGTCAGTCCGACAAGCGCGGCGTTGTTACGCCGCCTGCTTGTGCATGGCGCCGGACGCCGACGCCGACCCGCGGATCGCCTTGATCGAACGTTCGATCGCAGCCCACAGCCGGCTGATTTCCGCCGCCGCCCGGCCTTCCGCGTAATATTCGCGGGCGCCTTCGCCGTGGCTCAGCGCCATCAACAGATCGGCGCGGTTGGTGATCTGGCCGCTCCACACCGGCGCACGGAACTTGGTCAGGGCTTCACGCGCGATGGTGACGATGCGGCTTTCGACGCCGTCCCGTGCGCGCAGGCGCGCCGTTGATCACGACCGCGTAGGGCTTGCGCGCCGCGCGGCAGGTCTGAATCGTTTCCTGCACCGCGTTGACGTCGAACACGCCGGGCCGCGCCGGAATGATCACCATCGTGGCGTTCTTGATGGCGTCGTCGACGACGGCCGAGAGATTCGGCGGCGTGTCGATGAACACCCATTCGATGCCGTCGCGCTTGGCGGCGGCGACGATGCCGCTGACGGAATTCACAGCGGCCTTGATCGGCGGTTCGTTGGTGCCGCGCAACTTGTGCCAGAGCGTAAGCGAGCCCTGCGGATCGGCGTCGATCAGCAAACAGGGCTTCGTCGACTTGTGGACATGCGCAGCGAGGTGAGCAGCCAGGGTACTTTTTCCCGAGCCCCCTTTACGCGAAGCGAAAACAATGACGTTCATACCTTGGCCTCCAGATTGACCCCAGAAGGCGAAAATGAATCAGCGCGCTGATCCGTGAAAGAAAAATTTACTGGCAATCGCGAAGAAGCCACGGATTAGCCAACAAGGTTGCTTTTGAGTCACACTGCGCGGTGCGATACAACCCGTAATGGAACCGCAAAAATGGAATCGGTAGAGTAGCTTGATCGATTCAATGCATGCTTCTTGGCGCGCTGCCGTTCGATCCATTTGCGCTCAACCCATCCGAGCATCCGCGCCATCGGCTTCTGCAGAATCGGCACGTCCTGCGCGAACAAAGGAGTCCGAGCGGCAGCATCCAGAGTCCGAGCACCGGCAGGAAGCTGAAAATGCCGCCGACGATCAGCAACATGGCGAGCGGGATCCGCGCGTAGCGCGACGACGGCTTGCGCAGCCAGCTGACGAACCTGGCCGGGCCGCGGCGGCAGCTTGCGCTTCGAACCAGGCAAAATGCCGGTCGAGTCTCGATTTGATGATGTTCGCTCACGAACGTCTCTCCTGCGTGCCGGAGAGATGTTGATCGGGCAGACGCGCCGCAAGGCGTCAGTCTGTCGCGCAAACGGGGCTTGAAATGGCCCAGCCGGGCTCAGGTCGAGGCGGGCTTCGCCGGCTTTTTGGTCTTGCGCTTTGCGCTGACGGATTTGCGCGGCGCGGCCGGCCGGATCGCCATCGGTTTGCCGACCGGCGCGCTCGTGGCCTGACTGGGCTCTGGATCAGGCCTGAACTGCGCCCGGCAAGGCGGCGAGAGCTGCGACTTCTTGGCGACCATGCAGGCGGTGACGCGGCTCGATATCGGGATTTCGGAGCTGCAAAGCCGGAACGCATCGCTGCTGCAGGCCTGTTCCTGCTCGGGGGTGTAGGCCTGGCTCGCTGCGGGCAACATCGAAACCGAAAGCGCGGTGGCCAGCATCAAGCCAAAATGCCTGATCCGAAAAATCGACATAAATCCCCCAGGCAATGATTTGTGCGAATTGTGGGTGAAGCGCCTGACATTGGCAAGCAGGGGTGGACAACAGGTCACAGCACAAGTGTGCGGGGTCCAAAGCTGATCCTGATGGGTGGTACAGTTGGGTGGGAACCAAAAACCGATCCAAAAATAATTGAAAAGATTGACGAATTTTCTCGCGATTGATCCTGCTTTGTAGCACCGTTTTGTATTGAAGCAAGCGCGCGTCGAAGGCCGCCACAACGCTTGCTTTCACGCCTCGCGAGCTACCGATGACGGTTGGCGACAGCCTGTTGGTTTGGAGGCTCATCGAGCATCGGGAGTATCATCTGCCTCGGTTCTTAGAACCAATTGCCTGCACCAGATCCACGATCCGGCGTCGCACATCGGCGTCTTCAATCTGCGTGAATGATTGAACTAGCCTTAGTCCCTCTGGACTCGAGACGAAGTCGTCCATCAGGGCGAGGGATCGCGTATCTTTTTCAGATGTGGCTACCGCTGATGCGTCTGACGCGCCTTCGAAGAAGAACGCGACCGGCACCTGCAAGAAGCGAGAAATATGCTCCAGTCGGCTCGCCCCGATACGATCTGTGCTTTCTCGTACTTCTGCACCTGTTGGAAGCTAAGATCGAGCGCAGCGGCCAGCTCCACCTGGCTGATGCCGAGCATCAACCGCCGCATGCGCACTCGGCTGCCAACGTGCATGTCAATGGGTTTTGGAGTCCTGATGGCGGACATTGGTTGTCACCATCCACGAAGGAGCTGCTCTGTCGTAACGCGCCCACCTTTGGCGACGAAGCCGCGAGCCAGAGACAACTATGGCGTTAGAACTCAATGAAATCGAATGTTGTATTTGTGGCAAGTCCGTGGGTAGGCAAGCGCCGCCGGCCCTCACGACAACGGCCGCCGGCGCTCGACGCGACCCAGTCATCTGTTAGGTGGGCTCTTCGCTCAGCTATGAAGGGCTAGCCAAGTCTTCGGGCCGACTATACCGTCCGCGGGAGGGGCGAAAACCGTCTGGAATGCTTTCACCGCCGCCTCAGTATGGGGGCCAAAGATACCGTCTACCGGTCCGGGATCAAAAGCAGGATTCCTAAACGACTTTAGGATGTTCTGACAGAGCCTCACATAGGCGTGCTCGGGCGAGTTTTTCTTGATCTCGAGGAGGGTCCAGCCTGCCCCAAGTGTGTGGTCCCACTATGCCGTCGACATGCAGAGGCAAGTTAAAAGCCTCAGGATGCGGCGCGGAGACAGGCAGGCGGCGTCGGATCTGTAGTGCGATCAGTCTGATAGTGACGAACCGCGTTACGGGTCTGAGGCCCGAATAAGCCATCGATCGGTCCGGGATTATAGCCTCGTTTCTGGAGCGCCTCCTGAGCTAGCTTCACCTCTGGACCTGTGGAGCCCATATGGATGGTAGGATGAGTCATAGCCTCTCTCCTTATGGTTGATAACACCTCCATAGAACACCCCCAGAGTATTCTACCATAAGTAGACTTCGCTTTACAACGCGGCTTTTCCGGAAAAGATGGCACGCAGCTCGGCCAATGCCTGCTCGCTCCGATTGCCGTAACTGGAAACAAAGGACAGGGGCCGTGCGAACTGCGCTCTGTATCCTTTGGCGTGATCCCAAATGATGCCCCACATCTCGATGGTTCCGAACACGACACCATCACATCCCGAAATTTGACTTCGTAGTGACGAGGTGCTCCGGTTCACGACTAAAGGACTGAAGCAAATCATCCATGGTTTTGAAGCCATGGATGCCTTGCTCGCCTTCGTCCGGTGTTGTCCCTTCGACGAACTGACGTGGATGCCAGCGCGTATCGGAGACCCATGACAACAGGCGCACAGGGGCATGATGGGGCGGGAAAACATATCGCCAAAAGCGATAGGCCTTCTGAGTTCCCACCTCGATGGTTTCCCCAGCCTTGAGATCGAGGAAATTCATGCGGGCTCTCGTTGCGGAATTTGACGGGCTCGCGTTCCGGAACTTTGACTGGTTCAACTATTGGGGCGGGTGCCGGCGTTTCGTCAGGGACAAGAACGCGGCGTCTTTCTGGCTCGCCGATCTCTGCCATCGAATTATCTCGCGTAGTGATTGGTCATAATGAGTTACCTAGCCCTGATACGCGACAGGCGACACGTATGATGGTGTGATGTCCGATGAGCTTGAGGCGCATTCCGCTAGCGCAGTGCTCAGCACCACGATCCACATAACCCGCATTTTTGAATGTTCCCCAAAAGCCCAAATGTACTGTTTCGCAACTAGGTAACGAGCACAAGCAATACTAACGGACAGCAGTGATTCTACTGGGAATGCCGGTGGATCAAGAGCCGCCAAGCCCGTCAGTGAACCGTGGGCCTCCTGTGAGCCCTTGGTACGACAAGCTCCCGTCGACTTCGTGGGCAATCTCGCCAATGGCCATTTGCCGGACTCTGGGAGTCCCTGAGTGGCCTCTGGAGCACCCCGCTAGTGGGATAGAGCGCAAACGAGCCGGTGGAGTCCCTAGGTGGTGGCCTAGCTTGCAAGTCACAGCTGGAAGACCGACAATCTACCGGTAAACGTATCGGGAGTAGTCACCGTTGGCCCGCTGCTCAAGCACCGCGTAGGCAGTGAACAGTCGCTCCGACACCGCATCAACAAACAGAATGCTTGCATCGGCAGTGAGCGCTATTCCTTCGCTGGCAAGGAAGGACGCGGTTAACGCCATCTCAGCAACTTCGGGCCTAACTGCTTCGCGTACCTCAGGCCACTGCGTCCAAGGCCAGCTCGAGTCCGCATTCGGGTCCTCAAGATGCTCGACGGGTGCGTGGGGATACCAGACCCTCTCCGTCAAATGCTCTTTGCGGTCTTCCCAGTGCTCCGGTGGCCCGGGGTCACCTTCGTGTCGCGCCACGAACCACAAGTACCAACGGCCTGCCAAGGCCAAGGCGTTGAGTTTTGTAAGTGGTTGTCCCGCACCCTTCGTAGCAGCGCGTATCCGCTCAATGCGCGTTTCCACTTCCGCCAGCCACTGCCCGTGCAGTGCCTTGGCCTGAGCCTTGGAGGTCCCAGCGGGGACAACAAGGATTGCCTCGTGGCCCACGCCGTACAGACGCTTGTACTCCGCACGAACATCCTTCGGGATGGCCTTACGAGACTTTGTCGCACCTATCGTCGAGTGATTTAGCGCAGCCATTCGGATGGGCATCTGCATCGCTCTTTGTATTGAAGAGCGAGCGAAATGGTCAGGCTGTCCAATTACTTGCTGCAGCAGAAGCACTTGGGGAGCGCTCTGGTACAGTTGGGTGGGCTCGAACCACCGACCTCCTGGTTCCAGGCAGACCGATGCCGACCTGCCAAGCGCGGCCAACCTTGGCGCGAGCCTCCTTGCAAATCATTGAATTCCATGAGACACCATCGGTGTACTGGCCAAGCGTTGGCCGACCTGAGACACCGCTTCAATCTTCCCATCCTGTTCCCAGGAAACCCACATGAAGCTCACGGTCAAAACGACCGATGCTCTCCGATTGGCGCCCGGCGAGCGCGACAAAATCTGGTTCGACGACGACATCGCCGGCTGGGGTTTGCGCGTCCGCGAAGGCGGCAAGCGCGTGTGGATCTTCCAGTACGCCATCGGCGGCCGCACCCGTCGTCTGACGTTCGGCACCTCATCCCGCGATGAGCGTCACGACGGCCCGCGAGCAAGCTGAACAACTGCATGCGCAGACGAAGCTCGGCCGCGATCCGGCACGGGAGAAGGCTGATGCCAAGGCGCGCGGGAGAGACGTTCGGCGATTGCCTCGATTCTTTACCTCTGGTATCGTCGAGCGCAGGGCAAGCTTCGCGACACGACGCTGAGCGAGACCGAACGTCATCTGAACGTGAACCTGCGCGCACTCCACAACATCGGCATCGACAAGCTCGACCGCCGGGCGATCGCGGCGGAGCTCAGTCGCTTCGCAACCGAGCGCGGGCCGGTGCAGGCAAACCGGACGCGGGCGTCCGTCATCAAGTTCCTGAACTGGTGCGCCGGCGAAGGCTACATCGACTCGAACCCGGCTCAGCTCATCAACAAGAACCCGGAACGCCCTCGCGATCGGCTCCTGAGCATGGACGAACTCGCGCACATCTGGCGCGCCCTCCCCGCCGGCGACTTCGGCGACATCTTGCGGCTGCTCACCTTGCTCGGCCAACGGCGCGACGAGATCGCACAACTCGACTGGAAGGAGGTCGATCTCGGTCGCGGCGTGATCGCATTGCCGGCGTCGAAGATGAAGAACCGCCGCCCGCATGTCGTTCATCTCGGGCCCACGGCAGTGGCGATCCTGCAAGCGCGCGACCGCGGTGAACGCCCTTTGGTGTTCGGAACCGGGCATGGCGGCTTTTCCGGCTGGAGCCAGTCCAAGGCGCGCCTCGACGCGAAGCTCGAACTCGAGCCTTGGGTGCATCCACGACCTCCGCCGCGCGGTATCAACGCATATGAACGAGATCGGCGTGACACCGCACATCGTCGAGGCCGTGCTCGGGCATGTGAGCGGTTCGCGGGGCGGGGTCGCTGGCGTCTACAACCTGGCGGCTTACGAGCCCGACAAACGCGCCGCCATGCTGCGCTGGGATGAGCACCTGATGGCAGCGATCGAGGGCCGCGACACCAACATCTCCCCCGTTCAAGCGGCCGGCCGGCTCGCCAGGATAGCCGTCGCGTCTATTTCGGCTAAGCTGGAAGAGCGCCCCCGGCGCGGATTCCAGCCGCGCCAGGGACAACCCCTGCCTCCGACGGAGTGCAGTCCGTGGCCAAGGCCGAGGCGAACGATACCATGGCTGTCGTCGCGCGAGGCCGTCGCCCGTGTCGCGCGCCACCTCGGCTGCACGCCGGAAGACGCCGAGCTGCGGATCGTCGGGCAAGGGAAAGCCGGCCGGATCAAGGCGCGCGGCGTGATCGAGGGCGGCCGGTGTCGCCGCTCCCGGCCGCCTGGAACGACGACGTCGGCTGGCACCACAGTGAGACTCCGGGCCTCGTATGAGATCACGAACCTCGAGCTGTGTTTCATTGACCTGGTCGCGGCGGGCCTGCTGCCGGCGCCGGCGGAAACGGGCGCGGTGGTCGGCGGCGGAGGCAATCGCGTACCTGGTCAAGGGCGTTCCGCTTCCGTGCCGAAAGAGTGGACGGCGCTGGCGCGACATGCCTCCGGCAGATCGGAAGCGGGCCGGGAGAGTAGCTCTCGGCAGAAGGGATCGGCGCGGACCGGGTGCCGGCAAGCGGGGTCGAAGACGAGACCGCCACGAGTCCGATGGGAGCGGATACCCGGCCGACGACTCTCGCCGAGATGGCGGCGAGGAAGGTCCCGCCGGTTTCGGCAACGCGCCTGCCGAAGTGGTCGATCCAGTGCTGACGCGGAGACCGATCAACGGGCAGATTGGCGGTCTTCCGGGGCTCGCCGCCCATTGGTCCGCGAATCGAATGCGATCCCGGCCACGGTCCAAGGCAGGCATTCCCGCCGCCGCAAGTCGCGCGCCGGATGCTGGACGACGCCGAGCAGCCTTCTGCCGAGGGCGGGTCATGCCGAGCCAGCAGCGCGCGCGCGGCCGATGGCCGAGCGGGCCCCAGCTGTCGAGCCCGAGCCGGCCCCGCCATCCTCGCAAGTCGAGCCGGCGCCGCCGCCGTGGTGCCGGCTCCGGCAGGGGGCCCCCGCGCAGTCATGATTGGGACGAAGGCTTCCAGTTCATGCGCAGGGAGCTGGATAAGCGGGGCGACCTCAAGGCACACCCGGTGGCCGCAGTCGAAGGGTGGCGCTCGGAGGCTGACGTGTGGCGCGAGATCGGTCGCGGCTCAGCGTCGCGATAGGCGACCGACAGCCCGATCCCTTGCACGACCGAGCGCGAACCATCTCGTTCCGGAATTGAGCAACGGAGAGCGGAGCAAGCGGAGGCCGTACGGAGCGTAATTAATTGCGCTCCATTGCGCTCCATTGCGCTCCATTACGCGCTCAGCAGCCGCCTGAACACCTGAAAACCTCCGCATCAACCAAAGCCGGCTGCGCTGGCTCACACCCGCGGAGATCGACCATGTCCCTGGAAATCCAGTTCGCCATCACGATCTGCTCGTCGGTGGATCAACTGGAGTGTTAGCACCGGACCACCGTGGCCACGTCAACCAGCGCCGCGCCGCCGAATACTGGCAAAGCCGCGAGTGGCTTTCGCCAGCAGCAGAACGTCGCGACGGCCCTCACCGTAATCCGACGGGACGTACCTTCGACAGTAGCAATACGTAACTGAACGAAGTACA
>ERZ1370068.7443-contig-6358_pt1 | contig 14621 bp, 20 predicted proteins | sample MGYA00561227_ERZ1370068 | MGnify/ENA primary metagenome ERZ1370068 (study PRJEB38410, sample SAMEA6850437) | metagenome | study: Metagenomic assessment of the ecological functions of the soil: analysis of the soil microbiota associated with the...
AGGCAATCAGGCAGCAGGTGGATACGTGACCTATGACGCCGGAACCGGTCGGTACCAGCTCCCTGAAGAACAGGCGATGGCACTCGCCGATGAAAGCAGTCCTTGTTTTCTCCCGGTGCGTTTCAGGTCATCGCCGCCACATTTTCAGCCAACCCCAAGATCGAGCAGCGGTTCAAGACCGGCAAGGGCCTCGGGTGGGATCAACACGATCACCGATTGTTTGAAGGCACGGAGAGATTCTTCCGTCCGAACTACCTGGGCAACCTTGTAGCGAATTGGATTCCGTCCCTCGACGGCGTGGAGGCAAAGCTCAAGAAGGGTGCGAAAGTTGCGGATGTCGGCTGCGGGTTCGGAGCATCCACCATCATCATGGCGAAGGCCTATCCCACATCCACCTTCATCGGCTTCGATTACCATAAGCCCTCGATCCTGACGGCACGAAAACGGGCCAAGGAAGCAGGTCTGAAGAACGTGACCTTCGCAGCGGCGAAGTCCACAAACTATCCCGGCAAGGAATACGACTTCGTCGCCCACTTCGATTGTCTGCATGACATGGGCGATCCCTGTCGGCGCTGCGAAGCACGTGAAGAAGACGCTCGCACAGAATGGTACTTGGATGATCGTGGAGCCGTTCGCAAATGACCGTGTGGAAGATAACCTGAATCCGGTGGGCAGAGTCTTCTACGCCGCGTCGACGATGATCTGCGTACCCGCTTCTCTTGCGTACAATGGCCCGGCCCTCGGTGCCCAAGCGGGTGAGGCACGGCTGCGAGATGTGGTCATGAAAGGCGGGCTCACACGATTCCGCCGCGCGACGCAGACGCCGTTCAATCTGGTGTTGGAAGCCAGACCGTGAGACGCGAACGAATAGCGCGATCGGCCTCGGCCCAGGGCGGCGGGCGGCTTGCGCTTTTTGGGTCCGACGGGCATAGTGCGGGGCAGGACCACACATTCCGGGAGGCGACATGGCGAATCGACTGGCGGCCGAAGCGCTCGGCACGTTCTGGTTGGTGTTCGCCGGCTGCGGGAGCGCGCTGCCTGAGCGCCGGCCTGCCGCAGCTCGGCATTGGGGTCTTCGGGATCGCCTTCGCCTTCGGGCTGGCCGTGGTCACGATGGTCTATGCCTTTGGCCATATCTCAGGCTGCCATATCAACCCCGCCGTCACCGTGGGCCTCCTGCTCAGCAAGCGGTTCCCGGCGCACGAGGTCCCCGGCTACATTGCCGCCCAAGTGATCGGCGGGATCCTCGGCGGTGGGGTACTCTATCTCATCGCCAGCGGGCAGGCCGGCGTCGATCCCCGGCGGCTTCGCCTCCAACGGGTACGGCGAGCACTCCCCGGGCGGCTATTCCCTGCTGGCCGGCTTCTGCGCCGAAACGGTGTTCGCCTTTATTTCCTCCTGATCATTCTGGGCGCGACGGACAGCCGGGCGCCGCAGGGCTTCGCGCCCCTGGCGATCGGCCTGGCCGTGGCCCTGATCAATTGGGCCGGGATCCCGGTCACCAATCTCTCCCTCAACCCGGCGCGCAGCACCGCCACGGCCGTCTTTGCCGACGGGTGGGCCCTGCAACAACTCTGGCTCTTCTGGGTCGCCCCGATCCTGGGCGGCGCCGTGGCCGGGGTGGTCTATCCCTTCATCGCCGGCTCCCCGACCAGCAGCCCGACACGCTAACCCCGCCTACGGGCGGGGTGGCGCGTCTTGGGCACAGCGAAAGCCGACGTGGGGGTCATGCTCGGTGGGATCGGCCTTGGTCCGAAAGGCGGCCCGGAGTCGATAGGGACTATTGATATACGAGCCGCCCCGTTGCACTTTCGTACTTCCCACGACGGGGCCGCGCGGATTGCGGGTCGGCGGCGACGCGTAGAACGCGTCGTCGTACCAGTCGGCCACCCATTCATAGAGATTGCCGGCCAGGTCCTGGGCGCCATAGGGGCTGCGCCCTTGGGGGTGATCGCCGACGGGCGACACCGTCTCGGCCCCTTCCTTCAACCCAAAGACCGCCTGCGCCGCCGTCGGCGGGTCGTTCCCCCAGGGATAGACGCGGCCATCGGTGCCACGCGCGGCTTTCTCCCACTCCGCTTCGGTCGGTAAGCGCTTCCCGGCCCACAGACAATAGCCCGTGGCCTCCAGCCAGGTCACCCAGCGGACCGGCCGCTCCGCGTCGACCACAGGCGTCTCCTGGTCCGCGAAGCCCCACGGCGGTTCACTCTGAATCGCCGCGACAAACTTCGCAAACCGCCCATTCGTCACTTCGAACGTGTCCAGATAAAAACTATCGAGGACGACGCGATGGACCGGCTGCTCATCGTCATCGCCCTCGTCGCTTCCCATCGTGAACTCCCCAGCCGGCACCAGCACCATGGGGGCCGGGACCGGCTCCGGCCTGACGGAGAGCACCTCAGTGGCCGGGCGAGCCCGCTGTTGGTGAGCTAGACCACGGCCACCAGAGCCGATCACTATCGCGGGCATTCTGTGTCGCGCTGGTCTCATCGCCTCGCTCCACCTCCGCACGTGCGCGAGGGCCGCTGGCCCCGCCTCTGAGCAGGAGTACCGAAACTGGCGAGGGAGAAATCCAGAGGTGGCGCCCGCTGCCCACCGGAATGGGGATGATCACCCAGCCCCGGTAGTGGTCTGCGCAAGCCCAGGCTCGTGGCGGCCTTCCAGGACGCGAGTGTTTCGGTCACCAGTTTTTACGATGAGACCGCAACACCTCCGTGATTTCTGTCTGCCTTTTAGGAAAAACCTCGCGGCCGAGATCTTATTCTTGCCAATCCTCACTGTCAGGATGCGCGTGTCCGGCAGAGAAAAGACATCTTCATCGGTATCATCGTCGCCGATGTGAGGGACGCGGTGCAGTTGAGTTGGTACATCAACTCCAGCAACGCCGCGCCCTTATGCGGCGCCGAGGCCGGCACCACATTGACAACAGCTTTCCCGAGGACTATGCGAGGGAGCGGAGACAATTCGGCTAAGACCTGAAAGACGAGCGCCCGGGCGTCGTCCTTCTGACCCGCGTTCCGGTAATGGAACGAGAGCGAATAGGATTTGTCCTCCACGAACACACCGCACCGAGTTAGTTCGGTACCGAATCGCTCTTCGATGAGCTGCTTCCATCCTCTGCAGGTGTCTCGGGCTTGCTGCACGACCTGCTGTGTCACATGAAGACCTTCCAACCCATGGTTCCCGATCAGGTAGGGCACTGTGTTGCCGATACGCGCCCGCAGATCCTCCACGGAACGCCCGGAAATGATGGCCGTCGGGGCGCGCTTGGCCAGTTCTCCGAGCCAGAGGCGGATCGGCCGTCCCAGCTGTGCAGTGTGGCAATCGCGAACGATCTTCGCCAACGTTCCATCAAAATCGAAAGGCAAACAAAGAAGGAACCGTCAGGAGGTGCCTTTAGCTCACTCCTACCCCTGTCCGTCAGAAGATATTCCATGGTCAGTCGATCAATTCACTCAGCAAGCTCGTGCGCCCGACCTGCTTCATCACCCGCTCCCGCTGTCGCATACGGGCTGCATCCGTGAGCATGCGTCCTGCCCAGCGGTAGACGTTGAATTCCTGGATAAGCCCGCGCATGCTCCGCATCCGAGCACGTTGCTCTACCTTGGGCATGGTCAGAGCCACGTGGAGCGCGGCGGCAAACTGATCGATGTCGTACGGGTTGATCACGAGCGCCTCCGTCAGCTCGCGGGCGGCTCCTGTGAACTGACTGAGGATCAGGACGCCCTGCTCGTCGTCGCGGGCGCCGATGAACTCTTTGGCGACCAGATTCATCCCGTCGTGGAGACTGCTGACCACGCAGACATCCGCGCCGCGATAACACTCGCAGACTTGGGGCGGCTCGTGATGTTGAACTTTCAGACAGATCGGCTCGTAGCCGTCCCGCCCGAACCGCTTGTTGATCTGCTCGGCCAATGCAAACACCTGGCTCGTGAGATGCTGGTACTGTTCGATGCTCGCGCGGCTGGGAGCGGCAATCTGGATGAATGTGAACTTGCCGATCCATTCGGGCTGGAGTTCCAGCAAGCCGTTCCACCGCCATGAACCGTTCCAGAATACCCTTCGTGTAATCCAGCCGCTCGACCCCGATACCCACAAGGCGGTCAGGCGGCAGCCCGTAGAAGCTCCCGCACCAGTGTTCGACACTCCGGCACCGGCCGCTGGCTTTTGATCCATCGCAAGGGCCACTCAATGGAGATCGGATAGGGGTTGACCGCCGTCAGCTTGCCTCCATACGACACCGTCGAGCTGTTCCGATCGATGCGTGCCTCAAGGATCCGATCGATACTGTCGATGAAATTGTTGCAGTGGACTCGGGTATGGAACCCAAGAATACTGCTTCCCAGGAGCCCCTCCAGAATTTCCTGGCGCCAGGGGCAGATCCCGAAACTTTCCGCGTTCGGCCAGGGGATGTGCCAGAAAGTAATGATCGTCGCGTTCGGCAATTTGTCTCGGATCAATTTCGGAAGTAGGGCGAAATGGTAATCCTGTACCAGGACGACCGGATTGTCGGTGGTGGCTTCCTCAGAGACGGCCTGGGCGAATCGTTCGTTAATCGCCACATAGTGATTCCAATCCGACGAGCGGAACGTGGGCCGGACGTGGGCGATGTGACACAAGGGCCAGAGACCTTCGTTCGCAAACCCGCAGTAGTAACCGGCCTCCTCTTCTGGGGTTATCCAGACGCGGCGAATCTCATACGCGGGATGCTCCGGCGGCACACCGACATGGCTGCGCGCGTCCACGACATCCTGATCGGCCGTTCCGTTGCCATGTGCGATCCACACACCCGGAACAGGCACGCATGACCGGCTCCAGCGCCGAGACCAATCCGCTTGCCGGTACCTGCACTTCGATCTTCTGGCCTCGCCGGTTGTGGACATACGGTTGGCGGTTGGACACAATGAGCACCTGGTCGCCGGCGAGCTGTTCGTGAAGTATGGTCTTGAGGCTGGTCGGGGTCCATGAAATCTGACTCTCATCGCGCATCCGACGGTCGGATTCGAGCGCCTGCACTAACGATCGCAAATCCTTTGCCAGAGGCCGCAGTTCAGGCGCATGCTGTTCCTGCGTCATTGGGGTCAGAAGTCCTTCCCCTTCAGCATGGCTCGCACCCCCGCCACCCACCCTTTCCAACTGAGGGTGCGCGACCAACACGGTTACCAGCGAGATGACCGCGCCGAGAGCCGCAAACAAATAAAAGACATACCACTTCGTATCGCTGCTGCGTTGTTGGATGAAACTCATGTCGTGGAGGAGCAGAAGACGTCCGACCGAGTGTCCCTTCGATTCAATGGAGGCCGAAGCCATGTGCAGCGGCCCGCGGCTCAACTTCAGCACGGTAAACGAATCGGGCATGAGGCTGGCTGTGCTTCTCGCAGGTCACTTCGTCGGGGTAGGTTTGGGTCTTATACAGAAGGCGGTTGTTCAGATCACAGAAGCCCAGAGCGTACAGCCGCTCATCCTGCATAATGCGAGTGAAGTACGCATGAATCTTGTCCTTCGAGGTTGGATGCCAAAAGTTCCGAGGCGGTCCCTCCATCGTACTGACCATCAGATTGGCCCGAATCTCGAGATCCCGGACGAACCATTTCAACGTCAACGAATCGACGAGCGGGATCACTCCGTATGCGATCAACGCCAACACGAGCGCCAACGGGAGGACGAATCGCAGCGAGAGATTCATAGGAACAAGTTAGTTTACTTTGGCCGCAAAATCAAATACTGTCGTCACATGTATCCGTACGGACTCATCGGCAACTGCCAGATTTCTGCGTTGATCAGCGACCAAGGTTCCATCGACTGGTTGTTGTCTGCCGAGGCCGGATAGTCCTCCGGTCTTCGGCAGAATCCTGGACCCGGAAGGGGGACACTTTTCAGTTTCCTCACCCGCCCCTCCTGAAAAAGTCGTCCACGACCCAGCGCTATCTGCCGAATACGAACATCCTTGTGACTACGGTCTCGCTTCCAAACGGCGACTCGTTCCAAATCACCGACTTTTGCCCTCGCTTTGAGCAATATGGGCGCATCTACCGACCAGCCGCGCTGTTTCGCATGAGTGGAACCGCTGAGTGGGACACCTTCTATCCGCGTCTGCTGTCGGCCCGTCTCCGGCTGGGAAAAGAGCCGGCCCGCTTGATTCGCGGCAGCAGCCACGTGCGATACGACATTCGTGGGAGCTCCTACGCCTGCTCACCAATATGCCCCTCACGTATCTCTGCGAGGAATCTCCTGTCGCGCTCACCTCAAAGATGTACTTCGCATTGACCTGGGGAGCTTGGGATTGAAGATGACATCGTCAAGGCCAGCCACGAATTCCTGGACCAAACGACCAAACACTGGCGGACCTGGGTGAAGCATTGCTCCATCCCCGTGCTCTACCAGGAAGAAGGTGATTCGCTCAGCCCTCGCCCTCAAACTCCACTGTTACGAAGACACGGGCGCGATCCTCGCCGCGCTGACAAGCAGTTGCCCGAGCATACCCGGAGGAGGACGAAACTGGGACTACCGCTACTGTTGGCTGCGTGACGCCTACTTTAGCCTGTCCGCCTTTCATAACCTCGGCCACTTCGAAGAAATGGAAGGCTTTCTCAAGTTCCTTCTCAGCATCGCCTACACTCTGGATCAATCTCATGACCGTCTCTCGCCCGTGTATTCAGCTGAGCCAAGACCTGCCAGTCCCCGAAACAGAACACCAGAACTGGGAGGGGTTCGCACACAGCCGGCCGGTGAGGAGTCGCAATCAGGCGGCCGAGCACGTCCAGAATGACGTCTATGGAGAGATGATCCTGACCTTGGCACCGATCTTCTTCGACAATCGATTCTACGATCTGCGAACGAAGGAACACGAAGAATTAGTGGCGAAACTGGTCCACCTCTGCATGCGGAGTATTTCCCAGCCTGATGCCGGCCTGTGGGAGATCCGCAACGGGTGGAAGGAACATTCCTTCACCAACCTGATGTTGGGCCGGTCTGGATCGAGCCGAACGCATGCAGCGGGCAGGGTTTCTTCAATCCCTCTCCGTGGATCTGGACCACGCTCGCACTCTCGCTGTCCAGGCATTGGAGCGCGCAACCAGGAGGCGCGCTGCGCAATGGGCCCAGCGATGACACGTACGATGCTGCACTTGCCCAGGCGGCGATTCTCGGCTCCAAGCCGGAAGGTCTGTGAAGCCACAACGGGAGAGATCTTACGGGAACTCGTGGTGGGAATGGTGGTGAGGAAAAAGGGTTTCTCTATCGCTATCTGCGACAAGACGATTTCGGCACACCGCAGGCCGGCTTCGTCATCTGCTCGTTCTGGGTCGTCAGGCACTGGTGAAGCTCGGTCGCTTGTCCAGGCTCAACAGGTCATGTCGCGGGTGATGACGTACGCCAACAGTGTTGAGGCTCCTCTCAGAACATTTTCTCCCGCATGCTCGCCTCCAACTCGGCAACTTCCCCCAGGCCTACTCCCATGTCGGACTGATCAATGCCGCATTTGCCTTGAGTCCATCCTGGAGCGAGATGTTGTAGGAGCCTGCCCGACATTAACCTTTCTACTGCGGCGAATCCACGACCATCTGCGTCGTTATCGGCCCGAAATATCCTCACTGTATTCCAGCGAATACACCTCCGGTTTTCCCGGAGGAGTCTACCGACCTGGTCACGACGAACGTGGCCAGACTTGTCGCAGTAGCGGATCTGCGATTGCAGCAGAATCGTCACGCGCTTTTGAAGCGGGTGACCTTGGCAAACACGATCGCCGCGAAGGGGAGGGCCAGCCCCAAAATTAATTGCGCGATGAGCAACGAGCCGAGCTGACTGTAGTCGGCAGGCGTCTGGATGACGCCGGCGGCCTGATCGCGGACTTCCCGACTGACCACATAGATTTCGTTCATGTATTTGGTGCCGAGCTGGCTCAACGACAAGGCCAGATTCGTAAACGATGCCATCACGGCAAAGAAGGTGGCTTTCAAGTTCGCGGGCGCAGAGTTCGCAATCCAGGCCAGCATCGGAATCATGGAGATCTGACCAAGCGGCGATTCTAATGCCGTATCGATCAGCGCAATGAATCGTGCATCGACGATCCCTCCGGTGATTCTTGCTGTCCATTCGTGCAAGCCGTAGAACATGCTCACGATCGGGAGGGTCAGAATGGTTCCGATCACCGTAAGAAATCCCACGACATAGGCAATCGACCGCTCGGCCATGAAGCGGCGAAAGACGAACATGCCCGCCAAGGTTAACGTGCTGCCGATCAGCGAGAGCACGGAGAGAAACTGCTGATCGAACTTCAGTTGATCGATCATCCACCAGGTCGCCCTGGCCCGGTCCCCGGAATCGCGCGGAAGATGAAGACCACGACCGCTGTCCCGACCAGGGTGAATCGTTTGTCAGGCTCCAGCTCTCGCACCAGCCGGGCCATCAAGAACAAGACGATTGCCATCGAGCCGGCAAAGACAATTTCTTCGCTATAAGAAAGCCGCCGAATCCGACGGTCAGCGTGAACAGGACAAAGACGAGGCTCCCACCCAAAATCCACCAGTTAGGCTTGGTCGGCTTTTGCGCTTCGATTCCCGCACATTCATCATCTGTTCTGGCGTGATCAGCGAGAGAAGCCCTGCCGGAGTAGCTGTTGCGTTTGCTGTTGACGTGCAGCAACCAGGCCATGCCGACGCCGAGAACTGACACGAACGGGATGACGAGCGCCATGAGGTAGACCTGCTTGTATAGCCGAACGATCTCCGCCTGTGGGAGCCCTTCGACCCCTGTGAAGACATACACGTTGATCATCGCCACCAGAATCCCGCCACCGACGATCGCCACGCGCCCGAGCGTCTGCATGGTGGTATGCATGAGCTTGAGCGTCGGCTGGTCGAACGGCTGCCCCCGCTCATCCACTCGTGGCACGGCATCGACCGTCATCGCATCCGCGACCGCGTCTTGCACTACATAGCCGATCGGCCCAAGCAATGTGCTGACCACATACCAGGCTTCCGCCGGCATGATGGAGGTCATCGCTTCTCGACTCCCGATCAATGCCGCCATGATCCCAAGACTGGCGGCCAGCAGCCCGGCTCCGAGGCCAACGAGCCAGCCTTTCCAGCGCCACAAGAGATCGACGAGATGTCCGATCGGCATCTTGAGTGCCCAGGGAATGCCGGCCCAAAATCCCAGCGCGGCGAGGAAGGAGGCGGAGAGGCCGAGGTAGTCCTTGACGAAAAAGGTGCCGACGATGCCGGTGAGACCGGAAATGCCGTAGGCCATGTAGACCATCAGCGGCGGCAGATAGGAGAGCCGCATCTCACGGCCGAGGAAAGAATGTTGCGGTCGATCCACCGGGCGAGACACGTGAACATCGCTAGGGCAACACCCTGGTAGTCTGGCGGCGCTCGATCAGCGCCTGCAGCTGTGCGCGCATCTCGCCAGCCGGCAAGCGCGTCCGATCCCCATGCCCGGCCAGCACCCATTCGAAGGGGTAGTCGAGGAGTTTCTGGATGGAGTTCACCAGTACATGCTTCCTCCAAACCAGCCGGCTCGGAGCACCGAGCATCTTCTGCGCGGAGTCCCACCAGAGATGGTCCCCCGTGAAGAGGAACCGGTTCTTGTAGAGTAGGGCCATGCTGCCTGCCGTGTGGCCCGGCACAGGAATGATCTGAAACTGCGGCATGACTTGTATACTGTCAGCACCCTCAATGATCCATTCCGCATCCGGAGCCGCTTCGACGTCCGCCCGATGAATCATCCGTTTCGCGCCGAAGTGTGCGGCATACTTCTCTGCATCGGCCACATCGTCTTTATGCGTGAGGAAGATGTATGCGATGCCGCCCTTTTGTTCGAAGGCCTCGACGAGATGTTTGAGATAACGCGGTGAATCGACGAGCCAGTTGCCGTCCGGATGTTCGATGAAGAAGCTATTCGCGCCGAACGACTTCTCCGAATTAAAGCCGCAGTAAGACACCTCGTCTTCAAGTTGGAGCGGAAAGCTCGCCATGGCTTCTTTCATCCGCAACTTGTCGCTGTGCTCGGTGCCGATCGAGCCGACCGGGCAGGCGAGGAGCGCTTGATAGGCCTGATGAGTATGCCCATCATCGGTCGGCTGTTGGGTGACCGCGGAGAACTCACCGACTTCCTCGAAACTCGTCGGCGCCAACTGCCGGCAGGTATCGCAGTTGATGCAGGTCGCATCGACAAAGAAGTTACCTGCGACATTGGAGTCGAGTCGCTTTTTCTCATCGGCCATTGCGCAACCTTTATGCGTTGACGCCTGAAGCCTTCTTGGCTTCCTTCGCGCGATCGGCCGCCCGCCAGAGATACCAGGCTGCAGCGGTGCGATAGGGCTTCCAGCGCTCCCCGTATCGTAGCACCTCTTTCGGCATCGGCATCGAACGCCGACCATAGGCGATACGGAACCCGTTGCGCACACCGAAGTCGTCGACCGGCAGGACGTCCGGTCGCCCCAGTTGGAAGATCAGCAGCATTTCGACCGTCCAACGGCCAATCCCACGGACCGCAATGAGCCGCTCGATAATCGCCTCGTCGTCGAGCTTCCGAACGATGGCGCCTGTCGGCACGGTACCATCGAGCGTCTTGGCAGCCAGATCGCGAAGCGCCGCAACCTTGGCTTGTGAAAAGCCAGCGCCACGAATCGCCTGTTCGTTCATCGCGAGCAGATCGTCTGGTTGAGGGAACCGTCCTGTCGGAAACAAGGCCACGAACCGGCGCAAAATACTCTCAGCCGCTTTCTCGTGCAGTTGTTGATAGGCAATCGCTCGTGCCAACGATTCAAACGGCGACCGCTTCGCTCGTGGAGTCAAGGTGAAGGGACCCACTTCACGGATCAACCGTCGCATGACCGGATCCGTCTTGGACAGATGCCTGGTTTCTGGCTGCCTGTCGATCCATCTGAGACACCCACGCGCCTGCCTCTATGACTTTTCCTGGGTCAGAATGGCATCGGCCTCGATCTCGACCAACATGTCCGGATCGATCAGCCGTTGCACTTCCACCATCGTCGTCGCAGGCCTGATAGTCCCGAACACTTCGCCATGGGCCCGGCCGACGTCCTGCCATTGATCAATGTTCACCACGTACATGCGCGTTCGGACCACATCGGCAAGCGAGGCGCCAGCCTGCTGGAGCGCCGCTTCAATCTTCTTCAACGTCTGAATCGTCTGTGCATAGGGATCCCCTTGCCGACTAGGCCAGATAGGCGTCATGGCCGTCGAGCCAGATACGGTGTATCGAGGCACCGACTCGTACCGCTCGCGAGTACCCAAGCTTGCCTCCCAAGGACCACCAGTGGAAATATTCTGCCGCCCCATCCGTTGCCTCCTACATGACAATGCCGCCGCCGGCATGAATATTCTGGCCCGTCAACCACCGCGCCTCTTCACTGACGACGAACGCCACCACGTCGGCAATATCCTTGGGGAGACCAAGCCGCTTCAACGGCGACATCTGTATGCCGATCTGGCGGAACTGGTCCGTCATCATGCCCGTCTCGGTAAAACCTGGCGAGACCGTATTGACGGTAATGCCTCGTGGAGCCAGTTCCTGCGCCAATCCTTTCGTATACTGTTCCAGTGCCGCCTTTGCTGCCAAGATACGCCGTCGCACCGGGAAGACTCAAATGGGTTCCATCGGTCGAAATGTTCACGATGCGGCCACCCTCTTTGAGTACCTTGGCCGCTTCCTGCATCGCGAAGTAGGGACCCTTGGCGTTCAAGGCGATGATCTGATCGAAGTCAGCCTCGGTTGTGTCGAGAAGCGCCTTGGGCATAAACCGCCCGGCATTGTTGACGAGAATGTCGAGCCGGCCGAATTGCTCCACCGTCTCGATCACGAGGCGGCGCGCATCGGCCACCTGGCTCATGTCGGATTGGACAGCGACGGCTTTGCCACCTTTGGCCTGAATGCCCGTCACGACCTGCCGGGCCTTCTCCGCGCTGTGATCCGTAGTTCACCACCACAATTGCTCCATCTTCGGCCAATCGCTCCGCGATCGCTCGTCCGATTCCATTGGAAGCCCCGGTCACAATCGCCACTTTTCCGCTCAACGATCCCATCTGCCTGCCTCCTTCATGACACTGCTACCGCAGAGGGTCTCCCCACTGCCCGGAAAACGTCCACTCTGAAATGGGCTGGCGGCTTCGTGGTTGCAGTTCTCGTTCCCGCAGCCGGTCGGGAAGGGAAGCGAGGTCGCCCGGATAGCCCACCGCGATCATCGCAACCGGCTCGTAGCCCGACGGAATCTTGAGGTCGGCGCGCGCCTTCTCCACGTCAAAGCCCGCCATCTGATGCGCCGCAAGTCCGAGCGCGGTGGCTTGGAGCACGAGATTCTCGACCGCCATGCCGGTGTCGTGAAAGGCATGCCGATTCGGTGTGGAATCATCCTGAAAGTTCAGGCTCGCCACGGACAGGATTAGGACCGGCGCGCGGTAGGCCCATTTGCGATTGCCTTCCACCAGACAAGCCAGGAGCCGGTTCCACTCCGTCTCATGGTCCTTATTTGCGACGATGAATCGCCAGGGTTGCTCGTTGTTGGAGGATGGCGCCCACCGGGCGGCCTCGAAGAGCATGTGGAGTTTCTCCGCTTCGACCGGTTGGTCGGAAAAGGCGCGCGGGCTCCATCGCCGCTTGAGCAGGTCATGAATGGGATGCTGCGTGTCAGCCGGTTTTTCCATCATCGTCCCTCATGCCTGTCCTTTCTCTCGCCGAAGCTCATATTCTGCCTGCAGCCAATCCTCTTCGGCATGGCCGTCGGTACCGCCGCGTTCGAGGAAAATCTGGTAGGCACGCTGCTCGATCTCATCGTGCGATGGCCCGCGAGAAGCGGACGCTCTCTTTCCGAAGATGATGCGCTTCATTTGCGGTGTGTCCTCTTTCTGTGTCGTGCGTTTCGGCATGGCTACCTCCTTCGTGAGGGTCGTGAATCGACCATCGGTGGGAACTCCCTGTCCTGCGCATTATCTCATCCCCGGCCTCCCGGTGGCACAGAAGAACCTGGGCGCTCGCGACCCGCCTTACCCGGCGACCATCCGCCACCCAGTGCCTTGTAGAGCTGTACGACCGACACCAGATGGAGCCGATGGGTGTCGGCAAGTGCCAATTCCGTCACAAACAGGCTCCGCTGCGCAATGAGGACATCCAAATAGTTTGCCAAGCCGCCTTTGTATCGCAGATTGGCAAGATGCAAGGCCGACCGCAAGGCATTGACCTGCCTTTCCTGGGCGGCCGCCTGCTCACGGGCCGTGCTGACCCCCACCAACGCGTCTTCAACCTCCCTGAACGCGACGAGAATCGTTTGTTCGTACTGGGCCACAGCCTGTTTGGCTTGGGCTTCGACGGCCTGCTGTTGAAACCCTAACGTTTGGGCATTCAACAAGGGGCCGGTCAGTACCGGGGCGAGGACTCCGAAACTGGTTTCCGGCGACACAAAGTCCGTCAGAGTGCGGACTCGCCACGCCGAGGATACCCGTGAGCGACAGTTTGGGAAACCGTTCGGCTTTCGCCACCCCGATCCTGGCGGTGGCTGCAACCAATTGTTGCTCCGCCTGCACGACATCCGGACGGCGTTGGAGCAGTTCTGAGGGAAGACCGGCGGGCACCACAGGCGGCATTATTTGTTCGGTCAGCGATCGTCCCCTGGCGATTTGACTGGGATTCCTCCCCAGCAGCACGCTGAGCTCGTTTTCTTTCTGAATCATCTGACGCTTCAGCTCCGCAATGCGGGCGGCGGCATTTTCCCGCTCCGCTTCAAATTGGTCAACATCCAGCTTGTTGATCAGTCCCTGCCGGAGCCGTGCTTGACCGATTCTCACCGACTCCTCCCATGCCAGCAAGGTGCGCCCGGCGATCTCCAACTGCATGTCGAATTGCCGAAGATCGAAATACGACTGCGCCACGCCTCCCACGAGTTGCACGATCGGTTCTCTTCTCGAGCCAATGGTCACCGAGCCACCCTCGATACGTCCCCCAGACATCAGATTTTGCACATAGTAGTGAGAGGGTTAGGGAACCCGGGAGGCAGCGTCTTCAATTGCCGAAGATTCGGCGTTGGCCGTAGCGTTCATCTGAAGAGGGCAAAGTCGGTTTTGGCGACGAGCCGAGCGGCAAGCTCATCGACTGTCGCGACAGCCCGCTTGGGTCGCTGTTCACTCCAGCAATCCGGATCTTTTTGTTCCCTCGTCGTGGTAGAGTTCCCACCAAGGCGCATTGGCGAGGTGGTATCTTTCTCTTCCCTGCCATGCGATAGAGGTCGGGGTTGCGTGTCAGGGCAGTAGTCCGGTCCCATGGCACAGGAGATCAGCAGCACCGGCGCCGCCAGGGCTGGTAGGCCACTATCAATGTTCTCCTTCCGCTTTGTGATAAGCCGAAGCGCTCTCTTTCCTGGCGCCGTCCCCCGGACTGAGACCAGCTTCTGATAACCACAAAGAGCGGTACCAAAGAGATGTGTTTCAGTGGCGAGTGCATACCGCCGAACGCATGTGCCGATGGAACGGCTGGCGCACCTTCTCCTGGCCAGCACCAGCGGCACGACGCCGCAAACGCCATGGAGGTCATGATGATTGGCCGAAACCGAAGTTTGGCGGCCTCAATCGCCGCCCCGCTTTGATAGCGATGGTTAGCAATACGTA
>ERZ1370068.4643-contig-3702_pt1 | contig 14618 bp, 8 predicted proteins | sample MGYA00561227_ERZ1370068 | MGnify/ENA primary metagenome ERZ1370068 (study PRJEB38410, sample SAMEA6850437) | metagenome | study: Metagenomic assessment of the ecological functions of the soil: analysis of the soil microbiota associated with the...
GGGGATGTCCCCGTGCTCGCGCAGCACCTCGGCCAGCCTCGTGCTCGTCGGCGTGGGCGAGCCGCAGCGCCGCGGGCTCGCCGCGGCTGGGATCCATGCGCAGGTCGAGCGGCCCCTCGCGCATGAAGCTCATGCCGCGCGCGGGCTCGTCGATCTGGCGCGACGAGAGCGCCGAGGTCGAACAGCGCGCCGCTGAACGGGCTGCGCCCAGCCCGGCCGCGCGCGAGCCGGAAGCTCGCGGAAGGTGGCGTGCACGAAGCTCACGCGATCTCCGAAGCGCGCGAGGCGCGTGCGGGACGAAGCCAGCGCATCGGGGTCGCGGTCGCAACCGAGCGAGCCGGGCGCCGGGCTCGGCGTCGAGCAGCGCTTCGGCATGCCCGCCTTCGCCCAGCGTGGCGTCGAGATAGAGGCCGGGCCCGCTGCGGAGAAAGCGCAGCACCTCGGCGACCAGGACCGGTTCATGACGCGCGCTCACGGCCCGGCTCCAGCGTGGGGAGCCGCCTCCAGCAGGTCGTCGGCCGAGGACCAGCAGCGCAGGCGCCCGTCGCAGCCCGCCAGCCGGAACAGATCGCGCGAGGTAGCGCGAGAGACCGCACAGGTGACGCCGCCGGAGCGCGCATCGAGGCGCGTACAGCGCCTCGACCAGCTCCGGCAGCCGGCGAAAGTCGATGTGACGAAGATCGGCGCAGTCGAGCAGCACCTGGTCCAGCGCCGCGCAGCGCCAGGTCCTCGAGCGCGCGCTCCAGCCGCCCGGCCGCCACCTCGTCGATGCAGCCGCGCAGCGAGACGCGGGCGACGCGTGCGCCGGCACCGGGCATTCCCGGCGCCGCCGGGCGCTCGTAGAGCTCGACCCGCGCCGAGGCACCCGGCCGGCCGTGGCTGAGATCGAGGTTGAGCGCGAGCGAGGGGCGGACCGCGCTGCGGTCCCGGGTGGATGGCCATCACGAGCCTCTCCTCGAACAGACTCGTCGGCCATGGTCCTCGAAGCTGCCGGCCGCGTCGACCGCGCTGGCCGCCTTCTCCTGGAACCGCTTCGGGTCCCAGATCTCGATACAGGTATCCGCCCCGTGCAGCACGGCTTCCTTGCCGAGTGCTGCCAGGGCGATCAGTGCCGGTGGGATCGTGACCCGTCCCTGGGCATCCACCGTCACTTCCATCCGCGTCCTTCAGGAATGCACGCCTGAAGGCACGCGCCTTCGGATCTCCGGGTGAGAACTTGCGGATCCGTTCCGAGCATCCGCTGCCAGCTGTCCGGGGAATAGATTGCGACGCAGCCGTCGAAACCGCGATTGAGATAGAAGGTGGTGAGCGACCGCTTCGCTCGCCGCGCCGCATGGACGCGGGGATCGCGATCCGTCCCTTGTGATCGATGGCGTAGGTATAGGTGCCAATGAACGACGGCATGGCGTGCGGCCCTTTGGGCTGAATCACCATCGACTCACCACAAATCCCCACTTCTCCCCACGGCGCGCGCAAGGTAGTGGAGTGCCGTGCCTGCTGTCAAAAGGAAATATCGCGTTGGAGAGAGAAATAGTTGCGGCGCTCGCTGCACGGGTGTGCAGGCGTCCGCTGCCTGCGTCGTCCGCGACGCTGAGCACGCGCGAAGATGCGCGTCAGCGTCGGGCGGCGCAGCGAGTCGAAGACGGCCCAGTTCACGCGATAGAAGGTGTAGAACGACCGGCTCGGGCCGGTTCACGCCCAGGTTCGGGCATCGGCGCACTCGCCGAGCGGCGTGAGACACGACCCGTAAGCGACTCGCGCGTCAGCGGCTGTCGCGCCTCGGGCGCGCGATCGATCAGGTAGTCGGGACGCGCGAGAAGCGCGCGAAGTCGAAGTTCGCGACCGCCTCCTCCTCGGTCTCGCGCTCGAGGATCGGGACCATCGCCGGCGTCACCAGCCCGGCCAGATCCACCACGCGACGGCTGGCTGAAGTAGCCGATCGCGCCGATGTCGGGCGTCGCGATCACCGCCTCGGGCGTCGGCGTGGCGATCGAACCATCGCCCCCAGTGTCACGAGGCTTCGCTCCAGCGCGGGGCTGAACGTGCGCACGTGCGGGCAACACCTGGGTGCGGTAGATCACGCCGTTCTCCGCCAGCATCACGCGTGGCCACGCATCGCTGCCAGCCGTCGCCATCCGCCGCGCGTGCTCGGACGACTCGTCCCCACCCAGCAGCGCTCGGCGGCGCCGCCACGCGAGCCACGCCAGTAACCGGGAGAATCGGCAGCAGGTAGCGCGAGAGCACCGGCACGCCGCGCAGCGCGTAGAGCGCCGGCAGGCCCGAGCACCCACGCCCACGGCACGAGGCGATGCGCCGGATCGAGCCGCGCGGCCCACATGCGGCCCGCGGATCAGTGGCCAGCACCAGCATCGCGACCGCGCGATGGCGCTCGGTGCGCGCCGATGATCCGCACCTGCCGCCACAGGATCTCGCAGCGTGGTACGGCGAGTCCGGCGCCGCCCGCCGCCTTGGCCGCCAGCGTCTGCGGCCAGAAGGTGCCGTAGTAGGCGCGCGCGAACGCCAGCCAGCCGCCATGAGAGCAGCGGTGGCCGCGACGCCGGACAGCGAGGCGGCGCAGCGCCGCCGCGGTTGCCGGCCATCCGAGCAGCAGCAGCACCGCCCCAGAGCAGGAGCAGCACCACGCCTCCGGACGCGTCAGCGCCGCCAGCGCCCAGCAACGCCCGGTGCGCACCGGCCGCGCGCCCCACGGCTCGCTGGCGGTGAAGGCGACGAAGCCCGCCAGCGTCAGCACCACCGCGAGCGGCGTCTCCATGCCCGAGATCGACCAGCGCATCATCCAGGCGTGCGCCGCCCACGCCAGGGTCGCGACCGCGCGCAGCGACGGCGATGCGCGAGCGTGCGGCGCAGGAGCTGGAGGAACAGCACGACCGACGCCAGGGTCGGCGAGCACGCCGATCGCCTTGGCGGCGGCGAGACCGTCGAGCCCGAGCGCCATCGCGTCGCCGAGCAGCGCCACCCACAGCGGGCTGGTGCATGCCGTAGACGCGCTCGCCGACGTTGAACACCGAGCCCGTCGCCCGGCGCGAGATGGCGCGCGTACCTGGAGGTGGATGAACGTGTCGTCGGTGATGTAGTCGCGCAGCGGCCACATCAGCGCAGCCGGCGAGCACCAGCCCGGCGACCAGCGCCGCGCGCTCGCCCGCCGTGATCGCGCCGGCGCCTGGGTCACGGTCATCGCCGCCGCTCCCGCGGCAGCGCGTCGAGCAGGCCGGCCAGCCGCCCGGCCAGTCGCGCGCGCGTCGTGCTCGGCCAGCCAGTCCGGCACGCGCCGGGCGGCTCGCGCCGCCCGTCCTTCCAGGCCAGGTAGCGGCGCTCGATCGCGCGCCGCCAGCGGCCCGCGCTCGCCCGGCGGCACGATCTCGCCCCCGGCCCGCTCGCACCAGTGCCGCCGCTTCGTCGCCGCTCGGCGAGCATCGCCAGGCACCGGCCGCCCGGCGTCGAGGTACTCGTAGAGCTTGCCCGGCACCATGGTGCGATAGCCGGACCCGCGCGGCTTCCACAGCAGGAGCAGGTCGGCCGCGCCGCTGCGAGCGCGCGGGTCTCGGCGTGCGCGACGCGGCCCCGGGAAGCGCGACGATGCCGGTCAGGCCCAGCGCGATCCGCGCGGTCGGCGTGGCTCCGCTCGTAGGGCCCGGCGAGCTGCGCCCGCAGGCGGCGCGCGCGCCTCCGGCCGCCGCGCCAGCAGATCGTGGAGCGCCTCCAGGAACACGTCGGCGTCCGGCATCTGGGACAGCGTGCCGGCGAACACCAGCGCGAAGGTGCCGTCGGGCGGATCGACGATCGGACGCGGGAGCTGATCGCGATCCGCTCGCGTTCGCGCGGGCTCGAAGCCGTTCGGCAGGTGCTCGAGCCCGGCCGGCGGATCGCGACCGCGGCACCGGGGCAGCCGCGCGCGCGCGAGGTCGTCGGCGTGCGTGCGCGAGGCGGCCAGCACCAGGTCGGCGCTGCCCAGCACCGCCGCGCTCCATCGCCGCGCTGTCGCGCGCGGTGCCAGGCCGTGGGCGGCGTGCGGAACGCGAGCCCGATCCATGGATCGCGGAAGTCGGCGACCCACGGGCAGACGGAAGCGGCGGCGCAGCGTCAGGGCCGGCGAGGTGGACGCTGTCGGGCGGCGAGCTGCTGAGCAGCGCGTCCACGCCGCCCCGGGCGATGCGGCCGTGCCGCGACCGCGGACGCCCGCCGCGCCCAGCCGGCGTAGGAATCCGGGAGCAGCCACCAGTCGCTCAGCGCGCGCAGGCCGGCGAACGCGCGGCGCGAGCGCGGCGCGGTGCCAGCCGCCGCGCCCGAGCTTGAGCAGTGCCGAGAGCGCGCTGCCGCCCGGCGCGCGCAGGATCTCGGTCCCGGCGGAACTCGGTCGAGCAGCGTCGCGTCACGCACCCAGTAGTCCTCCTCCCCGCGCACACCACGGTGCACGCCCAGCCGTGGCGTGGCAGGTGGCGCGTGAAGCCCAGCACCCGGTGGCACGCCGCCGCCCGCGAGCGGCGGATAGAAGTAGGCGCAGGATCAGGAGCCGGCGCCGGGGCGGCACCGGATCCGCCGTAGGCTCGGCGTCAGGCTCATCGTAACCCGCCCATTGAATGGCGCGCGGCATGCCGCGCCACCAGGTCGGTAAGCAGGGCTTCGATGCGATCCAGATTGCGTCGCTGGTCGCCGCGCTCCTCCACCACCCGGCGGTTGCGCGCCCGCGCTCGGCCGCCCACGCGGGATCGGCCCGTCCGCGCGCTCGAGCGCCGCGGTCGAGCCCGGCCGGCATCACCGGCGGCGAAGAGCCGCGCGCCCTCACCCTCGGCCACCCACTCGCGGTTGCCCTCGATGTCGCTCACCACCGGCAGCGGCCCCGACGCCATCGCCTCGAGCAGGGACACCGAGGTCGAGTCGGAACGCGACGCCGAGAGATAGAGCTCGGCGCGAGCCAGCCAGTCCGGCCAGCTCCTCGGGACGGAGCATGCCGACGAACTGCCAGCGCCCCGCCGGCAGCATGCCGCGCGGCGAGCGCTCGTGCGCCTGGCGCAGACTACCGTCGCCGGCCACCACCAGCCGCGCCTCGGGGTGGCGCGCTAAGATGGGAGCGACGCCGCGGATCAGCGTGTCGAGGTCGTAGACCGGCTCGTGCATGCGGGCCGACAGCAGCAGGCCCCGGCTCGCGCGCCGCCCTCGAACCGAAGCGCGCGAGATCGATTCCCCACGAGATCGGCGTGCACGCGGTCCGGGACCGCCCCCAGCGCGCGAGCCGCGCGCGCCAGGTTCTCGGCGTCGGTCAGCACCAGGTCGGCGCGCTCGAGCACGAAGCCGCGTGCGCGCGCGGCGCAACGGGATCGCGCCCGCCCGCGATCAGCAGATCGGAGCCCCAGGCCGTGACGCACAGCGGCGCTGCCCGGCAGAGCGCCCCGAGCAGTCCGTAGTTGGGGACGTACTGCGCGTCCACCAGGTCGGGAGCGAACCCGGCCAGCGCCTCGCCGCAGCGCCGGGGCGGCGAGCGGATAGCGGAGCCCGTCCGGGAGGCTCCAGCGCGGGAGCGGATGCGCGGCGAGCGCCGGGGGACCCGGCTCGAGCGACCACAGGCCGACCTCGTGCCCGCGGGCGCGCAGCTGCTCGACCCAGCGCCGGGTGTGCCCCACCGCCGCGTTGCCGAGCGTGGCGATCCTCACGGGCGTCTCACCGCCGGGGCCTCACGCCGGGGCCTCACCGCCGCGCCTTGGCACCCGCGCCCCGAGGAACGCCCGTCCTGACGCGGCGCCGGTTCAGCGGATCAGCACGAAGCGCGCGCGCGCCTGTCGTCCGCCGCCGTCGGCACGCAGGAAGTAGACCCCCGGCAGGGCGAGGTTGCCGTCGCTCGTCGCGGCCGTCCCACACCACCGCACCCGGGGTGGTGGTCGTGAACCGGCGCACCAGCCGCCCGCGCACGTCGTAGATGGCGCCGGTGTAGGCGCTGGCGGTCCCCTGCATGCGCATCCAGCACGCCGCCGTTGGTCTGCATGGCGGGGTTGGGCCAGACCTTGACCGTGTCCGGGAGGCCGGTCGTCGGTCCGCACCACCGTGTGCCCGGGATCGAAGCGGTTGAGCCCCGCCGCGGTGCCGAACCACACCGCGCCGGTGGCGCGGATCGATCGCGACCGCGCGCACGTCGTTCGAGCACAGCGCGCGAGTTGTAGGTGCGTGAAGTCCTCGCGTGGTTCCGTCGCTGCGGTAGCGGCGCACGCCCTCCTCCGCAGCCGACGTAGACCTCGCCGTTGGGCGGCCACGTCCATGAGCCGCATCGCCGAGCGGCGCGGTCCGGCCGGCGTCTCGTAGCTAGTGTTCGCCAGCCGGGCGGGACCGCGCTGCGCGAGATGCGGCGCAGGTCGCGGTCGGTGAGCACCCAGATCGAGTCGCCGTGCGCGACCATCGCCCACACGTCGAAGGTCGGTGGTGCCGGCGACGGTCTTGAAGTCGTAGCCGGCGCTCGGGGCGGCGCACGAAGTGGTCGACGCCCGCTGTTGGCAGGTTGCCGGCGTAGCCGATCCAGACGCGGCCGGTCCTTGTCCACCGTGATCGCGCGGATCTTGCCGGCGCGCACCAGGCTGCCGTACTGGCGGGCGCCAGTTCGGCGTAGGTGCCGGCGAAACGCTGGTGAGTCGTAGTCGATCAGGCCGAGCGGGAAGACCACGCCGAAGTCGTCGGTGTCCATGCCGAACCAGTGACGCCCGGCCGCCGCTCGCCCGGTCTGCCTCGTCCACCTGGCCGGTCGAGTCGATCGCGGCGCCGAAGGCGAGCGTGTGCCGAGGACGTCAGTCGGTGGACTTGGTCCAGCGGTGCTGGAACAGCGGCGGATCCACGTCGGTCGCAAAGCTCGATCGAGTACCGCCAGCATCGCCACCCACTTCTGGCCCAGCCGGTCCACCGACATCGCGAACACCTCGTTCGCGGTTGCGGAACGAGCTGGGACAGGCTGCCGGAGCACGACCACCGGCAGCCACGCGGACCTGAGCGCGAGCCGTCCCAGCGCCCGATTCCCTCGTTGCGGGTGGCGGCGTACACCGCTGCGCCGGCGATGACGATGTTGGAGTAGGTGTTGCCCGGCGGCCGCGGTTGAGCGTGTCGAGCGGTCCACGCGCCGCTCCGCACCGGCGTCCTCGACCAGAGTCCCGCGTCGCTGGCGAGTGATGAAGGCGTGCTCCGTCCGGGTCCGACGCCGGCATCGTCATCGTCGCCCGAGCGAGGGGCGCTGAGACCGGCGAGCCCAGGACCTGCTTGAAGAGCGGCGATTGCCGGCGCGGTGACCCACAGCCTCCGCACGGCGCAGGTCGAGGCCATGCACCGTGCCGTGCTCGTCGGTGAGGCTGAAGACGTTGCCGATGAAGCCGATCGAGATCCAGGTGGCACTGCGGGGAATCCCAGCGGTAGACGTCCCGCCGGCGAGCGCGTAGAGCGTCTGTCCGTCCGTGGCGAGGCGCTCGCACGTCCAGGTCCGGCGAGCCCGGCATTGACCTTGCGCCAGTCGCTCAGATTGGTGACGGTGCGCGCAAACCCCACGCCGCGCGGAGTGGCCAGCCACAGGGTGTCGCCGAGCTGAACGACGCCGGTGATGGCCGGGATCGCGAAGGTGGTGTCGAACGAAACCGTGTTGCCGTCCGGCAGCGAGCCCAGCACCTTGCGGCCGTCCCACAGCGCGATCCCGCCGCGGGTCCCGATCCACAGCGTGTCGCCCGTACGCGGTCGATGGTGCGTGACGCTGTCGACCGGCAGCCCGTCGAAGGCGTTGACCAGCTCCCAGGTGGTGCCGTCGGCGCTCAGGCGGCTCGACGCCCGGCGCCGAACGTGCCCACCCACAGCCGGCCGGCAGCGGTCGTAGGCGAGGCCGGTGAGCTGGTTGCTGGCGATCGAGCCGGGCTCGCGCTGGATGTACGTGAACGGCGTGCGTGGCGCGGTCGAAGCGCAGCAGCCCCGCCTCGGCGGTGGCACACCAGACCTCGTCGTGGGTGACCAGCAGGTCGGTAAAGTCCTTGACCCGGATGAAGGTCTGCCACGCCGCCGGCGGCCCGGGCCGGTGCGGCTGGAGCCAGGACGAGCGCACGCCGAGACCAGCGAAAGTTCAAGGGCGAAGGAGAGCGGCGAGGAGGTGGAGCCGGCGGAAGAGCACCGCGCGCGCGCAGGTCGGAGCCTCATAGCCTTCACTCCCACGCGGCCCAGCGAGGCGTCATCGGACGGAGCCGCCACACCATCCCGGCGGCCTCCCAGATGATGCGGCGGTTCATCTTGGAGACGCCGGCCCTGCGGTCCACGAACACGATCGGGATCTCGCGGATCCTGAACCCGCGTCTTCCAGCACTTGAACGACACCTCGATCTGGAAGGCGTAGCCCGTCGGACCGCACGCGGTCGAGCCGGATGCCCTCCAGCGCCCGGCGCCGGAAGCACTTGAAGCCGCCGGTCGCGTCGTGCACCGGCAGCCCGGTGATGAAACGAGTGTACACGTTGGCGGCCGTACGAGAGGATCAGCCGATTGAGCGGCCAGTTCACCACCGCGCACCGCCGTGCAGGTAGCGCGAGCCCGAGCACCACGTCGGCATCCCGGGCGGCGTCGAGGAACGTCGCCGATCGCCGTCGGGATCGTGCGAGAAGTCGGCGTCCATCTCGAAGATGTACTCGGCGCCCTGGTCGAGCGCGTAGCGGAAGCCCTCGCGGTAGGCCGGAGCCCAGCCCGAGCTTGCCGGGCGCGCTGCAGCAGGTGGATGCGCGGCTCGCTGGCGCGGCCACGCCTTCGACCAGGTCCGCGGTCCCGTCCGGGCGAGCCGTCGTCCACCACCAGCACGTCGAGCCCGTACGGGAGCGCCATGAGCTGCTCGAGCAGCGGCTGCGATGTTCTCGCGCTCGTTGTAGGTCGGGACGATGACCAGCTTCTCCATCACGCGCCTCCCGGCGCCGCGGCGCGCCGGCGTCCGCGCACCAGGCCGCGACCGCCGAGCAGCGCCAGCGCCGCGACGCAGGCTCGCGAGCGAGAGCATGCAGCCCGCGGCGCATGGCGCGCGACGCGAAGCGGAACTCCACCGCGGTGGCGCCCGGCCGGCACCGCCACCGCGCGCAGCAGGTAGTCGGCCTCGCAGGATCTCGGCCGGCTGCCCGTCCACGGTCGCCGTCCAGTCCGGATACCAGAGGTCGGCGAGCCGCAGCAGCGCCGGCCCCGGCGTCGTCGACGTCGACCGCGCACGTCGTTGAGCCGGTAGCGAGTGATCGTCGCGCTGCGCGCCGGCCGACCGGACCCAGCGTGAGCCCGGGATCCTGCTCGAGCAGCGTGACAGCCGCGCGGATCGTGCTGCGTCGCGCCACCGAGTCGAGGATCGCCCGCGCCGGGCGTCACCACCGCGGTAGGCGCCCGACCACCGTCGCGCGCGGCAGCGCAGTGCGGCATCTCGTAACACCGCCGCCGCTGCCCCTGGTGGACCACGCGGCAGGCCGGGATCGAGTCGACCGGCTGCCGGCGTCGACCAGGTAGCGCACGTTGAGCAGCCGCAGCCAGCCAGTTGCGGATCTGAGCGCGGCGCGGCTCGCGATAGTCCTGGATGAGCCGCGGCTTGGCGGCGTGGTAGCCGCCGACCGAGGCGATGCGCGAAGCCCGCGTAGCGGTTGGCTCTGGAACTCGTCGAGCGGGAAGATGCGGAAGCTGCCGGCGGCGCCGGCGTGCTCGAGGAACTCCACGACGTCGTCGCGCCCGGTCTCCAGGCTCGCGCGGCTGCGCGCTCGCCGATCACCGGCTGCATCACGCGCGCCGCTCACCGGCCACAGCTCGATCAGCAGCAGCGCCAGCAGCCGCCGAGCGCGACCGGGACCGGCGAGCCGTGCCGCGCGCGCGCGCAGCCACGCGATCGCCGAGCGCGCAGCGAGCCCGAGCACGCACGCGCGCGCCAGGTCGCCGACGAAGCGCGGGTAGGCGACGAGCCGCCAGCTCGCGGCGGATAGCCCTCGGCGATGTGCGCGCGGTCGCCGAGCGCACGTAGCCGCTCGCGCCAGGCGCCTCGCGCCCCACGCACGACGACGCAGCGCACGACCAGCGAGCGCCGCCGCCGAGCGCCGATCCGCACGGTGCCGGCGTGCGCGCCGGCTTCGCCGCGCTTCGCCGCGCTCGCGGCAGCAGCGCGCGTCCAGCCCCACGCCAGCGCCGAGCGCCGCCGCCAGCTGGAACAGCAGGATGATCATCACCGGCACGCGGAACTTGTTGAACAGCGGCAGGTGGTCGTAGAGGAAGCCGTAGAGCGGGAAGTTGCTTGCCGAACGAGACGAGCATCGCGACCAGCGCCAGCACCAGCGCGAACACGCGCGGCGCCGCCGCTCGAGCAGCGCGCGAACGCAGCAGCGCGAGCAGCACGGCGACGATCGCCGATGAACGCGTTGGGGTAGTCGGTGAACGGCATGCCGCCCCAGTAGGTCTGCGCCGCCGAAGCCGACCGCAGCCCGGGATCACGACGCGTCGGCAGCTCGCAGCGGCGCCATCGACCACTGCGGTCGCGTAGCGCCATGCCGACGCCGCCGCCTGCGCCGCCGCCGCGGATCGAGTACTGCGCGTAGTCGCTGCAGCGGCAGGTTGTAGAACGCCGGCGATGCCGAACGCGAGCGCCATCGCCGCGCCACGCCAGCGCGCGCCGAGCGTCGCGGGCAGCGCGCCGAGGCGCTGCGCAGGCTCGCGCGACGCCACCACGTCGACCGCCACGTAGAGCGCCGACCGCGAGCCAGGTGTAGAAGCAGATCTGCACGTGGCCGCGCAGCATCTGGAAGCCGCCCGCGAGCGCCAGCCAGCCGAGGTCCGTGAGGCCGCCGCGCCGCATCCAGCGCGCCGCGAGCCACAGCATGCAGCGGCAGGTAGGCCGAGTCGACGAGCTGGCTGCCGTGCCCGTGCGAGCCGACCGCGACCAGGTTGGGCGCGAACACGAACGCCACCGCCGCCGAGCAGCGCGCCCTCGGGCGCGCGCCCCACTCGCGCGCGAGCAGGAAGATGAACGAGCCCGCCGAGGAAGTAGTAGAGGAGCATCCAGGTCATGTCCGGGCAGCGGCGAGCACCTTCTGCGAGCAGCGCCAGCGGCCAGTCGGGCGGATAGATGCAGCGGGTTGTAGGCGCCGCTCGCGAACGACGGCATGCCGAGGAACACGAACGGATTCCACAGCGGATAGACGTGGTCGCTGGTAGAGCGACTGCTCGCCGATGCGCACGAACCCGGCCGGCGCCGTGGCGTCGGGCGACGACGAACGTCTTGCCGCCGAGCGACGACCTCGTGGAAGAACACCACGACCAGCAGCGCCGAGCAGCGCGCGCCGGCCCAGCCGGTGCTGAGCAGCGACGACGCGCGGCGGGCGCGGCTGCGCGTCTGCGCGGCGCGTCGCCTTCTCGGCCATGCGGTCGGCTCGCGGTCGTGAAGGGTGAGGCGCTCAGGCGGCGCGCGGCAGCCGCGCTCGATCTCGGTCACCATGCGCGTCGGCGAGCGCGCCCCAGTCGTGCGGCCGCGCCAGCGCGCGGCACGCCTCGCGGTCGCGCGGCGCGTCGAGCGCGCGTGCGACCGCCGCGACCATGCGCGGCGGGTCGGTCGCGAACTGGAGATCGGGGCGGCGGCGGTTCGAGGTCGAGCACGGGAGTGGTGACCACCGGGACGTCCGGAGGCGAGGTACTGGTAGACCTTGTTGGGATTGATACCCTGCACGTACGGGATCGTGCGCCCGAAAAGGGATGACACCGACGTCCAGCGCCTGCAGATAGGCCGGCACCTGCGCGTAGCGGCCTGGCCCGAGCACCGCGACGCCCTCGCGCGCGGCCAGCGCGCGCACGGCTGGCCGTCGGTCGCCGGCGTCCCGGGCCGATCAGCACCAGCGTGCCGCCCCGCCGCGCGCTGGCGCAGCGCCTCGAGCGACTCGAAGTCGAGGAAGTGGGACAGCAGCCCGACGTAGCCGATGCAGCGGCCGCGGCAGCGCCGCGAGTCGGCGCCGGCACGCGGCTGCGGCGTCGCGAAGCGGTCGAACTCGACGCCGTTGCCGAGCAGATCACCAGCGGCCGGTCGGTCTCCGGCGCGAGCTGCGCGGCGGTAGTACTCGGACACCGACGAACAGCAGCGTCCACCTGCCGCGAGCGTGCGCCGCCAGTAGCCGCGCGGCCCAGCGCGGCGACGCCCGGAGAACTGGAACGGGCTGTCGTTGAAGTCGTAGAACGTGAGCCGCTTCGTGAAGCCGCGAGAGCATGCCCGGCCGCGTAGATGTTGGAGACCATGCACGACCGGCTCGCGGCTCGACGCCGAGCCGGCGCAGCATGCGCTGCAGGTGCACGCGCCGCGCCGCGCTCGATCGCCGCGCGCCCGGCGCCGAGTCGACGCAAGCCGGTTGTAGAGCGCGCTGGCTGGTGCCGGGCTTGAGGAACGGCACGGTGAAGTAGGTGACGTTGCCCTCGCGCCGCGGCGTCCACGGATCGTCGCCGCCGACGCGCCGGCGGCTGGGCGAAGAAGATCGCGCCAGCGGTCGGGGAAGCGCGACAGCAGGAACTGCTTCCGCGTGCGGAAGTAGCCCCAGCGCACCTCGGAGAGGACGAGCAGATCCACGCTAGCGCGGCCGGCGCTCTCGCCGCTCGCCAGGCGCCGGCCGTACGTCGCGCGCAGCTCGGCCTGCGTAGGACTTGTGCGAGCCCGGGATGGGTCTGCACTCGGCGCGGCTGCTCGGTCACGCGCGGATCGGTCGCGACGTAGCGCCGCGCCCACGCTTCGAGCGACGAGCCAGCGCCACACCTGAGCCCGATCGCGCGGCGGCCGGCGAGGTAGTCGTCCAGCTCGCTGCTGCGATCGCGCGCGGGTCGAGCCACTCGTGGAGCGGGCCCGGCGTGAGCAGCGCGGCGGCGCGCCTCGGCGGCGTAGCGGCCGCGCAGCCAGACGTCGGTCGGCGTCTCGAAGCCCATCTTGTCGCGGCGCGCGAGCACCGCGCGGCGGGATGCGGTCGCGCGAGCGCTCGGCGCAGGATCGCCTTGGTCGTCGCCCCGTCGAGCTCGCTGGTCGTCGGGCAGCGAGAACGCGAACTCGACCAGGCGGTAGTCGAGGAACGGCAGGCGCGTCTCGATCGAGAACGCCATGCTGTTGCGGTCCTCGTAGCGCAGCAGCGACGGCAGCAGGCGCTGCGAGCGTGTCGAACGCCAGCTGGCGCGAGCACGCGCCGAGCGAACGCCGTGCGGCGGCGCGCGGCGATGCTGCGCCGGCAGGCCGCGCAGCGCCGGCGCGCAGCACGCGGTCCTTGCCCTGGCCGAAGCGCGCGCCGCAGCGGCGCGACCAGCGGCGCCGGCAGCCACGGCTCGAGCGTGAGCGCGAGCGTGGTCGAGCACGCCGAGCCGGTCGCGCGACCGGCCCGAACAGCTGCCGCGAACGCGCCCAGTCGCCCGCTCGCGCAGCAGGTCGCGCAGGCGCAGCGGCAGGTAGCGGCAGTAGCCGGCCAGCGTCTCGTCGCCGCCCTGTCCGTCGAGCAGCACCTTGAGCCCGCGCCGGTGCGGCGAGCTCCATGACCTTCCACTGCGAGTAGACGCCCGGGCCCGGCGGTGGGCTCGTCCTGCTGGTCGGCGAGGCGGTCGAACGCGCCCAGAAGTCGCTGCCGTCGGGCACCACGACGTGCGGCGTCGCGCCGCTCGCCGCGACCGCCGCGCGCACGTAGGGCGCGCTCGTCGAAGGCCGGGCCCTCGTCGTAGGCGCAGGTGAACGCGTGCATCGGCCGCGTCGAGCGATGCCGCGCCGCGGTGGTGACCACCGCGCTCGAGTCGAGCCCGCCCGAGAGGCACGAGCCCACCTCGACGTCGGCGCGCAGCCGCAGCCGCACCGCGTCGGTGAACAGCGTCGGCGAACTCGCGCGTCCAGTCGCCGGCGCCTGCCGGTCGCGCGCGCGCCCGGGATCGAGCGCCCACCAGCGCGCGCACCGCGAAGCCCGCTCTCGCCCACCGTGAGCGCGTGCCCGGCGGGCAGCTGCCACAGCCCTGCGAAGAACGTGTCGCGCCTCGTGATCCACCCAGTCGAGCGCCACCAGGTCGCGCATCGCCGCGAGGCGCGGCACGATGCGGTGCGGCTGGGTGAGCACCAGCGCCGCGGGCTCCGAGGCGAACGCGAAGCGCGCGGCCGTCCCACTGGTAGTAGAACGGCTTCACGCCGAAGCGGTCGCGCGCGCAGAACAGCTCGCGGCGCGTCCGCGTCCCAGAGCGCGAACGCGAACATGCCGTTGAAGCGCGCGAGGCAGTCCGCGCCCCACTGCGCGGTAGGCGGCGAGGATCACCTCGGTGTCGCTGGTGCTGAGGAAGCGTCGCCCGAGCGCCTCCAGCTCCGTCGCGCAGCTCGACGTAGTTGTAGATCTCGCCGTTGTAGGTGATCCAGCAGCCGGCCGTCGGCGTCGCACATCGGCTGGTGACCGGTCGGCGAGAGATCGACGATCGCGAGCCGCCGGTGACGCGAGCCCCACCCGGTAGGCGCCGGCCGGCGGCTCGCCCGCTGCGTGGACGATGGCCGCGCGCGCCGGGCGCATAGCGCTCGCGCGGCTCGCGTAGACCGCGGCCGGCGTGTCGGCCCCGCCCAGCGGCAGCGCGTGGCCCCCGCGGATAGCAATACGTAACTGAACGAAGTACAT
>ERZ1370068.9899-contig-8642_pt1 | contig 14605 bp, 23 predicted proteins | sample MGYA00561227_ERZ1370068 | MGnify/ENA primary metagenome ERZ1370068 (study PRJEB38410, sample SAMEA6850437) | metagenome | study: Metagenomic assessment of the ecological functions of the soil: analysis of the soil microbiota associated with the...
GAGCGTGACCCGTTTGAGCGTTTGTATTTCGATGTAGTGCGGACCTTCAGGTCCGCCGGTGTCTGGGCAGGCCTCAAGGCCTGCACTACACCCGGATCGAAAAACGCGCTAAACGGTCATCGGGGCCATGGCGATCCAAGTGGGTCGGACGCCCTGAGGGCAACCCGCCTGTCAGCAGTCCCAGGGGCGCTGAACTCGTGTAAGATGCGCCATCATGAGGCGTTGCCGTCCGCCGTCGACTGCTCGTCGAGATCGTTGCCTTTCCGTTTCTCAGTAGCTCCTGTGGCGACTCGCTGGGTCTGATGAGCCTGGCATCACGACACTCCACCGGCTGGGAGCACGTGCTCTCGTGCCACGTGTGATTGAGTGGCGAACGAAGGAGCTGACGAGGTAGGGGCGACTGGCGGGCGCACGGGGCCGGGATGTTTTGTCCGCATTGCGGGTCGTCCAACCCGCCGACGTCGGTCCGCTGCTCAGCCTGCGGAACTGCGCTTCGCGGTGGCCCGCCTGCCGATGCCCTGACCGCGACACTCGCGACCGCTGCGCAACACCCCGACATGGCCGTGACGATGGCCCCCGACGATACGACTGCGGGACTCGGCTCGGCCCGCGCGCCGCGGGGGTTGCCCGCGGCCTCGCGCGCGGCGGACTTCATCGCCGGCCGCTACCACATCGTCCGTCTCGCTCAGCGCCGGCGGCATGGGTGCGGTCTACCAGGCGTGGGACGAGAAGCTCGGCGTCGCCCGTGGCGCTGAAGGTCATCCGTTCGGACCGATCAGGAGCGGCGATCCGCGGAAGGCCGAGGATCTCGAACGGCGCTTCAAGCGCGAGCTGCTGCTCGCGCGCCAGGTCACCGCACAAGAACGTCGTGCGCATTCACGACCTCGGTGAGGTCGACGGGACGCATCTACATCACGATGCCGTACGTCGAGGGGACGAACCTCGCCGTGCTGGCGGCGGAAGGGCGACTGTCGGTCGACACGCGCGCTCCAGATCGTCAAGCCAGGTCGCCTCGGGATCTGCGGCGGCGCACGAAGCCGGCATCGTGCATCGCGATCTGAAGCCGACGAACATCATGATCGACGTCGACGAGCGGGCGCTGATCATGGATTTCGGCATCGCGGCGATCGGCCACGCCTGAATTCGCCACGCGAACGTCCGCCGTGATCGGCACCCTCGAATACATGGCGCCGGAACAGGCCGAAGGGCGCGAGCTCGATCACCGGTGCGATCAATATGGATTCGGCCTGATTCTATACGATCTCCTGACGGGCGGCCGGCACGCAGGACCGTCCGCGGTGGCCGATCTCATGGGCCCGGATGCACAATCCGCTGCCGTCGGTGCGCTCGATCGCGCCCGAGGTCCCCGATGCGCTCGCGCAGATCGTCGATCGTTGTCTGCAGCGCGATCCTGCGGCCCGGGCATACGCCACGACCGCCGAGCTCGTGCAGAGCTCAATCGCCTCGACGCACACGGACGCGAGGTGGCCGTGCCGGCGCCGCGGCGGATGAAAGGCGTCCTGCTGGCGGCGAACGCGGCGGCGATTCTGATGCGTTGCGGGCCTGGTCGCGTGGATGGTGCGGGGACGCGGCCGGCAGCGCGCCGCCGGCGCCGCACGAACCGGTGTCGGTGTTGATCGCGGACTTCGAGAATCGCGTGAACGATCCGGTGTTCGACGGGTCGATCGAGCAGGCCCCTCACCATCGGCGTCGAGGGCGCGCCGTTCATCACGACCTACCAGCGGAGCTCAGGCATCGAAGACTCGCCGCCCAGCTCATCACCGACGGCAAAACCTCGACGACAAGGCGCGCAATTGATCTCGGTGCGGGATGGCGTGAAGCTCGCACTGGCCGGGTCGATCGAAGGGGAGCGGGCGGCTATCAGATCGTCGCGCGGCTCATCGATCCCGCGGTGGGCAAGACGCTCAAGACCGCGACGGCGCGCGCGGGAACAAGGCCGAAGTGCTCCAGGCGGTCGGCTCGCTGGCCGCCGACATCCGGCGCGACCTCGGCGACACGACGCCGGAAAGCGCGCGGCTCGCCGCCTCGGAGACCTTCACCACGACCTCGCTCGAAGCGGTGCGTGAATACAACGTCGCGCAGGATTTAGCAGAACGACAGCAAATGACGAGGACGCAATCCCGCACTTCAAGAACGCGATCGACCGCGACCCGCAATTCGGGCGCGCCTATTCCGGCTGGGCCACGTGCGCGTTCGAGCTCGGCCGCAACGACGAGGCCGATCAGCTCTGGAAGAAGGCGCTGTCGCTCATGGACCGCATGACGGAGCGCGAGCGGTACCGCACGCTCGGCACGTACTTATCTCGCGATCGCGCGCAACTTCGACCAGGCCATCGACAACTACGTCAAGCTGCTCGAGCGGTATCCGGCGGACCGATCGGCGCACAACAATCTCGCCATCGCCTATTTCAACAAGCTGAACTTTCCCAAGGCGCTCGAGGAGGGACGCAAGGCGCTGGATATCTACAAGGGCAGCCTGAAATTCCGGGCAACAACTACGTGCTGTACGCGATGTACGCGGGCGATTTCGCCACGGCCGAAACCGGCGCCCGCCAGCTCCTGCGAGAGGATCCGAAATTCAGCGATGCCTATTTCCCGCTCGCCATGGCGCTGCTGGCGAAGGGACGATCGCGCCGCGCGCGCGGGCGACCTTCGAGCAGATGGCCGGCATCGCGACCGGCGCGTCACGCGCAGCCATGGGGCTGGCCGACCTGGCGATGATCGAAGGCCGATTCGGCGAGGCCGAGAAGATCCTGTCGCAGGGCGTCGCCGCCGACGAGAAGAGCGGCAACACGGCCGGCCGCGCGCATCCAAGTCCATCGCGCTCGCCGAAGCGTATCAGGCCATCGGCGACCAGCCGCACGCATTCGAGGCCGCGCGGAAGGCCCTGAGCGTCAAGCGGCTCGAATCTGTCGCGATGCCGGGCGCGAGAATATTCGCGGCCGGCGGCCGGACGGCCGACGCCAGAACGCTTGCGGCGGAGCTCTCGAAGAATCTCCAGTCCCAGACGCGCGCGTACGGCCGCATTGCCGAGGGGGAGATTGCGCTTCAAGAAGACCGGGTGAACGATGCGGTAGAGGCGTTCCGCGCCGCGGCGGGACTGCTCGACGTCTGGCTCGCGCACTTCGATCTCGGCGTGGCCTACGTCCGGGCGGAGCACTACGCCGAAGCGTTGTCGGAATTCGAAACCTGCATGAAGCGGCGCGGAGGCGGCGGCCGTCTTCCTGGACGACACTCCGTCGTTTCGCTATCTCGCCTCGCTTCCGTCACTGGATGGGGCGCGCCCAGGAGGCGTCGGCATGACTGGGCCCTCGAAGGACAACTTCAAGGCGTATCTCTCCATCCGATCGGAGTCGGCGAGGGATCCGCTCGCCGCGGATGCGCGGCGGCGGCTCGAGAAGGGCTGACCCGCGCCGCGTCCGCTTCGAGCCCTGTCGCGACTAGGCCATTCCGCCGGTGAGGTGGCGGCGTTTGCGCCACGCCATGGCAAGTCCGGAGCCGACGAGCATCAGCGTTCCTGGCTCGGGCACGGGCGCGGTGGAGCTGGCGTTCACATCCACACTCGCGTTCAGTGTGGTTGGATCGATGAACTCGCCAAGCGAGTCCTGGAACAGTAGATTGGACAGAGAAATCGAACTGGTGCCGCCTGAGGCTGCGGTGAAACTGACCCGCGCCAAGGTGCCATCGCCGCTCACGCCGGAGATTCCTCCAGAAGCAAGCCGATGGTAAAACTGAGGTCACCAGGTGTGCTGACAGCATCGCCCGGAATGAAAAGCGTCGAACCGCCAGTGGAAAGGAACCCGCCCTCCACCGTCTCGTTGGCCGTCAGAATCGTGGGGTCGCACAGAATGTCGAACTGAAAGCCGAACAGGTCGGTCACGTTGGTGATATTGATGTCGAGAAAGAACGTATCACCCTGATTGACGGTCGACGTGCCCGGCTCAATCGACAAGATCGGCGCGGCTGCGACGGGTCTCGCGCAGAGGCCGACGAACAACACCAGGCACAACGTTCTCAGTCTCATATCGCCTCCTGCGCGCAACCCGTGGAACTGACTCAGCTTGCAACTTGAAGTCCACGATCCTCTTGCGCAAACCATCGTCAAATAAGAGGTTCCTGCGTACGGCCGCCCGCCAAGTCCCTCGCGAAGTAGCCTATGTTCTGTCTCACGGACACTTTTGTGCCGACAGTGCAACGCCCTGGAGATCGGTCGTCAAATCGAGCAGATCTCACGATTCCGTCACCGTTGAGATCCGCTCTGGGGTCGAAGCCGGCCTGCCCCGTTCGCTTTCCCGTAGACGCAGTCACGATAGCCAGGTCGGCGCAATTGACCACGCCGTCGCCGTTCACGTCGCCGACGGACCTTCGCCGCGGGCGAGAACTGCAGCGCCGAACTGTCGCCGAGCACCGAAGCGTTGAAGCTCCACTCGATCTGCTGGCTGCTGGTCAGCGCACCGGCGTTCCGAATACCGACGGTCGCCTGCCCGCCCTTGCTGGCCGGGTTCGCCGGGCCGAGACCGACCGACTGGGCACTGAAACAGGATCCGGTTGCTGCCTTCCGACAACCACCACCTGGAAGGTCACCGGGTTCGGAGAACCTTGCGGGTAAGCGTTGCTCCACTGGACCACGAACCGCCGGCTGCCCACGGCGCCGACGGTCTGATAGAAGACGGCCCCGGCGCCCGGCACCTGGAACGTGAGATCGCTCCAGAACGGCAACAGCGCGCTGCCAGGTCGTTCCGGAGTGGCCGCGCCTCGTGAGATCGATGTTGTTGAAATCGGTGAACCCTGAGCAGCGCGCCGGCGGCCGACACGAAACTACAGCGCGCCATTCGCGCTCGCACAGACTGTCGTGTACGGGCGCCCGTAGAACTGGAACGTGAACGGCAGGGTCAACGGCGCAACCCCGTCGTCTATACCCGCCAGGACGCTTGCGCCGCCGCCAGTCCCCGAGATGTCGACAAGGCTGGCGTACCTGGTGGCGTCAGACGCCGTATAGCCGCCGGCGTCAGGCCTTTCGTGGCGGCGAGGACGAACGCGACCCGTCGCGGCGGCAAAGACCGCCGCGATCGTGACGCGCTGGATGAACGGAAGGATCGAAGTTCGCATCAGTGCCTCGCCTCAATACGACGTCTGTTTGACGACGAAGATCTGGCCGCCGAAGGTGATGTTGCCGAACCACGCGAAGCGCCGGTGTGATCGAGTTGAACGGCGACACGGTGATGCGCTGCGTGAAGATGTTGTTCGTCGGACCAAATAACGTTCCCAGCGTGATGAACGACGGCTGATTGGTGCCGACCGGCGCCGGGGTGCAGCCGAGAGCCGACGGCGAGCCGAACACCGTCTTCGTCGTATCGCCGAGCGATCCGATCAGCGCGCGTATGCGAATTCAGGCTGAATCCGCACGCGCCGCCGGACTCCGTCACCGTGAAGTTCTGCCGCCCACCCGGATCGTGCCCACCCGGTTCAACGTGCCCGGATTCGGATCGACGACGAACGAGACGCTGCCCGATACACCGTTGAACGAGGGCGTTGCCGTGATCCAGCTGGCGTAGCTGACCGGCGCAGGAGTGCATCCCGTGGCCGCTGTCGAGAACGTAAACGAGCCGTTCGCCCCGCCCGATGCGACCGTGACGTTGGTCGAGCTCAGCGAGCATGTGCACGCGGCTGGCGCCTCGGTCACCGTGTAGGTCAAACCCGCGATCGTGAGCGTGGCACTTCTTGCCGTCGCTTGCGTATTCGGCTGAGCGAGGAACTGCACCTCACTCGTGCCGGCCCCGCCAGGTCCGCGTGGTAACACCGAGCCATGACGGATCGCTGCTCGTCGCAGTCCACGAGCAGACTGCCGGTGACTTACGATCCCGACGGAGCCCGAGCCGCCTGATGCCGGAACCGACCCGGTCAGCGACTGCAGGCTATACGTGCACTGCATGCGCCTCTGCTGCAGCGTGATGGTCTGACCGTTGATCGTCAGGATCCCGCTGCGGCCCGTGACAGACGTTGCGTTCGACTGGATCGTGATGCCGATCGTGGTGCTGCCGGTGCCGCCGCCGGTATTCAGTTGGGCCCACGGCGAGTCGCTCGAGGCCGTCCAGGCGCAGTTCGCGCCGTTCGTGGTGATGCCGATCAGCCCGGTGCCCGCCCGCCGGTCCGAACGGCGAGCCGAGGCGCGACGTGTCGAGCGTGACTGGAACATGCCAGGGGATCCTGCGTGATCTGGAACGGCTGCCCACCGATCGTCAGCGTGCCGACCCGTTGAACCGTGGTGGAGTTCGACGTTGATAGTTACCAGCGATCCGGAGCTCGGACCCGAACCTCCCGACGTGATGGACACCCAGCTCGGGGCGGACGTGCGTCGTCGGCGCACCCATCCGGGGTCGTGATGGCCAACGAGCCCTGACCGCCGGCTGACGTCGCGGACGCGCTGTTCGGGCTGAGGCCCACGGTGCATCCGGCGCCAGTCTCCGTGACGGTGAGGGGTTTGGTCGCGATCGTCGCTGGCAGCGACAACGTGCTGATGCCCGTATTCGGCGGAATCGCCACCGTCACGATCCCGCTTCCGGTTCCGCCCGTCGGTGTCGCGCCGAGTCCAGTGGCCGTCCACGTGCACGACGCGAGCGAAGGCGTCACCGTGATCTCCGCGCTTGTCCTCCTGCAGGCCCGACCGTCAGCTTCGACGGGTTGATGGCGAAGGAGCACGCGCTGCCAAACTGCGTGACCTGATGCTGCACACCAGCGACGGTGAATGTCAGCGTCCGAGCGCCTGGTGCCGGGGTTCGGCACGACCGTGTAGTTGACCGCCCCGGACCGCTACCACTCGACCCCGACGTGATCGTCGCGATGGACGGCGGTGGGCCGGCGGTGGTCCAGTTGCAGCCCGGGCCCGCGGACACGCTGAAGCTTCCTGCTCCTCCCGTGGCGGGAATCGTCGCCGACTGCGGATTGAGCGTGTAGGTGCACGGCGGCGGCGCCGTCACGCGTGACCGTGACCGGCACGGCGTCGGAACACATTGGCTGAACCGGGCGGCAGCAGCCGCGACGATGCCGTTGTAGACGCCGATCGGGAGCGCCGCTGCGTTCAGCGTTCAAGAGCACTGCCGATGATGTCGTGCCCGCGCCAGCCGACAGCGTGGCGCCGGGGATACCGGTCACGATGGCCTTGAACGGCAGGCTGCCGCTGGTCGTGTTCATCGCGACCGACACTGGGAGCCGGCGTCGGCGATCCGGTCGTGTGAAGACACCTGAATCGGCTTCGGCGTCACGCTGAGCGCGGGAGCTTCGCCGAGCGCGTCGTCCACCGTCACGGAGTATTCAAAGGTCAGGAACTGACCGTCCGGAGTCGATGACCGTCCCTTAAAGATGCTTCGAAGTTTCCGGGCGCGGCTGAGAGTTCCGGCAAGCTGACCCGATGCGCTTAGCGTGAGACCCGGAACCATCCCCGACGCCGGATTCAGCACCAACATCGTAAGGCGCAGCCCTCCGGACGGGACGAGCGATCGCGCGATACGGTGCGCCGACCAGCGCCAGCGCGCGAGCGATCCCGGGAGTGAGCGCCAACGGCGACACTCGTTGCGTGTGAAGGGAATTGTCAGCGACTGCCCTCCCGCGTCCGACACGATCAGCGGAGAACGCGCGCTTCCCGGAGTGGTCGGGACGCCACCCACAATGTTCGAGAGACCGTTCCCGCCATTCAGGCAGCGTGAGACCCGGGGGCAGCGTCGATCCGGCGCTCAGCGCCCACGTGAACGGCGCATGCGCCGCCACGGATGGCGAGGCTCGTCTCGACCATCGGCTGGATGAACGGCACGCCGACCGAGGCGTCGGGGAATACCGTGGAGCCGTTGCGAACGAGCGGCGAAGCGGCGCCCGCCGGCGCCACCGTGAGGTTGTGCCCGCGCCGTTCACCACATGACCGGCCGAGTCTGAAATGATCGGCTGGATTGCGAAGCTGCCCACCGCCTGTGGAGTGCCGGACAGCGTCAGACCGTTGGAACGACGAGACCAGGCGGCAGCGGAATGAACGGTGTTTGCGCGATTGGTGCACGGCGGCGCGCCACCGGCCATCTTTGAACGTGAAGCTATATGGTGCGTTCACCTGTCCGGCCGGTAATGCGATCACGTTGAAGATCTCGACCGCCGGCGAGACCGTCTGCATCGGCGAGACACGGTAGGTGACCGTGCGGTCAGCCGAGATGGCCGGAATTGACTGCATCGACCGCTCGCAAGGTGAACGTACATACGCCCCTGCAATGACCGGAGCCCCGCTGAGCGTCCCGGACGAGAGTGACCATGTCGTATGCCTCGGCGGAAGGCTGCCGCCGACGACGCTCCAGTTATATGTCGAGCTTCCATTGGTCGAAGCCACCAGAGATCGTCCCCGCGTCGACCCAGTCGTCTGGTGGATTGTTGCCCAGGATGCTCAGTCCCGATGGGCTCGTCGGCGCTCAGGGTGTAGGTCCGCGCGAACGAGTGATTCAAAGAGTCCGTCGCTCGCAGCCGGAAACGAATAGCTCCCGGTGCTGGTGGCCGTGCCTGAGATGAGGCCCATCCGCCGACAGCGAGCAGGCCCAGTCGGCAGCGTGGGTCCAACAAGGCTCGTCGGGCTGATAGTGGAACGTATGGTGCCGTTCCGCCAACGGCCGTGAACTTCGGCGCACGCCGTCCCCGTGACCGACTCCGCGGCGTTCCGTTCACGATGCCGATGGACGATACGTTGAGCGTAAACGGTGCGATCGTACGGACACCGCGGGGACCGCCGAGTCGGTCAGGATCAAGTCGAACGTATACGTCCCCGCAGTCGTCGGAGCGCCTGCCAGAAGCGTCGCCCCCTGCAGGAAGTTCGGCAGGTTCAAGTCGGTGACGACTAGCCGGATGCCTGGCGGCAACGAGGAACCGGCCGCCACTACCCAGTTATAAGGCGGCATCCCTCCGCTCGGGTTCAACGTGACGCTTGTGCTCTGCCCGACCGTCACATCCGCCAGCGCGGCGTTCGCGATCGAAAAATCGAGCTCTGCTGGATTCGGCAGCCGGCTGAAAAGAGTGAAGCGCTGCAAGATCGGGACGATCCCGTCAGTGACGGTCACGAGCACGCTGGAACGTGCCGGCTGCGTTCGGTGTGCCGCTGATCGTGCCGGTGGCCGACATCGCGAGCCCGCTGGGAAGCCCCGTGGCAGACCAGACGCCGCTGCCCGCGCCCGATCCGGTGAACGGATAACTGAACGGTTGTCCGACGATTGCGATCTGCGTCAGCACCGGTGGATCGGCGATGCCAAGCTTCGAGATCCAGTGGCGAGGTAAGAAAGAACGAGGTCAGCGCCGCGCCGGTCGCTGCGTCCGATGCCACCGCCGAGAACGAAGGCACCGGGCACTCTGCGAAGCGCTTATCGTCAACTTTGAGGGCGAGATGCTCAACCTGCTGGTAACGTGAGAGATGTGAGACGGCGTCCACGTAAGTTCCCGCTGCCCACGCAATGACTCTTGCTGGGAAACATGGCACGCCACCGCCGTCCCGACCAGCAGCGCTTCCGTCTGAAGACGAAAGATGGAAGACGGGTGAAACGTGAAGGTGCGCACGCCGATGCCCCGACAGCGTCCGTCGCCTGAGCGGAAGCGAAGCGGCCTGGATGCCAGCGCGGCACCTGGCAGCCAGAACACGAAGGCCCGCCGCGCCGCCACTGGCGTGGCTGTAACGAGTCGCCGGATTATAGATCGCGGTGCCCGGCGCAGCGTCAGTGCTGTAACGCGGGTGCGTGCCGCTGGTCGCGGCGTGACGTTAGCCATCGGCAAACCCCTGCTGCATGTCCTGGCGCGCCTGGTCCTGAACCGAAACTGGGGGCTGCGGTCGCCAAGCCAACCGCCAGATTGCGTTGAACGATGGGTGCCTGCAGCCCGTGCGCCACTGGCGGTGTCAGTGGCCTGAACGACGTCGTGACCGAACCTGTGTTCGCCGGCGTGCCGCTGACGAATTCTTAAGGTCGCCGCGAGTTCAAAGGGATGGCGAATCCGGTGGCAACGGTGTTGGAGTGGTTCCCACGCGTAGCCAAGCCCGTGCCCCAAGGCAAGCAGCGGCTGGCCATGGCGTGTTGTAGACGAGCGGGTTAATAATCGCGTCGCAGCCGACGATCGGGAGATTGAAATACGAGAAATTCGCCAGCTTGGTGATGCCAGACGAGCGTCCGCGTCACGTATTATCGCCGTCCCGTGAATGCGCCAACGAACGAAGGCTTGCCGGCGCCCTACCGAACATATGGCCCTGCGCGAGGCTGAAACCCGCCGAGGCCGACGCAATCAACTCTGCCGCTGACTGGGAGTAACCCAAGGGCGGCAGCGCGCCGACGAACCGACCACAATGTTTGGCGGTGCGTGCCACCGAATGCGCGCCGTCGCTGGTCGTGACGGGCATTCGTCGACGCTTGTCGGTCCCACCGAAGTGCCGCTGATTGCGCGGAGCGCTGTGTCGTGGTCGCCACAAAACTCGAGCGAGAACAACCTGGTGACGCGTGACGCCCTGATCCGCTCGCCGTCGCTGGTAGCGGATGCGGTTGGTCGCAAATTCATGGCGTTCCAGAGAAAATGCCGCCGGTCATCGTCGCCGCCCAGATACGGTGGCCTGGGGAGACACCGTGCATGGGGCTACCGCACCCCGGGCACTCGAAATGGCTGGTTACGCAGCGAATGTGCCGACAAACAGCGACCGGCACATGCCAAACTGGCGGATGCCGGGAACGACGATAGCCACCGAGAACCCCTGGGTGACACCGAGGTCGACGTCGCGAGATCGGTCAACGTGGATCGTTGAAAGAAGGTCCCGGTGGCCGTCGGCGTGCCTGAGATTTGACCCGTGACAGTGTTGCCAGCGACAGGCCCGGCGGAAGTGGCGAGAACGGGTTCGCGGGTGGTAACACGGACCTAACCTCGCCAAAACGGAATCAATGAACTGCTACCCAGTCCCAACCAAAAATCTCGCCAGTGCCTAACGACACGATCGCGCGCAGACACCGTCATCGTGATCGCTTTATCCGAAATGCGCGCCCGTCGAGTCGGTCACACGCGAATCGATGGTGAAAAACACCGCTATCCGTCAACACACCGATAGCCCGCCGGGCTGGTGAAGAACGTCGGGAGCGCGGTTGTCCTGTCCGCACGCGCATGCTGAACTGTGTCGCGCCCGGCGTCAGGAGAAGTGATAAGGCGCCACCCGCCAAATGGGGTGGTCAAACCGATTGGCGAAGCTACCGAGCAAAGCGCGGTCCAAAATTCGGGCCGAACGGCAGGCTTGATAGGCGGTCACCCCAGCTTTCGGTGATGGCGATGCTAAAACCGCGTGTGAGCGACGTACCCGCGCCGTCGCTGATATCCATACACGGAGAAGAAATATTGTCCTGTCGCCTGCGGCGTTCCGTGGAAGACGCCGGTCGCTGTCCAATCACTTAAAAACCCCGGCGGCGGAACGTGCGATCGGTGAATGCCTCACGTCACCCGCCCCGCGCCGGTCCCGGCCAACGGCGCTGGTAAGGAGTGCCCGACACGCCAACGGTAACGTCCTCCACCGGCGCGACCGAAGCTGAGGTGGAACGTGACGTACTGATGAGCGTGAATTGCCTGTGGGCAACGTCGCTTCAAGTTGTCGGACGTGAAACCTTGCGCCAGTGAAACGCAAACGTACGCGCCTCGGCCGTCGGCGTGCCGCTTTATGCCGTCTGTCGATTGCGCCAATTCTGCGGCAGCGCCCCGCCGATGACCGCCCAGCTGCACATGGCAGGCAGCACGCCGCTGTGGAATTGCTTAGACTGAAGAAGGAATTCAGCGTGGCGGGGCAACCGAGATTGTTACCGGTGTTGATCTGATTGCCGACGACGGCTCGCCGCGATTGCAAAAGTAGCTGTGACGCCGAGGTGCTGCCGTCCGCGTCCGCAGTTGAGACAAAAACACGGGATCGACTGAAAAATGGACCTGGCTGTTCTCGAAAGCGGCGCCCGAGAGCGTGAAGGCACTGGATCGAAGGTGAGACCCGCCGGAATGGTCCCGCCTTTCAGTGCGATCAAAAATGAAAGCCCGCCGCCAATCACCCGAGCCCGCCTCGGTAAGGTGGTACTGATCGTTCCGTACAGCAAGGCGAGTCGCCTTAACCTGCATCGGTCGGCGGAGATGCGCAGCTGAAAGTGCGGTGTTCGTGGTGCCGCATTCCTGAACGTCGGTCACGGTGACCTGAACGTTGTAGGGTCCCGGGAAAGCGGTCGGCACCCCCAAAGCTCACTGGGCCGGGCGTCAGGGCATTTCAGACCGGTGACGCCGCCGCGCCTGATCGGATCGACATGCCCGGTGGAAGCGCCACTGACCCGTGTCCAGGTGCCCGCCCGCCGCCGCCAACGAACATGCTTGAATACTGAACACGTCGAACCCAACGTGCGCAGCTCGTCAGAAAAAAGCGCCTCCGCATGGTCGCAGTTCTGAAGGCTCGGGGGCGCACCGATGACGCTCGATTCATTACGAGTTTCCTGCGGATGACACATGGTTGGTGTCGGTCGCAGTCACCGCGTGACTTAAATACTTGCCCGCACCGGCATTCGGATCTGACCGTGCCGGAAATGACACCGCGTTCGAAATCCATCAACAGCCGGTCGGAAACACAAAACGTTCCAACCTGGCAGAGAAGTCCGTGTTTCCAGCGCACGCCGTGAACGTAAAATGCCCGCCCCGCCCGCCGCCGCCAGGATACAAAAAGTTCAGCGGCGTGAGCACGGCTGGCCCTTTGCGTCGCGTTTCGGGCAGCGTGCCACCCGCCAGATGTCGATAGCGCAATACCGAGAGGCCTCTTTTCCGTGAAACGTCTGGTCGACCCCGTCGTTCAGACTGAAATTGACGCTGAAGAAACCAGCGGTTCGCGGAGTCGCCGTCAACACGGCGGCGACAGGTTGAACCTCCCGCCGGAAGCGCCCGCTGGCACCCATAGGTGACGGGCCCTGCATTTCCAAGGGCGGTCAACCGCACAGGAGCGCCCGACAAACGCCGGGCAGGTTGTTGTCTTTCGTGGTGAGCTTCCCGCTGACGATTTCTCCATGTGGCGCGCGGTCGGCGGTCCCGGCTGCCGCTGGTCACGCGCAACGTGAAGTTGTAGGTTCCTGAGTCGTAGCGACGCCGATATCCCGCATTCGCGTTGGCAGAGAAAACGACGGCACATCCGTTCGCAGTGAGATGCCTGGCGGCAGCGCAGTGAGCCAGGCAAAGCTAATCGCCACACGTGGCCGTCCCATTGCCTGCTCCCCCGGTTGCGGCCAGTTGCAGCTGGATGAAGCCTTTCGACCCAGCACCGCTGCGGTTGGGCTCCCTGATTCTGGTCAGCGCCTGCTGACGCCGCCGCGGCCGTCCCCATCGTCAGGGCAGCGGAAACGCGAGCGCGACAATGGAAGCGATGACCTGAGCCTGCGCGAGCGTGGCTGGATAATTGTTGTCGCATCGGTGCTCATGGCTTGATTCGCGCGTAATCCACCGCGATGGGGAAGCCGCCGAAACGATTGATGTCACGACGGTGTTCGAGCTGGTGTCGATGACCCTGACGTTCAGGCAAGCGTGACGCCGGTCACAGAATTTAGTTCGTCGTCCGGACTCGGGCCACACCACGCTGTTCGGGGCTGCCGGTGTGGCCACCACGATGGTCGCCGGCTCACCGTGTTGTCCCGGTGTCGACACGACCGTGACTGCCGTTATCGAAGCTGGAGACGCATCGCCCTTGCCCCCGTCCGGTGTGAGCAGCGCGACGCCCCGCGGCCTGAGGCCGACGTCCACCGTCGTCACGACTGGTGCTGATCGCCGTGTCGATCGCACGTACACGCCGCTGTCGGGCAGTCACCACATATTGCCGCGTTTGCCGTTCGGCGACAAAGCGACTTTCGACGGGGAAGTGAACCGATCGTTAACCGTCGCGATGACGGTGTTCGATCCTGTATCGAGCACCGACACCGAATCCGAATTCCGGTTAATTTTGTACTGGGTTGTTGGGCGCCACGGCGAAATTGTCTGGCGAATCGCCCACCGTGACGTCGGCGACGAGCGCGAGCGTCTGCGTGTCGAACATCGGTGCGACGCTGCGCGCGTTCGAGCCGGTCGTCACATACAGCCAGTACCATCCAAGGCGCCAACCTTGACGCGGACGCGAGTGTTCACGGTGATGCCTGACGATGCCGCTGCGCCGTCGATGACTGGCGATATTGCTGGTATTCAGGTTCACGGTATTCTGGCGCGCGCCGTCCGGCGAGAACGCGATGTCGAGCGCCGGCGCGCAGAGGATCGTCCCAACCAACGTGTTCAGTCCGGATTGATGAGCGGTGATGGAGGCGGTGCCCGCGTCGTTGCGCCCACACGCGCGCCGCACTACCGAAGTGGAATCTCTTCGGTCGTCAGCGTCGCATGTTGCTGGCCGCGCTCAAACTGGCGCGACGAGACCTGACGTCGGGGCATCTTGACACGAGGGTCACACCGCCCACGTCCGCGCGCACCTGACGAGCGCGTTCTTTCGTTTCCGACGGCGCCAGGCTTCCGGAACGTGCAGGTGATAGCAACACGTAACTTCAGGAACGGTGCCACAC
>ERZ1370068.2250-contig-1407_pt1 | contig 14595 bp, 13 predicted proteins | sample MGYA00561227_ERZ1370068 | MGnify/ENA primary metagenome ERZ1370068 (study PRJEB38410, sample SAMEA6850437) | metagenome | study: Metagenomic assessment of the ecological functions of the soil: analysis of the soil microbiota associated with the...
TGCGGCGCGTCGGTTGGTCTCGTCGATGGCGCGCGCGTCATCGATCGGTCATCGCGCGTCGGCGTAGAGGATGACGCGTGCCGTTGACGTTGCGCGCGCGCGCGGCCGATGGTCTGGATCAGCGAGCGCGCCGAGCGCAGGTAGCCCTCCTTGTCGGCGTCGAGGATCGCGACCAGCGACACCTCCGGGAGGTCGAGGCCCTCGCGCAGCAGGTTGATGCCGACCAGCACGTCGAAGACGCCCGCGCGCAGGTCGCGGATGATCTCGACGCGCTCGATCGTCTCGATGTCGGAGTGGATGTAGCGCACCTTGACGCCCGACGTCCTGGTAGTAGTCGGTCAGGTCCTCCGCCATCTTCTTGGTCAGCGTCGTCACCAGCACGCGCTCGTCGCCTCGACGCGCGTGCGGATCTCCTCGAGCAGGTCGTCGACCTGGCTGCGCGCCGGCCGCACGCTCACCTCGCGGATCGATCAGGCCGGTCGGGCGGATGAGCTGCTCGACGACCACGCCGCTCGCTCTGCTCGACGCTCGTACGTCGCCCGGCGTCGCCGACACGTAGACCGATCTGGCCCGGCGCAGCTCTCGAACTCGCTCGAAGTTGAGCGGCCGGTTGTCGAGCGCCGACGGCAGGCGGAAGCCGAACTCGACCAGCGTCTCCTTGCGCGAGCGGTCGCCGCGGTACATGCCGCCGATCTGCGGCACGGTGACGTGGCTCTCGTCGATGATCAGCAGGAAGTCGTCGGGAAAGTAGCTGATCAGGGTCGACGGCGGCTCGCCCGGCGTGCGGCCGTCGAGGTGGCGCGAGTAGTTCTCGATGCCCGTGGCAGAAGCCCATCTCGTCGAGCATCTCGAGGTCGTAGAGTCGTGCGCTGCTCGAGCCGCTGGCGCTTCGAGCAGCTTGTTCTCGGCGCGCAGCTCGGCCAGGCGCTCGCTGCAGCTCGGTCGCGGATCGCTGTCGACGGCGCGCTTCAGGCGCGGTCGGGCTCGTGACGTAGTGGCTCGCCGGATAGATCGCGACACGCTGCGAGCCGCGCAGCGCCTGTGCCGCGCAGCGGATCGATCTCGGTGATGCGTCTCGATCGTGTCGCCGAAGAACTCGATGCGCAGCGCGCGCGACTCTTCGTAGGCCGGGAAGATCTCGACGCACGTCGCCGCGCACGCGGAACGTGCCGCGGTGGAAGTCGATAGTCGTTGCGCTCGTACTGGATGTCGACGAGCTTGCGGAGCAGCTGCGTCGCGGTCGACTGCGGCGCCGCGCTCGAGGAAGACGAGCATGTCGAAGTACTCGCTCCGGCGAGCCGAGGCCGTAGATGCACGACACGCTGGCGACGATGATGCGTGTCGCTGCCGCTCGAGCAGCGCCTTCGTCGCCGAGTGGCGCATCTTGTCGATCTCGTCGTTGATCGACGCGTCCTTCTCGATGAACGTGTCGGTGCTCGGGACGTACGCCTCGGGCTGGTAGTAGTCGTAGTAGCTGACGAAGTAGCGGACGGCGTTGTCGGGGAAGAGCGTCTTGAACTCGTGGTAGAGCTGCGCCGCCAGCGTCTTGTTGGGCGCGATCACCAGCGTCGGGCCGATTCAGCTCGGCGATCGACGTGCGCCATCGTGAAGGTCTTGCCCGACCCGGTGACCCCGAGCAGGGTCTGCGCTCGGCACGCCCTGCGCGCACGCCCTGCGGTCAGCTGGCGGATCGCCTTCGGGCTGATCGCCCTGCGGCGTGACCTCGGCGCTCGAGCCGAAAACGTTCCGGACCCGTACGCTCCACGATCGAGCGATTATAGCCGTGCCGCCTCCCGCACCACCGCGAGAGCACGTGCTCCATGGTCAGCCGCTGTCCGACCGACAGTCACTCGGAGCGAAGTTTCCGGACGCGTAGCGCATCGCCGGGTGGACGGGACTCGCGCGCGTAGCGCGCGGCCAAGCACAGCGAGCTGCGGGTTGACGGGCTTCGCGGCTTGCCGCGGAGCCGGCGGAGAGATCCCCTGTTGAATCAACGACCGCTGCTTCATCCGGTCGTAGCTGCCGTTGGAAGTCTTGGCGCTGCTGCGGGATTCATCTCGCGATACGCGCTGGTAGTTGGAGCGCATGCGCTCCTTTTCCTGCGGCGGCATCTGCCGCCAGCGGTCGTAGTTGCGCTCGACTTGCTCGCGCTCCTCGGGCGGGAGCTTCTGGAAGCGCTGGTAGTTGCGACAGGCCTCCGCCGCGCTCTTGCGGCGAGAGATCCTGCCAGGCTGCGCGACCGCTGTCGCCGTGATCGCCGCTGTCGCGGCGCACGGCACAGCACAGGCGAGCGCAGCTACGCATGCCTGGCCACGTCTACGATGCACCAGCGGCGTGGACCGTCACCGGCACCGATCGCTCGGCTGGCGGCCTCCGTGGCACCGCCTCGAAGTGCTCGAGCTTGTCGAGACGGCGGACGACGGGCAGACGCAGGAAAAGCTCGGGATGCTCGAGCAACGCAGGCGGCAGGTCCTCGGGCTGAGGTCGCTCGACGTTCGCCACTTGCGGCGCTTCCGGCCTGGCGGCGCCGCGCGCGATCGGCGAGTTGCTCGCGGTTTGCTCGCGTCAGCAACCGGCGCCACGGCGACGCGACGCTCTGGACGCGGGGTCGCGGTCGAGGCGCACGAGCCATGCGCACACAGGGACGACAGCGCAGAGCGCTAGAAGCGCCGCCATCGCCAAGCCCGGCAATGCCCAGCGCATCGAGCGCAGCGAGCGCGACCTGTGGCATCCGTCGCGCGGCTCGGCGTCGAGGCGCTCCCAAAAGCGGTCGGCGAAATCGGGGCCGGGCTCGATGCGCGGGAGGTCGCGGACGAGGCGGCTCACCGCGGTGAGCTGCTCGATCTCGCGGCGACAAACCAGACAGGTCGCGACGTGATCCGCGATCGCCGGCGCGCGCTCGTCTCGCGAAGCTCGCCGTCGACGATACGCCACCAGCTCCTCGCCGATCTCGCTGGCAGGTCGTCGGGCGTCATAGGAATGCCGCCAGCTCCTTCCGCATCGTCGCCGTGGCGCGGAAGCACCAGGCTCTTCACCGCACTCTCGCGTGCGTCTCGAGCGCTTCCGCGACCTCGCGGTACGACATGCCGTCGACGCGGCTCATCAGCAGGGCCGCCGCTGATTGGGAGGCAGCTCGTCGCAGCACCGCGTGAATCTTAGCTTCGAGCTGCCGACCCGCCAAGGCGCTGTCGCCCGGTGACCGCGGTGCGGATCGGGAACGCGATCTCGGCCCGCTTCCGCTCGTCGTCCGGCTGGTGCTCGAGCGACCGCGCGTGGTGGCGGTGCTCGGGGCGCCGCACCTCGTTCAAGCAGGCGTTGGTCGCGATCCGGTAGAGCCAGGTGGTGAATTTCGGCGGTCGGCTCGTAGCGGGCGGCCGCGCGGCAGATCTGGAGAAACACGTCCTGCGCGATTTCTTCGCGCCCGCTGGCGGTTCCCGACGAAGTGGTACGCGAAGTTCACGATCGCCCTGCTGTGCTTCTCGAAGAGCTCGCGGAAAGCGTCTCGCTTCGCCCGCCCGGACGCGCAACATCAGTTGCACGTCCGGGTCGGACGTGGATCGGCGAGCGTCACGTCGAGTGGTTTCAAGGCTCGACAGCTCCAAGAGTTGCGGATGCTGGGCCGGTCGGCACGCGCCTCTCCTATAGTGGATGGCGTGTGCGCACGCACGCGGCACGCCGCGTGCGCCTTGCGGCTGGCAACCCCGTACCCGAGTTGGTACACACGCCGAGCGACCTCTCGCCACCACTCATGAGCGCTGACGGGCACGACGAGGCTCTCGCCGAGCACCTACGCCGCATCGAAGCGATACATGCGGGGTTGCACGCTCCTGCGTTTCCCCGGCGCCGGAGCGCTCCTGCGGACGAGCTCGCGCGCGAGTGCTCGACGAGACCATGCCCGACGTGGTCGCCGGCTGGGTGGGGCACATCGGTCCGGCCTTCGGCATCTCGCGAGGCACAGTGGCCGGGCCTCGCGAGCGACATCGAGATCGCGCTTCGCCGCTGGGTCCAGCACATCGCCGACCCCGAGAACTGCCGACACCTACGTGTACCTCCGCAGCCACGCCCGGCGCGGGTTCATCTCGAAGTTCCCGCGCCTCACGCTTCCTGTCCGGGCAGATCAAGGCTGTTCCAGCTGATGGGCGAACGCGATCCGCGCGGCGCTACGCCGACGACCAGCCGCGCGACGCTCGGAGCTGCTTGGCGCTTCTTCGCGCAGGAGTTCGAAGAGCGCATCCTCCACATCACGGACTTCTTCGTCGAAGCGCGCGAGGAGCGAGCTGCGTGAGCAGGAGGCGACCTATCGCCGCTCGATCGACAACGCGCCGGCGGCGATCTTCAGGATCGACTGGGAGACCGGCGCCGTGCTCGCCGCGAACTTCGTCGCCGAGCAGAGCCTCGAGTACGCGTCGGAGGAGCTGCGCGGCATGACCACCTGGGACCTCCACCCCGCCGACGAGCGCGAGGCCGCGATCGCGCTCTGGGAGGACACGCGCGCGCAAGCGGCAACGCCAGCCGCGACGATCTCGCATCACCGCACGCGCAGCGGCGCGGTCATGCCGGTCTTCATCAACTGCGGGCGTGATCGAGTACGGCGAGCAGCGCTTCATCCAGCAGATCTGCGTCGACATGTCGGATCGCCAGCGCCTCGAGGATCAGCTCATCCAGTCCGAGAAGATGGCGGCGATCGGCCAGCTCGCCGGCCGGCATCGCGCACGAGATCCGCAACCCGCTCGCCATCATCATGAACGCGCTCTACGACCTCGCCGAGATCGTCGACGGCGACGATCCCGAGGTGCGCGAGGACCTGCGCATCGCCAAGGAAGAGATGGATCGCGTGCAGGCGATCATCAACAGCCTCCTCGAGTTCTCGCGCGAGTCGACGGGCGGTCGTCGAGCCCGTCGACGTCAACGACCTGCTGCGCAAGACGCTCCTGCTGATGAACAAGTATCTCCAGAACAGCGACGTCCGCGTCGTCGACCGAGCTCGGCGACATCGGCCCTGCCTCGCCAACCAGAACGCGCTGCGGCAGATCTTCCTGAACCTCATCACCAACGCCGTGCAGGCGATGCCGCACGGCGGCGAGCTGCGCGTCCAGCACCGCGCGCGGCGCCAGACGAATCGCGTGCGCCTCGAGTTCAGCGACACCGGGCGTCGGCATTCCGCCGCGAGCAGCTGAAGGACATCTTCAATCCGTTCTTCACGACCAAGTCGCCCGGGCCAGGGCACCGGGCTCGGCCTCTCGGTCGTGCACTCGGTCGCGCAGCGCTATCACGGCGAGATCCAGCGTCCGCAGCACGCCGAACGTCGGCACGACGCTTCACGATCGAGCTGCCCTGCCGGCCGACCGTCCGAGACGGCCGTCGACGTGAGCGAGCTCGCCATCGTCCGCTCAGCGCACGCCCGCATCCTGCTCGTCGAGGACGAGGCCGAACATGGCGCGCACGCTGGCCAAGATCCTCGAGCGCAAGCGGCTACGCGGTCGCGACGCGCCGCCAACGGCCAGGAGGCGCTCGACCGAGCTCGCCGCCGGCGCGCTTCCAGGTGCGTCGTCACCGACCTCAACATGCCGGTGATGGACGGCATGCAGCTGCTGCGCGACGCCTGCAAGGCGACGCCGCGCCGCGCCGGCGAGCGCCGCTTGCTGTCGCCGCCGACGATCGTGCTCACCGGACACGGCAGCACGCAGGCCGCCGTCGAGGCGATGAAGCTCGGCGCGTGCGGACTACCTGGTGAAGCCGTGCAATCCCGACGAGCTGCTGATGACGATCGAGCAGGTGCTGCACGTCTCCGAGCTCGAGCGCGAGAACCGCCGGCTGCGCGCGGAGGTCGACGCGCGCGCAGGGCTTCGGCGAGATCATCGGGCAGAGCGCGCCGATGCGCGAGATCTACCGCGTCGATCGACGCGGTGGCGCAGAACACGACGCACCGTCCTCATCACCGGCGAGAGCGGCACCGGGAAGGAGCTCGTGGCGCGCACGCATCCACGCGCGCAGCGCGCGCGCGCCGAGCAGCCGTTCGTCGCCGTCAACTGCGGCGCCGTCTCCGACACGCTGCTCGACAGCCAGCTCTTCGGCCATCGGCGCGGCGCGCTTCACCGGCGCGGTCGCCGACCACGAGGGCGTGTTTCCAGGCCGCCGACGGCGGCACGCTCTTCCTCGACGAGATCGCCGACATCCCGCTCGCGCTGCAGGTCGAAGTTCCTGCGCGCGGTCCAGGAGCGCGAGGTGACGCCGCTCGGCTCGACGCGGCCGGTGCAGGTCGACGTGCGCCTGATCGCGGCGACGAACCGCGACCTCGACGCCGAGGTGCACGACGGACGCTTCCGCTCCGACCTGTACTACCGGCTGAACGTCGTGCAGATCGCCGCTGCCGCCGCTGCGCGAGCGCCGCGAGGACATCGCGCTGCTCGCCGACGCACTACGTCGAGCGCTACAGCCGCGGCGTTCAACGTCGCGCCGAAGGCGATCGACCCGGCCGCGCTCGGAGCGGCTGGATGGCGCTACGATTGGCCGGGCAACATCCGCGAGCTGCAGAACGTCATCGAGCGCTGCTTCGCGCTCGCGCCGACGACGACATCACGGTCGCGGAGCCTCTGCCTCGTCCGGCCTGCAGCGCGGCACGCGATCGAGGCCGCGCATCGACTTCGGCGACGACGTCCCGTCGCTCGAGACCGCGGAGCGCCCGCTCATGCGCCGCGGCGCTGCGCAAGAGCCGGCGGCAACAAGAACCAGGCGGCCCGCATCCTCGGCATCGACCGTCAGCGCCTCTACCGCAAGCTCGAAAAATACGGATTGGAATGACCCCGGCCTGTCATGGATTGCGACCACGTCGCGCCCGTACGCGACCGCGTGCCGCCAGAATGCCGTGCCTGCCGCGTGTGCTGGACAGCCGTGGCGTCAGCGGCCCGTGGCACATTTCCTGCTGCTCGTTCGACTTCTGAATGTCCTGCCTCTCCCGCCCTCGAGCGCCGCATCCTCGTCGTCGCGGCCGATGAGAACTTCAGCTGCACCATCGGGCGCATCCTCTGTCGCTGCGGCTACGCCACCGACAGGTCGTCGTCCGGCGAGGCGGCGCCTGACGGCGCTCGAGCACGAGACCGTACGATCTGGTCCTCAGCGAGGTGGCGCTCCCGGGATGTGCGGCCTCACGGTGCTCTGCAGCGCCCGCCAGCACGGCCGTAAGATCCCGTTCGTCCTGCTCGGCGCGTCGGAGACCGAGCGCACGGCGCTGGATCGTGAGCGGCCTCGAGGACGTCCACTGCCTGCCGCTGCCGCTCGACGTCGATCGGCCTCAAGCAAGTGGTCGTGCGACGGCTGCCCGGCAGGGCTGACGCACTCGTGCGCGCGTCCGGATCTTCGCCGCTCAGCGCGCGACCGGGCATCACGTCCGCGCGTCCTCCTCGACGCACGCGCGACGTCGCATCGGCGTGCACGTGACGAGGTCGCGACGGCGCACGCGAGCGCCGCGATAGAGGCCGCGGCGTGTCGGTGCCGATAGCCGTCGGCGACGAGCGCCGACGCCGCCTGGGCGCGAGATGGCGCGCGAGACGGCCGCCAGCGAGCTCGGGAAGCGCTCGCCGGCTCGTAGGCGACCTCGGCGGCGAGCACGACGTCGAAGCGCCATGTCGGAGTCGAGCGCGCGTGAAGTCGGCCAGCCACCGTCGCTGCAGCGACGTCCGTTGGCGGCCGCGCTCGCGCGCCACGAACGCGAGCGCCGCGCGGCTCGGCGTCGACGAGCGTCGACGTCACGGCGCCGAGCGCGGCCGCCGTGACAGCCCGGCGAGCCGAGCCCGCAGCCGATCTCGAGCACGCGGCGATCGCGCACGTCGACCCAGCGCGCGAGGTAGCGACGCGAGGCACGCGCGCCCGACCACAGAGGTATGCCCAGTACGGCGGCTCGCGCTTCGCCGCGCAACAGCGCGCCGCGATCGACCATGCGCTCGAGGTCCGCGACCGGCGTAGAGCGCGACACGCGTCGCGCGTCCGACGTCGACGTCGATGCGCAGCGACAGCGGCGATGACCCGGCGATCCGGTCACTGGCGCGTCGTCGGGGTGCAGCGCCGGTCGCTCTTTCTACTATAGTGCCGCGTTCCGCGTCGCGACGGACGCGACTCAACGCGATGGCCAGCGACCATATCGAGATCCGCGGCGCCCGTCCAGCACAATCTGAAGGGCATCGACGTCGACATCCCGCTGCACCAGCTCACGCGTCGTCACCGGCGTGAGCGGCTCGGGCAAGTCGACGCTGGCGTTCGACATCCTCTACGCCGAAGGCCAGCGCCGCTACGTCGAGAGCTTCTCGACCTACACGCGCCAGTTCCTCGAGCGCATGGAGAAGCCGGACGTCGACCGCATCGGCGGCATCCCGCCCGCCGTCGCGATCGACCAGCGCCGGCCGGTCACGACCTCGCGCTCGACCGTCGGCACCGATGACCGAGCTGCACGATCACCTGAAGCTGCTGTTCGCCAAGCTCGGCGTGCTGCACTGCCGCGGCTGCGGCCGGCAGTCGAGCGCGCGACGCCGGCGACGATCGCCGACGTGCGTTGCTCGGCGAGTGCGCGGCGAGCGCCGTGCACCTCGGCCTTCCGCGTCTCCGCGTCCCGACGCTGCCGTGGACCGAGGTCGCGGCGTGGCTGGTCGCGCGAGGGCTTCGTCCGCGCGTTCGCGTCGGCGGCGAGGTCCGCGCGCTCGAGACGCTCGACGCCGACCCGGCGAGGCCGCTCGACGTCGCTCGTCGACCGCGCTGTCGCTGACGCGCCGAGACGCGCGGCCGCTCTGGTCGGCTCGCTCGAGCAGGCGTTCGCGCTACGGCAAGGGTCGCGCTGTGCGTCGTCGCCGCTCGACGGCGGCGAACGGCGCGAGTACAGCGCCGCGCTCGCCTGCGCGACGTGCGGCATCACGCTATCGCGAGCCGACGCCGAACCTCTTCTCGTTCAACAGCCCGCTCGGCGCCTGCGAGACCTGCCGCGGCTTCGGCCGCATCATCGATCTCGACCTCGACCTGGTCGTCCCCGACGCGTCGCACGCACGCTCGCGCGACGGCGCCATCAAGCCGTGGACGACGCCGTCGACGACCGAGGAGCGCCGCGAGCTCGCTCGCGTTCTGCCGCCGGCGCAAGATCCCGATCGACGTCCCGGTCGGCCGACGCTCGACCGCCGAGCAGCGCCGCCTCGTCGAGGACGGCGACGACGAGCTTCTTCGGCATCCGCGGCTGGTTCCGCTGGCTCGAGCGCAAGACCTACAAGATGCACGTCCGCGTGCTGCTGTCGCGCTACCGCTCGTACCGGCACGTGCCCGGCGTGCGCGCGGCAGCGCGCGTCAAGCCCGAGGCGCTCGACTTCCGCATCGCAGGCCGCTCGATCGCCGACGTCAACCGCACTGAACGATCGGCGACGCGCTGCGCGTTCTTCACGGCGCTCGACGTCGACGCCGAGCGCGATCCGGCGTCGGCGCTGGTCGCTCGGCGAGATCCGCTCGCGCCTCGACCTATCTCGGTCGAGGTCGGGCTCGCGTACCTGACGCTCGACCGCCAATCGCGCACGCTCTCGGGCGGCGAGCTCGAGCGCGTCGACCTGACGACCGCGCGTCGGCTCGTCGCTCGGTCAACACGCTCTACGTGCTCGACGAGCCGTCGATCGGCCTGCACCCGCGCGACAGCGCGCGGCTGGTCCGCATCATGCGCAACCTCTGCGCGACGGCGGAACACCGTCGTCGTGGTCGAGCACGACCCGGAGATCATCGCGCGCCGCCGACCACGTGATCGACATGGGTCCGGGCGCGGGCGCGCGCGGCGGCACGGTCGTCGCGCAGGGCTCGGTCGCCGCGATCAGCGCCGACCCGCGCTCGCTCACCGGCCGCTACCTCGCGGCGCGCGGCGCATCCCGATCCCCGGCAGCGCCGGCGCCGCGAGCCGCGCGCTCGCGACTCACGATCCGGAACGCCCGCGCCAACAACCTGCGCGACATCGACGTCGCGATCCCGCTCGCGCGCGCATGGTCTGCATCACCGGCGTCTCCGGGCTCGGGCAAGAGCACGCTCGTCGAGGAGGTCCTGCACCGCGGCCTGCTGCGGCGCCGCGGGCTGCCGACCGCGCCGCCGGGCGCCTGCGACGCGCATCGAGGGCGCCGAGAAGATCGCCGAGGTGATCTTCGTCGACCAGGCGCCGATCGGCTCGACGCCGCGCGCCAACGCCGCCACCTACACGAAGATGTTCGACGGCGTCCGCCGGCTCTTCGCGCGCGACCGACCAGGCGCGCCTGCTCGGCTTCACGCGCCGCGACGTTCTCGTTCAACGTCGAGGGCGGCCGCTGCGAGACCTGCCGCGGCGACGGCTTCGAGCAAGTCGAGATGCAGTTCCTCTCCGACGTGCTGCTGGTCGTGCCCGGCGTGCAACGGCGGCGCGCTACGGCCCCGACGTCCTCGAGGTGCGCTACCGCGGGCACAGTCGATCGCCGACGTCCTCGCGCTGACCGTCGCGCGAGGCGCTCGGCTTCTTCGCCGACCAGCCGAGACATCGCGCACGCGCTGCAGCCGCTCGTCGACGTCGGCCTCGACTACCTGCGTCTCGGCCAGCCGCTCAGCACGCTTTCGGCGCGGCGAGTCGCAGCGCATCAAGCTCGCCGCCGCACCTCGGCCGCGACGCCAAGGCGCACACGCTCTTCATCTTCGACGAGCCGACGACCGGGCCTGCACTTGCCGACATCGAGCGGCTGCTCGCGCGCTTCGGCAAGCTCGTCGAGCGCGGCCACTCGCTGCTGATCGTCGAGCACAACGTCGAGGTCATCAAGTGCGCCGACTACGTGATCGACCTCGGCCCCGAGGGCGGCGACGGCGGCGGCGAGGTCGTCGCGATCGGCACGCCGGAGGCGATCGCGGCCTGTCCGGCGTCGCACACCGGGCGTTTCCTCGCGCCGGTGCTCGCGACGGCGCCGACCGCTCGCGGTGCGCGGCCGTCAGCCGCGCGCCGCGCGACTGGCGCCGTCGACCGCGACACCATCCGCATCGTCGGCGCGCGCGAGCACAACCTGCGCGAACCTCGACGCTCGAGCTGCCGCGCGACCGCATGATCGTCGTCACCGGACTCTCGGGCTCCGGGAAGTCGACGCTCGCGTTCGACGTCGTCTTCGCCGAGGGGCAGCGGCGCTACCTCGAGAGCCTTCGACCTACGTCCGCCAGTTCATGCACGATCCTGCCGCGTCCCGACGTCGACCTCGTGGCCGGCATCCCGCCGACGATCGCGATCGAGCAGCGCCTGAGCCGCGGCGGCCGCAAGTCGACCGTCGCGACCGTCACCGAGGTCGCGCACTACCTGCGGCTGCTGTTCGCGAAGGTCGGCGTGCAGCACTGCGTCGCGCTGCGACGCAGCCCGATCCGCTCGCTGCCGCGCGGCGAGATCGCGGCCCGGCTCGCCGAGCGTGTCGGCGCGCGCGACGTCGCGCTGCTGGCGCCGGTCGTCCGCGGCGCAAGGGCTTCCATCGCGACGTCCTGCGCGCCGCCCGCCGCCTGCGCTACACCCAGGTCCGCGTCGACGGAAGCGTCGCTGGCGCTCGAGCCGCTGCCGGAGCTCGACCGCTACCGCGAGCACGACGTCGACGTGGTGGTCGGCCGCGTCGCCGGCGGGCGCGGACCCGAGCGCTGACGCGGCTCGGTCGCCGACGCGCTCCGCCTCGGCGGCGGCGTCGGTCGTCGCGATCGCGCGACGAGCAGCGAGCACGTCTTCAGCGAGCGGCCTCTTCTGCGCGCCCTGCGGGCTCGGCTACGAGGTGCTCGACCCGCGCCTGTTCTCGTTCAACAGCCGGCAGGGTCGTGCCCGAGCCTGTCGCGGCCTCGGCGTGCATGGCCGAGCTCGACGCCGAGCTCGTCGTCGCCGATGCACGCGCGCTCGCTGCGCGACGGCGCGATCGCGCGCTCGCGCGAGCTCGGTCTCGCGAGCGAGGAGCGCAAGCTCCTCCGCGCGCGTCAAGGCCGCCGGCATCGCGCGTCGACCGGCCGTTCAAGCGGCTGACCGCGCGCCAGCGGCGGCTCGTGCTCGAAGGCGACGGTCGAGCAGATCGCCGGCGTGCTGCCGCTGCCTGCGCGCCAGCGGCTTCTACGCGGAGAGCGCGAGGACGACGGCGGGCGGCGGAGGCTCATGGTCGCCGAGGCCGATGCGTCCGTACGTCGCCGAACGCGCCTGCGGCCGAATGCGGCGGCACGCTGCCTCGTGGCCGCGCGCGCGCGGTGTCCGCGTCCTGGGCGGAGCTGCCCGAGCTCGCCGCCATGACCGTCGACGAGTGCGCCGCCGACGATCGCGGGCTGGCGCTTCGGCACGCGCGCGAAGCGACGATCGTGCGCGACTCCGTCGCCGAGGTGCGGCCGCGGCTGCGGTTCCTCGGCGACCGTCGGGCTCGGCTACCTCACGCCTCGATCGCAGCGCCGACACGCTCTCGGGCGGCGAGGCCCAACGCATCCGCCTGGCGGCCCAGCTCGGCTCGAACTCTGCGCGGCGCCTGCTACGTGCTCGACGAGCCGACGATCGGACTCGCACCCGCGCGACAACGCGCTGCTGCTCGAGTCGCTCGCGGACGCTGTCGACACGCCGCAACACGGTGCTGATCGGTCGAGCACGACGAGGCGACGATCGCCGCAGCCGACCTCGTCGTCGATCTCGGCCCGGGCGCGGGACGGCACGGCGGCGCGCTGGTCGCGATCGGACCGCCGGCGGCGATCGCGGCCGATCCGAGCGTCGCTCACCGGCCGCTATCTGCAGCGCGCCGCGCGGCGCGGGCACGACCGCCGCGGTCCGATCGACGGCATCGCCGGATCACGATCCACGAGCGCGACCGCCCACAACCTCGAAGCACCTGACGGTCGAGCATACCCGCTCGGGGCATGGACGTGCGTCACGCGGCGTCTCCGGCTCCGGGCAAGAGCACGCTCGTCGATGGACGTCCCTCTATCGCGGCCTCCGGCGCGCCAAGGGACTCACGGGACGCCGCGGCCCGGCGCCGCATCGCGCGACTCACCGGCCACGACGCGCGATCGACCGCGTCATCGAGGTCGACTCAGAGCGCCGATCGGCCGCACACCGCCGCGCTCGATCCCCGCGTCGCACGTCGGCTTCGGGACGAGATCCGGCGGCTGTTCGCGCGGACGCCGGCGTGCGCGCGCGCCGCGGCTACGCGCCGGGCCGGTTCTCCTTCAACGTCGCCGAAGGTGGCGCGGTGCGACGCGTGCGCGGTCAAGGGCGCATCCGGCGTGCAGATGAGCTTTCTTCCCGAGACCTCGATCGCGTGCGAGCAGTGCGAGCGGATCGGCGCTTCACCGACGAGACGCTCGCCGGTCACCTACGCGGGAAGAGTCGATCGCGGAGGTGCTCGATCTCACCGTCGAGGAAGCGGCGGCGGTGTTCGCCGGCAGTGCCCGCGATCGCGCGTCCGCTCGGCGTGCTCGGCCGAGATCGGGCTCGGCTATCTGACGCTCGGCCAGCCGAGCAACACGCTCTCGCGGCGGCGAGGCGCAGCGGATCAAGCTCGCCGTCCGAGCTCGGGCGGCAGCGGCAGCGGCCGGACGCATCGTTCGTGCTCGACGAGCCGACGACGGGCCTGCACCATCGGCGGACGTCGAGCGCTCTGATCGGCGCGTTGCCCACCGGCTCGCCGACCCAGGGCACTCGCTGGTGATCGCTCAGAGCACAACCCTCGACGTGGCGCTGCGGGCCGCCGCCGACCACCTGATTCGACCTCGGCCAGCGAGGGCGGCGCGCGACGGTGGAGCAGGTCGATCGCCAGGCTCGGGAGGCCCGAGGACGCTGCGCCGCGGCCCCGCGTCGCACACCGGGTTCTGCGCTTGTGGTAACGACCGCCGGGGCTGCCGTCGCTTGTTGCTCGTGCCGCGCGAAGCGCGCCACCTGGGACCACTGGGATCCTCGACCGGTGAACGAGGTGCGTCGTTCCGGGGCAGATTTTTCTTTGACACGCCTCGCCGCGAAGAGGGCGTACCCGGAACGAGTTTCGCGGTAGCTGACGGGCGGAGTGGTGGTGGTGCCAACATCGCCCGAAGGGTCACCGTTACCATTCTTCAGAGCGGCTCTTTTTCACCCCCGGGCCAACGAACGAGCTCCGCTTCTACCGGCGACGATGCTGGCCGCGCACCAGACGACGAAACTGCCGTGCCCCAGCAATGCCGAGCACCGAGCGAGTGACGTTAGCCGTCGTCGGATGACGATCGCCGAAGCGTACGCCGCGCTCCTGATGCGCCAACGCTGACGACCCTGACGCGGCGTCGTGGTGATCCCACAGATCGACGCGGAACGGTCCGCGCTTCCACGTCACCTGCGCGTCGCCCAACGCCCCCTTAGCCCACGAGGCGACTTTCACAAGGGGATCTCTCCTCTTCTCGGTAGCGCGCAAAGCCGCACTCACCGTCAACCCCAGGCTCGCGCTGAGCCGCCTGGCTGCGCTACGCGCGCGGAGGTCAAACGCGTGTCGCATGCTGCAGGCGCTTTTCGGCCAGGCAATTCAGCATCGTGCTGGCAACTCTTCGGAATGTGAGAAAATTGAGCCGTCACACCTGTGGACAACTCAGCAAATGCATGTAATCGAACGAAGTACA
>ERZ1370068.6141-contig-5142_pt1 | contig 14595 bp, 15 predicted proteins | sample MGYA00561227_ERZ1370068 | MGnify/ENA primary metagenome ERZ1370068 (study PRJEB38410, sample SAMEA6850437) | metagenome | study: Metagenomic assessment of the ecological functions of the soil: analysis of the soil microbiota associated with the...
GACATACTTCGTTCAGTTACGTATTGCTGAGGTCGGCCGGCTCCTCGGGGCACGCAGGAAACCCGTTCTTCCTGGGGAGAGCGTGAGGGCGGCGGGCGCGGGAACCGGAGCCCTCGCGGGACGCGCGCGCTTCATCGCCTCGAACGGCCGGTGGGCGCCGTCCGTGGCCCGGCGATCGTCCGGTAGCTGCCGCCCGCCGCGCGCGCGCATCGACCGGCTTCCTCCGAACGACGCGTCGCCCGCGCTTCGGAGCCGCCGCGGTGATCCGGCAAGGACGATCGCGCTCCGCCTGCTGGATAGGCGATCCGCGGCCCTTCCCGGCGAGGAAAGCTGGAGCGCGGCCTGGGCGCCTGCGGGCGGCGGAGTTCCTCTATCAAGGCCGCCTTTGTTTCCCGAAGCGCGGTACGCGTTCAAGCACGCCCTGACCCACGACGTCGCGCGTATCAGTCAGCTGCTCGGGAGCACACGCCGAAAGCAGTCCCACCGCCGCATCGCCCAGGACGCTCGCGGAGCGCTTCCCCGGCGTCGCCGACACGCGGCCGGAGCTGTGCGGCGCATCACTACTCGGGGAGGGGGGACTCGCCGCGGCGGGGCCGTCTCCGTACTGGCACGCCCCGCGGTGGCTGCTCGAGCGCCGGCGAACGAGAGGACGCCAATCCGCTATCTCACCCAGGCCTGCGCTGACCTCAGGAGACGTCGACGCCGGCGCGGCGGCGGCAGGGCGGATCTCCGGTCAGCCCTGGCGAGGCGCGTTCCACGCCCGGGGCTGAGCGGCGCCGGAGTGGCCGGCGCTGACGCGCCCGGGAGCTCTGCACTGGTGACGACGCGGTCCCGGCGCCTGCGTCCTCCTGGGCTGTGCCGAGTTCACGGCGGTCGCGCGGCCCCAAGCCGTCGCTGCGGAGCTGGAAGAGGAGCTCTACGCCCCAGCCAGGCGCTCACCGGGACGACCTTCTCCTGGAGGCGCACATGGCGCGGGGACCATCCTGCTCGGCGGCGGGATTACGGTGGAGGCGCCTGGACTCCACCTCGACCGCGCGTCGCGGCGATCTGACCGCGAGCAGCGGCTCCCGCCGTCATGTACAGCGGCGTCGATCGGCGTGCGTCAGTCATTCCCGTGCGTCCTGGGCGCTGTGGGCTCGGTGTCACGATCGAGAACCTCCTGCCAGGCGGCGAAAGAACTCGCGCTGGGGCGCGCCTGGGAACATCCAGAACAACCTCAGCATGGCGCTCCAGCTTCGCGACGATGCCAATGATTCCGCCGCGAGCGCGACCGTCGAGGAGATCGCCGAGGCGACGGTCTCCTCGCCACAGAGCACGAACCAGCAATGGATCGTGACGGCACGTTCTCGCAGCTGGGCGATGAGTAAGCCCTGGGGGCAGCGCGGTGGCGGCTGGCCCCGAATGTTGGCGAGAAGGCTATGCTGCGTATCGTGCGCTCACGGGACTCGCGCTGAACCAGCCCTGGTGGATCGACATGCTCGCCGAGGCGCTACGCCCCACCGGCAGAACATGCCTGCGGGTCACCATGCACTCCTCGAAGCGCCGCAGCCCCTGATCTCGCTCGGCGTCGGCGCCTTCGGAGGGCTTTCACTCCGCCAGGTGTCGCCGCCAGGCTGCCGCTCTCTCGGCCCAGGCGCGGCGGAACCAGGCGCGTCGCGAGGGCGGGGGCTGCTAAAACCGCCCTCGACATCAGCCCGGCGCCAGCTGGTGTTCGAGCCTGCCGCGAGGAACGGCGATGAGCCTCAGTTGCACCGCTCGTGGACCAGGGCCGGCGGGACAGGCGCGCGAGCATCTCGCGGACGTCTACAGCAGCTGAATTCACCGCGAGGATTCGAAACAGAGGACCTCCGGACGCTGGGCCATGCTCGAGTCCGTCGGGTGACGCTCGCCCCCTTGCCATCTCGGCCTCGGCAAGAATGTTTCTCCCGTCGGACCGGCGGCGCGAGGGGCCCCGGGGCTTTGCAGCGCCGCGACGACGTTTAGCCGCGGGGATGTGGACGTACGCGGTTCTCTGAAACGGAGCAGGCCGAGGCGGAGCTAGCGCGTGACCGTAGGCTCCTCGATTTCATCACCCAGAATGGAGGGCTCGCCGCTACCAATAAGCTCAGGAACCTACTGTCATCTGATTCCTATTGACGGGTTTCCGCCGAGGCGATCATGACGCCTCGATTATTTTCCCCCCTCGCCACTGAACCGGTCGACGCCAAATGCATTTGGTCGACCGCCATTCCGTGGTGACATCATGCGGCGCTGTCGGCAATGGTTACACATCCGCTGCGCTGACTTTGGTTCGACGGAGGCCAATTGGGATGAGTCAGTCAAAAAGCATTAAGTAACGGATTTGCCCGAAGGCGCGACGCGGGGCTGGAAGCGCCCTTTCCCCGGCAAAATTCCCTAGCCGAGGACGTCGCTACTCGCCGAAGGGGCTGGCCGAACCACGCCAAAAGGCGTTGTACGGGACGCAGCGGGTGGGCGCGCGCGGATCGAGAACAGCGCCGCGCGTCAGACTCTGGGCATCAATTGCGGGAAGCCGCCACCATCGTGGCCTCGATTTCACGGCAGTCCGGCCCTTCGCGAATTGCTGTGCATAATACGGATGATCGATGAGCGAGCCGCGCCCCTCTGCCGGAGGAGACATGCTGCGAGATTCGGGCCTCGCTGGCGAAGTTGACGCTTCGGTCGGTCATGGAGTGGCCCGGCCGACGGCCCCGAACGACCGCGCGATGTCCAGGCCACCGAGCTAAAGCCCGGGGAGACGCCGTCAGGGCAAGAGCCAAGCGATCCCGCCCAGGACGGATAGGATCGACCACTGACCGGACCCCTACGGAGGAAAGAATGATGGAACGGCCGCCGCAAATCAAACCGCGTCACCTTGAGAGCTCGCACTCGTTTGGGTTCGCGCCAATCGACGATGGAACAGGGCGGAACAACGTGGGATCGACCGATGTCCAGCGGGGACTACGCGAACGCGCCCGCGCCTGGGGTTGGCCTGAATCCCGTATCCAGATCATTGACGAACCGTGGGGTGTCTGGTTCGACGGGTCTACGGCATGAGTTCCAGCACGCTGCTGGACCTGATGGATCGAGACGAGGTGGCGAATCGTGTTGTTCAACGACGCGTCTCGTCTGAGCCGGAGGCCGCTGGACGCCGAAGCCTTCCGTGGCGAAGCGCGATGGCGCACGGAGTGTTGGTCGTGATGGGCGGGAAGCTCTATGCTCCGCGGCGATGCCGTTACTCTTCGGAGCTCTTCGGGCTTCGTATTCAGAATCTCCTCGCATGGGATGAGCAGGCGAATCGGACGCGCACGATTCACGCACGCCAAGCGGGCGAAGATCAAAGCTGAGAAGCTCGCGGTGAGTGCCACCGCCAGACGGCTTCATCCGGATCAGCCCGGGCAAATGGGCACCCGCACCCAGATCCGCAGGTGTACGAGAGCCTCCGACGGCCGTTGGTGCTGTATCTGGAGCTTGGTTCTGCCAACAAGGCTCGCACGATTCATGTGCGCAAGGAGGGCTGTTGCTCCCCGGACCGTTCACGGTCGGATCGTGTGGGAGCCTGCCGTCCCAGCTTCGAATCCTTGCGCCTGTTGCGGAACCCGCTGTACACGGATGCGTACGTCTACTACCGGCACCAAGCAGGTCGGGCAGCGGATGGCGTCGCTGCGCCGCAATCCGAGTGGGCGATCGTGCCGAATCATCACAAAGGACTTATCACCTGGGAGGCATGGGAGCGAAATCCAACGGCTGCTGGACGCGAACCGCCGGGGCTCGGTGGACGCGATTCGGGGCGGTGCGGCCTTGCTCAAGGGGCTGCTCTGGTGCGGGCGGTGCGAGCCGTCCTGTCAAGGCCCCGTATAACCGGCGGGTGCAGGAAAAGGCCCTGCCCGCCTACGCGCTGCACCGCCCTGCAAGAGGATCAGCTGTCTGCGCTGCCTGTGGGTGCCGGCCGAACGGGTGGATGCCGTGGTGGTCAAAGCGGTCCTGGCGGCCCTGTCGGCCCCGTCCGCCGATGAGGTCCGGACGGTGTTTCGGACGTTGCAAGATGAACAGCAGCAGCATCCAACGCGCGCGCGAGGCGCACCTGAAGAACGCCGAAGCCGAGGTGACGAACGCCCGGCAACGCCTTATCGCCGTGGACCCGAAGCATGACCTCGTCGCTGGCGGATCTGGCCGCGCACCAGCAGGCGGCGATTCTAGCGGCGTGACGAGATTCGACGGGAGCGCGCGTCGGCCTCAGCGGAGCAAGGCACGACGATCAATGAAGCCCAGCTCGAGGCGCTCATCGCGCCGTGGAGCCGAAATGAGCGGATCTGGCACGCGCCGACGACGTACGAACGAGGGACCGCAAGCGGATTCTCCGGACCGTGCTCTGCCCGCGTCGTGATCCGGGAGTTCAGGCTGAGTGGGTGGATCTTGAGGTCGTCTGGAAGACCGGATTCCGGGAGTCGTGCCGGGCGATCCGCTCGAAGGGCATCGGGCTCGAGGTCGCCGCGTTGCGAGCGGCGGGGTACAGCGACGCGCAGGTCGCCGACCGGTTGCACGCGCAAGGCGTGGTCGCCCGTGCCGGCGGCACGGTCTGCCGCGCCGTCATTGCGCACGCGGGTCAGAAGGCTCGGGATCCAGCACGCGGTCACGTGGCGAGCCGGTCTCGCTCGGATCCGAGAGCTCATGGAGCAGGGCTGGCCGTCGCGCCAGCATCCTCGAGGAGCTGAAGACGAACGGCCCCCGTCACTATCACAACCGGTGGAAGCTCGCCGCCGTGCAAGACGCCATGCGGCGGCTACAAATGGGTCGGGGGCCGCTCAGGGCGTGCCGCCGCTCTTGGACTATGTGGAACGCCGGCGCAAGGCGGACGCCGACGGCCGTGGTCGCTGCTCCTGCGCCGGCGGGAAGAGGAGCCTCGTGGGGCGCGATCGCGGAGGAGCTCAATAGCGCGGGGTTCCGGCCCGCGAACGCGTGCCCAGGTTCACGCCGGACTCTGTGCATGCGTCGATGATTGTCCGCGTGGCGTCGCCGGGGCATCGTCCCCAAGCGCCTCCGGGGCGGAAGCGCTGCAGGCGACGCGTCGACGCGCCGCCAGCAGGGCTGCCCTCGCCCGGGCATGAGTACCTCGCTCGGGCGTTGATCGCGTAGCCATGCGCGAAACCTGGGTCAACCTCAAGGGGGCTGGGATAGGGCCTAGCGAGGAGCGCCTTGTTCAGCCGGTGTAGTCGAAGGGTCTGGCCTGCAGCTCTCGGATACCAAGAGTACCTAGGCCTAGAGCGCCACGACGGTATGGATATCGAGCTTGACGGGGCTGCGGTGCCAGCCGAGAATGGCCCGCGCAAAGACGAGCGCCAAGCGGCCTCCCATCATGGGACGCGTGCCGGTGAGGGTGGCCCGAGATGTTCGTGTCGTTCTTGAGCTGGTCGATGGGATTGGAGAGAGACGTAAACCCTCCTACAACTTCATGAAGCCTTAGGCCGCGCTGCTGCTCCGGTACCGCGAGAGAGGCCTACAGCTCGACAGATGGAAGTTGACGTGATTCCCGCCCCTACGCACTCTTTCGCCGTTCCCGAGCGCATCAGGATCTCTCTGTCCAGGAGCAGCGCCAGGAGATCGCGCTTTGGGCTGATCAGCACTGGCTACAAGATCGTGCGCGAGGTTTGCAGACGATCGAAGTGGTCTGGATACGGATCGGCGACTCGAGTTCCGAGCACTCTTGGATGTGTGTTCGGATGCTCGACGACGAATGGCGAACGTGGTGCTCGTGTACGACGTGAGCTGGTTCTCGCGCCTTGAACCCGATGAGGCGGCCTATCACGGGAGTTTTTCCTTGAAGCGGGTCGGTGTCCGGGTGATTTTCACGCACGAGCCGGGCGCGAATGAGGCCGGTGTCGCCGGAACCCTGGTGAAGAACCTCAAGCGCGCGATGGCGCACGACTACAGCTTGAAGCTCAGCCAGGTGGTCATATCGCGGACAGCGAGCCCATGCTGAGATGGGGCTTTGGGTCGGAGGCTGAGCCGCCATACGGAACCCGGCGTGCGGTCCGTCAGGTGGACGGGACGCTGCTGGTCCTTGAGCGGTGGAAGGCCAAGGGAGAGACCGTGGTCCTCGTGCCAGAGCCGCGTTGAGGCCGCGGTCGTGGTCCAAATCTATGAGAGCTATGTCCTCCGCGGCATGGGGCTGATGGCAATTTCTGAGACGCTGAACTCGCGCGGTGTGCCGGCACCAAGAGGTGGAGTGTGGACGAAGCCGACCCTCTGGTCGATTCTCCGAAACCCGGTTTACCTGGGGACGCTCGTTCACGGGAAGTTTCGCTACTCCGACATCGGGAAGAAGCGCGGCAAAGGTGCGCCAACCGAACCCGATCAGCACGGATCAGGCGATGCCGGCGATCGTCTCGAGGCAGCTCTGGGACGCCGCGCAGCAGAAGCATGGAACACGCAAGTTTGGCGTTGGAAGACCCTACCACCACCCGTACCTGCTCTCCCGGCTGATCGTGTGCGATCACTGCGGCAAGCGATTCCGGGCCCACAAGCAGACGCGGGGCTCGGTGCCGTACTACTACATCTGCGCCTCATACCATGACGCTGGCCCGAGTGTGTGCGACGGTCTCCGCATTCCGGCGCCCTACCTCGAGGAGGCTGTCGTGAACGGTATTCAAAAGCGGCTCGAGCGCGTACTGGACGAGGATCTTCTCCGAAGCATTCTGCTGGAGCAGCTCAAACAGGAGACAGCCGGCAGAGAGCTTGACCGAGCCGCTTCAGGAGAAGCTGATTGGGACTCGCCGGCAGATCAAGCCGGCTGGTGGACGCTCTTGGCAGATGGTGTTGCTCTTCCGAGCGTGAAGACACGGTTACGCGAGCTTGAGCGGGAACGAGGCGTCTTGAGGTCGAAGTGGAGCGGAGTCGCTTTCTCGTCCCGACCCGCCCGGAGGATTTGACCGCGACCATCGCGGGCCTGATCGGCCGCTTGAGCCGCTTTCGGGACGTGTTGGATGCTGGGACGTTCGAGGAGCAGAAAGCCGTAATCTCGGCGTTCCTTCAGGAGATCAGGGTGATGAAGGTCACGCGGCAGGCGGTCCTTCGCTGGTATCGCCTACCACGTGACCTATCCCTAATATTGGTGGAGCTGAGGGGGCTCGAACCCCTGACCCCAAGACTGCCAGCCTTGTGCTCTCCCAACTGAGCTACAGCCCCACCGCGACGCTAAGGCTACCGTCCAGGGGCGAACTTGTCAAGCATGGCCGATACTTGCCACGCACGAGCCACCCCGGCTGGCGGCCGGCTCAGGCGCCGGCGGCCTGCTTGGCGGCGCTCAGCGCGGCGTCGTAGCTGGGCTCGGTCGTGATCTCCTTGACGTACTCGACGTGCTTCACCTTGCCGTCCTTGCCGACGACGAAGACGGCGCGGGCGGTGAGGCCGGCGAGCGGGCCCTCCTTCACCATCACGCCGTAGTTCTGCGAGAACGAGTGATCGCGGAAGTCGGAGAGGGTCTTCACGTTGGTGACCCCGCCGCGCCGCACCAGCGCTTCTGGGCGAAGGGCAGGTCCATGCTGATCGTCCACACCTCGACGTTGCCGCCGAGCTTGCCCGCTTCCTCGTTGAACTTCCGCGTCTCCATGTCGCAGACGGGCGTCTCGAGCGAGGGCACGGCGGAGAGGATCAGGACCTTGCCCTTGCTGGCGGAGAGCTTCACGGGCTGAAGGCCGTTGTCGACCGCGGTGAAGTCGGGTGCATCCTGGCCGGCCTTGATCTCCGGTCCGCCGAGGCCGATGGGATTGCCCTTGAACATGACTGCTCCTGCGCGCGTATCCGCCATTGGACTGTCCTCCGTGTTGTGGATGGGTTGACGATGACGGCCGGCCCGGCGGCGGGCCTCGGGCCCACCATACACCCGCCCGGGGCGCCGCGCCCCGGCGAGCCTGTTCATTCTCCGCGAGGGTTGGGCTATCCTAGGGCTCGCTGGCCGAAGTGGCGGAACTGGCAGACGCGCACGACTCAAAATCGTGTACCCGTAAGGGTGTGTGGGTTCGACTCCCACCTTCGGCACCACGCATTTTCCTAAGTCCGTGAATCTTCGGCGCGTGCTACTGGGCGCGCTGCTCTTCGGCCCGTAAATCCCCGTATTGCTCTCGGCCGGCGTGGCATCCGCGAGGCGGCCGACGCCGTGACCGCCGTCATGCTGCAGCTCGCCGAAGGCCGGCGTGAGCTGTGAGCGGATGACCGCGAGGCGTCGACGCGCTTCCGGCCCGGCGGTATTCCTCCGGCGGGCTCGAAATGAGCATGGGCGAGCCAGAGGATCACGGTGGACGACGTGCGGCCGCCATGGCGCGGTATAGGCTTTGGGGCGGGTGAGTCAGCGGGAAGACGGTGGAGCGGGCCGCTGCTGGACGCCACTGGACCAATCCGTACGGGTACGGGGGCCGGACGGCCACGGGGCGCGGAGCGCGTGAAGGAGACGCGGTGCGGGGGACGAGGCCGCCTCTCCGCGGCACTGCCCGGCGCCGCGGGGCCTCACACGGCCACGCGGGATCGGCTCGGAGGCGGCTGCGCGCATCCGCTGGCGTCAGAGGATCGCCTTGCGCACGAAGACGAACCGCGTGCTGCAGCGCTCGCATCGCGTACCAGGTGCGGGGGGCGAACGGAGGCGCGGCATGACGAATCGCGCTGACCGGAACGCCGATGGAGCGGGCGCGGGCGCGGCGGTCGCGGACGCGTACGGCGTGAGGCCGCTGCTGTCGCGCTCTACGGACCGACGGAGATCAGCAGGATGACGCCGTCCCGCACGAGCGACTCGTCATAGCCGATGGGGCAGCGATCTTCCGATTCCATGCGCGCGATCAGCGCGGCGCGTTCGTCGGGGTTGTACCAGAGATGAGCGGGTACACGGGTGCGATAGACGAGCACGTCAACCGGCTCCTTTCGGGTGAGAGATCGGGACTCGTCCATGAAACCGCGCCCGGGGGTCGATGGACCTCCCCTTTGTCTGAGGGATTTCCTCGCGTGGGCACGGCCGGTGACCCTCACGACCAGGGAAACATGTACGAGGGCAAGCACACGCCCGACCTTCCGATGAGGAACGCGCCTGCTGTATCTGGATCGCGGCATTGACAGGCGGCCAGCCGCGGCGTCCTATTCGAGACAGGAGGTGAGTCGCATGGCGGTGGCCCTCGATCGGCGATATCGATTCACCGTGGACCAATATCACCGCATGGCCGAGGCGGGGATCTTCGACGCCGACTGCCGGGTGGAGCTGGTCGACGGGGTGATTTTCGAGATGACACCCGTCGATCCCTGGCATTCCGGCGTCGTGAATTGGCTGACCCACCGATTCGTCACGGTGCTCGGTGACCGCGCGGTGGTGCACGTACAGAACCCCGTAGAGCTCGACCCCCGATCGGAGCCCCAGCCGGACATCATGCTGCTGAGCCCCCGCGAAGACTTCTACCGCACGGCGCATCCGGAGCCCGAGCACTCGTTGCTCCTCGTGGAGGTGGCCAATACGTCTCTGCGCCATGACCGCGGCCGAAAGCTGCCCGTGTATGCGAGGACAGGCGTGCCCGAGGTGTGGATCGTCAACCGCCGGGCCGACGCCGTGGAGGTCTTTCGCGCCCCATCCAGCAGGGGTTACCAGGAGCGTGACGTCGTCGGGCGGGGCGGGCACGTCGCCCCCGCGGCGTTCCCGGACTGCCGGCTGCTCGTCGACGACATCCTCGGCTGAGCAGCGCGGCGGTCGCGCGTGAAAGCGCGACGCTCGGCGCGCCCCGCCTGTTAGACTCTCGCCTCGTGACTCCGGACCAGCGGCGCTTCGGGATCATCACCAGATGAGCGTCCGCGCGACGGCGGGGACTCGCCGGCTCGGCTTCTGGCTCGTCATGGCGGCGGCGATCTGCTGGAGCACCGGCGGCCTCATCACCCGTCTCGTCGCCACCGACGCGTGGACCACCATCTTCTGGCGCTCGGTGTTCTGCGCGGCGTTTCTCGCGGCCGCGGTGATCCATCGCTCAGCGCGGCCGGCTCGCCCACGTGATTCGCGACACGGGATGGCCGGGCCTCCTCATGGCCGCGTGCTTCGCGACCGCGTCCACGTGCTTCATCATGGCCCTGTCCCGCACGTCGGTGGCCAACACGCTGGTCATCCAAAGTCTCTCGCCGTTCATCGCGGGACTCCTCGGATGGCTCTGTCTCGGCGAGCGGGTGCGCCGGCGCACCTGGGTCGCGATGGGCGTGGCGCTCGCGCGGCACTGTCGTCATGCTCTGGGGCTCGGCGGGCGCGGGCTCGCGGATCGGCGATCTCCTGGCGCTGGCGACGGCCACCGCGTTCGCGGGGGCCACCGTCATCGTCCGCTGGCATCGCTCGGTGCCCATGGTCGCCGCGGCCGCGCTGGCCTCCGCGCTCTCGGGGCTGATCTCGCTGGGCGAGGCCGCGCCGTCGACGGCGGGCGCGCGCGACCTCGTGCTCCTCGCGCTCTTCGGCGTCGGTCAGCTCGGCGTCGGGATGCTGTTGTTCACGGCGGGAGCCCGGCTGATCCCGGTGGCAGAGGCTTCACTGATTGGCGTGCTGGAGTGCGTGCTGGGCCCGGTCTGGGTCTGGCTGGCCGTGGGCGAGCGGCCGGGGGCGTTCTCGCTGGTGGGCGGCGCGGTCATCCTCTCCGCGCTGGTCGCTCACGCGGCGGCCGACCTCGTCCGGCCGACGCGCCCAGGTATGCCGAGGATTCGGTAGCAGCGCCGGTCGCGCGCGCGGTTTACTCCCAACCGCGCGCGCGGTTTACTCCCTTCGACGGCTGCTGCTATACTCCCCGACCATGGCTCGCCGCCCCATGACCGTGCTGATGCCGTTTCACACGCCGTTCTACACGCCGCTCTCCGCCGGGGTCGCGCTCGGACACTTCGCCGACGAGGGGCTCGACGTCACCATGATGCCCGCCGCCGCGTTCGGCAAGGACACGGTCCGGCGCTGCTCGACGGCGACGTCGAGATCAGCCTCGGCGGGCTGATGCGGAGCTTCGCCCTCGTCGACCAGGGCGGGCCCATCGTCGTCCACTTCGCCGAGGCGTGCAGCCGAAGCGGATTCTTTCTCACGAGCCGGCAGCCGCTCCCCGCATTCACCTGGCAGGACCTCGTGGGCAAGACGGTGATCGGCTTCGCGGAGGCGCCGACGCCGTGGCAGTGCATGCTCACGGTGCTCAGGAAGCATGGCGTCGATCCCGCCCGCGTCCGCATCGAGCGCGAGCGGCCGGGGCATGATGCGGTGGCCGCCTTCAAGGGCGGCTACGGGGACTTCCTCGAGCAGACGCAGCCCGTGACGGAGCAGCTCATCTCGGAGGGCGCGGCCCACCTGGTCGTCTCCATGGGCGAGGCCACGGGCCCGGTGCCGTTCACGTCGTACATGACGACGCCCGCGTTCTTGAAGCGCGAGCCCGACGTGATGCTCCGGTTCACCCGCGCGGTGTATCGGACGCAGCGGTGGCTCGCAGCCGCTCCGGCCGCGGAGGTCGCGATGGTCATCGGCGCCCACTTTCCCGAGATCGACCGCGCGATGCGCGAGCGGATCGTGGCGCGATTCGCGAAGCAGGACACGTGGGCGCATGATCCGCTCCTCCGGCGCGCGGGGTACGACTATCTCCAGCAGATCCTCCAGACTGGCGGCTTCATCACCAAGAGCCATCGCTACGAGGACCTGGTGGACACGGACATCGCCCGGCGGACGATGGGGAGACCGCCGGCTGATGCAGGTCCGACGTGGGCGGCGCTGATCTCGCAGGCGCTGCTCGCCAGGCTGGGGGTCGCGCTCGCTCGCAGCCGAAGAGTCGTGTTCTGGCTTCGGCGGTCGCACGAGAAGAACCTCCGAGCACGCCATCCCGCCTCGAGAGTCCGGATCAAGGTGATCTGACCCTCGCCGCCATCGTCGTCGTCGAGCGCGGCATCGGCCTCGGACGCCTCTTCGGCACCGACGAGAGCTAATGTGACCGCGGCGGCTCGCTCAGAGGGGAGCGCCGGATGAACAAGCTTTCTCGCCTCCTTCCGGACAGTTTCACCCTCGCCATCCTGGCGGTAGTGGTTCTGGCGCTGGTGTTGCCGTGCAGCGGTGAAAGCGCTCACCTGGTCGGGATCGGCAGTGAGATCGCAATCGTGCTGTTGTTCTTTCTCCAGGGCGCGCGCCTGTCGCGCCCGGCGGTGCTTGCCGGAATCCTACACTGGCGGCTGCATCTGATCATTTTCGCGGCCACCTTTGTCGTCTTTCCCCTTCTCGGGCTGGCGCTGAGTCCATTGTCAGGGACGGTGCTGACGCCGCCGCTCTATATCGGCCTGGTCTTTCTCTGCACCTTGCCATCATCCGTGCAGGCGTCCGTGGTGTTTACCTCGATCGCTGGCGGCAATGTTCCGGCTGCGCTTTGCAGCGCCTCGATTTCGAGCGTCATCGGCATGGTGCTGACCCCGCTACTTGTGGGCCTCCTGCTCCAAGCTCATGGAGGTGCGTCGCTGAACGGCGTCGGCTCAATCGCGCTGCACTTGCTGCTGCCGTTTCTCGCCGGGCAGGTCTTGCAGAGCAGGATCGACGCCTGGATGCAGCGGCATGGGCAGGCAGTGAGGCTGGTCGATCGCGCCTCGGTCCTGCTCATGATCTATGGCGTGTTCAGCGTGGCGACGCTCTCCGGCATGTGGTCCCGCATACCGGCATCGAGTCTTCTCGTCCTGGCGATCGTCGACGGGGCGCTGTTGGCGACAATGTTGGCGAGCACCGCCTTTGCCGCGCGCCGCCTCGGCCTCTCACGCGAGGACGAGATCGCGATCGTGTTCTGTGGCTCGAAAAAGAGTCTCGTCACAGGCATTCCGATGGCCAACGCGCTGTTCGCCGGTGCCTCACTCGGGCTCGTGGTTCTGCCGTTGATGATCTTTCATCAATTGCAACTGATGGCCTGCGCCACCCTCGCCCGGCGCTACGCGCTCGGTCAATCGGCGCGCGAGGGTGCTGGCGGGATTCGCACTGAGGCGACCGGCTCCGGAGGTTGTTCGTGTAGATTGTCCTGAAGGTCAGCCATGACGACGGAATCCCTGCCGAGAGCGGCCAGCGCCGAGCATCTCACCGACGCGCTCCGCCGTTCCGGCACGCTCGGAGATGGTCGTGTCTGCAATGTCGTGGTGGAGAGCGCACGCGCCACGGTGCTCTCGCGCATTCTCCGGCTGAGCCTGACGTACGAGGCCGCTGCCGCCGGCGCGCCGAGCTCCATCATCCTCAAGACCGGGCACCCCGAGCGGGCCGGCGGTGCGTGGTACGCGGGCCGCCAAGAGGTCGCGTTCTACGATCAGGTTGCCTCTGCAATGCCGGCGGGCCTCGTCCCGCGCTGCTTCGAAGCCTTCTACGACGTGGACACGCGGGACGGGTATCTCCTGCTCGAGGACCTCACCGATTCGCACGTCATCGCCACCGCGTGGCCGCTGCCGCCGACGATGGAGCAATGCGAGCGCATTCTGCAAGCGCGCGCGCGTTTCCATGCGGCGTGGTGGGACGATCCCCGCCTGGGCGCTTCCGTGGGGACCTGGACCGACGTCGATGCGACGGACCGATACCTGAAGACATTCGCCGAGCGATTCGCGCGCTTTACCGATCGCATGGGCGACCGCCTCACGCGCGAGCGGCGGGACCTCTTCGAGCGCTTGCTCGACGCAGCGCCCCGCCTGCTCGCGCGCTACCACTCGCATCGCAACGTCACGATCGTTCACGGCGACGCGCATGTGTGGAACAGCTTCTTGCCGCGGGAGGGCGGCGGCGACGACGTCCGGCTCTTCGACTGGGACCTCTGGCGCATCGACTGCGCCTCGGACGACCTCGCCTACATGATGGCGATGCACTGGTATCCCGACCTTCGGCGCCGGATCGAGCGGCCGCTGCTCGATCGCTACCACGCGGCGCTCGTCGCGCACGGCGTGCGCGGCTACGACCGTCGCGCGCTCGACGACGACTACCGCCTGTCGGTGCTGTGGCAGATCACGACACCGGTGTGGCAGGCGACAAACGACATCCCGCCGGTGATCTGGTGGAACAACCTCGAGCGCATCCTGTTGGCCGTCGACGATCTCGGCTGCCGCGATCTGCTCCTCTGACGACAAGCGCCGCCGCGCCGCCTGGGCTTTGACCCAGGAAGGCAACACACAGACGGAACGCTCGCACGCTCGCTCAGAACAGGGTGTAGATGAAGGGCGCCACCGCCGAGCCCTGCGTCAGCACGATCAGGGTGCCGAACAGCACGAGGACGAGGACGATCGGCAGGAGCCAGAACTTCTTGCGCTCCTTCATGAAGGCCCAGAGCTCGAGGACGAACTCACCCATGGATCTGTCTCCTCCGATCGGACCATCGATCAGAACTGCCGGTTCATGTGGGCGCCGGGGCGCGGCGGCTTCGGGACGCGATAGCTCTGCGCAGCCGGATCATGTCGCCGGCGCATCGGATCCTCGCGGCGGAGACGCCGGATGAGCCCCATCGGCGTGATGAGTCCGTAGAAGACGACGCCCAGGAGGATTCTCGTATTGATCCATCCCAGCGCCTCGCCCGCCGTCATCCAGATCCGGTAGACGGGCGCCAGGACCCGCGGCGCGAGGAGAGCCGG
>ERZ1370068.6566-contig-554_pt1 | contig 14593 bp, 17 predicted proteins | sample MGYA00561227_ERZ1370068 | MGnify/ENA primary metagenome ERZ1370068 (study PRJEB38410, sample SAMEA6850437) | metagenome | study: Metagenomic assessment of the ecological functions of the soil: analysis of the soil microbiota associated with the...
CAGCCTCGCTTGTCCGCGAAGCGCGCTCGTTGAAGCCGCCCCGCCCTATGGAGGTCCTGAAACGCCCGCGACGATGGTGGACATTGTCTTGTTGTCGGGAGCGGGTAGGGGACCTGGCTCGCCGTTGGTACAGCCTGCCGGTGACGATCGGCCGGTCGGGGTCGCCCTCCAGGAACTCGACGATGACCTCCTGGCCGATGCGTGGTAGGAACATGAGCGCAACTGCGCCCACGCCCAGAGCTGGGCCACGCGGATCCAGCAGCTGCACTGGTCGTCGGCCTCGTTCAGCGGTCCCAGTGGAAGTGGACCTTCACGCGCCCCGAACTCGTCGGTGGGACTTCCTCGCCGTCGGGCCCGGAGACGATGGCGGTCTGGGGGCCGTTGATCAGGAGCTTGAGCGTCGGAGCGGCGGGGCGGGAACCGGGTGGTGGCGGGGATGCATGGTGAACTCCGACCGTAGACCTCCTCGTCGGGGTCCTGCTCGCCGACGAATCCTCGCGTGGCCTTGGCGTTCATGAGGTGATCACGTAGTCGGTGTTGTCGGCGTCGCGCGAGGGCGCCGGTGAGCGTGAACTTGCAGCCCACCGTCAGGCCCCGGGCGTCGCTCCTGCGCGGAAGACGGCGTGCTGGACGGCCAGCTCCTCCATGCGGGCCGCGGCGCGGCGTGTCGCCGGAGGACTTCTCCACGTAGTCGCCGGGGTAGTCGAAGACGGGTGCTGGCCGTGGCGTGCTCGAGGCGATCTCCTTCTCGGAGTTGAGGTCCTTGCCGGGGACCTTGAAGTCAGAAGTCGCGCGAGGGAGTACTTGCCGGGCACGACGCGGGACTCGGCGGGACCACTCGGGTGCACGCCCCCTGGCTGTCGGTCTTGCGTGGTGTCGTGGCGGGGACCTCCTCGTAGCCCTCGACGGTCGTCGTGGGCGCTGGGCCGTCCGGCCAGGACGAGCTTGTGCTAACTGCCGTTCTCGTGCTTGAAGAAGTAGTAGATGCCCTCGTGCTCCATGAGGCGGCTGACGAAGTTGAAGTCGGTCTCGCGGTACTGGACGCACGTACTCGAGGCGTCGTAGGTGCCCGCGAGGTGTCGAACTCGACCAGCTCCGGAGCAGCCGAAGTCGGTGAAGATCTGCGTCGACGATGTCGGGGATCGTCATCTCCTGGAAGATGCGGCAGTCGGTTGAGCGGGTCAGGAACCACAGCCACGGGACCACCGTAGCCTCGTAGCATGTGCTCGTGGTCGCCGCTCGGCGCCCCGCCCTGGCGAAGCGCGAGAACAAGACCCGTTGATGTAGCGCACGGCCGCCCTCGCCCTGGTCGACCATGATGGTGACGTTCTGGCCGACGATGTCGTCGAAGTTGATGTCGGTCTTCTCGCTGTACAGGCGCGCTCGCGGACGAAGGGGCGGCTGAGCTCGTCGGTCATGTCGACGGACTGGAGCAGCAGGTCGTCGGCCTCCAGCGGCGACGGGCACGCCGATGCGTCAGGACTGCGTGCGGACTGGGTCCATAGCCATTGGCCACATCCTTCCGGTGGGCTCGGTATCGGTGTCTTGCGGTGTGCCCCCGCCCAGCGAGCCAGGGCCCGCGGCCGTGGGCGGCGGGCGGATCCTCGCTCTCCAGGTGCTCCGTGAGGAACTGGACAGATGCGTTCACGGAGGTTGCCCTGGTAGGACTTCACCTGTGTGAGCAGGGTTTGCAGCGACTGGGCGTCCTCGTCGGCGATCGCCGCGGCCAGGCCCACGAACTTCGCCTGCCACAGGACGGGGGCGCCGGATCGCGGACGATCTGGTCTTGAATCTCGACGTAGCGGAAGCGGCTCGCGCGGGAGCTCGGGACGACTCGTCGCCGCCTTCTTCGTCCGCGGCGCCTTCATTCTCGAGGGAGGCCACCGGGGTCGCGAGTTCGTGTGGCGTCGTGCGGCGGGATAACGGGGAGCAGCGCTGCGTGCGCGACCAGACCTCCCACGGGCCGCCGGGGCGCGGGAAGGAGCCTCGGTTTCGAGGCCGACGCAGGACCTGGAGTGTGCGGCTACGGACGGGCATGACGCCTGGTCTATTCCTTATTCGAAGCTGTACACAAAGTCGCTGTCTTTGACGCCCACGTGACGCGCGCGACGAGTCTTGCCTTCCACCAGGCGCGTGAGGAACTCGGTGGAGAGGCGGCAGGACGGTGTTGGTCAGGATCTTGTCGATGACTGCGCGCCGCTCTCGCGGCTCCGTGCTCCGCGGCACGATCTCCTCGAGGACCGGTCTCGTCGTAGCGTGAAGGGCACCTTGTGGCTCTCCAGTGATCCGCTTCTGGATCCGCCCGAGTTGCGAGCGGGCGATGTTCGTTGATCATGTCGTCGCCGAGGGGGTAGTACGGGATGACGACCATGCGGCCCAGCAGCGCTGGCGGGAAGACCTTGCGGAGCGGCTCGTTGAGGGCCTCGGTCAGGCCCGTGGGCGTCGGGCATCAGGGCCGGGTCCTTGCACATGCTTGCGATCATGTCCGTGCCGACGTTGGTGGTGAGCAGGATGATCGTGTTGCTGGAAGTTGATGTCGCACGCCCTCGCTGTCCTTCATCGCAGCCCTTGTCGAAGACCTGGAAGAAGACCTCGTGGCACGTCGGGGTGGGCCTTCTCGACTTCGTCCAGCAGCAGCACGCTGTAGGGGCGGCGGCGGACGGCCTCGGTCATGACGCCGCCCTCGCCGTAGCCGACGTAGCCGGGGGCGAGCCCATGAGCGGCTGACCTTGTGGGCCTCCTGGTACTCGCTCATGTTGATGGTGATGACGTTCTGCTCGCCGCCGTAGAGCGCCTCGGCCAGGGCGAGGGCGGTCTCGGTCTTGCCCACGCCCGAGGGCCCGGCGAGCATGAAGACGCCGATCGGCTTGTTGGGGTTGTCAGGCGCGCGTGCGGAGGTCTGGATGCGGCTGGCGATCATGTCGAGGGCGTGGCGCTGGCCGATGACGCGCTTGGTCGAGCGTGTCGCCGAGCTTGAGGACCGCCTCGACCTCGTTCTTGACCATGCGCCCGACGGGGATGCCGGTCCAGTCCGAGACGACGGCGGACGACGGCCTGGGCATCGACGCTGGGGAGGATCAGCGGAGTTCTCGCCCTGCATCGTCGGCGAGCTGGGCGGTGCAGCTTCTTGAGTTCCTCCATGCACTTGAGGCAGCTTCGTCCTCGGAGAGCTTGGGCTCCATCTGGGCCGGGGGCTTGGCGTCGCTTGAGGCGCGGGTCGCCGGGGCGTCGCGCGGGCGTCTTGCCCTGGTCGATGGGCTGGTCGGTGCCGCGCGGAGCTTGCCGCGGAGGTCGAGGATCTTCTCGACGACCGCCTTCTCCTTGTTGTAAGTGATCCTCGCAGATCCTTGAGCCGCTTCGTCCTCGGCCTGCAGCTCGTGGACCAGCTCGGCTCGGCGCTGGTGTGGTCGCTGCCGGTGGCGATCTCGCGGTCGACGATGGCCAGCTCGGTGTTCATGCCCGTCGATGCGGCTGCGGCGTGTCGTCGATCTCGGCGGGGACGGCGTGCAGGCTGACGGCCACGCGGGCGCAGGCGGTGTCGATGAGGCTGACGGCCTTGTCGGGGAGCTGGCGGCGCCTGGATGTAGCGCTTGCTGAGCTTGACCGGCCGATTCGAGGGCCTCGTCGAGGACCTGGACCTTGAAGTGCTTCTCCATGACGCTGGCCAGGCCGCGGATCATGAGGAGGCACTTCTCCTCGTCGGGCTCGTCGACCTTGACGACCTGGAAGCGGCGGCTCATGGCCGGGTCCTTCTCGATGTGCTGCTTGTACTCGCTCTGGGTGGTCGCGGCGATGGTGCGGAGCGTGCCGCGGGCCAGGGCGAGGCTTGAGGAGGTTCGCGGCGTCGCCCGTGCCGGCCGCGCCGCCGGCGCCGATCAGCGTGTGGGCCTCGTCGATGAAGAGGATGATGGGCTTCGGGCTGGCCTGCACCTCGTCGATGACCGAGCCGCAGGCGGTTCTCGAACTCGCCCTTCATGCTCGCGCCCGGCCTGGAGCAGGCCCAGGTCCAGCTCGAGCACGCGACATCCTTGAGCTGCGGCGGCGACATCGCCCTTGATGATGCGCTGGGCGAAGCCCTCGACCACCGCCGTCTTGCCCACGCCGGCCTCGCCGGTGAGCATCGGGTTGTTCTGGCGGCGGCGCATCAGGATGTCGATGACTGGCGGATCTTCCTCATCGCGCTCCGACGATGGGGTCCATCTTGCCGGCCTTGGCGTTCTCGGTGAGGTCCTTGCAGTACTTGTTGAGGGCTTCCTGCTTGCCCAGCTGCGCGGGGGCGATGGCGCGCGCTGGCCTCGCCGGGGGCGCCGCTGATGCCGCTGCTGGTCGGCCGGCGGAGAGCACCGCCTCGGGGCTGCCGTCGGTGATCTTCAGGAACTTCTCGGCCAGCTCCTCGCCGTCGATCTTGGTGAACTGGTGGCTGATCCGCTGGCAGGTTGGGCTTGAGGGCCGTCTCGGCGAGACATCGCGACGATGACGTGCCCGGTGCGGACGCTGTTCTCGCCGAACTTGAGGCTGGCGAAGGCCCAGGCACGCTCGACCGCGTCAGAGAGCGTGGCGGAGATGTCCGAGATCGACGAGGCCGCCCGCGGGCAGCTTGTCCAGGGCGTTCTGCGTGTCGCGCGACGAGCTGGCCCACGTCGAGGTTGAAGGCCTTGATGATCCTGGTGCAGGTCGCTGTCCTGCAGGTCTGCATGACCTGGTGCAGCCAGTGGACCAGCTCGACGTACGGGTTGCCCCGCAGCTTGCAGAAGACCGTGGCGCCCTCGAGGGCCTTGTACCCGATGCTGTTGAGCTTGCCGAAAAGGTTCGCTCGTGAGATGCCGCTGCTCATGAGCTCTTGCTCCACGCAAACTCTAGGTCCGCCCGGTCCTCCGGGCAGGTCCCGCTGGAGTTCCACGGTCGTCCAGCCCGAGCCGGGAGCCCGCGCTTCCAGCTGCGTCTGCAGGACTTCGTCTTTCTTGAGGATCAGCACCGCGCTCCCACGCGAACTCGTCGCCGACGAAGTTGCGGATCCAGCTCTCCAGGCGCTGGCGGCTCTTGGTGCCGGGAGCAGGCTCTGGTACTTTTCCAGCCCCATCGGGGCCGATCTTGATGCGGAACTTGCCCTGGCAATCCCAGACGCGGCTGGCCCGCGACGCGCCGCCGCCGGGCCGCCGAGCGTAGCTGCGCGCGCCGCGTCGAGCGCCGGGGCTGCCGCCCAGTCGGCAAAAGCAGTCCTTGGGCAGGTCCAGCCAGTGGCCAGCAAACTCATCGATGGCGACGGGACACGCCGAAGAAGTCCGACGAGGATGCAGCGCAGGCCCTCGGGCCCGGGCGACCGCGGCCATGCGGCCCCGGCGAAGTAGAGCTTGCGAGAGGTCCGGCACGCTGTCGCGCAGGCGCAGCGACTCCATGCCCAGGCCGAAGGGCGCCGATGTACGTGGCGTAGCGTGTCCTCGGTCCTCGATGAGCGCGTCCTGGCGCTGGTCGTGGGGAGGGGTGGACTGGTCGATCGCCGGCGGCGGCCATCGGAGCGGTCGAAGCTCGCGGGCATCTGGTTGACCGTCCACGCCCAGTAGAACAGGCTGACCATGCGGTGGTTGAACAGGTCAGGAAGCGCGAGAAGGTCTTGTCCTTGACGTGCAGCTCGGCTCGTGGGCGTACTCGGTCAGGTGCAGCGGGAGCGGGCCGTGCGGGCCCAGCAGGCCCATGAAGCAGACACGTGCAGGCGCGGCGGGATCTGGGCGTCGCCCACCACGCGAGCCGGCTCGAACTTGCTCAGCGTGTTGGGCGGGAACGCCAGCGTCGGCTGCCTGGCAAAGCGGACCGGGTCTTCGCTGACGCGGTCGGACTAGCCGATCGCCGGGCATGTCGGGCATGCAGGCGTTCATCCGGCGGACGGTCTGGAAGAAGTCGAAGGCCCACGGCTCGGCCTCGAGCTGGGCGAAGTACTCCTGTCGCGGCGTAGTCGGCCGAGGACATCGGCGCTCCGGCGGCGCGTGGCGGCTGGGGCCTCGCCAGCTTGGCGGCGGGCGTCGGCGGCATCGCGTCAGCGGGTCGAGGCGTGGCCGCCGGGCGCTGGCGCGCGTGGCAGACGTCGAGACGTCTGGCCGCCGGGTCAGCCGGGCCGGCTGGGGCCTGGGAGCGGCGATCTTCGGCGCCTTCACAGGACCGGGCGGCTGTCCGACCTTGCCGTCCACCGCATGATCTCCCCTCGCTCCACGGACTTGACCACGGTCTCCGTGAAGGAGTTCATCGAAACGTACCGTGCGAAGAACTGCTCGAGCACCGCGCTCCAGCAGGAACACGCCCGAGCCCTCGAACAGGCTCTCGTCGAAGATGACCGCTGACCTCCAGGCCGCGTGCGAAGGCCGATGGCCCCGCCGCCGCGCGGGCACGCGCCGCGTGATGGGGACCGTGTGGATGGTCTTGAGGCCCTCGATCTGCTTGCGGGTCGCGGGTCGGAGGCGTCGCCGTAGAGGCGCAGCAGGTCGCGGGCGCGCCGCGCCCCTGGCGCTCGGACGGCGTCACCTCCCCGTCGCCGTCGAGGTCCTCGTCCATCAGGGAGAGGTAGTTGAGCTTGAGGTGGCTGATGAGCCGCCAGGACATCTCGCCCTCGGCGTGGCTGGGGCGGGCGGGGTGGGCGCCGGCGATGACGCGCACGCTCTCGACGGGGCGCCGATCTCCATGGTGAAGTCGGTCTTGCCTTTGCCGATGGGCATCTGCAGGGCAGGTCGCGGTTGGTGCACGGCGTCTCGACCGCGAGCTGGTTGAGGTCGCTGCTGTAGGGGCGCTGGCGGCGTCCACCAGCGAGACGTACACCTCGCTCCCGGCGTAGCTGGAGCGCGCCGCCGCTGCGCTCTCGCTCGGAGACGGCGCGCGGCACGCGGTTGGTCGCGTAGTACGCGGGGAGAAGCCTTCGGCCTCGCTCGCGGCGTAGAAGGGGCGGAACGCCGTCTCCTCGTTGCTCCCGCCCGAGAAGCCGGTGACGCCTGGTGACCTTGTAGACCTCAAAGTCCAGCGGGCGGGTGCGGTCGGGGATGACCTGGAACTCGCTGGCGCGGTCGGTGACGAAGATGCGGTCGGGCCCGCTTGGGGAAAGAGGTTGGCCGCGGGCGTGCAGTGCAGGCGCGAAGCACGCTGGCGTCCACGGCACCTCGAGCTCGGGGCATCTCCTGCGAGAAGGTGATGATGATGTCCAGGCCCGGGCCCGGCCGCGCGAGAGACGCCGTCGCGCGAGTTCGCCGGTCTGGACGAACAGGAACCGCTGCGGGCAGGCGAAGTACTCGTCAGCAGGCGGTAGCCCTGGAAGCCGCGTGGCGTCGTAGGGGAGCAGGGCCTCCTCGGCGTTGAAGCCCACGCGCCGAGATGGCTCGGAGGCCGGCAGGCTCTCCCTGCCAGGAGCCACGGCGTTGCCGGGCATCGCGGGGCGGATGACGACTGCCGCTGGCGTGGGCGAAGAGCTGCTCGTAGAGCTTGGTGGCGGTGGGAAGCCCCCGCCCTCGCCGCTCGCAGGTACAGGCGCAGGTCGCTTCATCGCGACCTTGTTCAGCGGGACGCCGGCGGTGGTGTGCAGATCGGATCCGCAGGGCGGCAAGCGTCGGCTTGTGTCGCGCTGCGGTGGGCCGCCGGAGGAGCCGTTGGCCGCCTGGGCGCCCCAGCGTCCGGCCCAGGTCCAGCACGCCGGCGTTGCGGGTGTAGTACTGGGCCTCCTCGATGCGCAGGGGCCAGAGCGTGGCGCTCCTGGGCGGTGCGGTACTCGCAGCTGGCCAGCTCGCGCGTGCCGACGCTGCGGAGCACCGTGCCGCGCGGGAATGGTGTACCCGTCGGCCAGGCCGCCCTCGGCGGTGTCGTGGTTGAACTGGGCCACGCACATGCTGGGCGTTGGGGCGAGGTAGCTGGGGTAGACGGTCTCGAGCAGGTTCTGCGGTGAAGCGCGGGAACTCGCTGTCGAGCTTGAGCTGCACGGGCGGTCAGGAACGCGAAGCCCTCGAGCGAGCCGCTCCACGTACGGGTCCACGCACGGGAAGTCCTCGATGGCCAGGCGCCCGGCGATCTTGGGGAACTGCGCGCGAACTCCCTGGCGCCGGTTTGCAGGTGGCGCGCTCGCGGTCGTAGTAGCGGAGGAGGCGGCGGTCCATTGGCTGCACTCGGAACTCGGAACTGGGAACGCGGATGACAAGTCATCGAGGATCGACGATGACAGGCGCGTGGCACGGCCCAGGCCGCACTCGCGTTCCGCGATCCGCGTTCCGCGCTTTCACTTGCCTCGTCTTCGCCTTCACCTCGCACGCGTCCGGTCTCCGGTCCAGCTGCGTCGCGCAGAACAGGCGGCTCGGGCATCGGCGAGCGGGCACAGCTCGCCGCTGATCTCAAGCCCAGCGAGTTTCCGGCTGGCCGCCGCCTTCCCCGCGGCGACTGAGACCGCCTTCACCGCGAGGGTCTTGCGCATGATCCGGGGCTCGAACGCGGCCACGGACTCCTGCACCATCTGCTCGAGGCGCGTGGGCGTGACGTTGCTGGCCGTGCGCCCGGTGAGGTCGGGCATGCCGTAGTTGACCGTGCTCTGGCCACCAGCGGGAACTCGTAGAGCTCATCCTCGAGGGGGTGGCAGCCGGCGTTGAGCAGCCACGAGAGGCTCGCAGCACCGCCTCGCGCGGCTGGCGCATCGACATGACCCGCCGGTCGCGGCTCTCGACGCTCGCCCCTGGGCTCGTCGTCGCGCAGCCGGTCCAGCAGGCTGGGCTGGAGCTTGTCGGTGGTCGGTCAGCTCAGCCATTGCCCGCCTCCGGGCTTCAGCGTCGAATCCATCGCGAGCGCCGCGGCGGTTGCCAGGCGTCCCGCCCTCGGGGTTCAGTGCTCGCCCTCGCCCAGCGCGCCGAGCGACCTCCAGCAGGCCGAACTCGCCGATGTCGGTGGCGAGGCAGGCGCTGGCCGACGGGGCGGCTCGGAAGCCGCCCTCGTCGATGAACTCGGTCTTGCGGCCCATGCGGATGGACGCGTCGAACTGCTTGGTCCTCCGAGCCCGGGGTAGCGGCGGGGATCAGGCCCACGGACTGGCCGCCCGCGGTCCAGACGAACTGCACGGGGAGCCAGACCGTGTCGCGCAGGTCGTTGGGCTTGTCGACGCGCATCAGCGCGATCCGCTCCCACGGGATCCAGTAGTACTTGCCGTCCACCACCGCCTCGAGGATCGGGCCCAGCCGCTCGTCGGCGTCCGGCGATCCCACTCGATGGGCTTGGGCTCGGGCTGTCCTCCCCGACCACGATGCTGCCCGCGACGGCGGGCGCGGCCTCGAAGGCCTTCGCCTCGCAGCTCGGCGGCGGCCGGCGTGCTGGCCCATGGCCGACATCGCCGAGGCCTGGATCATCCCGCGAAGCCACTCGCTCGGGCTCGCCCAGGCACCAGCGGGTGAGCAGCTTGCCGGCCCAGACCTCGGACCGCAGGTGCTCGCACAGGATCGCCTGCTTGCAGACCTGGGCCATGAGCATGTTCGCCGGGTTCATGCCGGCGGCAGACCTGCAGCTGGTTCTGGGCGCGGTCCCACTGGCCCATGACGCACAGGGACCTGGAAGAGCATGACGCGCAGCTTCCCGTCGGCGCGGGGCGGGCGCACTCCTGCTCGACCTCCTTGAGGCATTCATCCAGCTTGCCCTGACGCAGCAGTTCCTCGGGAGTCATCGGTCCCCCATTGCCAGCCGAGCGTCCACGATACCCGATTTGCACCCCGCACAACGCGCGGGCGCGCCGCGGTTTTCCGGGTTATCCCGGACGTTCCTTCATTTCCGCGTTGACCGACCGGAACGCGACCTGGATCCGCTCGATCACGCTCGAGCCCTGGTTCGACACTCCCACGCTGGTGATCAGGCAATCCCTTGAAACGGACGGAGAGGTACTTGAAGCCGCGTGGCCCCGTAGGGAGAAAGGCCCTCGAAAGTGACGGTGGCGAACTGCCGCCCGCGTGCAGCAGGCCTGAAGACGCCGGGTGACGAGCGCTCCCAGGCGCTGCGTGAAGGGAGAAGTCGCTGACCGAGGGCACCCGCCTCGGGAACGCCGTACCCGGGCCGGGGGCGACCTCCTGGTTGACGCTCCGGGAAAACCCACGGACGTCGATCCACCCGCGGTGCGCACCATCCTTTGCGAAGCTCAGCCCTCGATCCCTTCGAGCTGGAGATGTAGCCGTCCATTCGGCATGGCGGCTCACTCCGGTTCGCATGGCCACGTCGTACTCGCCGCTGACCGTCCCGCCCAAGCGGCCGCGCCCCCGCCTGGCCCTGCTCGGTGTACTCGAGCAGGATCTTGCGCGTAGGCGACGGTGATGGTCTCGGTGGGGCAGGGCGTAGTCGTGCCGTGCTGTAGTGTGACCGGAGGTGATGAGCGCATCGCTCCAGCCAGATGCGCAGGAAGGTGAACGGCCTTGCCGCCGCCGGAGGTGCGGGCGTGGAAGTCGCATCTCGTCGATCTGCTCTCCGGTGACGCAGTACCGGAAGATGACCGGCGAGCTCCTTGTGCATGCCGCCGGTGAAGGTGACGGGCTGGAGGCGGCCGCGCCCGACCTTGGCGAGTTTTCTGGTTCTCGTCGGTGGTGACGTCGGAGACCTCGCACCCGAAGGAGAACGGTCTCGATGTCGATCCAGCCCCGGTGATCGGGGTCCTTGGACTCGCTTGACCACCGGGTTGCCGGCGGAGTTGGTGATGCGGAGGAAGCCGTCGAAGCTGGTCGGGCATGTTTGCGCCTTCGCATCCGCCGGCGTGGGGGAAAAAGGCCCGGGGCGTGCGCGCCACCGGGCCCTACGTTCGCGCGCAGGGGCCGAGGCCCGGGGGCGATCAGACCTTCTTCTGGGTCTTGCGGTTGTAGCCCCGCGTCGCTAGGGCGCCGGTGCCCTGCTCGTAGTAGTTGAACTTGACTATCGGTGTAGGCCATGCCGACGGTCTCGTCCGGGATCTCGTTGTCGGACCCGCCGCTGGTCTGGACGCTGGTGACGATGCAGTCCTCGAAGATCAGGGTGAGGTAGACGAACTGCTCGTTGCCCTGGACTTGCGGGCCTCGAACTTGACCTCCCTTGATGTGCTCGCCGGTGGCGCAGTAGACCCACAGGGCGGGCGAGCCCTTGTGGTACTTCTGGGTGAAGGTGAAGTCTGCCCAGCGTGGACTTGCCCGCGGAGAGACCGCCGCCGGTGTCCACCGACTGGGACGAGGTTGACCGAGTACATGAAGGAGTTGATGTCGATCCAGTCCTTGTGGCCGCCCAGCTTGACTTGCCCTCGTCCTTGCACTCGCCCTTGATCTTGTCTACGAACAGGAATCCATCGAATCGCCATGCAGACTACCCCGCTCTTCTTGCAGGACCCACCCTTCCGTTGCCCGCGCGCGCCCTACACAGATGCCGCGTCGTTGCACGCGTTGCTTAGCCCCGCCTTGGCGAAGGGCTTCGAAACCAGACGCAGCGACAACGTCAGCCCTTCGAGCTGGTAGTGCGGCCGCAGGAAGAACTTGGACGGCGTAGTAGCCTGGGATTGTCCGCGACCTCCTCGACCACGCACCTCCGCGGCCGCCAGCGGCTTCTGCGCCTTGGTGTCCTGCGAGGACGTTGGCCGGGGTCGCCGTCCACGTAGTTCATGATCCAGTTGTTGAGCCAGCTCGTCCATGTCCTCGCGCTCGCGGAAGGAGCCGACCTTGTCGCGCACCGATGCACTTGAGGTAGTGGGCGAAGCGGCAGCGTGGCGAACAGGTACGGCAGGCGCGCCGCCAGGTTGGCGTTGGCCGTGGCGTCCGGGTCGTCGTACTCGGCCGGCTTCTGCAGCGACTGCGCGCCGATGAAGGCCGCGAAGTCGGAGTTCTTGCGGTGGACCAGCGGCATGAAGCCGTTCTTGGCCAGCTCGGCCTCGCGCCGGTCGCTGATCGCGATCTCGGTCGGGCACTTCATGTCCACGCCGCCGTCGTCGGTCGGGAAGGTGTGGGCGGGCAGGCCCTCGACCGCGCCGCCCGACTCGACGCCGCGGATGCGGGAGCACCAGCCGTACAGCTTGAAGGAGCGGTTGATGTTGACGCGCCATCGCGTAGGCGGCGTTGGCCCAGGTGTAGCTTGCCGTGCGTCGGCCGCTCGGCGTCTCTTCCTCGAAGTCGAACTCCTCGACCGGGTTGGTCTTGGCGCCGTAGGGCAGGCGGGCCAGGAAGCGCGGCATGCGCCAGGCCGATGTAGCGGGCGTCTTCCGACTCGCGCAGCGAGCGCCATGCGGCGTACTCGGGCGTGCTGGAAGATCTTGGTCAGGTCGCGCGGGTTGGCTCAGCTCCTGCCACGAATCCATCTGCATCAGCGGTGGGCTGAGCCGCGGCAATGAAGGGCGCGTGCGCGGCGGCGGCGATCTTGGCCATCTCGCCGAGCATCTCGACGTCGGGCGGGCTGTGGTCGAAGTAGTAGTCGCCCGACCATGGCAGCCGAGGGGCTCGCCGCCGAACTGCCCGTACTCCTCCTCGTAGACGCTTCTTGAACAGCGGGCTCTGGTCCCAGGCCGTGCCCTTGTAGCGCTTGAGCGTCTTGCCCAGGCTCCTGGCTTGGTGATGTTCATGCACGCGGATCTTGAGCATCTCGTCGGTCTCGGTGTTGTTGACGAGGTGGTAGCAAGCCGCGCCACTGCGCCTCGACCTGCTGGAACTGCGGCGTGGTGCAGGATCTGACGTTGACCTGCTGCGACAGCGTTCTTGTCGATCTCGGCGATCGATGGCCTCGATCGAGATCGATCACGTCGCTGCTGATCAGGTTGGTGTTGCACCAACGCCTGCTGCGCCAGCGTCGAGCACGGCCTGTTCGACGGCGGACTTGGCGTCGTCCGTCTTCGGCTTGAACTCCGGTTCGAGCAGGGCCGCGAACTCGCCGCCCTGGAACTCGATGCCCTGCAGCGCGGAAGGCTCCAGCGGCGATCATGGTGGTGTCATCGGCCATGGTCCATCTCCGTCGGGTCAGGCCACCGCGGGTCTGTTTCGTTTCGACCCGGCCCGGCGTGCGTCGCATCAGCCCGCCGCGACTTCGGGGGCCAGCGGCGGCGGCGTCCTGAGATCGCCCAGCACCTGGCCATCAGCTGCTCGGCGCCGGTCTTGCCGTCCATGTAGGTGAGCAGGTTGGCCAGCTGCGTGGCGCGCCTCCAGCAGCTTGGCGCAGCGGCCGTCGACCTTGCGGCGCGACGGCGGCGGGCGAGAAGTCGTCCATGCTCTCGAAGGTGATGTCCACGGCGAGGTTGCCCTCGCCCGTCAGCGTGTTGGGCACCGGGAAGGCCACGCGCGGCTTCATGCGCCTTCGATGCGCGCGTCGAAGTTGTCCGACGTCGATCTCGAGGAACTTGCGGTCGGCCACCGGCGGCAGCGGCTCGGCGGGCTTGCCCGGAGAGGTCGGACATCACGCCCATGACGAACGGGCAGCTTGACCTTCTTCTCCGCGCCGTACAGCTCCACGTCGTACTCGATCTGACGCGCGGGGCCCGGCTGCGTGCGCGATGAACTTCGACTGCTGGCCTTCGCTGCCATCCCGATGTTCCGCCTTCCTCTAAGCCGCGTTGCTCGTACCCGACACCAACCGATTCCCACACGGCCTGATCGTGACGATGGACTCCTTCGCTGGCCGCGGGCGGCGCTGACGCGTTCACCAGCATGTTATCACCGACGTCGGGCGTCAGGACCTCGAGCGATCTCCCTGAAAGCTCTTGTTCACCATCTGCTGACGCACACGCCACGATGAGCCCCACAGGACCTGAGGGCTCGTCGCGGCTCGCATAGTAACGGGAGTCCTTTCAAGCGCCACGAGCGCTTCGCTGTGTGCGGAGTTCACCTCGCCGCTGAGTCCGGCCGCCGCCCCCGTGCCGCCCGCCACCCTCGCCCCGGCTTGCCCGTCCCCCCTTCGGCGCCCGCAGACTCGCCCCCGTGTGCCGGCGGACTCTGGAGTGGCGGCGCGCCGTCCCTGGAGGAGGGTCTCGAAGGCCGCTGGTCCAGGTGGGGCCACGTCCCGCGCCGCACTTCTCGGTGAACAGGGCCTGTCGATGGCCGTCGAGCGCGGTGCCGAGGCCTCGTCGGATGGCGGTGGCGATCTGCTCGAGGGTCTGGGGGTCGGTCTCCTCAAAGGCGGCGCGTCGATGACCCGGAGGGTCGGCTTTATAGGCTCGTCGGGGCTGTCGGGGACATCGAGGGTGCCGCCCGCGATGGCGACAATGTCCCGCATCGAGCACTTGCCCAGCTGGCGCTGACCTCGCAGACTCGCGGCCTCCTGGACGCGGTCGAGGATCCTGAGCTTGTCGCTCGGGCTGCGTGGCCACGGGCGTGGCCAGGGCCGAGAGCGAGTTGACGCCGCTCGGTGGGTCGTTGGTGTCCTCGGCGTCCAGCTGGGGAAAGACTTGGTCCCAGTACTGCTCCAGGAGGCCCTGGTCAATGACCTTCGCCAGCCCCGGTCCCGCAGGCCGGGGAAGCTCTCCATGGCGGACTGGCGGCGAGGGTCATCAGGACGGCGACGCGGGAGGTGCTTGCCCGGGCGAAGAGCTCATACAGGTCGCACCTCCCGCCAGTCCGGCCTTCGACGCGGAGAACTGCGTCTCCTTTAGCAATACGTAACTGAACGAAGTACA
>ERZ1370068.8797-contig-7623_pt1 | contig 14589 bp, 14 predicted proteins | sample MGYA00561227_ERZ1370068 | MGnify/ENA primary metagenome ERZ1370068 (study PRJEB38410, sample SAMEA6850437) | metagenome | study: Metagenomic assessment of the ecological functions of the soil: analysis of the soil microbiota associated with the...
GTTACGTATTGCTTTGATCTGCGCTAAGCGTATCAGTCGAACTCCAGCCAACCGATTTTCTGACCAGCGGTTTTCGCGGTCGTGAACATCGGTTGAGCGTGCCGACGCGTCGCTGTCGGTGGTCGCTCACGGTGGTCGGTATGTGCAGATTGATAATGGCATCATCGACCTGGACGGGCTGCGGTGTGCAGAAGTCGGCCGACGTAAGCCTGGTGCGCAAGCGTCCAAGGGCCTGACTCACGTGCGGTCGGGCTACGTCCGAATCCGGCCCAAAGCCGGATATTCGGATGGCGATTTTCATCGGCACCCGCGTCTACAACGCAGTTCTCGGCGAGTTCATGCAATGCAGCTGCTCATTGGAAGTCCATCCCGCGTGGGACACCGCGCCAGCCGCCTTCCCGAAACAGAGCGAGCGCACAGCGTGCGCAGCGCGCGACGCTCCGTGCCGTGGAGCGTGGCGCACGATCTTCACAATGACGCGGCCCAATCGTTCGCGTCGTCGCTGCGCAAGTCGCGCGAACACCTCTTCCCGCACAGGAACTCAAAATCTCGAGCCCGCGCATTCGACGCCGTAAAATCCCCACTCTGGCCGCAGAGGCAAGCCCCGGTTCAACCGTCGGGCGGGCCTGCACTGCTCGCAGCTATGGATGACGGCGCGCTACGTCGCCGAAACCTGATTCGACAATGGTTGGTCGACTGCGGGGAGCTGCCTGGTCATCCGCGTCGCTGAAAGCCGCCCAGAAGGGTCGGCGGAAAGGTGAACAACAGGCCGAGCCGAGATCGAAGCCTTGATTGCGTCCGGCAGGTGCTGCACGCACGGATCGCGCACGGTTATCGATGGCCGCACACCGGCCTACGCAGATGGTGATGGATTTATGCCTTATCGCAAGCGTCACCCGATCGAACGACGGTGCGCCGTGCCTGACCTAGGGCCGTCCATGTAAATCGCTGCCAGCAACGCAACGACGGAAACTTTGACCGACAGAGCCGCTGGCCGAGCGCGGGATCGCGGCCTGACACTGCTCGATTGCGCCGTGAGCAGCGTGCACCTGGATCGACAGCACCGCGCCGGTCGCCGGTACTGCCGACTCGGACGGCATCCACCGATCCGGCCGCAGGCTGCCAGTGGAGTCGATCCAAACGGCGCCAAGCGCACCGTGACTCCGTGTCGGCGGCTCGTATCGCCGACTCCTCGCTGGGCACCGCAAGACCCCGCACGGTGCACTCGCCAATCGGCTACTCGCCCACGGTGCCAATATCGCCGGTGAGAAGCCAGGATTACGTCGCATGGCAGAAGAACTTCCCCCGCGCTCGGTGTGATCAGCGCCGGGAACGCAGGAGACGAGAGATCCGTCGCTGACAGCGCCGGCGGCGATCGACTCTACGTGAGTACAACCCTACACCACCGCCCTGTCCCGCGCTGCCTTTGCGGGACCGTGAAAAGAAGGTTACGCCTCCGCAACGCGGGTCCACCGCACAGGGTGTGGAATCAATAGAGAGGATCGGGACCTCTGGCGTACTGGACTGCATGTCCGTAAGGCCACGATTTGTCTTGACCAGCTGGACCCGAGCCAACACAGGCTGGAGCCCACCGTCAGACATCGACGGGTGCCGAGGTCCAGCCAGTATCATCCAATCGGCGAGGCCGCGTGACACCCACCAACGCGCGGAGGTCAGTGGCGCGCATTAAGGCCCGGCGCAGCTTGGGCGTCATAGAAGCGATGAGCCGTGTCGATTACTGCGAACTTCCCCCACCACCAACCGCTCTTCCACGACGTCGTTTGCGATGAGCAACAGAGACAGCGCCGCCGCACGGACAGGTGGGAATCCCAGCCCTCCATAGCCGGGAAGAAGTCAACAGCGGTTTTGCATGATCTTTACGACGATTGGCGGCCTTTGACCATCGCGAGCACGTCCGGGCCGTATTGCTCGAGCTTGCGCGCGCCGATGCCGGGATCGCGACCAGCGCGGCATCGTCGGTCGGCAGCGTCTCGGCGATCGCGATCAACGTGTTGTCGGTGAACACCACATAGGCCGGCACGCTCATCTCCTTGAGGTGCGCAGCCGCCAATCCTTGAGCTGGGCGAGCAGCTCCTCGTCGATGTCGGACGGGCAGCTTTCGCAGCGCCGCAGCATGATCGCGGGCGGCGTGGTCAGCGTGTCGTTGCAGACGCGGCAGCGCGGTGTGGCGCCGCGCTGGCCGTCGAGGCCGGCTCGGGGTGGCGTCGCTGGGCGATTGCGGCGCGATGCCGTTGAGGAAGCGTGACGGCCGTCGGCTCTGCCGACCACCCGGCGCCCTTGCCAACGCCCAGCTGAGTGCCAAATGCGTTCTGGCCCTGGTGATTCCGACATAGAGCAGCCGGCGTTCCTCTTCGACCGGCTCGCTGTCGGGACCGTGCGCCAAGGCGTGCGAGATGGGCAGCGTGCCGTCGGCCAGCCCGACCAGGAACACCGCATCCCACTCCAGCCCCTTGGCGGCGTGCAGCGACGCCAGGGTGACGCCCTGCACGACCGGTGGGTGCCGCGCGTCGGCGCGCTGCACGCAGCTCGGCGAGCAGGGCGCGCAGGTCCAGCGACGGCCGCTGCGCCACTTCCTCGTCGACGAGTTCGGCCAGCGCGGTCAGCGCCTCCCACCGCTCACGGGCCTGGGTGCCCGGCGGCGGCTCGGCGGTGAGCCCCAGCGGCTCGAGCACCGCGCGCACGATCGCGTCCGCAAGCGGGTGGGCAGCTTGCCGCCAGTCGACGTCGCGTTCGGCGGCGCGCTGCAGCGCCAGCAGCGCCTGGCGGATCTCCTGGCGGCTGAAGAAGCCCTCGCCGCCGCGCACCTGGAACGGGACACCGGCCTCGGTGAGCGCCTCTTCGTAGACCTCTCGACTGCGCGTTGATGCGGTACAGCACCGCGATCTCCGAGGCCGCGGTGCCCGACTCGATCAGGTTCTGATCTTCTTGGCCACCGCGGCGGCCTCGGCCGACCTCGTCGGGGTGTTCGGTGAACGACGGCGCCGGGCCGGGGTCGCGCTGGCCGACGAGGTGCAGCTTGCTGCCGGCCATCCGGCCGCGCGGCGGCGGCGATCACGCGGTTGGCGAGCGACACCACCTGCGGGTGGACCGGTAGTCGCGCTCCAGGCGCACCACCGCGGCGTCGGGAAACCGCCGCGAAAAGTCGAGCAGGTAGCGCGGTGTGGCGCCGGTGAACGAGTAGATGGTCTGGTTGGCGTCGCCGACGACGGTGAGGTCGTCGCGGCTCGCCGAGCCAGGCGTCGAGCACCCGCTGCTGCAGCGGGGTGACGTCCTGGTATTCGTCGACGACGAAGCAGCGGTAGCGGTCGCGGAATTCCTGTGCGACCGCGTCGTCGTTTTCGATCGCGGCCGCGGTGTGCAGCAGCAGGTCGTCGAAGTCGAGCAGCGCCATGCCGTCACGACGGGCCTTGAGCGATCTCGTATCCGGCGTAGACGGTCGCGATCTTCGCGGCGTCGAACGGGATGTCGCGGCCGACCTGCGCGACCGCGGCGGCGTAGCCCTCCGGGCTGATCAAAGACGCCTTGGCCCATTCGATTTCGCCGGCGAGGTCGCGCACGTCGTCGGTGCTCGTCGACAGGCCCGCGCGGTTAGCGGCCTGAGCGACGACCGCGAACTTCGTGTCGAGCAGCTGCCATCCGGTGTCGCCGACGACGCGCGGCCAGAAGTACGACAGCTGGCGGCGGGCCGCGGCGTGAAACGTCATCGCCTGCACGGATGCCGGTGCCGACACCCGGCTCGTCGAGCGCGCGCAGCCGGCCGCGCATCTCGCCCGCGGCCCGCTGGCGTGAACGTCACCGCCAGTACCTGATGCGGCGCGACGTGTCCCGCCGCGACGAGGTTGGCGATGCGGCGGGTGATGGTGCGGGTCTTGCCGGTCCCGGCGCCGGCCAGCACGCACACCGGCCCACGGGCGGCCAGGACGGCTTCGCGCTGTTCGTCGTCGAGGTCACCGTGATGAGTTCGCGCGCGCGACGCGAGGGCCCCTGACCGGCATGCGGTCCATCTTGGCAGGGCGCTGTGACAAAACCCGGCGCGGCGCGGGCATGTTGGCGGTGATCCGATACGTTGACACGGCTTATGAGCGTTTGACCATGTACACCACCTCGTGGTGTGGGCTACTGCTTCCGCCTGAAGAAGGTTCTGAAGGCGGAGGGGATCTCGCTTCGCCGAGGTCGACATCGAAGCCGATCCGCCGCGGCGGAGTTCGTGGCCTCGGTCAACGGCGGCAATCAGACCGTGCCGACGCTGAAGTTCGCCGACGGCTCGACGCTGACCAACCCGAGCGGGGCCGAGGTCAAGGCGAAGCTCGCCGTAACTCTCGCCGCAGATCGACAGGGTCCACCGACGCGGGCTCAGTCCTGCGCCGCCCAGGATTCGATGATCTCCCTGGCGATCGAGATCGATCCCGGCAACAACAGCCGCGACGGTGAGTCGCTGCTCCAGTCGCCGTGCTCGAGCGCCTCACGAACCTCGGCGCGGGTGAACCACGCCGCCTCGGCGATCTCGCCGTCGTTGAACGAGAACTCCTGCTCCGGGTCGCCGAGCGCGTGGAAGCCGACCATCAGCGACCGCGGAAACGGCCACGGCTGGCTGCCCAGATAGCGGACGTCGGTCACGGTCAGCCCGATCTCCTCGGCGATCTCGCGGACCACGCACGACTCGAACGACTCGCCCGCCTCCACGAAACCGGCCAGCAGCGAGAACAGCCGCTCGGGCCACACCGTCTGGCGGGCCAGCACCGCGCGGTCGTGGCCGTCGTGAACCAGGCAGATCACCGCCGGGTCGATGCGGGGAAACTCCCTCGTGCCCGTTGGTCGCGTTGACCCGCGCCCAGCCGCCCTTGATCGGCTTGGTCGGCGCGCCGTCGACGGCGCTGAACCGCGCGTTGTCATGCCAGTTCAGCAGCGCGGTCGCCGTCGCCACCAGCTGGGCGCTGACATCGTCGAAGATCTGCCCGGCCCGGCGCAGGTCGAGCACCTCGGTTTCGGCGTGCGGGTCCTCGGGCCCTCCAGCGCGGCGCGGATCGCCCACACATGCCTGCCGTCGGCGAGGCGGCCGAGGAAGACGGCGTTCTCCGGCGGCTTGTCGCCGAGCTTGGCGGCCTTGCCGAGCACCGCTTGGCCGCCCGAGATCAGCACCTGGTTGCGCCGGTCGACCCGCAACAGCAAGGGCGTCGGGCCATCCGGCCATCGCGCCGCCTCGACGTCGGTGCGCAGCTCAGTCGGCGCGGTCCGCGCCGATGCGGGACAGCAGCGGCACGTTGCGCAGTTGAAACCCTGTCTAGTTCGGTCATCGCTCGGCTTCCGCGCTGCGGATGTACAGCAGCCGGTCACCGAGCTCAAGGGCGTCGACCTCGGCGGCGTCGACGCGCACCAGCTCGCCGCCGCGAACGACGCCCAGCACGATGTCGGTCAGGTGCCGCGGCGAACCGCCGGCTTCCTTCGGGCTGACTTCGCGTTCGGCGAGCGCGAACCCGGCGTCGGGTGTCAGCGCAGGTCTTCCATCATCTCGACAACGCTCGGCGTCTGTCGTCGCTATGCCCAGCAGCCGGCCCGCGGTCTCCGACGTGACACCACGGTGGAGTCCGCACCGGACTGGCGCAGCAGGTGCTGATTCTCGGCCTCCCTGGCCGCGGCGATGATCTTCGCGGTGGGCGCGAGCTCGCGTGCAGTCAAGCGTGACCAGCACCGCGCTGGCGTCGTCAGTCGGTCGCGACGATGATCGATTTCGCGTGTTGGGCGCTGGCCAGCCGCAGCACCTCGGACTTGGTGGCGTCTCGCCGTGGACGGTGACTTCAGCCCGCGCGTCTCGCGCGTTCGAGTGCTGTGGCGTTCTCGTCGACGACGACGATGTCGGCCGGTGCCACCTCGTCGCCGACCATCGCTGAGACCGCCGTCCTGCCCTCTGGTGCCGTATCCGACGACGACGGTGTGGTTGCGCACTCTGCTCCTCCATCGCTGGATCTTCAATGCTTGGCGCGACTGCGTCGTCAGCGTCTCCACCGTGGTACCGATCGAGGACGATCAGGAACGCGACTCGCAGCGGCGTGATGACCAGGACGTTGATCAGCCGGGCCGACGGGGTGAACGGGGTGATGTCGCCGTATCCGGTCGTCGACAGCGACACCGTCGCGTAGTACAGGCAGTCCAGGAACGACAGCTGGGTTGTCCTGCACGTCGCGGTAGCCGTCGCGGTCCAGGTACACGATGAGCACGGCCGCGAACAGCGCCAGCGCCGCGTAGACGATGCGCCGGAAGATCCGCTGCCGTGGGCTGACGAACGGCTCGGGGATGCGCAGGATGTCCACGAGGGCGGCGTCGGGCCGCGATGTCAGGTTCTCGTCGATCGCCTCGAGTCGGCGTCGCAACCTGCCTTTAGCCACGAGAACCCGTCATCGATCCGAGGGGGCGCACGCCATTATGTAACCATGACCTCTTCCACGCCCGAACTGCAGCAGATCGCCAGCCCGGCACTCGCTTACCGCCTCGCGGCGACTCGCTGCTCGGCTCGGGCATCCTCGCACTTCGTGATGCCCAAGCCGTACGACACGATCGTGCCGGCCGAACTGCCGGGCAGTCAGCGGGTTCTACACCTACGCCTCCGGGTGGCGCAGAGCTGGCGACGCGGCGGCGCTGCTTGCTGACCCCGCACGCGGGCTCGGCGCGCTGTCGGCGGTCGCCGTGTTCCGTCGGGGTCTTCCCGGCCAACGTCAACCTGGTGCGGCTGTGGAAGGACAAGCCGCTGATCATGCGACTGGGCGCGATCGCGCGGCTGCCGCTGCAGATCCCGATGATCACCGCGGGCGCTGAAGATCTACCGCAAGCCCTAGGCAGCGCTCCAGCAGCGCGACGAGGTCGTCGGCGCCGGGCAGCTGTGTCGGGAACGATCGTTTGCCCGGTCCGCGCACGTAGTGGAACGCCGCGCGCACCGTCTCGACCGGACGGCCATGCAGCGCCGCCCACGCCAGCCGGTACACCGCGAGCTGAATCGCCGCATGCCGCTTGGCTTCGAGTATCGGGCGTTCGCCGGTCTTCCAGTCCACCACCGTGGTGCCGCCGTCGTCGTCGGCGAAGATCGCGTCGATGCGGCCCCGCACCACGCGCCGCCGATCACCATGTCGAACGGGCACCTCGACATCGATCGGGCGTGCGGGCGGCCCACGGCGACACCGCGAACGCGGCCTGCAGCTCGGCGAGATCTTCGGCGTCGCCGGCATCGCGATCGACGGCGCCGGGCAGGTCGTCGAGGTCGAACAGCCGCTCGGCTGTGGAAAGAACCGCTGACCCAGTCGTGAAATGCGGTGCCCAGCAGGTGCATGAGGGTCGGCCAGGTCGGCAGACCGGCGGCGCAGCCGCGCAGCGACAGCGTCCGGTCGCGGCCGAGCTCGACCAGCGTGCTGACCGACAGTCCCGTAAGCGGGCGGGCACTGGGCCCAGCGCGGGCAACGGCGGTGGGGCGGGGTCGGCCGCGCGGCCATGCGCTCGGCCAGCAGGTGCGTCGACGTCGGCCGCCCATCACGTCGACATCGGTGCCCGTGTTGCAGTCGAGGCCGCCCGACATCGCCTGCGCGTCACCAAGCGCGCCGCGCTGCGGTTGTCCACGCCCGTTGCCTACGCGCGCCAGCGGATCGGTGGGCCAGACGCTTCGATCACCCTGTCGCGCCAACGGGTTCGGCTCACCGTCGGCAGGCGCCGGTGCCCATGTGCCCGACGACGCCGCAGGGGTCCGCCCGCGGCTGTGTTGTTCTCGGACTCGCTCTGATGATGTCCTTGAGCTCCAGAGAGAAATCGGACGGGCCGCGGGGTTTGGCCTCGGAGACGCCCCAGTGATGACCCGACAGCAACAAGGGTGTCCTCGGCGCGGGTGATCGCGACGTCACAGCAGCCGGCGTTCCTCGTCGATCCGGCGCTGCTCGAGGCGGCGCCTGTGATCGGAGATCTTGTCGGACAAGCCGCTTTCGATCGTTGACGTCGAGGTGTCGAGCACCGGGACGCCGTGTTCGGAGATCGGTGGCGCGGTCGCCCGCGCAGCAGCGGCGGCAGGTCGCCCGCGTCGGTGAGCCAGGTGCCGCGTCGACGCGCGTCGACGGGAACACCCGGCCGCTCAGGTGCGGCACCGCCACCACCTGCCACTCCAGCCCCTTCGGCGGCGTGCACGGTGAGGATCTGCACGCGGTCGTTGGCGACGGACACCTCGGCGGGCGCCAGGCCGTTCTCCACCTACTCGGCGGCATCCAGATACGCCAGCAGACCCGGCACCGTCGCCGCCTGACCGGGCGGCGAAGTCGGCCACCACGTCGGCGAACGCGTCGAGTTGCTCGGTGCCGGACCAGCCCGATGACACCGGCCGGCCGCCCGGACCTTCGGTGTCGACGCCCGAGCACCCGGCGCACCTCGGCGACGAGGTCGGGCAGCGGGTGGACGAGGTGGCGCGCGCAGCGCGCGCTCAACTGCGGCCGAGCGCGACAGATCCGGCGGTGCCCGGCCGCGGAATACGCAGCCGCCGGCCCGGGATCGCAGATCGCGTCGGCCAGGCAGGCGGCGTCGGCGTCGGGCGGCGGCCTGCGCGACGATCTGCTCCGTCGTGGTGGCGTCGCGCGTCGGCCGGTCGTCGAGCTGTCGACGGCGCGGCGCCACAGCGCGGCGATGTCGCGGCCACCCAGTCGCCACCGCGGCCCGGTGAGCACCCGCATCGCGGCGGCCCGCGGTAGGATCGGCCACCAGGCGCAGCGTCGCCACCAGGTCGGCAACCTCGGGACGGCGAGCAGACCCGGCGAGGCCGACCGACCTCGACCGGGACGCCGCGCACGCGCAGCGCGTCGGCCATCGGCGCGGCGGTCGGCGTTGCGGCGCACCAGCACCGCCGCCGTCGGCGCGGCAGCGCCGCTGCGCGGGCGCCGTGGACGCTGCGCCAAATGGTCCGTGCCGATCCACGTTCGGCTGCAACGTCGGACAGCAGCGCACACCGGACGCCCGGCTCGGCACCGGGCCGCGGCTGCAGGCGCCGCACCGCGACGGAACGGCGCCGCGCCTCGGCGGACACCGCATTGCGCCAGATGCAGCGCCCGCGGCGGAGTTGCGCCAGCTGGTGCGCAGCTCCAGCGTGGGCGCGGGTGTTCCGTCCGCCCGCGGGAAGTCGGTGCGAACCGGCGGAGGTTGGTCGCCGACGCGCCCCGCCAGCCGTAGATCGACTGGATCGGATCGCCGACGGCGGTCAGCGCGAGGTCGTCGTCGACGCCGCGGCCGAACAGCGATGACAGCGCCACGCGCTGTGCGTGCCCGGTGTCCCTGGTACTCGTCGAGCAGCACCACCCGGTACCGCTGTCGCAGCTGCTGGCTGACCGACTTGGGAACGCTCGACGCCAGCCGGGCGGCGAAGCCATCTGCATGCCGAAGTCCATGACCTTCTCGGCGCGCATGCGTGCGTGCAGCGCGTCGATCAGCGGAACCAGTTGAGTGCGCTCGGTCTGGGTGGCCAGCATCGCAGCAGCAGCCACTGGCTGGGCCCGCGGTCCCGCTGATGAGGCCCGCAGGCGCGTGTGCACCAGCCGTTCCAGCTCGACGTGGGTGTCGCGCAGATTGTGTGGTGTCCACGAGGTGTTCGGCCAGCTGCCCGGCGAGCTGCAGCACCATCGCGGTCACCGCGGCCGGGGTCTTGTCGGTTTCGATGGCGTGCTCGGGATGCTCGCACACGACGCGAAACGCCAACTGCCACAATTCGGTTTCGCTGAGCAGCCGGCTGTCGGGCTCCGACCGGCAGCAGCAGGCCGTGCTCGCGCAGCAGGTTCCCGGCGAACGCGTGGTAGGTGCTGACGGTGGCCGGGTCGTCGGCGATGTCTGCGATATCCGATGCCGCCGGGAACGAGGCCGGCGCCGGCCGAGCCGCGCCAGCCGGGTGCGAACCGGCGCAGCAGCTGGCCCGCGGCCTTGCGGGTGAACGTCAGACCGAGCACCTCGCCGGGCCGGGCGTAGCCGTTGGCGACCAGCCACACCACCCGCGCCGCCATCGTTTCCAGTCTTGCCCGCGCCCGCGCCCGCGATCACGACGAGCGGTCCGGGCGGCGCGGCGATCACCGCCGCCTGTTCCTCGGTGGGTGCGAAAAGACCGAGCGCAGACGGCGAGTTCGGCCGGGCTGTAGCGCGCCGTCATGGGCGCCCATCCGGTGGCCGCCTGCGCCGGGCACATGGCCGCACCGGGCAGTGCGCACAGCCGTCGTTGATCCGCGCCAGGAACTGCGGGCCCTGGGTGGCGGCCGCGCGCTTGCCGCACCAGCTCGAGCGCCATCCCGCGCGGGTGTGCGGGTCTGCGCGTCCTGCTCGCGTTCGGTGGCGCCGCCCGCTGCGGGTCTTGCCGAGATAGTACCAGCCGGCCGTCCCCGGGATGTCACCCTGCGGCAGTAGGCCTTCCGCGACGGCCAGCTGATACATCGCCAGCTGGGCGTGGCGTTGCGCGTCGTCCTTGCTGACCGGTGTCTTGCCGGTCTTGATGTCGACCACCACCAACCGGCTCGGCACTGTCGCGTTCGAGCCGGTCGAGGTCGGCCGCGCACCCGCACCCGCGGGACTGACCGTGCCGTCGACGTCGACCTCCGTGCCCATCTCGGTGAGCTCGTCGCGGGTCTGCGCGCGCCACTGCGCGAACGTCGACATGCATCGACGCGGTGCCGCGCCAGCTCGTTGTCCGAATACCACTGCGAATCGAATGGCAGCTTGCTCCAGAGCTTTTCGAGTTCGTTGAGCATCTGGCTCTCGGTCTTACCGGACTCGGCCACCAGGGCGTGCAGCAGCGAGCCGACCGCGGGCGCACGTCACGTCCGTCGGTGCCGCCGTGGCGTTCGAGAGCCAGCGCAGCGGGCAGTCGGTCAGCGTCTGCAGCGTCGACGGTGACAGCGTGACGACGTGGTCGTCGCCATTCCACAGCGGCTCGTCGCTGGACAGCGGCATCATGCCGTACCACTGCGCCGGGTCGGCGCCGGCGACACCGGCCTGTGCCAGCCGCGCCAGTTGTGTTGCCGCGCAGACCGTACCGCGATCGTCGACCGCATCCGGCGCTGCGCACACCATCCGCGCGCAGCCGACCGACCAGCGCGGGCGGGCGCCAGCACCCGCGGCGCATGGATCGGTTCGGGCGGCGTCCGGGTCAGGATCGGTCGCCAGGGCTGCCAGCTCATGGCAGAACGGCGAGGGAAGCATCGACTCGTCGCCGCTTTCGCTGTCGACCGCGGTCACCAGCAGGCGGCTGCGGGCGCGGCCCATCGCGGCGATCAACAGCCTGCGTTCCTCGGCCAGCAGCGGCGCCCTGCTCGACAATCCACGGTCGGCCTCCGTCGCGACGCCGTCCATCACATCGACGAGCTGCTGGGTGCCCAGCACGCCGCCGCGAGGAATCGTGTTGGGCCACAGCCCTTCCTGCAGGCCGGCGATGACGACGAATTCCCATTCCCGGCCGAGCGCCGCGTGGGCGCTGAGGATTGCGACCGCATCGGGCTCCGGTCGTTGGTCGCGCAGGCGTCGCGGGCAGCCCAATCGACTCAACGTGGTCGACGAGGCCGCGCAGCGACTGCGCCCGCGGTCCGCGCCACATACTGCTTCGGCCACATCGAGACAGCGCGGTCACCGCGTCGAGGTCACGGTCGGCGTGCAGCGCCGGCGAGGCCGCCGCGCTCGCTGGCGGCCAGCCAGCGCCGCTGCAGGCCGGAACGATGCCAGGCCTGCCACAGCGTGTAGCGCGGGTCTTGCCGTCGATCGCTGCGCTGCGGCGCGCGCAGTCGCGAGCACGGCACGAACCCGCCGCAACGGGCGGTCCTGATCAGCCGACAGCGCGTCGGTTTCGTTGTCGAGCGCCTCGACGAGCAGATCGGTGAACTCCCGCGGCGGCTGGCCCTGCCACTTCGGCGGGCGGTGCCCCAGCCATGGCGCACCGGAGCGCCCGTCGCAGCTGACGCAGAGACACCGGGTCGACCCGGCCGATCGGCCCGGTCAGCAGCGACAGCGCCCGGTCACCGTCGAGCCCATGCTCGGTCGCGTCGAGCACCGTCAGCAGCGCTCGCACCGCGGGCTGATCGGCCAGCGCGGACGTTCGGCGCGCGTGGACTCCACCGGCACCCCGGCAGGCGACGCAGGGCACGCGCCAGCGCCGCGCCCAGCCGCGGCACCGACCGCACGGATGACCGCCATCTGTGACCACGGCACCGCCGTCGACCAGGTGTGCGCGGCGCAGCGGCGTCGGCGATCAACGCCGATTCGGCGTGCGGCGTCGCGGCGATCTGCACGGTCAGCGAGCCCGGCCGCTCGTCGGCACCGCGCACGTCACGTGCCGCGTCGGCGCCGGCAGCCGCCGCGCGACCGCGGTGATGGCGTCGGCGATGACCGGCGCGCAACGCAGCGACCGGGTGAGGATGATCGCTGGCTCGTCGCCGCGCAGCAGCGACGGGTCGGCGCCGCGGTAACCGAACACCGCCTGGCTGGCGTCTCCCGCGATGACGGTCAGCTCGGCGCCCGCCGCACAGCGCGCGAACCAGCCGAGCCGCCTGCGGGTCGAGGTGCTGCGCGTCGTCGACGAGGAGCAGCTTGATCCTGCTGCGCTCGGCCGCCAGCAGGTCCGAGTCGGTTGCGAACGCCTCGAGCGCGGCACCGACGAGTTCGGCGGCGCCCAGCGCGGGCACGGTGGCCTGCAGGCGCCGCCATCCCGACGGCGGAGCGCAGCAGCATGATCTGCTCGTAGGCCTGCGCGAACTGGCCTGCCGCCAACCATTCGGGCCGGCCGCAGGTTCGTCCGATGCGTTGCAGCGCAACGGGATCCACGCCGCGTTCGGTGCAGCGGGCCGAGCAGGTCGCGCAGTTCGTTGGCGAACCCGACGGTGCTCAGCGCCTGCCGCAGCTGGGCAGGCCAGGCCACCGGTGAGACGTCGCCGTCCTCCAGGTCGCCGGCCAGCAGCTCGCGGATGATGCCGTCCTGCTCGGCGCTGGTGATCAGCCGCGGCGGCGGGATCGCCGTTGCGCTGCGCCGCCAGCCGCAGCACCGCGAACGCATACGAGTGCACGCGTGCGGACCAGCGGTTCGCGGCACCACCGCGCGACTGCCCGCGGACAACAAGGCCGACGTGATCGCCGCACGCGCCTGGCTGCTGAGCCGGGCCGAACCCGTCAGCAGCAGAACCGATTCCGGATCACAGCCCGCGGCGATGTGGGCCGTCGCGGCCTGAATCAACAGGCTGCTCTTGCCGGTACCCGCGCCGCCCAGCACCCGAACCACGCCGCGCATACCCGGTTCGGTGAGGGCGGTCGGGTGTCAGTTCGGTGTGCGGTGCGGACATGAAGGCATGACACCACGGGGTCCGACAAGCGGCGGTCCATCGCCCTGGCGCTGGCAGCATTCGAGCCGTGACCGATCTGCTGCACGTGCATCGTTACGGACCGACTCGTCCGCCTCAGATCCTGGCCGTCCACGGCTTGACCGGGCATGGTCAGGCGCTGGCAGACGCTCGCGACGCGGCATCTGCCCGAATTCGCGATCGTCGCACCGGACCTGATCGGGCACGGACGGTCGTCCTGGGCGGCGCCGTGGAGCATCGACGCCAACGTCGGCGCACTGGCCGGCCTGCTCGACGCCGACGCGGACGGCCCGGTTGTGGTGGTCGGGCATTCGTTCGGCGGCGCTGTGGCGCTGAATCTGGCTGCCGCGCGCCCGGATCTGGTCGCAGCGCTGGTGCTGCTCGATCCCGCGGTCGGGCTGGACGGCGGCTGGATGCGCGACATCGCCGACGACATGTTCGCCTCGCCGGACTACGCCGACCGCGCGGAGGCCCGCGTCGGAAAAGGTGAACGGCTCGTGGGCGGATGGTCGAACCGGATGAACTGGACCGCGAGCTCGACGAGCATTTGATCGACCAGCCCGGCGGGCGCGGTGGGCTGGCGGATCAGCATTCCGGCGATGCTGTCGTACTGGAGCGAGCTGGCGCTGACCAATCCCGGTTGCCGCGCAATGAGATACCCGGTCACGTTGGTGCGCGCCACGAAAACGGATCCGCCGTATGTCACCGATGACTTGCTCGCCGGGCTGAGCGAACGCCCCGACTTCACACTGCTGGAGTTCGACTGCGACCACATGGTTCCGCAGGCGCGACCGGCCGCACACCGCGGCGGTGATCCGCAAGCAGCTGGAACAGGGCTGAGATGCCTGCGGTCACCGACGAGCAGGTCGAAACCGTGCGCGCACTCGTCGCGTCGATCCCGGCCGGACGGGTGTCGACCTACGGCGACATCGCCGACGCGCCGCAGGGCTTTCCAGCCCGCGCATCGTCGGCTGGATCATGCGCACGGACTCGTCGGATCTGCCGTGGCACCGGGTCATCAGCGCGTCCGGCCGGCCCGCGCCCCACCTGACCACGCGGCAACTGGAGCTGTTGCGGGCCGAAGGGGTGCTGGCGAGCGACGGCCGGATCAAGCTGGCCGAGGTCCGCCACGAGTTCTGAGCGCTGAGCTGGCAGCCTACGCGCAAGCTGGGAACGCGAAGGTCACGCGACACGCCGCGTTTCGGGCGCTTTGCGTCTGCTCGAGCTTTAAAGC
>ERZ1370068.10419-contig-912_pt1:5000-14587 | contig 14587 bp, 21 predicted proteins | sample MGYA00561227_ERZ1370068 | MGnify/ENA primary metagenome ERZ1370068 (study PRJEB38410, sample SAMEA6850437) | metagenome | study: Metagenomic assessment of the ecological functions of the soil: analysis of the soil microbiota associated with the...
GGCGATCTCGATGAGGCCTGCGGCGCGTCATGCTGCCGAACCAGCGCGAATTGAAATCCACGCGCGTCTTCTCGCGATCGAGGATCTTGAAGATCTGCTCCTGGTAGGTCTGCGCGTTGGCCTCGACCTGCTCGCGCGTCAGCGGCGGGCGCGTCGCGTTGCGTCCGGTCGGATCGCCGATCATTCCGGTGAAGTCGCCGATCAGAAACGTCACCTCGTGACCGAAGCTCTGGAACTGGCGCATCTTGTTGATGAGCACCGTGTGGCCGAGATGCAGATCGGGCGCGGTCGGATCGAATCCCGCCTTGATCCGCAGCGGCTTACCGCGCGTTAACTTTTTACAAGCTCGCTTTCGACGAGCACTTCCTGATGTTCCCGCGCAACAGTTCCGCAATCTGATTCTGCAATTCGCCGTTCATTCGTCTCTTCAATGTATCCGGTTGTTATTAGGAGATCAGGCAGGATTCGAAATCGCGGTCACATTCTGCGAGCGCCTCGATTGACCCGTTATCGATCCGTGGGTTACGTTGTATAGATCGTGCCGATCTTCATCAAGTCCGCCATTCCCGGGCTCTCGACCCGGCACAGCTGCCTGCTCCAGATCGGGCTGGTCGCGATCGTGGCTGCGCTCGTGGCGCTGCCGCGCGACGCGCGACCCTGCAATGGTCGAAGCCGTAACCCTCGGCTCGACGCCCCGGCAGCTCACGGCGGCACCTTCGGTCGCACAAGAGGCAAGCCTCGGTTTCTCCACCATCGAGGTGGTCGTCAGTCGCAACGACACCATGGATCAGCCTGTTTCGCCGCCTCGAACTCAATCTCGGTGATCTGGCGACATTGCGCAATCTGCCCGAGCTGCGCAGCCAGGTCGATCGGCTGAAGCCGGGCGAATTGCTGCGCTTCATGCATCGCGGCGGCGAGCTCGTCGGGCTCGAACGCAAGCTGTCGGACAGCGAGACTCTGAAGGTGACTCGCGACGCCGAACGGCTTCATCAGCGACGTTCTCGAGAACCCGCTCGAAGTACGCACGCGCACCGCCAGCGCGACCATCCAGAACTTCGCTGTTCCAGGCGGCGGCCGACGCGCAGCTCTCCGATCGCGTCGCGTTCGATCTCGCCGAAATTTTCCAGTACGACATCGACTTCGTCGCTCGACATCCAGCCGGGCGATCGCTTCACAGTCGATGTACGAAGAAGTGTTCCAGGACGGCGTGCCGCTGCGTGTCGGCAACATTCTCGCCGCGAAATTCGTCAACGACGGCCGCGAGTATCGCGCCGTCCGTTACGTCGATGCAGACGGGACACGGCCAATACTTCTCTCCGGACGGCAAGAGTCTGCGCAAGGCATTCATCCGCGCGCCCGTGCAGTTCTCGCGCATCAGCTCGCGGTTCAATCCCTCGCGCCGCCATCCGGTGCTCAACCGCATTCGCGCGCATCAAGGCGTCGACTATGCCGCGCCGGTGGGCACGCCGGTGCGCGCCGCTGGCGAAGGGCGAGTGCGCTTCGCAGGTCAAGCAGAGGCGGCTACGGCAACGTCGTCGAGCTCGAGCACGGCTCCGGCGTCGTGACGGTTTATGGTCACTTGTCGCGCTTCGCACCAAAGCTGCATCGCGGTCAGCACGTCGATCTCGCGCAGGTCATCAGCTTATCGTCGGGCAGACGGGCCTCGCTACCGGCCCGCACCTGCACTACGAATATCGGATCCGCGGAGTTCACAAGAATCCGCAGACCGTACCACTGCCGGATGCGGAACCGATTCCGGATGCCGAACGCGAGGCGTTTTCCTGCGGCCACTGCCGGCCTGGTCAATACTGCTGGATCTGCCGGCCGGGCCCGCCCTGGTAGCGCGCTGAGCCTGAACCAAACTGTCACATTAATCCGGCCGGAGCTGTGGTTTGATAGCGTGGAAACCAGATCGCCGCGCCATGGACCAGCCCGACCTCCGCTCCGCCGAGCACTACATCAATCGCGAATTGTCGCTGCTCGAATTCAACGAGCGCGTGCTCGCGCAGGCCCTCGACAGAGCAAGTCCCGCTCCTCGAACGGCTCAAGTTCCTGTGCATCTCGTCTAACAATCTCGACGAATTCTTCGAGATCCGCGTCGCCGGCCTGAAGCAGCGACTCGAACTCGGTTCGAATCAGCCCGGCGCCGACGGCTCGACGCATCACCGAACAGCTGCAGGCCATTCACGATCGCACGCGCAGCCTCGTGGACGCGCAATACGCCTGTCTCGAACGAAGTACTGCTGCCGGCGCTGCGGCACCAGGGCATCGAACTACTCGCGCGCGCCACCTGGGACACCGACGACCGCGCAGTGGCTCGAGCGATATTTCGAGCGCGAGGTCGAGCCGGTCTTGTCGCCCCTCGGCCTCGATCCGGCGCGGCCGTTTCCCCGCATCCAGAACAAGAGCCTCAATTTCATCGTGCGCCTCGCAGGCCAGGACGCGTTCGGCCGCGATACCGGCCTCGCCATCGTGCAGGCGCCGCGCTCGTTGCCGCGCGTGGTTGCGCTGCCCGAAGAAGATGGGCGCCAAGCGCTGTCGTGCTGTTGACCGGCATCGTGCAGCAGTTCGTTTCCAAGCTGTTCTCCGGGCATGGAGGTGCTCGGCTGCTACCAGTTCCGCGTGACGCGCAACAGCGATCTGTTCGTCGACGATGAAGAAGTCGACGACCTGCGCCGCGCGCTCGAAGGCGAGCTCGCGCATCGCCGCTACGGCGCCGCCGTGCGCCTCGAGGTGTCGCGCGACTGCCCGCCGGATCTCGATGCATTCCTGATGCGGCAGTTCACGCTCGAGCCGACGTGGACTTCTACGAGGTGTCCGGCCCGGTCAACCTCAACCGTCTCGAGCGCATCTACGACCTGGTTCAGCGGCCGGATCTCAAATACCCGATCTTCACGCCGGGCCTGCCGCGACGCGTCGCCGGCTCCACCGACCTGCTGGCGGTGCATCCGGCAGAAGGACGTCCTGCTGCACCACCCGTTCCACAGTTTCGGCCCGGTGCTCGACTTCCTGCGGCGGCGCGCGGCGATCCCGCGCGTGCTCGCGATCAAGCAGACGCTGTACCGCACCGGCAACGAATCGCCGATCGTCGACGCGCTGGTCGCCGCCGCGCAAGCCGGCAAGGACGTCACGGTCGATCGTCGAGCTGCGCGCGCGCTTCGACGAGGAAGCGAACATCGAGCTCGTCCAACCGCCTGCAGGAAGCCGGCGCGCACGTCATGTACGGCGTCGTCGGCTTCAAGACGCACTGCAAGATGTCGATGGTCGTGCGCCGCGAATCGGACGGCCTGCGCCGCTACTGCCATCTCGGCACCGGCAACTACCACCCGCGCACCGCGCGCGGTTACACGGACTACGGCCTGTTCACCTGCGACCGCGACGATCGGCCAGGACGTGCACGAGCTGTTCCTGCAGCTGACCAGCCTGACGCAGACGCCGCGCCTGCACCAAGCTGCTGCAGTCGCCGTTCGGCTTGCATGCGGCCATCGTGCGCGAAGATCGACCGCGAGGCCGAGCACGCCCGCGCAGGCCGCCCGGCGCGAATCATCGCGCAAGATGAATTCGCTCGGTGGATCCGCAGGTCATCGAGGCGCTCTACCGCGCCTCGCGCGCCGGCGTGCAGATCGACCTGATCGTCCGCGGCCTGTGCTGCGCTGCGCCCGGGCATTCCGGCGTCTCGGAGAACATCCGCGTGCGCTCGATCGTCGGCCGCTTCCTCGAGCACTCGCGCGTGTTCTACTTCGGCAACGACGGCGCGAGCGAGCTGTACCTGCGCGAGCGCCGACTGGATGGAGCGCAATTTCTTCCGTCGCGTGGAGATCGCCTTCCCGGTCCGCGAACAGACGCCACCGCGAGCGCATCCTGCGCGACCTCGAATTTCTACCTCGCCGACAACACGCAGGCCTGGTCGCTGGGCGCGACGGCACGATACGCGTTGCGAGCGCGAGCGACGACCCGACGCGCGATGCACAGGCGCGCTGCTGGCGCGTTACGCCGCCGAGCAGCGCACCGGTCAGTCGTACCCTGAGCCGGCTTACTTCGCGCTGAAGACGCGCAGCCGGAAGCCGACGCCTTGCAGGTTCTCGACTTCCTGCTGCAGGTCGGCGACCGTCGAGCGGGTGATCGTCGAGCCAGCCGGCCGGGAACCGCATCTCCAGCGACGTCGGCGCGCGCTGTCAGCTTGATGTGCGGCAGCGCGACGCTGCTGCGGCCCCGATGCAGCAGCACCGCCAGACGCAGCAGCACGGTCATCGCAGGCGCGCGCTTGTCCCAGGGCGGCGTGCAGCTCGTCTCGCCTCCTCGATCGCAGGCTTGCGCCGATGGCTGCCCACCATGATGCGCCGAGCAGCTTCTGTTCCTCGCGCGGAAACCCGGCCATGTCCGCATTCGCCAGCAGATAGGCGCCGTGGCGGTGATAGCCGCTGTGCGCGACGTCGAGGCCGATCTCGTGCAGTCGCGCGGCCCAGCGCAGCAGCAGTTCGATCGCCGGATCCGTCGAGCGACCAGGCTTCGTCGACCTGCGCGAGAAATCGACCGCCGTCGCTTCGACGCGTTCGGCCTGCGCCGAGATCGACGTGATAGCGCTCCTGCATGCTGCGCACGGTGCGCTCGCGCGCGTCCTCGTCGGTGTAGCGGCCGAGCAGGTCGTACAGCAGGCCCTCGCGCATCGCGCCGTCGGCCACGCGCATGGTCTCGATGCCGAGCTGCTCGAACACCTCGGCGAGGATCGCCACGCCGCCCGCGAACGACGGCTCGCGATCGTCCGTGAGCGCAGTTGAGCTTCAGATCGCGGATGTGCTCGAGCGCCGCTGAGCTCGTGGATGACGCGCTCGAGGCCGTCGGCGCCGATGTCGACCGCGGCCGGATCGAGCTCGCGGATGCTGTCGCCGATGGCGCGCACGGTGCCCGAGCTGCCGACCGCTCGTCCCAGCCGCGGCGGCGGAACGCGCGCCTGGTACGGCTCGATGCTCTGCGCGCGCCGCGACCGCGCGCGCTGCATGCGCTTCTGCGAGAGCCGCCCGTCGGCGAAAGAACTCTTCGCTGAGGCGCACGCAGCCGATCTGCAGGCTCTCGAGCTCGCAGCGGCTCGAGGCCTTCACCGATGACGATCTCGGTGCTGCCGCCGCCGATGTCGCAGACCAGGCGCCGGCCGGGACCCGCCGGCATGGTGTGCGCCACGCCGGAATAGATGAGCCGCGCCTCTTCGATGCCGGAGACGATTTCGATGGGATGCCCGAGCGCTTCGCGCGCGCGCTCGATGAAGGCTTCCTTGCGCTTGCGCGCGCCGCAGCGCGTTGGTGCCGACCACGCGCACGCTGTCGGGCCGCATGTCGCGCAGGCGCTGACCGAAGCGTTCGAGGCAGGCCAGCGCGCGCGCGGCCACGTCCTTGTTCGAGCCGGCCGTCGGCCTCGAGCGCCGGCGCCGAGCCGCACCATCTCGCGCAGACGATCGAGGATGACGAGCTGGCCGTGCGTGTAACGCGCGACCACCATGTGAAAACTGTTGGAACCGAGATCGACCGCGGCGAGGACGTCCGGGACGGACTTCGGGCGCGTCGCGCCACGTCAGTCAGCTGGCGTCAGGCGGAGAAGGACGAGCCGCAACCGCAGGTGGTTTGCGCGTTCGGATTGCGGATCACGAACTGCGCGCCGTCGAGGCCTTCGCGGTAGTCGATCTCCGCGCCGGTGAGGTACTGGACGCTCATGGGATCGATCGAGCAGCTTGACGCCGAGGTTCTCGACGCAGGTGTCGCCGTCCTGCTCCTGCTCGTCGAACTCGAAGCCGTACTGCATGCCCGAGCAACCGCCGCCCTGCACGAACACGCGCAGCTTGAGGTTCGGATTGCCCTCGCCGCGGATCAGGTCGCCGACCTTGCGGGCGGCGGCATCGGTGAATTTGAGGGTTTCGGTCTCGGTTTCAGTCATGGCCTGCACACTACGCGCCGGATTTTGCCGCCGCAACCGCCGAGGCGGCCTCGGCTGGCGTTTCCGCGGACGGCGTCGCCTGCGCGCCTTGCCGAGCGGCATCGAGTTTTCCCGTTATGACGGCGCCGGGCGCCATTTCAATGACGCCGTAGTGAACATTGCCGTTGACGCGCGCGCTTGCCGCCGAGCACCAGGCGCTCGCGCGCGATGCATGTCGCCGTTGACGGTGCCGTTCATGACGATGTTGGTGACTTCGACGTTGCCCTCGATGAAGCCGCTTTCGCTGACCGACAGCGCGCCGCCATCGTCCGCGGCAGCTGCGCACATTGCCGTTGATGCGGCCGTCGAGATGCAGGCCGCCCGAGAACTCCAGGTCGCCATTGAGCGTGGCGGCCTTGCCGAGAAGCGTATCGATGCGCGTGGATGTCTGCTTGCGACGACCGAACATTGACCTCTCCTGGCGCTCCGCCTACTGCGGATCGACGCTCCACACATACGACTGCTGCACCGGCGCGGACCCGCGCCGGTTGGATCGGACTTCGACGAGAAGCTGTTCGGGTTTCATGCCGGGAGGCATGGTGATTTCCTCTTCGATGTTCTCGAGATATCGAAAGGTGAAGGGTATCTCACGCCGCTTGCCGCCCGAGAGTGTCGCGAAATCCGCACGCCCGGGCTTGCCATCGACTTCACCATCGACCGACAAAACGACGACGCCGCTCACCACCGTATCCGGCTTCATGGGCTGGACCAGCGTGACGCGGACGCGAAACTTGTTTGCCGTGGCCGTGGCCACCATACGCGCCTGCTGGATTTTTACCTCGGCAGAGTTCGCATTTTGGGTGACGATCCCCCGGAAAAAGGCCAATTCCTGGTTGGCCCGGGCCACCTGGGCCTGCAGATCGCCGATCGTGCGCTGCACCTCTTCGCGCTCCCGGGTCTGCCCTACGGTGGACGATTCCAGCTGCGCCACCTTGGCGCGCAGTTCGGAAATCGTGGCCTCGCTGGTCGTCGATTTCGTTGCGCAGTTCCGCGCGCTGCTTCGAGCGCCGCGACGACGTCGTACCCGGCGCTGATAGCGGCCGAACTCGAACATGCCGTAGACGCCGCCGCCGACCATCAGCACGCAGCACGCACGATGGTGATCCACCGGCGCGTGGGCGCGTAGGTGGTGACGACGAGTTTGGGAGGCAGGCCGGGCATCGTGAGTTCAGTCTTCCGACGGTCGCGGCGATTTCCGATTGCCACCATTCGGGCAGCGGCGGCGCGCCCGGCGGGAAATGCGGCCGGCGCCAGCTCGGTCAGCATGCGCACGTACACCGGGCGCTTGAAGTAGATCACCTCGCGCACCGGCTCCCAGTAGTTTGCCCAGCGCCAGCCGTCGAACTCCGGCTCGTTGGTATGCGTGAAATCTGAATTCGCAGCGGACGCTCTCCGGCACCGCGAGCCGCAGCAGGAACCAGCGCTGCTTCTGGCCGATGCAGGTGGGCCCGCGGCCGCGGCGCACGTAGCGCTTCGGCAGGCGATAACGAATCCAGTCGGCGGTCGATGCCGCCAGCGTCACGTGCTCGCGCGTCGAGTCCGATCTCTTCCTGCAGCTCGCGATACAGCGCCTGCTCCACAGGCTCGCCCTGGCGCACACCGCCCTGCGGAAACTGCCAGCCGCGACGCGCCGGTGCGCTGCCCGAGGAATACCTCGCCGTTGTCGCGCATCAGGACGATGCCGACATTGGCTCGATAACCCTCCGCGTCGATCCAGTCGCTCATGACGCACGTTTTACCGGGTGGCACGCGAGCCGAACAAGGCAGCGGGAAACGCTGCGCGGTTTCCGCTGTTATCGGACAATGCCGCGTGACCTTCGCGCCCGTCCTCCAACCTGCGATTCGCCATGCTCGTGCTCGCTCGCGGTCATCGTCGCGTGCCTGGGCCTGGTCGCCGGATCCACCGACATCGGCGTGCGTCCGGCCATCGCGGCGCTGTTCGGCGATCTCGCCGAACCGGCCCGCACCGTGGTGCTGGAACTGCGCGCGCCGCGGCTGCTGTCGGCGTTCGCGCATCGGCGCACTGCTAGCGCTCGCCGGCGTGCTGTTGCAGGCGCTGTTCCGCAATCCGCTCGCCGATTCATACGTTCTCGGCGTGTCGGGCGGCTCGTCGGTCGGCGCCTTGTTTGCGCTGCTGGTCGGCGGCTCGCTGTGGGTCGTGCAGTGCTGCGGCGGCCACCGGCGCGCATGCTCGGCCACACTTGCTGGTGCTGGCGCTGGCGCGCGGCGGCGCCACCGTCGCGCGTGCTGCTCACCGGCGTCGTGGTGGCCAGCGCCTGCGGCGCGCTGGTGACGCTGGTGCTGGTGCTCGCCGACAACGGCCAGCTGCGCGGCATGATGTTCTGGCTGGCCGGCGATCTCGGCTGGGCGGCGCATCCCCGGATCATGGCTGGCCGCAGCCTTGTTAGCCACGCTCGCGGTGACGCTCATCGCGCGGCCGCTCGACGTGCTCGCCACCGGCGAGACCACCGCGCAGAGCCTGGGGCTCGACCTCGCGCGCTGGCGCATCGTCATCGTGGTGCTGGCCGGCCTGCTGACCGCGGGCGCGGTGATCCAGGGCGGCACCATCGGCTTCATCGGCCTGGTGATTCCGCACCTCGGTGCGGCTCGCGTTCGGCACGGCGGCGCATCGCGTGGTGGTGCCCGCCGCGGCGCTGGCCGGCGGCACCTTGTTAGCCGCCGCCGATCTGCGTGGCGCGCACCGCGGCGGCGCCGCGCCAGCTGCCGGTGGGCGCCATCATGGCGTTGTTAGGCGTGCCGGTGTTCCTGGTGCCTGCTGCGGCGCCTCGAGGTGCCGCGCGCTCGGAGCGTGAAGCGTGCTAGCCGATGACGTGCGTCGACATCTCGACGCGATTGCGCCCGGCGCTCTTGGCGCGATACAGCGCCGCGTCCGCCTCGGCGATGAGCCGCTCCGCCAGCGCCTTGTAGTCGTGCGAGCGCGGCTGCGGCCGCGCCGTGGCGAGCCCGATGGACAAGGTCACGGTCACGTGCGCGCCGCCATGCACGCGAATCGGCGTCGCAGCCCACGCTGTGATGAATGCGCTCGGCCAGCTTCAGCGGCGTGCGCGACTCTCCGCGCCGGCCAGCAGGATCGCGAATTCGTCGCCGCCGAAGCGCGCGCCGGTGTCGCCCGCGCGGATCTCGGCCTCGGCGCGCCGCGCGACTTCCTTGAGCGCCTCGTCGCCGGCCAGGTGGCCGAAGCGATCGTTGATCTCCTTGAAGTTGATCGACGTCGATCATGAGGCAGGCCAGCGGCTTGCCGGTGCGCTCGGCGCGCGCCAGCTCTTCGCGCAGCCGGTTGTGGAAATAGCGCCGGTTGTGCCAGCCGGTGAGGAAATCGGTGACGCCGCTGCGCACCAGGCGCGCGCGATTCACCGCGTTTTCCAGGCTGATCGCCACGATCACGCCGAGGTGCGCGAGGAAATCCGCGGCCAGGTCGCTGGTGAATCGCTTGTGGATCGCGGCTGCCGAAGGCGATCGACGCCGATGGCGCGGTTGTCGCGCGGCAGCGGGATCAGCGCGATGCTGCCCCATGACCCAGCGACGGTGACAATCAGCAGATCGTGGTCGGCCGGCATTGTAGAGTCCGAGCCAGGGACGATCGGGTGGGCAATACCTGTAAC
>ERZ1370068.658-contig-10602_pt1 | contig 14585 bp, 19 predicted proteins | sample MGYA00561227_ERZ1370068 | MGnify/ENA primary metagenome ERZ1370068 (study PRJEB38410, sample SAMEA6850437) | metagenome | study: Metagenomic assessment of the ecological functions of the soil: analysis of the soil microbiota associated with the...
GTGTACTTCGTTCAGTTACGTATTGCATCAGCGCGGCGTTGTCGAGTTCCGGGGCCGAATTCGCTGGCCCGCGTCATCACCACGCGGTACGGTGTAGACCCGTTCGCGCAACGCACGGTTCTCGCCGTGCAGCATCACCGGCAAGATTGTAGCTCGGCGCGTGCAGCGCTGACCTCGTAGCCGTCGCGGCCGGCGTCGACCGCAGCAGCGCGTATCGCGGCCTTGACGTCGGCCGGGACGCCGGCGAGCTCGGCTTCCGTCGCGCACAATAGGCGAAGCCGTCGGTCGCGTCGAGCACATGCTCGAGTACTTCTAGCCGCAGTCGGCCGAGGCGATCCTGAACCTGCGCGAAACGCGTCTCGGCTTCGCCTTCGAGCTCGGCACCGGAGAGCACGAAGTCGCGCAATGCGTTGCTCAGCGCTTTCTTGCGCGATGTCGTCAGCGCCTGCGGCGCCGTTCGCGAGCACCGCCCTGTACTTCGCGAACAGAAGCGGATCGGAGCCGAGCCGGGTGGTGGAACTCGACCATCTTCGCCAGCTTCTCGGTATAGGCCGCGCGCAGCTCCGGCGTGTCGGCGACGCCGTTCAGGTGGCCGACGGTTCCCCAGGCGCGCGACAGCCGCTCGGTCGCGACGTCGAGCACCGCCGACAGCGCCGCCGTAATCGGCCGGCACCCGCATCGCTGGTCGCGCGCGCCAGTGCCGCTTCGGCCGCCGCCAGCGAGCTCGTCGATCGCCGGCGCGATGTGCTCGGGCCGGATCTCGGGCAAAGGCGCGGCAGGAAGAGAAGTCCAGCAATGGGTTCATGGTTGGGATCGGATACGTATGGTCTCGGCGGCCCGCTCCGGCGGCCTCGAGCCGGTGCTGACCAGCAGCATCGCGATCGTCATCGGACCGACGCCGCCCGGGACCGGCGTGATCCGCGCGGCGACCTGCGACGACGCGCGCCGAAGTCGACGTCGCCGCAGCAGCTTGCCGGTCGTCGTTGCGGTTCATGCCGACGTCGATGACGACCGCGTCCCGGTTTGACCATGTCGCGCGGTCGAGCGTGTTGCGACGGCCGACCGCGGCGACGACGACGTCCGCCTGGCGGGTGTGGCGGCCGAGATCGGCAGTCGCGCTGTGACAGATGGTGACGGTCGCGTTGGCCTGCAGCAGCAGCAGCGCCATCGGCTTGCCGACCGTGTTGCTGCGGCCGATCACGACGGCGTGCCGGCCGCGCAGGGCCACGCCGGTGCTTTCGATCAGCTTCATGCAGCCGTAGGGCGTGCACGGGCGGAAGCCGGGCAGGCCGGCGACCAGCGCGCCGGCGCTCAGCGACCGAAAAGCCGTCGACATCCTTGCGCGCGGCGATCGCCGCGATGACCTTGCTGCGGCTGCGATGTGCTGCGGCAGCGGCATCTGCACCAGGATGCCGTGGATCGTCGGGTCGCGCATTGAGCGCGCCGATCCGCGCCAGCAGGTCGGCCTTCGGTCAGCGTCGCGGTCGTAGCTTCTCGAGCACCGAGCGCATGCCGGCTTCTTCGCAGGCCTTGACCTTGTCGCGCACGTAGACCTGGCTGGCCGGGTCGTCGCCGACCAGGATCACGGCGAGGCCGGGCTGGTGCCCGCGCGCGGCGAGCGCGTCGCGGCGCGCCGCGACCTCGGCGCGGATCTGCTTGGCGAGCGCGGTGCCGTCGATGAGCTGCGCAGTCATGTGCGGATGTCCTGACGTGCGAAGGGCCGCGTCGACTGCGGCCCTTCGATCGGGACTGCGCGGCTCAGACCTTCGACTGGCGCGCCGAGCGCGATCTTCAGCAGGTCGGCCACCGTGTTGGCGTTGAGCTTTTCCATGATGTTGGCGCGGTGCGCCTCCACCGTCTTGATGCTGATGCCCAGGTCGTCGGCGATCTGCTTGTTGAGGCGGCCGGCGACGATGCGCTCGAGCACCTGGGCTTCGCGCGTCGTCAGGCGCGACAGCAGCGCGTCGCGGCTGGCCGCTTCCTGGTGCTTCGAGAAATCGACACGCGCGCTGCTCGAGCATGCGTCTCGACCAGACCGACGCAGCTCGTCTTCCTTGAACGGCTTCTCGATGAAGTCCATCGGCGCCCTTCTTCATCGTCGTCACCGCCATCGGCACGTCGCCGTGGCCGGTGATGAAGGTCACCGGCAGCGGCGAGCGGCGCTCGAGCAGGCGGTCCTGCAGCTCGAGGCCGCTCATGCCGTCCATGCGGATGTCGGCGATCAGGCAGGCCACTTCGCGCGGGTCGAAGCGCGACAGGAACGACTCGGACGAGTCGAAGCACTTGACGCGGTAGTCCTTGCCCTCGAGCAGCCATTGCAGCGAATCGCGCACCGCTTCGTCGTCGTCGACGACGTAGACAGTGCCTTTCTTCGGGATCAGGCTCATGCAGTGACGGCCGCGTTGGGGCTGGTTGAGATCCGGTGTGGGCGTCTCGACGGGCAGCGTGAACGTGAAGCGGCAGCCCACGGCGCTGTCGCCATTGTAGAGGTTCTGGTCGCCTTGATCCGGCCCCGGTGGCTCTCGATGATGGAGCGGCACAAGGCTACAGGCCGATGCCCAAGCCGTCCGACCTTGGTCGAGAAGAACGCTTCGTACATGCGGGCGATCACCTCGTCCTTCAGAGCCCGGGCCCATGTCGGTCACCGCTGAACTCGATCACGCCGCCTTCCTCGGGCGTGTGGCGCGGCACCACGCGCAGCTCGATGTTGCGGCGCGCCGGCGGCAGGCGCGCGCTGTCGATCGCCTCGGCGGCGTTCTTCAGCAGGTTCAGCACGACCTGCTCGATCAGGATCGGGTCGACACATCAGCGGCGGCAGGCGCTGCGCGACGTAGGTGTGGATCGCGACGTTGCGCCGGCGCAGCTCGATGCCGGCCAGGTCGACCGCGTCGTCGACGATGCGTCTGCGCCTGCGCGGCCTGGCGCTGCGGCTCGCTGCGTCTTCACGAAGGCGCGGATGCGGTGGATGATCTGGCCGGCGCGCTCGCGCCTGGCGCGACGTCTTCTGCAGCGCGGCGATCAGGTCCGACCTGTCCGATCGCGTCGTTCTTGACGCGCGTGACCATGCCGTTGCAGTAGTTGGTGATTGCGGTCAGCGGCTGGTTCAGCTCGTGCGCGACCGACGATGCCATCTCGCCCATCGTGACCAGCCGGCTCGTGACCTGCGCCTTCTCGGCCTGGCTGCGCGGCCAGCGCCTCGGCGCGGCGGCGCGCCGGTGATGTCGGTCGCGATCAGCATCTGCGCCAGGCGCCCGTCGGTCCATTGCAGGTAGCGCGCGCACGTCGAACCACTTCTTCAGCGACTCGACGTAGACCTCGCGCGGGTCGGAGCCGGCCTCGGTCAGCTCCTGCGTCGGCAGGCCGCCGAAGCTCGTCGACCGCGTCGTCGCAGGTCGGCAGCGATCGGCAGCGCCGGATCGTCGCCGGCCAGCAGCGCGTGGCCGCTGCGCATCGGCGCCGAACCAGAGGCGATACGAGCGGTTGGCGAACAGCAGCTCGCCCTGCTGCACCGACAGCACCGACACCGCGGCGTCCAGGCCCTCGAGCACGGTCGTGAAGCGCTCGTGCGAGGCCGACAGCTGGTCGCGGATGCGCTTGGCCTCGGTGATGTTGGTCATCGAGGTCATCCAGCCGGTCTGCTGGCCCTTCGGGTCGATCAGCGGCGAGACGTACATGCGCGCGTCGAACAGCGAGCCGTCCTTGCGCATCACCTTGACCTCGATGCCGCCGGCCGGGCTGCGTGCCCTGCAGCTCCTGCTGCAGCAGGCGCGCTGTTCTCCTCGTGGCGGTCGGGCGGCCAGTACGGGAAGGGCGGCTGCTGGCCGATCAGCTCGGCCTCGGTGAAGCCGGTCATCGCGCAGAAGGCCGGGTTCACGTAGGTGATGCTGGCCTTCCATGTCCATCGCGCGCATGCCGGTCGAGCATCGAGTTCTCCATCGCGCGACGGAAGTTGGTCTCGGAGACCAGCGCGCTCTGCATCTGCAGCCGCCGGCGCCATGTGGCGCCAGGTGCCGAGCAGCATCCAGACCGTCAGCACCGGACAGCGCGACGACCATCCAGAACAGCGTGTTGCTGATCAGGCCGATCGAGGTGCGGTGGCCCTGGCCGCGCAGCACCAGGCCGTTCGCCGGCCGGCGCGACGGGCACGTCGTGGACGATCGAGGCGGCGCTTGCTGCGCGGTGCCCGGCATGCGTCATCACGGTGCTGGCGAGCGACCGTGCTCCTTTGCGTCGAGGAGCGCGATCGCATGTCGGCTGCGAGACCTGTTCCGGCACGAAGTAGCGCACCAGCCGATCGACCGAGTACTCGGCGATCAAGCGTGCCCGAGAACGAAGCTGCGGTCGAGCAGCGGAATCTGCGCCTGGAACACCGGGTTGCCGAAGCCGTCCGGCGAACGGCGCGCGAATACGACCGTCTGGCGCTGGTCGCGCGCGTTCGTGAAGGCAATCTCGGGCTGCGCTCGCGCTGCCTTCTTCGGGCAGCGACGCCGGCGTGTCGGTGGCGCTGATGCCGGTCTCCGGGCGGAAAGCTGCGTCGCCGAATAGGCTGGCGATGCTCTTGCGGTCGGCGCTGACCCAGATCAGGTTGGTGATCTCCGGGCGCTCCGGGTGAAGCCGGCCGCCTGGCCGAGGAAGTCGTTGCGGTCGATGGTGCCGGTGACGATCTCGCGGGCGATGCGCACCAGCTGCTCCTGGTTCTCGATCAGGCGCAGGCGGATCTGCTGCTGCGCGACCTCGGTGTCGCGCTTGACCGCCTCCTGCTCGCGCTCGAATTCCTCGTTGCGCAGGTACCAGAACGCCGAGATGATCGCCGCCAGGAACAGCAGCACCGACAGCGAGCGGGCCGAGCGTGGCGTAGCGGTCCTGGCGGGCCGCCGACTGGCGCCGCCACCAGCGCCCGAACAGCGCGCTCGGGCCAGGTGCGGGTCGGTCGCGGGCGCTTGCGGCGATGCGCCGTGGTGGCATTGCATGCCGCGGATTATCGAGCGCGGCTGCGCAGCCTGCCGGCCCCGGTCCGGGCGGCCGAATCGACGCCGTACGGCATTCGGCCGCACCATGTTCGCCCGCTTCGCATCGACACGCGAGAGGTTGTGCGAAACTCGCGCACAAAGCATCCACACGCCCGTCAGGAGACATGCCATGTCAGCCGTACCCGAAACCATCCGTCGGTGCCGCAGCGAACGACGCCGATTCCCAGGAAACCCGCGAATGGCTCGACGCCCTGTCGGCCGTGATGGCCACCGAAGGCGGCGAGCGCGGCCACTTCCTGCTCGAACAGCTGATCGACCACGCGCGCCAGGCCGGCATCGACCTGCCGTTCTCGGCCAACACCGGCGTACGTCAACACCATCCGAACCCGACCAGGAGGAGCGCAGCCCCGGCAACCTCGAGATCGAGGAGCGCCTGCGCGCCTACATGCGCTGGAACGCGATGGCGATGGTCGTCGAAGGCCAATCGCCTCGCACCCGGCCGACGGCGGCGACCTCGGCGGCCACATCTCGTCGCTTCGCCTCGCTCGCCGACGATGTTCGGCGCCGGCTTCAACCACTTCTGGCATGCCGAGAGCGAAGGCCACGGCGGCGACCTGCTCTACATCCAGGGCCACTGCTCGCCCGGCATCTATGCCCGCGCCTACATGGAAGGCCGCATCACCGAGGAGCAGCTGCTCAACTTCCGCCAGGAAGTCGACGGCAAGGGCCTGTCGAGCTACCCGCATCCGAAGCTGATGCCCGAGTTCTGGCAGTTCCCCACGGTCTCGATGGGCCTGGGCCCGCTGATGGCGATCTACCAGGCGCGCTTCCTGAAGTACCTGCATGCGCGCGGCATCGCCGACACCGCGAACCGCAAGGTCTGGGTGTTCTGCGGCGACGGCGAGATGGACGAGCCGGAGTCGCTCGGCGCCATCGGCCTGGCGGCGCGCGAGAAGCTCGACAACCTGATCTTCGTCATCAACTGCAACCTGCAGCGCCTGGACGGCCCGGTGCGCGGCAACGGCAAGATCATCCAGGAGCTCGAAGGCGAGTTCCGCGGCTCCGGCTGGAACGTCATCAAGCTGATCTGGGGCAGCTACTGGGATCCGCTGCTCGCGCGCGACAAGGACGGCGTCGCTGCGCAAGATCATGATGGACACGCGTCGACGGCGACTACCAGGCCTTCAAGGCCAACGACGGCGCCTTCGTGCGCAAGCACTTCTTCGGCCGCGACCCGCAGCGCTGGAGATGGTCGCGAAGATGAGCGACGACGACATCTGGCGCCTGCAGCCGCGGCGGCCACGATCCGCAGAAGGTGCTATGCCGCCTTCCACCGCGCCAACAACGCACAAGGGCCAGCCGACCGGTGCTGCTGATCAAGACCGTCAAGGGCTTCGGCATGGGCAAGAGCGGCGAGGGCAAGAACACCGCGCACCAGACCAAGAAGCTCGACCGACGAGGACATCACGACCTTCCGCGACCGCTTCAACATCCCGATTCCCGACGAGCAAGCTCGGCCGAGCATCCCGTTCTACAAGCCGGCCGACGACACGCCCGAGATGAAGTACCTGCACGAGCGCCGCAAGGCGCTCGGCGGCTACCTGCCGCACCGCCGCGCCAAGGCCGACGAGAGCTTCACGGTGCCGCCGCTCGAGACCTTCAAGGCCGTGCTCGAGGCCGACCGCCGAAGGCCGCGAGATCTCGCACCACGCAGGCCTACGTGCGCTTCCTGACGCAGCTGCTGCGCGACAAGGAGCTCGGGCCCGCGCGTGGTGCCGATCCTGGTCGACGAGGCGCGCACCTTCGGCATGGAGGGCCTGTTCCGCCAGATCGGCATCTACAACCCCGCGGGCCAGAACTACACGCCGGTCGACAAGCGACCAGGTCGATGTACTACCGCGAGGACAAGGCCGGCCAGATCCTGCAGGAAGGCATCAACGAGGCCGGGCGGCATGAGCAGCTGGATCGCGGCGGCGACGTCGTACTCGACGAACAACCGGATCATGGTGCCGTTCTACGTCTACTACTCGATGTTCGGCTTCCAGCGCGTCGGCGACCTGGCCTGGGCGGCCGGCGACATGCAGGCGCGCGGCTTCCTGCTCGGCGGCACCTCGGGCCGCACGACGCTGAACGGCGAGGGCCTGCAGCACGAGGACGGCCACAGCCACATCCTCGCCGGCACGATCCCGAACTGCGTCAGCTACGACCCGACCTTCGCGCACGAGGTCGGCGTGATCCTGCACCACGGCCTGGTGCGCATGGTCGAGAAGCAGGACAACGTCTACTACTACCTGACGCTGCTGAACGAGAACTACCCGATGCCGGGGCTGAAGCGCCGGCACCGAGGAGCAGATCATCAAGGGCATGTACCTGCTGCAGGAAGGCGCGAAGGCGCGAAGGCGCCGCGCGTCAACCTGCTCGGCAGCGGCACGATCCTGCGCGAGAGCATCGCCGCGCACGAACTGCTGCGAGAACGACTGGGGCGTCGCGCGCGCAACGTCTGGAGCTGCCCGAGCTTCAACGAGCTGGCGCGCGACGGCCAGCGATGCCGAGCGCTGGAACCTGCTGCACCCGACCGAGCGACGCCGCGCGTGCCGTTCGTCACGCAGCAGCTCGACAAGTACGCCGGTCCGGTGATCGCGTCGACCGACTACATGAAGAACTACGCCGAGCAGATCCGCGCCTTCATCCCGAAGGGCCGCGCCTACAAGGTGCTCGGCACCGACGGCTTCGGCCGCAGCGACTTCCGCACCAAGCTGCGCGAGCGCACTTCGAGGTCGACCGCCACTACATCGTCGTCGCGGCCGCTGAAGGCGCTGGCCGACGACGGCACGCGTGCCGGTGGCCAAGGTGGCCGAGGCGATCGCGAAGTACGACTGAACGCCGACAAGATCAACCGCTGTACGCCTAACGCATGCACACGCCCGCTCGACGCGCGGATGAAGCCGTGCCCCGACAGCGATGGACAAGAACATGGCACTGCTGGAAGTCAAGGTTCCGGACATCGGCGACTTCAAGGACGTCGAGGTCATCGAGCTGCTCGTCAAGCCGGGCGACACGGTCAAGGCCGAGCAGTCGCTGGTCACGGTCGAGAGCGACAAGGCGTCGATGGAGATTCCGTCGTCAGCGCGCCGGCGTGGTCGAAGGAGCTGCGCGTCAAGCTCGGCGACAAGGTCAGCGAAGGCTCGCCGCTGCTGATGCTGGAGACCGAGGGCTGGTCGAGACGCCGGCGCTGCCGGCCACAGCTGCGCCGGCGGAACCCGCGGCAGCCCGCGCCGCACCCGCGGCCGGCGCCCGCGGCCGCGCCGCCGGCACCGCACTGCGCGCGCCGCGTCGGCGGCGGTGGCGGCCCAGTCGAGATCGTCGTGCCCGACATCGGCGACTTCGACGAGGTCGCGGTCATCGAGGTGCTGGTCAAGCCGGGCGACACCGTCAAGGTCGAGCAGAGCCTGATCACGGTCGAGAGCGACAAGGCGTCGATGGAGATTCCGTCGTCGCACGCCGGCGTGGTGCAGGCGCTCAAGGTCAAGGTCGGCGACAAGGTCTCCGAAGGGCAGCGCGATCGCGACGCTGCAAGGCGCCGGCGGCGCGCGCTGCGCGCCGCCCGGCGCCCGGCCGCGCGCCGACCGCCGCTCCGGCGCCGGCAGCGGCACCCGCTGCCGCATGCGCCGCACCGGCGAGAAGGCGCTGCCGACGGCGGCGCTGCCGGCGCACGAGCCGACGCGCACCGAGGGCGTGCTGCCGCACGCGTCGCCGACGATCCGCAAGCTCGCCCGCGAGCTCGGCGTGCCGCTGGACGAAGTGAAGGGCAGCGGTCCGAAGGGCCGCATCACGCAGGAAGACGTGCAGGGCTTCGTCAAGGCGGTGATGGCCGGCAGCGTGCAGACCACAGGCCCAGGCGGCCAAGGCGCCGGCCAGCGCGCCGCCGGCGGCGCGCTTCCCGGGCCTGCTGGCCTGGCCGCAGGTCGACTTCGCGAAGTTCGGCGCCGGTCGAGACGCAAGGACCTGTCGCGCATCAAGAAGATCAGCGGCGCGAACGCTGCATCGCAACTGGGTGCGTGATCCCGCACGTCACCAACCACGACGACGCCGACATCACCGAGCTCGAGGCGTTCCGGGTCGCGACCAACAAGGAGAACGAGAAGTCGGGCGTCAAGGTGACGATGCTCGCGTTCCTGATCAAGGCGTGCGTCGCCGCGCTGAAGAAGTTCCCCGAGTTCAACGCCAGCCTCGACGGCGACCAGCTCGTGCTGAAGCAGTACTTCCACATCGGCTTCGCCGCCGACACGCCGAACGGCCTGGTCGTGCCGGTGATCAAGGACGCCGACAAGAAGGGCGTGCTGCAGATCTCGCACGGAGATGGGCGAGCTCGCGAAGAAGGCGCGCGACGGCAAGCTCGGCCCGGCCGACATGAGCGGCGGGTGCTTCTCGATCTCGTCGCTCGGCGGCATCGGCGGGCGCTACTTCACGCCGATCATCAACGCGCCCGAGGTCGCGATCCTCGGCGTCTGCGCAGCGCGCACCGAGCCGGTCTGGGACGGCAAGGCGTTCCAGCCGCGCCTGATGCTGCCGCTGTCGCCTGAGCTGGGACCACCGCGTCGATCGACGGCGCCGCGGCGGCGCGCTTCAACGCCTACCTCGGCCAGATCCTCGGCGACTTCCGGCGGGTGCTGCTGTAAGGGCGCGATGGCACTGATGGACATCAAGGTGCCCGACATCGGCGACTTCAAGGACGTCGCGCGTCATCGAGTTGCTGGTCGAAGCCGGGCGACACGCGTCAAGGTCGAGCAGAGCCTGATCACGGTCGAGAGCGACAAGGCGTCGATGGAGATTCCGTCGTCGCATGCCGGCGTGGTCAAGGAGATGAAGGTCAAGGTCGGGCGACACGGTCAACGCAGGGCTCGGTGATCCGTCAGCCTGGACGAAGGCGCGGCAGGCGCTGTCGGCCGCCCGCGCTGGCGCCGCGCCTTCGGCCGCCGCGCCGGCGCCCGCATCGGCGCCGACGCCGCGCGCCAGCCGCGCGCCGGCCCCAGCGCCGGCCGCGACAGGGCGCCGCGCTCGCCGCCCAGCGCATCCGGCGGCGCCGACCTCGAGTGCGACATGCTCGTGCTCGGCGCCGGCCCCGGCGGCTACTCGGCCGCGTTCCGCGCCGCCGACCTCGGCCTGAAGGTCGGTGCTGGTCGAGCGCTATCGCGACGCTCGGCGGCGTCTGCCTGAACGTCGGCTGCATCCCGTCGAAGGCGCTGCTGCACGTGGCCGCGGTGATGGACGAGGTCGACGCACTTCGACGACGTACGGGCGTCAGCTTCGGCGACGCCGACGGTCGATCTGGCCAAGCTGCGTCGCGCACAAGGACAAAGGTCGTGGGCAGGCTCACCGGCGGCCTGGCGCAGATGGCGAAGATGCGCAAGGTCACGGTCGTCACGCGGCACGCGGCCAGCTTCATCGACGACCACCACGTCAGCGTCGACGCTGCCGCCAGGCGGCACGACCAGACCATCGGCTTCGACCGCGCCATCATCGCCGCCGGCTCGGAGGCGGTGAAGCTGCCGTTCATGCCCAAGGACGATCCGCGCGTCGTCACCTCGACCGGCGCGCTCGAGCTGCGCGAGCGAGCCCAAGCGCATGCTGATCGTCGGCGGCGGCATCATCGGCCTCGAGATGGGCACCGTCTACTCCGACGCTCGGCGCGCGGCTCGACGTGGTCGAGATGCTCGACGGCCTGATGCTGGGCGCCGACCGCGACCTGGTCAAGGTCTGGCAGAAGATGAACGCGCCGCGCTTCGACAACATCATGCTCAAGACCAAGACGGTCGGCGCCGAGGCCGACAGCCGGACGGCATCCTGCGTGAAGTTCGAAGGCGAGGGCGCGCTCAAGGACCGCAGCTCTACGACCTGGTGCTGCAGGCCGTGGGCCGCGTGCCGAACGGCAAGAAGATCGGCGCCGAGACGGCCGGCGTCGAACGTCAGCGACCGCGGCTTCATCCCGGTCGACATCCAGATGCGCACCAGCGTGCCGCACATCTTCGCCATCGGCGACATCGTCGGCCAGCCGATGCTCGCGCACAAGGCGGTGCACGAGGCGCATGTCGCCGCCGAGGTGGCCGCCGGCGAGCAGCTCGGCGACGCCAGAGCTGGCGAGGCCGGCGTTCGACGCGCGCGTGATCCCGAGCGTCGCCTACACCGATCCCGAGATCGCCTGGGTGGGCCTCACCGAAGACGAGGCCAAGGCGCGACGGCGTCAAGGTGAAGAAGGGCCTGTTCCCGTGGACGGCCTCGGGCCGCGCCATCGCCAACGGCCGCGACGAGGGCTTCACCAAGCTGCTGTTCGACGAGGCGACGCCACGCGCATCGTCGGCGGCGGCATCGTCGGCACGCACGCCGGCGACATGATCGGCGAGATCGCGCTGGCGATCGAGATGGGCGCCGACGCGGTCGACATCGGCAAGACGATCCACCCGCACCCGACGCTGGGCGAATCGCATCGGCCTGGCCGCCGAGGCGTTCGCAGGGCACCTGCACCGACCTTGCCGCCGGTGCGCCGCTGATTCGGCAGGCTCAGCGACGGCGAGGTGTGCACGCCGAAGCCGGCGCCGGCGCGCCGGTCTTCGAAGTGGCGTTCGAGGGTCAGCTTCGTCGTCCGGAAGGCGAGTCTCGCCCCAGGGGACCTGGCCTTCCGCGAACAGGCCCGCCTCGATCGTTTCCGGCCCGGGCGCGAAGTCGGTGTCGAGCAGGCGCGCGCGCGGTAGAACAGGTGGACCTGGCCGACGCGGACGACGTTGATCACGCGTGAACAGGCCCTTCGAGCTCGACGCGCGCGCCGGCCTCCTCGATCGGTCTCGCGCAGCGCGCCTTCGTCGGTCGGTCTCGCCGAGCTCCATGAAGCCGGCCGGCAGGGTCCACAGGCCGTAGCGCGGCTCGATGTTGCGCGCGGCACAGCAGCACCTTGTCGCTGCCAGACCGGCACGGTGCCGACGACGTTGAGCGGGTTCTCGTAGTGGATCGTCGCCGCAGACCGTGCAGATGGCGCGCTCGCGGTTGTCGTCGGCCGGCGTTTCGGTAGCGGACTGCGCCGCCGCAGGCCTGGCAATGCTTGATGCTGCGCGGCGCGAACATTGCAGCGAGTGTAGCGACCGAGCATGCAGTACCGCTGCGCGGCGCGTCAGCCGCGTGGCATCGATCCGCGACCCACGCCGTCAAGCGAGCCGCACGATGAGCCACGTCATCTCCCCGCCCGCGACCGCCAGCGTTCCTGTCGCCGGCGTCGTCGGCGCAGCCTTCCCGGTCCACCGCATCTACTGCGTCGGCCGCAGCTACGTCGAGCACGCGAAGGAGATGGGCTTCACCGGCCGCGAGCCGCCGTTCTTCTTCATGAAGCCGGCCGATGCGGTGCTGCCGGTCGCCGAAGGCGAGACCGGCCGGATGCCGCTACCCGAGCCTGACCAAGAACCTGCACCACGAGAGTCGAGCTGGTGGTCGCGATCGGCACCGGCGGGCGCGACATCGCGGCCGCCGACGCGATGCAGCCACGTCTGGGGCTACGCGGTCGGCCTCGACATGACGCGGCGCGACCTGCAGGGCGAGGCGAAGAAGCTCGGCCGGCCGTGGGACATCGGCAAGGGCTTCGACCAGTCGGCGCCGATCGGGCCGATCCGCCGCGCCGCCGCAGTGCCAGGTCGACGCCGACACGCCGCGATCACGCTCGAGGTCAACGGCAGCGATGCGCCAGCAGAGCACGATCGGCAAGCTGATCTGGAACATCGCCGAGATCATCGAGCACCTGTCGGCTGCCTGGGAGCTCGCGCCCGGCGACCTGATCTTCAGCGGCACGCCCGAAGGCGTGGCCGCGGTCGAGCCGCGGCGACGTGCTGAAGGCGCGCGTCGACGGCGTCGGCAGCGCTGCAGGTGCAGATCGTCGCGCGCTGAACCGCGCGCCGGCGGCGATGCAGCTCTACAACTACTTCCGCTCGTCGGCGTCGTACCGGGTGCGGATCGCGCTGGCGCTGAAGGGGCTGGCCTACGAGCTACGTGCCGGTGCACCTGGTGAAGAACGAGCAGCTCGGCGACGTCGTTCCGCGCGATCGCGCCGCGCGCAGCTCGGTGCCGGCGCTGGTCGTCGACGAGCCGGGCGGCGCTGCTGACGCCAGTCGCTGGCGATCATCGAGTACCTCGACGAGACCCATCCCGAGCCGCCGCTGCTGCCCGCCGACGCGCTCGGCGCGCGCGCGGGTTCGCGCGCATCGCGCTCGACATCGCCTGCGAGATCCATCCGCTCGACAACCTGCGCGTGCTGCGCTACCTGGTCACGCGACCTGAAGGTCGCCGAGGACGACAAGAACCGCTGGTACCGGCACTGGGTCGAGACCGGGCTCGAGGTCGGTCGAGCGCGCAGCTCGCCGGCAACGCCGCGACCGGGCGCTTCTGCCACGGCGACACGCCGACGCTCGCCGACTGCGTGCTCGTGCCGCAGATCTTCAACGCCCAGCGCATGGACTGCCGGCTCGACCACGTGCCGACGGTGATGCGCGTCTACGAGCGCCTGCATGGCCGAAGCGGCGTTCAGCGACGACCCAGCCTTCGGCCTGCCCGGACGCGGCGTGAGCCGCGCGCCGCGAGCTGGCTGGCGCCGCCCGCTGGGCAGGCCGGAGCGCGTCGGCGCGCTGATGATCGACGCGCGCGACGGCGGCCGTCAGCGACGGCGCCGTTACGCGTCGATGAACCTCGGCAGCGCCGTCGGCGACGAGCCGGCACGCGGTCGCCGCCAACCGGCGCCGCGCTTCGCCGCGGCGACTGCGGCGCCGCGCCGGTCTTCCTGCGCCAGGTGCACGGCACCCGCGTCGTCCGGCATCGGCGCCGCCGACGCGCGCCGCAGCGCCGACGCCGACGCCGACGCCAGCGTCACGACCGAGCCGGGCGTCGCCTGCATCGTGCAGGTCGCCGACTGCCTGCCGGTGCTGCTCGCGGCGCCGACGGCCGTGCGCGTCGCCGCGGCCCACGCCGGCTGGCGCGGGCTCGCCGCCGGCGTCGCTCGAAGCGACCGTCGCCGCCGTGTGCGCGGCGGCGGGCTGCAGCGCCGGGCGACGTCGTCGCCTGGCTCGGGGTCTGCATCGGCCCGCGCGCCTTCGAGGTCGGCGCCGACGTGCTGGAGGCGTTCGGCGCCGTTCCCGGCGCGGCCGGACCTGCCGCGGTTCGTCCCGGCGCAGCCGGCGCAAGTGGCTCGCCGACCTCGCCGGCCTGGCGCAGCGACCGCCTCGGCCGCGGCCGGCGTCGAGCGATCGGTCGGTGCCGCGGCCGGTGCGCCGTCGACGGACGCGTCACGGTTCTTCTCCTACCGGCGCGACCGGCATCACCGGGCGGATGGCCGCCGCCGTCTGGATTCGTCGCGGCCCGGTCCTGGCGCTGAGGCGAGCTGCGGCGCGGCGACGGGCCCGGCGCCGTGACCGGCGTGCCCAGCAGGTAGAGCGAGATGCCGAGCGGGCACGGCGCCGTACAGCAGGAAGGTGAAGGCCGCCCCGAGCCAGCTGCCGCCGGTGGACCTGCCTTCGGCGAAGCGCCATCAGCACGACGACGTATAGCCATGCGATGGCCACCAGATACATCATTGCAGGAGGTAGA
>ERZ1370068.1477-contig-11375_pt1 | contig 14579 bp, 18 predicted proteins | sample MGYA00561227_ERZ1370068 | MGnify/ENA primary metagenome ERZ1370068 (study PRJEB38410, sample SAMEA6850437) | metagenome | study: Metagenomic assessment of the ecological functions of the soil: analysis of the soil microbiota associated with the...
AGTTACGTATTGCTCGATGATGCAGAGCGGTTGCGACGCGATTGGACTCGGACTGGACGAGCGATCCGCGCGAAGCGCGCCGCCTCGCCGCCGGAAACGTCGCGCTGCAAGGCAATCTCGATCCATCAGCGCTGTTCGCGCTCGCCGGATCGCGTGCGCGAAGCGGCGCGCGCGGTGCTCGACAACTTCGGCGCGGAGCCGGGACACGTGTTCAATCTCGGTCATGGCATCCTGCCGAAGACGCCGGTGGATTCGGTTTCAGCCTTGATAGACGAAGTGCGCACTTACAGCAGGGCGTTTGCGCAGCGGCCGGCGGGGTCTGAGTTATGCACAAAGAGCGGCCCTGCCGACCGGTTTCCCGGCTCATGGGGCGTTCCTCTGGCTACTGGATCTACAACCCATTGAAAGAAATAGCTAAAACAGGTAGTCCGAGGCGAGGTTGCATGTCGAAACAGTGGGCTCCGGACCCTGTGACATGCGTGTGAAGCGCTTACCCACAGGTTTATCCACAAACCCTAAGTCATTGCCGAGTAGGGAAATTCCTGTCGTTCGGGTGGCGCTCGACGTGCCGCTCGCGAAATTGTTCGACTACGCCGCGCCGGATGATTGCGAGCTCGCGCCGGGCGATCGCGTCGCCGTACCTTTCGGCGCGCGTCAGGAAATCGGCGTCGTGATCGAAGCAAATGCCGCGAGCGAGCTTTCTGCGGAGCGAATCAAGCGTGTCGCAGCGCTCCGCGACGACGCGCCGCGCTTGCCGCGCGATTGGCTCGAGCTGATGCGCTTCCTCTCCGGCTACTACCAGCGGCCGCTCGGCGAGACGATCATCGCTTCGCTGCCGCCGCGCCTGCGCTCGGTGCGACCGCTGCCGCAAAAAGCTTTGGCGCAGGCCGGACGGGCTCGGCTCGCGCGCGTTTTCGCCGAGCCACGCCCCGACCGCGGATCAATCGCGCGCCACGGAGGCCATCGCCGCCGGCCTTCGGCGGCTTCCGCGCCTGGCTGCTGCACGGCGTCACGGGCAGCGGCAAGACCGAGGTCTACCTGCACGTCATCGCCCGCGTGCTCGAGTCGCGGCGGTCAGGCGCTGGTGCTGGTGCCCGAGATCAGCCTGACGCCGCAGCTCGAGGCCCGCTTTCGCGAAGCTTTCCCGAGGCGCGCATCGCGATGCTGCACAGCGCGCTCGAGGACGTGGCGAGAACCTCGGCGTGGCTCGCGGCGGCGCGCGGCGACGCGGGCATCGTTCTCGGCACGCGGCTGGCGGTGCTCGCGCCGCTGCCCAAGCTCGCGCTGATCGTGGTCGATGAGGAGCACGACAGCTCGTTCAAGCAGCAGGAAGGCCTGCGCTATTCCGCCCGCGACGTGGCCGTCTACCGCGCGAAGGCGCGCGGCTGCCCGGTCGATCCTCGGCACCGCGACGCCGTCGCTCGAGACCTGGCACAACTGGCGCCAGAAGCGCTACGAGCGGCTCGAGCTCGCCGAGCGCGCCGCGCCGGGAGCGAAGCTGCCGTGGTGCGGACCGTGGACCTGCGCGCTGATCCCGCGGAGGACGGCTTCGCCAAGGCGACCGTGGCCGCGATCGGCGAGCGGCTCGCACGCGGCGAGCAGAGCCTGGTCTTCATCAATCGGCGGGGCTATGCGCCGGTCGCTTTCCTGCGAGGCCTGCGGCTGGGCGGCGAGCTGCGGGCGCTGCACGGCGCACCTCGTGCTGCATGCCGAAGGACCGGCGCCTGCGCTGCCATCACTGCGGCGCCAGAGAAGGCGTGCCACGCGCCTGCCCGACCTGCGGCAACGTCGATCTGAAGCCCATGGGGCGCGGCACGCAGCGGGTCGAGGAATCGCTCGCGCAGCGCTATCCGGACGCGGGCATCGTGCGCATCGATCGCGACAGCGCGCGCAGGCGAGGCGTCGCTGTCGCGCACGCTCGAGGGGATTCGCCGCGGCGAAGGCGACATCCTGGTCGGCACCCAGCTGCTCGCCAAAGGCCACGACTTCCCGGGCCTGACGCTGGTCGCGGTGCTGAATGCGGACACCGCGCTCCTCTCGACCGACTATCGCGCGCCCGAGCGTCTGTTCGCGGTGCTAGCGCAGGTGGCGGGCCGCGCCGGCCGCCGCGCCACGCCGGGCGAGGTGCTGGTGCAGACCCGCTATCCCGGACATCCGCTCTTCGCCGCGCTGGCGCGCCACGACTTCGCCGGGTTCGCCGATTCGCAGCTCGAGGAGCGACGCGCTGCGGGATTCCCGCCCTTCGTCTTCGAGGCCTCGCTGCGCGCGGAGGCGAAGAAGCTCGAGCAGGCGATGGCGCTTTCTGCGCCAGGCGGCGGCAAGCGTGCCGGCGCCCGACGAGGTGCGCGTCTACGATCCGGTGCCGCACGTCATCACCCGGCTCGCCGGGCACGAGCGCGCGCAGCTGGTGATGCAATCCGCCTCGCGTCCAGCGCTGCAGGACTATCTCGCGCGACTGACCAGCGAGTCTCTTCGCGAACGCCGCGCGCGACGTTCGCTGGCACCTCGACGTCGATCCCATAGAATTCGATTGATGTCCGACCCGAAAGACGTCTTCAAGAAGGAGCTTGAGGACGCGGTGCGCAAGCTCGCGCCGGACGCCAGCGGTCGAGAGTCCACATCGAGCGGCCGAAGAATCCGGAGCACGGCGATCTCTCCAGCAACGTCGCCATGCAGCTCGCCCGGCAACATGAAGAAGAATCCCATGGAGCTGGCAAAGCAGCTCGTCGCTTTGCTGCCCCCGGGCGCCGAGATCGCCAAGCCTGGGTTTCATCAACGTGCGCCTGAGGGCGGCGACGAAGCTCTCGGCCGTCACCGCAGGCGCTGCAGAGAAGGCAAGGCTTTCGGCCGCAAGGTCCGCGGCGAGTCCGCAGAAGATTCAGGTCGAGTTCGTTTCGGCGAACCCGACCGGCCCGCTGCACGTCGGCCACGGTCGGCAGGCGGCGCTCGGCGACGCGATCGCCGCGCTGCTCGAGTCGCAGGGCGAGCGCGTGACGCGCGAGTTCTACTACAACGACGCCGGCGCGCAGATCGACAAGCTCGCCTGGTCGGTGCAGGCGCGCGCCAAGGGCATCAAGCCCGGCCAGCCGGGCTGGCCGGAGGAGGGCTATGCCGGCGAGTACATCGAGGACATCGCGAAAGAAATTACCAAGATCGCGAGACGATCTCGATGCGATCCGCCAGCACGCGGTCGCCTACCTGCGCAAGGAGCAGGACGCCGACCTGCAGGCGTTCGGCGTCAAGTTCGACGTCTACTACCTCGAGTCGAGCCTCTACACCGACGGCAAGGTCGACGAGACGGTGAAGGCGCTGGTGGCAGAGCGGCAAGACCTTCGAGAAGGACGGCGCGCTGTGGCTGCGCACCACCGACTACGGCGACGACAAGGACCGCGTGGTGCGCAAGTCCGACGGCAGCTACACCTATTTCGTGCCCGACGTCGCCTACCACGTGACCAAGTGGCAGCGCGGCTTCACGCGAGGTCGATCGACGTGCAGGGCACCGACCACCACAGCACCGTCACGCGCGTGCGCGCCGGCCTGCAGGCGCTCGGCCTCGGCATCCCGGCGGGCTATCCCGACTACGTGCTGCACAGCCTGGTGCAGGTGATGCGCGGCGGCGAGGAGGTGAAGATCTCCAAGCGCGCCGGCTCCTACGTCACGGTGCGCGACCTCATCGACTGGGTCGGGCGCGACGCGGTGCGCTTCTTCCTCGTCTCGCGCAAGGCCGACTCGGAGTTCGTGTTCGACGTCGACCTGGCGCGCGAGAAAGCATGGAGAACCCGGTGTACTACGTGCAGTACGCGCACGCGCGGGTTTGCAGCCTCTTCGCGCAGGGATTTGCTCCTTCGGACGCGTTCGACCCGAACCTGTTGAACAGCGAGAAGGAGCTGCAGCTCGCGAGCAAGACTCGCGGAATATCCGGACGTGCTCGCCGTCGCGGCGAAGGAGCTGGCGCCGCACACGCGTGGCCTTCTACCTGCGCGAACTCGCGGCGCAGTTCCACAGCTACTATAATGCCGAGCGCATCCTCGTCGAGGATGCGGCCTTGCAGACGCGCGCGCCTCGCGCTGTGCGCGGCAGTGCGCCAGACGCTGGCCAACGGGCTGTCGCTTCTGGGCGTCAGCGCTCCGGAGAAGATGTAGATGCCGCCAACGAGAACCGCACCCGCCACGCGCAAGCGCTCGGCAGGCGGCTTTCTGTTCGGCCTCTTCACCGGCGTGGTGATCGGCCTCGCCGTCTCGCTCGGCGATCGCCTTCTACCTCAATCGCACGCCGGTGCCGTTCATCACCGCCAAGCCCAAGCCGGCGAGAAGCCGGCAAGGCGCCGGCCATCGCCGGCCTGCCGCAGACCGCCACCGCGCCCGCCAATGCGCCGGAGAAGCCGAAGTTCGACTTCTACAAGATCCTGCCCGGCGCCGAGGAGCCGGTCACCGAGCGCGAGCTGCGCGAGCGCATGCGCGCCAGCCAGCGCCGGTCAACAGGATGTCTCGAAGGACGTTTATTTCATCCAGGCAGGGTCGTTCCAGAACCCGGCCGACGCCGACAACCAGAAGGCGCGCCTCGCGATCCTCGGCTTCGAGTCGAGCGTCGAGCCCGCCAACCTGCCGGACAAGGGCACCTGGTATCGCGTGCGCATGGGGCCGTACCAGAAGCTCGACGAGATCAACCGCATCCGCCAGTCGCTGGCGCAGAACGGCATCGAGGCGAGCCTGGTCAAGATCAAGGAGCCGCAGTAGCGACCATGAAGAGAATCTCTCGCGATCGCGCTCGCCGCCTTCCTCGCCCTGCCGGGCTCGCCCTGGCGCAGGAGAAATTCGCCTACACCGAGCTCAAGCCCGCGCAGCCGACCGAATCCGCGGCGGGCAAGATCGAGGTGCTGGAGTTCTTCTGGTACGGCTGCCCGCACTGCTACAGCCTCGAGCCGGCGATCGAGGCCTGGACCAAGAAGCTGCCCGCCGACGTGCAGTTCCGCCGCGTGCCGGCGGTGTTCAACGAGCGCTGGGCGCACGACGCCGCGATCTTCTACACCTTCGAGGCGCTCGGCGTGCTCGACAAGCTGCACCGCCCGTTCTTCGACGCCATCCATCGCGACCGCCTGCGCACCGACGACCAGCAGGCGCTCTCGCGAGTGGCTGCAGAAGAACGGCGTCGACAGCAATCGCTTCTACGACACCGCTCAAATCCTTCGGCGTGCAGACCACGCGTGCGCCGCGCGACGCAGCTCACCGTCGCCTATCGCATCGACGGCACGCCGGCGATGGCGGTGCAGGGGCGCTACACCGTCAGCGCCGAGCAGGGCCGCTCGCACCAGGGCATGATCGACACGGTCGACTACCTCGCTCGACATCGCGAGGAAGCAGAAATAAGAGTCGTCATCACCGGCGCTTCCTCCGGCATCGGCGAAGCGCTCGCCCGGCACTACGCCTCGCAGGGCGCGACGCTGGGCCTGATCGCCCGCCGGCCCGCTGGCGATCGGCAGCTTCAACGGCAAGTCCTACCAGGTCGACGTCACCGACGCGCGCGCGATGGCGCGCCGCCGCCGAGGACTTCGGCCTTCCCGATCTCGTCATCGCCAACGCCGGCGTCTCGGCCGGGACGAGCGGCGAAGACCTGCGCGACATCGTCCATCTGCGGCGGCTGCTGGAAGTGAATGTCGCCGGCGTCGCGGCCACCCTCGCCGCGTTCGCGCCGGCGATGCGCAAGGCCGGGCGCGGCACGCTCGCCTGCATCGCCAGCGTCGCCGGCTTCCGCGGCCTCGCCGGCAACGGCGCCTACAGCGCCTCGAAGGCCGCGGCGATCACCTGGATGGAGAGCCTGCGCGCCGAGATGCACGGCAGCGGCGTGTCGGTGGTCTGCATCTGCCCGGGCTACATCGACACGCCGATGACCCGGGTGAACCGCTTCCGCATGCCGTTCCTGCTGCCCGCCGACGAAGCGGCGCGGCGGATCGCGCGCGCCATCGAGCGGCGCCCGCGCGTCGCGGTCGTGCCCTGGCAGATGGCGCTGGTGTCGGTGGCGCTGCGGGCGATGCCCGGCTGGCTCTACGACCGGCTCGCCGCCGGCGCGCCGCGCAAGCCTAGGGGCTCTTCCTAGACGAGAGTCGCAGCTTGGCGTAGCGCCCGGGCGCGTCCTCGATCGGTGTTCTTCGGGAATGCGCGCCGGAACGCGAGCGCGTCGGCGTTCGGCCTTCTCGATCCACGCCTGCCAGTCTTCCCACCACGAGCCCGGGGCGCTGCGTCGCGCCCTCGAACCATTTCTCGGCCGTTTCGGGCAGCGAATCGTTGGTCCAGTAGTGGTACTTCTTCGCCGACGGCGGATTGACGATGCCGGCGATGTGGCCCGAGCCGCCGAGCACGAACCGAACCGCTCGCACGGCCCTCCGAGGTAGCGCGCGCCCTTGTAGGTCGTCTTCCACGGCGCGATGTGGTCCTCGACCGTGGAGATGAAATACGACGGGATCTTCACCTTCGACAGATCGATCGGCATGCCGGCGAGCTGGATGCCGCCAGGGACGCCGAGCAGGTTCTTGATGTACATGTTGCGCAGATAGAAGCTGTGCATGCGCGCCGGCATGCGCGTCGAGTCCGCGTTCCAGTACAGCAGGTCGAAGGGGAACGGGTCCTTGCCCAGCAGGTAGTTGTTGACCACGAACGACCAGACCAGGTCGTTCGAGCGCAGCAGGTTGAAGGTGCTCGCCATCTCCGAGCCCTCGAGATAGCCGCGCTCGTTCATCTTGCGCTCCAGGTTTTCCACCTGCGCCTCGTCGATGAACACGCCGAGCTCGCCGGGCTGCGAGAAATCGAGCAAGGCGACGAAGAAGGTCGCGCTCTTTACGCGATCGATTTGCTTTCTTCGCCGCCAGGTAGGCCAAGCGTGGCGCCGAGCAGCGTGCCGCCGAGGCAGTAGCCGATGAAGTTCACCTCCCGCTCGCCGGTCGCCTTCTCCACCGCGTCGAGCGCGGCGAGCGGCCCTCGAGCATGTAGTCGTCGAAGCCCTTCTGCGCGAGCTTGCGCGTCCGGGTTGACCCACGAGACGACGAACACGGTGTGGCCCTGGCCCACCGCCCAGCGGATGAAGGAGTTCTTCTCGCGCAGGTCGAGGATGTAGTACTTGTTGATCCAGGGCGGGACGATGACCAGCGGCCGCTTGCAGCACCTGCGCCGTCGCCGGCTGGTACTGGATGAGCTGCATCAGGTCGTTCTCGAACACCACGCTTGCCCGGCGTGGTGGCGACGTTCTCGCCGAGCTTGAAGGCGTTCTCGTCGGTCATCGAGATGCGCAGCTCGCCGCCGCCCTTCTCGATGTCGGCGAGCAGGTTGTTCAGGCCGCGCACCAGGTTCTGCCCGCCGCTCGCCACCGTCTCGCGCAGCACCTGCGGGTTGGTCAGCAGGAAGTTCGACGGCGAGAGCGCGTCGACGTACTGGCGGGTGAAGAACGCGACCTTCTTCTCCGAATCCGCCGGCAGCCCCTCGACTTGCGCGACCGCGTGCTGGATGTGGCGCGCGGAGATGAGGTAGGACTGCTTGATCAGGTCGAAGAGGAAGTTCGCCGACCAGTCCTGGTCCTTGAAGCGCGAGTCGCTCTTCGCCGGCTCGGCGACCGGCGCCGACTCGACGCCGAACATCTTCATCCAGCTCGATTGCCAGAGCCGCGCATAGTCGACCCACAGGTTCACCGACATCGAAGCGACCAGGGCAGGGTCGCTCGCCAGCTTCGCGTACAGGTCCATGTACGCCTTGGCGATGCCCATCTCGTCGCGCATCGCGGCGGAGAGCGATCTCGGCCTGCTTCTGGGCGAAGTCGGCGAGGATCTTCGACGAGCGCTCGGCGACTCGATCTGCACTACCTTCGGGCTCAACTTGCGGCATAGCGCATGATGCCATCGGCGCCGTTGGCGCGCTGTCAGGCGCCCGGCGTAGTAGAGGTAATGCAGATGGGCTATCGCCTCGCCCATGGCGAAGAACGTCTGGTGCGCGTCGAGCGGCGCGGCGGAAGAGGAGGCCGAGCAGCTCGCCGGCGCTCAGCGATTTCTCCTTCAGGGCCTCGAGCAGCTTGGCGAAATGCTTCTGGTGGTGGCTTTCCAGCTCGCCGACGCGCACGTGCGCGCCGCGGAAGGGCTTGCCGTGCGAGGGCAGCACCAGCACGTCCTCGGGCAGCTCGCGGTAGCGTTTCAGCGACTCGAGGAACAGCCGCAGCGGATCGCCCTCCGGGTCGATCGACCAGACGCTGACGTTGGTCGAGATGGTCGGAGAGCAGCATGTCGCCGGCGATGACGACGTTGAGCGCCTCGCAGTAGAGCGAGAGATGCTCGGGCGCGTGGCCATGGCCGATGAAGGCGCGCCACTCGTGGCCGCCCATCTTCACCCGGTCGCCCTCGATGATCCGGCGGTAGGAAAGCGGAAACTCCGGCACCAGAGCAGCGTAGCGATTGCCGCGGCCGCCCATCGTCGCGGCGCGCTCGGAAGCGAGCCCGTTCTTGCGGAAGACTTCGAGCACCGCCTCGGTGGTGTAGCCGGCGCTCGACCCGCGCACCGCGTGCGCGGTCAGGTACTCGCCCTGCGTGGTCCAGAACTCGGCGCCGAACTTCTGCACCAGCCACGCGGCGTTGCCGGCGTGGTCCGGGTGGTAGTGCGTCAGGACGATCCGCTTGATCTGCTTCTGCAGAAGAATCTTTTCCCACAGCGACCGGGTGGCGTCGTCGCCGATGCCGGTGTCGACGATGGTGTCATGCCGACCAGCCAGAGGTTGATGTGGTCGAGCGCGAACGGCAGCGGCATGCTCAGCCAGCGCACGCCGGGCGCGACTTCGATGCGTCGTGCCCGGCGCTGGGCGTTCGGGATACGGGTAGTCGAGAGAAGACATCCAGCTAGAATCGCTCGCAACCCTACATGCAAATCGAGAAACGGAACGCGCCGAGTTCTCGATCAGCGAGCTGGCGCGCGAGTTCGAGGTCACGCCGCGCGCCATCCGCTTCTACGAGGACCAGGGCCTGATCTCGCCGCGCCGCGTCGGCCAGCGGCGATCTACACGCCGCGCGACCGCACCCGCCTCAAGCTCGACCCTGCGCGGCAAGCGCCTCGGCCTGTCGCTGTCCGAGATCCGCGAGCTGATCGACATGTACGAGCCCGGACGCGACGAGCGGCCGCAGCTCGAGCGCTTCCTCGCGCGTCGCTCGAGTCGCACAAGGCGAGCCTGTTGCAGCAGCGCACCGACATCGAGGCGCTAGCTCCCGGAAATCCATGACGCTTCGAAGAACGGATCAGGAAGCGCCTGCGCGGTTAACGTTTACAACGTCAAGCGTAGCTTGCCGTCTGCATGAACGCCCAGCAGGTTTCCACGGGCTCCTGGATTTCACGTCCGCGTGCAGGCAGGCTTCGGCCGCCAGAAGGCGATGGTCGCTCGATCGGCGCCTCGCTCTGCCGCGGTCGAGGCCGGCGCGAGTCGAGATCCGCGCTGCCTTACCGCGCGGACCTCACCCAGCAGAAGGGCTTCGTGCACGGCGGCATCATCGGCATGATCGCCGACTCGGCCTGCGGCTACGCCGCCTACTCGCTTGATGCCGCACGAGCGCGTCGCTCGTCACCGTCGAATACAAGATGAACATCCTCGCGCCGGCGCGCGGTTCGCTGGTCGCGCGCGGCAAGGTGATCAAGTCCGGGGCGAACGCTTACCGTGGCGCGCGCCGAGGTGTACGCTGAGGACGGCACGCACGTCGCGCTCGATGCAGCAGACCCTGATGATGCTGCGCCGACACCGCCGACACTCGCCGGAATGAGCTATCCTGCAACTTCGACCACGGCGAGACGATCGCCATGCTGCGCGAATCGGTGCGCGATTTCGCCGCCGAACGAAATCGCGCCGCGCGCCGCGCGAGATCGATCGCTCCAACCAGTTCCCGCCGGACCTGTGGCGCAAGCTGGGCAGCGCTCGGGCTGCTCGGCATCACCGTCGAGGAGGAATACGGCGGCACGGCGATGGGCTATCTCGCGCACATCGTCGCCATGGAGGAGATCTCGCGCGCCTCGGCCTCGATCGGCCTCTCCTACGGCGCGCACTCCAACCTGTGCGTCAACCAGATCCGCCGCAACGGCTCGCCGGCGCAGAAGAAGAAGTACCTGCCGAAGCTCGTCTCGGGCGAGCACGTCGGCGCGCTCGCGATGTCCGAGCCCGGCGCGGGCTCGGACGTCGTCGGCATGAAGCTTGACGCGCCGAGCGGCGCGGCGACCGCTACGTCCTGAACGGCAACAAGATGTGGATCACCAACGGCCCCGACGCCGACGTGCTCGTGATCTACGGCAAGACGGCCGAAGGCGATCACCGCCTTCATCGTCGAGAAGGGCATGAAGGGCTTCTCCACCGCGCAGAAGCTCGACAAGCTCGGCATGCGCGGCTCCAACACCTGCGAGCTGGTGTTCCGCGATTGCGAGGTGCCCGGCGGAGAACGTGCTCGGCGAGGAAGGCAAGGGCGTGAAGGTGCTGATGTCCGGCCTCGACTACGAGCGCGCGGTGCTCGCCGGCGGGCCGCTCGGCATCATGGCCGCCTGCCTCGACGTGGTCGTGCCCTACGTCCACGAGCGCAAGCAGTTCGGCCAGCCGATCGGCGAATTCCAGCTGATGCAGGGCAAGCTCGCCGACATGTACACGACGTTCTCGGCCTGCCGCGCCTACGTCTACGCGGTCGGCCAGGCGCTCGACCGCGAACGAGACCACGCGCAAGGACGCGGCCGGCGCGATCCTCTACGCCGCCGAGAAGGCGACCTGGATGGCGGGCGAAGCGATCCAGTGCGCTCGGCGGCATGGGCTACATCAACGAGACGCCGACCGGACGCCTGTGGCGCGACGCCAAGCTCTACGAGATCGGCGCCGGCACCTCGGAGATCCGCCGCTGGCTGATCGGCCGCGAACTGTTCGGAGAGACCGCATGAGCCTGAAACAGCTGCTCGAGAACAACCGCGCCTGGGCGAAGGACATGCTCGCCCAGGACAACGCAGTACTTCAGCCGCCTCGCGCAGCAGCAGTCGCCGCAGTACCTCTGGATCGGCTGCTCCGACTCGCGCGTGCCGGCCAACCAGATCACCGGCCTCGCGCCCGGCGAGGTGTTCGTCCACCGCAACATCGCCAACGTGGTCGTGCACACCGACCTCAACTGCCTGTCGGTGATCCAGTTCGCGGTCGACATCCTCAAGGTCCGCCACATCATCCTCTGCGGCCACTACGGCTGCAGCGGCGTGCACGCGGCGATGACCAAGCACCGCATCGGCCTCTCCGACAACTGGCTGCGCCACGTGCAGGACGTCGCCGCGAAGCACGACAGCGAGCTCGACGACGTCGTCGGCCAGAAGCCTGCGCCACCGGCGCCTGTGCGAGTTGAACGTGCGCGAGCAGGTGCAGAACATCGTGCAGTGCACCGCGGTGCAGGAGGCCTGGGAGCGCGGCCAGCCGCTCGAAGTGCACGGCTGGATCTACGATCTCAAGGACGGCCTGCTCGCACCGACCTGCAGGTGTCCCGCTCGTCATGAGTCGCGTCTCGACGCCGTTCTCGGAAAAGCTCGGCCTGCGATTGCCGCTGATCGTCGCGCCGATGGCCGGCGGTCCGACCACGCCCGAGCTGGTCGCCGCATCCTCAGCCGCGGGCGCGCTCGGCTCGTTCGGCTTCGCCTATACGCAACCCGACGAAATGAAGCGCCAGGCGGCCGCGGTGCGCGCCAAGACCGACAAGCCGTTCGGCATCAACCTTTTCGTCTCGCCCCAGCCCGGTCCGATTCCTTCACAAGACGATGCTCTCGAGGCCGGTAACCGGCTACTACCAGGAAATGGGCCTGCCGGCCCCGAGCCGGTGAAGCCGCCCTACGTGCCCAACCTCGAGGCGCAGTTCAAGGCGATCGAGGAGATCGGCCCGCGCGTCTTCACCGTTCACCTGGGCGGACTCACGCGCGAGCAGGTGCAGGCGATTCCAGTCGAAAGGAATGCTGGTCGGCGGCAGCGCCAGCTGCGTCGCGGAGGCGAAAGCGCCTCGAGGCGGCGGGTTTCGACTTCGTCATCGCGCAGGGCGGCGAGGCCGGCGGCCATCGCGGCAGCTACCTGCGCGATCCGCTATCAGTCGCTCACCGGCACGCTCGCGCTCACGCGCATGATCGTCGCGCGCGGTCGAAGCTCCCGGTGGTCGCCGCGGGCGGCATCATGGACGGCGCCGGCATCGCCGCCGCGCTCGCGCTCGGCGCGCAGGCGGCGCAGCTCGGCACCGGCTTTCATTCCCTGCCCGAGAGCGGCGCCGCGCAGGTGCACAAGGACCTGCTCGTCAAGAGCACCGAGGACGACACCGGGATCACCGAGAAATTCTCCGGCAAGCCGGCGCGCGGCATCGTCAACCGCTTCATGAAGGAGATGGAGAACGGAGCAACGCTCGCCTTCCCGGCGCAGAACGCGGTCACGGGCAAGCTGCGCCAGGCCTCCGCCAAGGCGGGCAAGCCGGATTTCATCGCGCTGTGGGCGGGCCAGGCGATGCCGCTCGCCCGCGCGCTTGCCCGCCGCGGAGCTCATCGCCCGCCTCGACGCGGAAACCGTGCAAGCCCTGAAACACCTGAAAGGCCTGATCCATGAAAGCTGACCCGATCGTCATCGTCTGCCGCCGCGCGCACGCCGATGGGCGCGTTCCAGGGCGAGCTGAAGGGCTTCGCCGCGCCCGAGCTCGGCGCCGCCGCGATCCGCGCCGCGGTCGAGCGCGCGAAGATCCGTCCCGAGGACGTGCAGGAAGTGCATCATGGGCTGCGTGCTGCCCGCGGGCCAGGGCCAGGCGCCCGCGCGCCAGGCTTCGCTCGGCGCCGGCCTGCCGCTCGCCGCCGGCTGCACCACGGTCAACAAGATGTGCGGCTCGGGCATGAAGGCGGCGATGCTCGCGCACGACATGCCTCGGCAACGAGGACGTCGATCATGGTCGCCGGCGGCATGGAATCCATGACCAACGCGCCCTACCTGCTGCCGAAGGCGCGCGCCGGGCTGCGCATGGGCCACGGCCAGGTGATCGACCACATGTTCTACGACGGCCTGGAAGACGCCTACGACAAAGGCCGCCTGATGGGCAGCTTTCGCCGAGGACTGCGCGCAGAAGTATCCGTTCTTCCGCGAACGCGCAGGACGAGTTCGCGGTGAGCCTCGCTGAAGCGCGCGCAGACCGCGAACAAGGACGGCTCGTTCGCCTGGGAGATCACGCCGATCGCGATCAAGGCCGGCAAGGACGAGAAGTTCATCGAGATCGACGAGCAGCCGTTCAAGGCGCAACTTCGAGAAGATCCCGACGCTCAAGCCCGCGTTCCGCAAGGACGGCACGGTGACCGCGGCGAACTCGAGCTCGATCTCCGACGGCGCGGCGGCGCTGGTCATGATGCGCCGCTCGACCGCCGAGAAGCGCGGCCTCGCGCCGCTCGCCGTGGTGGTCGGCGCACTCGACGCACGCGCAGGAGCCGGGCTGGTTCACGACCGCGCCGGTCGGCGCAATCAGGAAGCTGTTCGAAAAAACCGGCTGGAACGCCGAGCAGGTCGATCTCTACGAGATCAACGAGGCGTTCGCCGTCGTCACCATGGCGGCGATGAAGGAGCACGGCCTGCCGCACGACAAGGTGAACGTGCACGGCGGCGCCTGCGCGCTCGGCCATCCGATCGGCGCCTCCGGCGCGCGCATCCTGGTGACGCTGATCGGCGCGCTGCGCAAGCACGGCCTGAAGCGCGGCGTCGCGAGCCTGTGCATCGGCGGCGGCGAAGCAACCGCAATGGCTGTGGAATTGATTTGAAAAAGATCTGCAACGGCTTGCTCGATCGCGCGCGCTTCCTGCGTCCCTGGGGCTTCCGCGTCGTCACCGCCGACAAGAAGAAATGCACGCTCGAGCTGCCGCACAAGGCCGCGCTCGAGCGGCCGGGCGGCATCATCAACGGCCCGGCGCTGATGGCGGCGGCCGACTGCGCGATGTGGCTCGCGATCAAGGCGCGCATCGGCGTCGAAGGCGATGCCCTCACCTCGGAGCTGAACACCGCGTTCCTCGCCCCCGCCAAGGGCGAGCATGTCTACTGCACGGCGCGCATCCTGAAGATGGGCCGGCGGCGCATCTACGGCGTGGCCGAATGCCACGGCAAGAAGGGCAACCTCTTCAGCCACCACACCCTCACCTATGTCCGCGCCGGCTGACGGAAATCCGCCAGGCGGTGCGCGCGCTTCGCGAAGGAGCAGCTCGCGCCGCACGCCGCGCACTGGGATCGCGACGAAGACGTTTCCCGCGAGGCGCTCGCCGGCCTCGCCGCCATGGGCTTCTACGCGGTCGCCGTGCCCGAAGAACTGGGCGGCGCCGGGCTCGACTACACCGTCGCTCGCCGTCGCCTGCGAGGAGATCTCGGCCGGCGACTGCGCCACCGCGACCATCGTCTCGGTGAACAACCTGGTTGCCGGAATCCTCGCCGGGTATGGCAGCGACTCTCAGAAGCAAGCCTTCCTGAAACCTCTGGCGCAGGGCAAGCGCATCGGCGCTTTCGCCCTCACCGAGCCGCACGTCGGCTCCGACGCCGCGGCGATCACCACGCGCGCCGAGCGG
>ERZ1370068.7827-contig-6721_pt1 | contig 14579 bp, 25 predicted proteins | sample MGYA00561227_ERZ1370068 | MGnify/ENA primary metagenome ERZ1370068 (study PRJEB38410, sample SAMEA6850437) | metagenome | study: Metagenomic assessment of the ecological functions of the soil: analysis of the soil microbiota associated with the...
GGTCACCGAGAGCATCGTCAAGGGGATGTAATTCGCGCTCGCAGGAAATCATGACCGTCACTGAAATGGCTCCTGATTGTCGTCTCGGTCGGTTATGCCTGCGGTCTTGCCGTGCTGTTCTTCGCGCAGCGCTCGTTCCTGTTTCCGGTTCCGACGACCGCAGCGCACGACGCCGCAGGCGGCCGGCTTTCCGGAAGCCGAAGAGCATCTGCTGACCACGGCGGACGGTGAGAAGGTCATCGTCTGGCACGTTCAGCCAGGCCCGGCCATCCCGTCATTCTTTATTTCCACGGCAACGGCGATTTTCTCGCCGGCTTCTTCGGCCGCTTTCGCGAGCTCATCGCCGGACGGGACCGGGTCGTCGCATTGTCCTATCGCGGCTATGCCGGCTCGAGCGGGCAGCCGAGCGAGAGCGCGGATTGCTGCAGGATGCCGCGGCGGCCTATGCGCTTCACGACGGCGCGATACAGCGCGGACAGCATCGTCGTCTGGGGCTTTTCGCTCGGCACCGGCGTTGCGGTGGCGCTGGCGGCGGAGCAGCCGGATCGGCAAGCTGATCCTGGAAGCGCCGCTACACGTCGATCGCCGGATGTCGCCGCGTCGGCGTTCCTGAGTTTGTGCCGGTGCGTCTGGTGATGCGCGATCCAGTTCCGTTCCGACCAGCGCATTGCGCGGGTCAACGCTCCGCTGCTGGTCATGCACGGCGCGCGCGATCCCGCGATCCCGATTGCGCTTCGGCGAGCGGCCTGTTTGCGCTGGCGCACGAACCGAAGCAGTTCGTCCGTTTCCCGGGCGGCGGTCACGACGATCTGGACAATTTCGGCGCGATCGAAACCGCGCGGCAATTCATCAGACGCTGCGAAGGGCTGATGGCTGCTAGGGTTGGTCGCATCGTCGTGCGCCGCAGGATTTGAGGATGTGATCAGCATGAGCGCACACGGCCCGATGCCGCGATCGGCGTGGATTTTCCCGCGCTGGCGGTGCTGCTGTTCGCGGTCGCCACCGCGCCTCGGACTGACGTTCACGCCGTCGGCCGGCGGGCTGTTGTTCGCGGTCGTGCTGCTGGCGATCCTGTTCGGCACCGTGTTCGCGGCCGTGCATCATGCCGAGGTGATCGCCGAGCGGATCGGCGAGCCCTACGGCACGCTGCTGTTGACGCTGGCGGTCACCATCATCGAGGTCGCGCTGATCGCGACCATCATGCTCGGCGACAAGCCGGTAGCCGGCGCTGGCGCGCGACACCGTGTTTGCCGTCGTGATGATCGTGTGCAACGGCCTCGTCGGCCTCTGCATCTTCATCGGCGGCCTGCGCTATCGCGAGCAGGATTTTCAGGTCTCGGGCGCCAACCTTTATCTCAGCGTGCTGTTCGTGCTGGCGACCATCACGCTGATCATGCCGAACTATACGCTGACGGCGCCGGGGCCGATCTATTCGGCGGCCCAGCTCGGCTTCGTCAGCGTCGTCACCCTCGTTCTCTACGGCGTGTTTCTCTATACCCAGACCATCCGGCATCGCGATTATTTCATCAGCGAGGCCGAAGGCGACGCGGCCGACGACGGCGCACCGCTGTCGAACCGGATGCTGGCGCTGAGCATCGCGCTGCTGCTGGTCTCGCTGCTGGCGGTGGTGCTGCTGGCCAAGAAATTCTCGCTGGTGGTCGATGTCGTGACCGCGATGATCGGCGCGCCGCCGGCCTTCGCGGGCGTGCTGGTGGCGCTGTTGATCCTGCTGCCGGAGGGCGTCGCCGCCGTCGCCGCTGCGCGCAAGAACGACCTGCAGAAAGAGCATCAATCTGGCGCTCGGCTCGTCGCTCGCCACCATCGGGCTGACGATTCCGGCGGTCGCGGTGGCCGCCTACGCGCTCGACAAGCAACTGGTGCTCGGGCTCAACGCGCAGGAGATGGTGCTGCTGCTGCTGACCTTCGTCATCAGCATGCTCACCTTCGGCACCGGCCGCACCAACATCCTGTTCGGGCTGGTGCATATGGTGGTGTTCGCCGTGTTCCTGTTCATGGTATTCGTGCCGTAATTCTCCGGAGTGAACCCGATATGCTCAGCGCCAAATCCGACGTTCAGGTCGACACCCCGGAAGTCCGCGTCACCGAGTGGCGGCTGGCGCCGGGCAGCGCCACCAGCCACCACACCCACGAGATGGACTACGTGATCGTGCCGGTGACCTCGGGCGAAATGACCATCGTCGCGCCGACCGGCGAACGCTCGAAGGCGCAGCTCGGCGTCGGCAAATCCTATTTCCGCAAGCCGGCGTCCAGCACGACGTGCTCAACGAGACCAGCGAGCGAGATCGTGTTCCTGGAGGTCGAACTGAAGCCTGATCGCCGCTGGCCCGTGGGTTCCCCAAGATTGCTTCCAGGCTCGGCCTCACGGCCTGGAATCAGGTCAGGCAATTTTAACCAACTAAGCTGATGTCGCCCGGCCTGCACGGGGAACTGCTGAATTGCCACCGATCCGTCGCAGTTGATCCCTCAATGTGCCTCAAAGTTCCAGCATCAATTGGGGCCGCGGGGAGTGGCCGGCATGCTGAATTACCTGAAGAAATTTGCGGTGGACATCTTCCCCTCGGTGGCCGCGACGGTCATCGGGGCGCTACATCGTCAACCACTACATCGTCGGACCAAGCCGGGCGCGGACGCTCCCGCTGCCGCCGCCGCATCGACTGCCGATCCCAGAGGCGGATCGCAGAGCCAAGGCAGCCCGCAGCAGGTCCGCTGCCAAGTCGGCCGACACACGGCCAATGTCGGCAACCTCCCGGCCGCCGGCGTCAAGGCGAGAGGATCTCCGAGAAGTCCATCATGGGAAGACCGCCGCCGAACGGCCGGCGGTGGCCGAAACAGGCAGGAAAGACCGAAGCCAAAGCCGACGCAAGAAGGCTGACCAAGGCTGATACCAAGTCCGACGGCAAGTCCCGAAGCCAAATCGCCGACACAAGTCCGATGTGAAATCGGCCGAAAGCCGCGGCTGACGCCGACCAGCGCCGTCAGGCAGCGCCGCGCCGCGCGAAGGAAAGATCCGGGTCGTACTGCGCGTCGCCTGTGCAGCCTGCTGACTTCGCCAGCGGCTCCGGTTGCGTCGCGGCTGCACCGGCTCGCGCCGGTCGAGACCGCGGTTGCGCCGGAGGAGCGGCGCGATGCCAACGATCTGGCGCGCGCCGCGATCGAGCGCCTGCGCGCCAACGGCGAAAGCGTCTCGCGCGCGCCCGAGACGGCCCGCGCTCACGAGGCGCCGAAGGTCGCGATGCGCCGCGGTGGCGACGCCCGCGGCGAACCCGCCGGTGGTCGCCAATGCACCTGCCGCCGTGAATGCGCCTGCGCTTCGTCCGCTGCCGCCGCCGATCATGGTCTCAGGCTCGCCGGCAGCGAGACCCTATGGTCAGGCTCCGCCGCAGGCACGGCCGCCTTATGCCGGCCAGTGCCGAGCGATCCAGGCAACCGTCCGACCCCGCCCGCCGATATTCCGCTCTCGCGCCCGCTCGATCTGCGCGCTGAAGCGGCCGAGCCTTCCGTGCGCGAGCGCGCTACGGCGGCCGCCGAGGACGTGCTGTCGACGGCGAAGTCGATCTTCCACGCGGTGCTGCCGAAATAGTCGTCTTCGTCAGACCAGCGCCCTCGGACTTGATCCGGGGCAGCTTCCGTTGGCGCTGGGAAGCGCGTCAAGCCAACTGGCGTCGAACCGATTTCATCAAAAACGGGAAAGCGCTCTGGATTTTGATTTGACGCGTTTTCGCGACGCGAACCGGTCCCCACTTCGCTGGAAAACGCTCTAGCCGCCGGTGCGCGCCGAGGCCGCTTCGCGCGGCTTCGTCTTTGGGGCGGAGTGCGAGCGCGCGTTGGCCGTAGGAGGTGAACGCCTTGGCCTTGTCGCCCAGGCGCTCATAGGTACGCCGCCGCGGGCTGACCAGGCTTGCGCGCTGTTGGGATCGCCTGCACCGCCTCGTCGAGATCGGAAGCGGCTTCCTTTGTCTTTGTCGATGGCGAGATAGCTGGTTGCACGCGCCAGCAGCGGCTCGACCCGTTGCGGCGTCAGGCCGTTGGCTGCGGTGAAATCCGCGATCGCCTGCTCATGGTGCTTGTCGGCCTGATAGATCAGCCCGCGGCCGTACAGGGCCTGCACGTTGTAGGGATCGAGCGTGAGGCGCGCGGTCGGATTCCGCCAGCGCTTCTTCGGTCTTGCCAGCTGATTTGGCGAGCGCCTGGCCGCGCGCGCGCAGCGTAGCCCTGGGCGTCGCTGGCGCTTGTTGGTCCGCTGGATCGTGCCGGTCGGTTTCTGCTCGGCGGCCTGTGGCTTCTCCTTGTCCGATCCCCATGATCCCAGGTCGAGACGAACAGCCGCCGAGCGGAAAGGTGAGAACGACCGCCAGCAGCGCGATGGGGACGGCCGTGAAGCGCGAAGCGCAGGGAAGGGCGTTGCAATCCGTAACGGCCATGCAGCGGAAGACTCTTCGCGTGTCCAACACGGCATAGGTAACCCGATGAGCGGCAAAATGCATCGGTCAAAATAGCCGCAAGATGCCGGTGATCGAGCACGCCGCTGCGTATCAGAACGCCGACTATCCGATACTGCCGGATCAGCGATGGCGAAAACAAAAACGCGGGCCCGAGGCCCGCGTTTTCAATTCAAATCTCTGTGGAACACGCTCAGCGCGGTCCGCGCGGACCTGCGCCCGGGCCACCACGGCCGCCAGCGCCACCACGGTCGCCACCGGGACCGGCGCCGAACACCGGCTTCGGCTTCATCGGCAGCAGGCCTTCGCGCTGCAGCTTCTTGCGGGCCAGCTTGCGCGCGCGGCGCACGGCTTCGGCCTTTTCACGGGCCTTCTTCTCGGAGGGCTTTTCAGTAATGGCCGCGGAGCTTCATCTCGCGGAAAATCCCCTCGCGCTGCATCTTCTTCTTCAGCGCCTTGAGGGCTTGATCGACATTGTTATCGCGGACGAGAACCTGCACGCGGCATCCTCTTTCAATTGATCGGATAGGAATTCTGGTAAAGTGAAAGGGCCGGCGAAGGCCTGGCCCTTAACCCTGAGCGCGGGCATGTAGCCAGACAAAACCGCTGATGTCCACCTGAGAAGGCGGTTTCTGGCCTGGGAACGCCACGAAAATGCGGCGGGATTCGGCCGGTACGGACCCGGTTTCCTCAAATAACGAGGCCCCTCACGGGGCCTCTCTAGCATCCAGCAACGCAAAACATGCGGGAGGCGAGCTAATGAATACAAAAAATATGCCGCTGAAGCGATCGGCACGTTTTGGCTCACTTTTGCGGGATGCGGCAGCGCAGTCATCGCCGCCGGCTTTCCGCAGGTCGGTATCGGCTTGGTCGGCGTGTCCCTGGCGTTCGGACTGAGCGTCGTGACCATGGCCTATGCGATCGGCCACATCTCCGGCTGCCATCTCAATCCCGCCGTCACGGTCGGCCTCGCCGCGGGCGGACCGCTTTCCGACCGGCCAGATCCTGCCCTATGTGATCGCGCAGGTCATCGGCGCGATCGTCGCTGCGGCGCTGCTCTATGTGATCGCGAGCGGCGCGCCGGCTTCGACGTCAGCGAAGGGCTTTGCATCCAACGGCTATGACGCGCATTCGCCCGGGCAATACAGCCATGATGGCCGTGCTTCATCACCGAGGTGGTGATGACCATGATGTTCCTGTTCATCATCATGGGCGCGACCCACGGCAAGGCGCCGGCGCGGCTTTGCGCCGCTCGCCATCGGCCTGGCGCTGGTGATGATCCATCTCGTCAGCATTCCCGTCACCAACACCTCGGTGAATCCGGCGCGCAGCACCGGGCCCGCGCTGTTCGTCGGCGGCTGGGCGCTGGCGCAGCTCTGGCTGTTCTGGGTTGCGCCACTGATCGGCGGCGCGCTCGGGCGGCGTGATCTATCGCTGGCTCAGCGAGAGCCGGGCGGCATCGTGGAAGGCCGTGAAGACGGCCTGATCTGCAAACGCGCCCGGCGAGGGCACGGCAAGCGCGCTATTTCTTGCTTGCCGGGGCCACTTCGGTGACATGGCCATCTTGCGGCCCGGCCGCGGCGCGCCCTGCCGTAGAGGTGAACGGTGGCGCCGGGCACCGTCAGCCATTGCTCGTAGTCGAGGATATCGTCGCCGATCAGGTTGGTCATGGTGACCTCGCCGTGACGAACCGGCTTGCCGAGCGGCCAGCCGGCGATTCGCCCTGATGTGCTGCTCGAATTGCGAGATCGAGGCGCCGTCCAGCGTCCAATGCCCGGAATTATGCACCCGCGGCGCAATCTCGTTGACCAGCACATGCGGTCCGCCGTTTCCGGCAACGACAGACAACTCGACCGCGAGCACGCCGACATAGTTCAGGGCGTTGGCGGATCTTCTCGGCGACGGCGCGCGCGTCTGCGGCCAAGCGCATCCGAATATCGCGGCCGGCGCGCGCGGAAGATCTTCAGGATGTGATCGCGGTGTTCGTTTTCCGGTGACGTCGTAGCATTCGACCTCGCCGTCCGCCGAGCGCGCGGCGATCACGGAGATCTCGCGCTCGAAGGGAACGAAGGCTTCGAGGATCGCGGATTTGGTGCCGAGATCTTCCCAGACTTGAGCGGGGTCGTCGCCCTCGCGGATGATCGCCTGGCCCTTGCCGTCATAGCCGAAGCGGCGGAGATCTTGATGCACGGCGAGGAGGCCGATGCGCTGATCGCCGCCTGCAGGGTTTCCACCGACGACACGTCGGCATAGTCGGCGGTGCCGATGCCGAGCCGCTTGACGAAATCTTTTTCGATCAGCCGGTCCTGCGTGGTCTCGAGGATCTTCTGCGCGGGCAACACGGGACGCCGCGCGGCCAGCACCATGGCGGTGGCGGCCGGCACGTTCTCGAATTCGTAGGTGATGACGTCGACATCGTTGGCGGGAACAATTCCAGCGCCTCGACGTCGGCATATTCGGCGCAGGTCGCGTTCAGCACCACGTCGAAGGCGGGCCAGGTCCAGGTCCGGCGAAAACACCTGGCATCTGAGGCCAAGGCGCGCCGCCGCCATCGCCAGCATCCGGCCCAATTGTCCGCCGCCGAGAATTCCGATGGTGTCGCCCGGCTTCAGCTTCACCTTGCACTGAAGCCGTCACGCCGGTCCCTCCGGGCGCTCCTGACCGCGTCCGTCTGCTGCTGCGCCAGGCGGCGAGCCGCGCCAGCGACGGCGTCATTCAGCGCCAGCACGCCAGCCGCGAGCAGCGCGGCGTTGATGGCGCCGGCCTTTCCGATCGCCAGTGTGCCGACGGGAACGCCGGCCGGCATCTGCACGATCGAGTACAGCAGATCGACGCCCGACAGCGCCTTGGATTCGACGGGAACGCCGAAGCACCGGGAGTTCCGTCAGCGCCGCCGCCATGCCCGGCAGATGGGCTGCGCCGCCGGCGCCGGCGATGATGACGCTTGAAGCCGGCGGCCTTGGCGCCCTTGGCGAAGGCGAACAGCCGGTCCGGGGTCCGGTGGGCCGAGACGATGCGCTTTTCGCAATCGATTCCGAGCACAGCCAGCGTTTCGGCGGCGTGGCGCATGGTCTCCCAGTCGGACTGGCTGCCCATGATGATGGCGATGGGTGCGGTCATCTCGTCAATTCTGTTCAGGAATCCAAAAACATAGGCCGGATTATAGGGGCGGCCCGCGGCTTCATCAAGGCGTGGCAAGGGATTAGGAATGGACTATCCTGTCTTGGTGAATCCCGGCAAGCCTTGATAAGCGAGCCTGCACAGAGAAGGCCATGACGAAGAAAACCAGGGCGACCGCCTCCAGGGCCGGAAAACGCCCCAAAAGCGCGGCTTCCGGGCGAAAAGACCGCACCGCGGCGGTCATCCGCCCCGGGATCCCGGCCGCCGGCGGTGTCCAGCGGCACCAAGGCGACGATTCGCCGGCTGAAGGCGCAACTGGCCCGGACGCAGGGCGCAGATCGAGGAACTTCAGGCCTCCGCCGATACCGACTTCCTGCTGGGCATTCCGAACCGGCGCGGCTTCGAGCGCGAGCTCAATCGCGCGATTGCCTACATCAAACGCTATCGCGCCGGCGGCACCCTGGTCGTGCTCGACGTCGATCGCTTAAAGCCGATCAACGACGCCTTCGGACACGCCGCAGGCGACCAGGTGCTCAAGGCCATCGTCACGACGCTGCTCGCGCAGGTGCGCGCGTCCGACGTGGTCGGCCGGCTCGGCGGCGACGAGTTCGCGCTGCTGTTGTGGGATCTCAGCGAGACCGACGCCACGGCCAAGGCGGCCGCGCTGGAGGAAGCGATCGATCGCCTCACCTTCGTGTTCGATGGCCGCACCATTACCGCGGGCGCCTCCGCGGGCGTCTGCCATTCTCGATACCCACTCCGAAGCCGGCCGCGCGCTGGAAGCGGCCGACAGCGCCATGTATGTGCGCAAGGCGCTGCGGCGGCACGAGGCCGTGAATTGCGTAGATCTGTAGGGTGGGCAAAGGCGCGCTTGCGCCGTGCGCCACCATCCGGCAAGCATGGAAGAAGATGGTGGGCACGCTTGCGCTTTGCCTACCCTACAGATCTCCGACGCATCGCTTAAAGCCCGCTGAGATCATCCGGCACATTGCCGAACTTGCGCAGCAGTTTCGCGTCGCCGAATTCACCGCATCATGGGATCGCCGCTGCGGCTGAAGGCGACGGCGCCGATGCTGCCGGCCATTCGCGACATCATCTCGGCGCGCCGTAACGCGGTCGTCGGGCTCTGGCATTCTTCCGCGGCTCCCGCCATCCGGCGTGCCGCTATCGTCCTGCAGGAATGGCATTGCGACGTAATAAGTGACATCGGCCATTGGTTCGCTCCGGGTTTGATTGATCAGGCGGCGTCGCTCTCGCATGGGAGGTTCGCGCCGGCACACAGCCGGCGGCGATTGCCGCCTGCAATTCCTCCAGTTCGGTTTCCAGATACTCGTTCGCCATGATCAGCGCCTTGATGGTCGAGCGCAGATTGCCGTCGCACATCGCGATGGCCTGATCGCAGGCCTGCTCGTAGCGGCTGTTGTCGGACGGGGACGATGTGACGGACATGGCGGGACTCCCGAGGCTGGCGGCAGGAGGCTATGTTCTCTTTTTGTTCTCAAAAGTCAAGCCGCATCCGACAGCCGGAAACCGGTTTTTCCGCTCGGGCGCCCGGCAAGATCTTCGCGAGGTCTAGGGGCTGTGTGGATGTCGGGGAAAAGATCTGCCGGAAGGCGGACGGTTTCGGCGAACCGAATTTGCCGAACGAGGCAAGCGCAACGATCAGGCGATGATGTCAGGCGTGATCTGGTCTTCGATGAAGGCGATGCGGTCGCGCAATTGCAGTTTGCGTTTCTTCAGCCGCTGCAGCCGCAGCAAGTCCGGCGCCGGCGACTGATGCAGCGCGTCGATCGCCGCATCGAGATCGCGATGCTCCTGCTGCAGCCGGGCGAGCTCGTTTTCAAGCTCGCGCTCATCATCGTCGGTCATGGTGTACGTTAGCTGAAAGCGCGATGAGGTTGTGAACGGATTATCCTTAGAGCGTGATGACTTCTTTCTTCTGAGTAGTCGTCCCGCTCTAGTTCTTTGATTTGAGCATGATCTTCCGCGCAAACCCGTTGACCGCGTTTGCGCGGAGTCATGCTCCAGAGCCAGCGCAGTGAATATCGTCCCGCGAGGCCGGTCCGCAAGCTGACCGGGTTCCCATACTCACGTTTGGTTACAGATAAATCCGAAAATATGACAGGCGCGATTCTGGATACCCATCGACAGATTCGTCGGCTGGTGTACACTCCTCTCGTCCGGATCGAATCTGAGGTTTCAACCACCGAGGAGATTTCGTATGGCACTACAGGCGCATCTTGTTGAACTTGAACGTAAACACAAGATTCTCGAGAATGAATTGCACGAAGCGCTCGTGCACCTTTCCACAGACGACCTGCAAATTGTCGAGTTGAAGCGCCGCAAGTTGATGGTCAAGGATGAGATCGAGCGGTTGAAGCATACCGCCGGCGAAACTCTCCACTAATCAGTCCCAGCAGAGTATCGAAAATCGCCACACGGCCGGATGGGCGCAGATGCGCTCATCCGCCGTTCGCGTGGTTTTTGCACAGCAGCCTCTGCATCACAGCTCCGCCAGCGCGCCGACATGATCGGCGATCGCGAGCGACGACGTCAGTCCCGGCGATTCGATACCGAACAGATTGATCAGCCCGGCGACGCCGTGGTCGGCTGGGCCCTGGATCAGAAAATCCTGCGTGGCGACCGCCGGCGGCACGATCTTCGGCCGAATTCCGGAATAGCTCGGCATCAGCGCGCCGTCCGGCAGCGTCGGCCAGTAGCGCCGGATCGCGGGATAGAACCGCTCGGCGCGGGCAGGATCCACCGCATAGTCGATGCTCTCGACCCATTCCACGTCGGGGCCGAAACGCGCCTGTCCCGCCATGTCGAGCGTCAGGTGCACGCCCAACCCGCCGGGCTCCGGCACCGGATAGATCAGGCGTGAAAACGGGGCCCGCGCGCTGCAGCTGAAATAATTGCCCTTGGCCAGATAGGCGCAGGGGATCAGCCCGATCGGCATGCCTTCGATGCTGCGCGCCAACGCGGGCGCGCCCAGTCCCGCCGCGTTGACGAGCAGGTTGCATGCAAGCGTCATCGGCGCGTCGCCGCCGGCTTCGATTTCGATCCGGCCGGCATCGGCCTGGGCGCGCAACAGCGGCGTATGGAATGCGTAAGCCGCGCCGGCTTCTTCCGCGTCGCCCCGCAGCGCCAGCATGTAGGCGTGGCTGTCGATGATGCCGGTGGACGGCGAGAGCAGGGCCGCATCGCAGTTCAGCGCCGGCTCCAGCGCGCGTGCCGCCTCGCCCGTCAGCAACTGCAGATCGTCGACGCCATTGGCTTCGGCATGCGCCCGGATCGACTGCAGTTTTTCGGTTTCGCTGCGGCGTCGTCGCCACGATCAGCTTGCCGCAATTGCGATGGGGAATGCCGTGGTCGCGGCAATACTGGTAGAGCAGCGCGCTTGCCGCTGACGCACATCTGCGCCATCAGGCTGCCGGCGCGGTAATAGATGCCGGCGTGGATCACCTCGCTGTTGCGGGAGGAGGTGATGGTGCCGATGCCCTCGGCGGCCTCGAGCACGATCACTTCGCGGCCCGCCTGGGCCAGCCGCCGGGCGACCGCAAGCCCGATCACCCCCGCTCCGACGACGACGCAATCAACCTTGTCCATGTCAGCTTCGGACCTGGGAATCGGGCGTGGAAACCGGCGCTTGCCACGCTCGGCAATCGTCGCTTCGTCCGCCGGAACAGTCGAACAACCCGTTGGTTTGCCTCGAAATACGCCGCAAACGCAGTCCCGTTAGTGAAGCATTAATCATGTCAGGCCAATTGCCGTAATTTGGGTCACATTTTAGAATTGCAGGGGTAGTCATTTACCCGATCCAAACCCGTCAAGCCAGACACTCCGGCCCGCAAACCTCGGGTGGGTAATGGCTGACAGGAACCGGCAGGCAGGACGGAAGAATTCGATTCCGGCGCAGGCCCTCGTCTGCCTGCTCGCCATGGCTGCGCCGTGCGGACTTGCGTGGGCTGCCGCGCCTTCCGCGGGCTTTGCCCCGGCGAGCTATATCCGGCGAACTCGATCCCAATTTCGCGTGGGAGCTCCTGCTCGGGGGATCGCCGCCGTTTCCTTCCTGGTAGCGATCGGGATCTGGATACTGGCGGCGTTGCGCGGGGCCAAGAGCGCGCAATTGCGGCGCAGCGCGTTCATCAGCTCGGCGCTCAACACGCTCAACCAGGGCGTGATGATAACCAACGCGCAAAACCGCGTGGTGTTCTGCAACGACCGCTTTCTCGAAATGTACGGGCTCAGCCGCGCCGAGATTCCGGGCTCGATGACCGGCCGCGAACTGCTCGAACTGCGCCGCGCACGGGGCCTGCTCAGTCTCACCGTCGAGGAGTTCAGCACGCTTGCCCGCCGCCCGGAAGGCGTCGTCGCCGAATTGCCGGACGGGCGATCGGTGCTTGATCGAAGATCTTCCGCCTGCCCAACGGCGGGACGATCGGCACGCATGAGGATTGCACGGAGCAGCGCCAGCTGTCGCGCAAGCTGGCATCGACCACGCAGATTTCTGGAATCGGTGCTCGACAACGTTCCGGTCTGCGTCGCCGCCAAGAACATCGAGGACGGCCGCTATATCTTCGCCAACCGCGCATTCAGAGCGCTTCTCGCGCTTCTCCCGCGATCACATCATGTCGGCAAGCGCGCCGACGAGATCTTCCAGCCCGAAACCGCCGAGAGCATCGAGGTGGCGGACCAGGCGGCGCTCACGGCGCCGGAAGGCCATCACCGCAACGAATACGTCGTCGAACGGGGCGACGACGCGCGCGTTCTCTCCTCCAACCGCGTGGTCGCGCGCAACGGAGAACAGCGAGCCGGAATTCCTGATCGCGCTGTTCGACGACGTCACCGACCGGCGGTCGCTGTCGCGCGAGCTCGAGAACACCAGAAGTTCCTCGAACTGGTGGTCGACAACATCCCGGTGTCGCTGATCGTGGAGCGCGTCAGCGACGGGCGGTATCTGCTCGCCAACCGCAGCGCCGAGACCATTCTCAATCGCCGCCGCGAGGATGCCACCGGCCTGACCGCCGCCGACATCTTCAATCCGCGCGAAGCCAAGCTGATCATCGCGCGCGACGAGGCCGCGATCAAGAAGCGCGGCCTGCTCACCGAAGAGCACCCGATCTCCACCAAGGACGGGCTGCGGCTGTTCCTGACCCGCCGCATGACCGTGCTCGACGAGGCCGGCGAGCCGCAATATCTGATCAAGACCCACGAGGACGTCACCGACCGCCGCCAGACCGAGATCGCGGATGGCGCACATGGCCTATCATGACGGCCTGACCGATCTGCCGAACCGCGCCGCCTTCCTGCAGGCGCTGGCGCAGATGATCGAGGCCTGCGCCGGCACCGACGAGGAATTCGCGGTGCTGTGCGTCGACCTCGACGGGCTGAAGGAAATCAACGACGTGTTCGGCCATGCGATGGGCGACAAGCTCCTGATCGAGGTCGCCGGCCGCATCCAGGCCTGCGCCCGTGGCGGCGTGGTGGCCCGGCTGTCCGGCGACGAGTTCGGCCTGATCATCGACGGCAAGCAGCCGGAGCCGGGCAAGGCGCTCGCCGAGAAACTCGCGCAAACGCTGTCGGACGAATTCGTGATCGACGGCAAGTCGGTGCGCACCGGCGTCACCACCGGCATCTCGGTATTTCCGCATCACGGCTCGGACGCGGCTTCGCTGCTCGCCAATTCCGGCGCGGCGCTGTTCCGCGCCAAGCAGAAGTCGCGCGGCTCGATCAGCATCTTCGCGCCCGAGATGGACCAGCAGATCCGCGACCGCCGCGTGCTGCACCAGGACCTCTCGATGGCGATCAGGAACGGCGAATTGTCGCTGCACTATCAGCCGCAGGCCGCGGCGGGCGCGACGGTTGCCGCCAGCAAGGTCATCGGCTTCGAGGCGCTGGCGCGCTGGATGCATCCGGTGCGCGGCTTCGTGTCGCCGGGCGAGTTCATCCCGCTTGCCGAAGAAAGCGGCCTGATCGTCGAAATGGGCGTCTGGATCCTGCGCGAAGCCTGCCGCGAGGCCGGCCTCCTGGCCGGTGCCGATGCAGATCGCCGTCAACCTGTCGCCGGCGCAGTTCATGCATGGCGACGTGGTCAGCCTGGTGCATTCGATCCTGCTCGAAACCGGGCTGGCGCCCGACCGGCTCGAACTCGAAATCACCGAAGGCGTGCTGATCGAGGACTTCGACCGCGGTCTCGCCCTGTTGAGGCGGCTGAAGTCGCTCGGCGTGCGGATTTCGATGGACGATTTCGGTTCCGGCTATTCCTCGCTGAGCTATCTGCAGGCGTTCCCGTTCGACAAGATCAAGATCGACCGCGCCTTCGTGCATGAATCTCGGGCGCAATCCGCAATCGGCGGCGATCGTGCGCGCCGTCATCGACCTCGGCCACGGCCTCGAAATGTCGATCGTTGCCGAAGGCGTCGAGACCAGGAGCAGCTCAGCTTCCTCGTCGGACGAGGGCTGCGACGCGGTGCAGGGCTATTTCCTCGGCAAGCCCCAGCCGATCGGGCACTACGCCGCGCTGGTCGGCCGCAGTGCCGCCAACGACGGCGAAACCGCGCGCAAGCTCGCCAGCGCCTGATTTCGCGAAAATCGCGCCGCGGCAGGCAGCGGGCGATACGAGCGTCGTGACCTCGGGCTTTCGCGATTTGATTTCGACGAGACCCTGGCTTGCCTTCCCCTGAGGCCCGGCTATTTTTGGCCGCGGTACCTGATCGAGAAAGGAGGGCTGCGCGGTGACGACAATTTTCCGGCACTATCGCCAGCGTGGCCCCGTCAACGCCCTGCAAATGCGTTTGCAGGGCTGACCAGAGACTTTTTCGCAAATCTCTTCCCTGGTCTGCCCCCGTCGCAATGCGGCGTCGAACGTCTGATCGTTCGCGCCCGCATTTCATTGTAGCTCGCCGCGCTCCCACACGAACATCCGATGATGGCTGCATGCCCCGGACGTCGTGTTGGCCGGCAAGACCAGGGAGCAATACGCGTAACTGAACGAAG
>ERZ1370068.8469-contig-732_pt1 | contig 14570 bp, 16 predicted proteins | sample MGYA00561227_ERZ1370068 | MGnify/ENA primary metagenome ERZ1370068 (study PRJEB38410, sample SAMEA6850437) | metagenome | study: Metagenomic assessment of the ecological functions of the soil: analysis of the soil microbiota associated with the...
AGATCCATCGATCCTGCCCCTGAAATCGACGATCGTTGGCGCTTTTTGCGCGACTCAGGCGGGTTGCCGCTCGCGATGGCAACCTCCGGCAATCGATCCCGGAGTACGCGGCAAGTTTGCAGGGAGATCGCGGCAGATTGTCCAGCGTAGCGCGGATTTACGCGCCGGCGGCGCCGGCAGCGCGCAGGTGCGACACTGTATTGCCGCGTCTGACGTGCGTCGAATGGAAGCGCCGCGCGCCTCAGCCGGGCAGGTCGACCGAGGCGCGGCTCGGTGCTTGCTTACGATCGGTCGCAGCCGGGCAGATGTAAGTAAATTGACCGACAATAGACCGCAGTTAGTCAGGTTTAAGCAGGCCTAACTGGGTATGGGCATCCAGACCGCTCACGGTCGAAAATAACGGTGAAGGGCAGAGCCGGCAAGCGTGTTGCCCAGAGGTTTGGAAAGGTCGACCGCGTCACGTAGCCGCCGATGAGCGCCGGTAGTTCAAGTCGAGCTCCTTAGCGAATTGGACGACTTTATCCGGCTGATCGACGCGCGATGCCGACGAATTGCAGACCCTTGGGGCCCAGCTCCCGCTGCGCACGAACGAATTCAGGCATCTCCTCACGGCACGGGTCGCACCACGTCGCCCAGAAATTCACGACCAGTACCTTCCCCGCCATTGGCGCAAGAGCCTGCGGCGCGTCCCTGGTGTCCGGAAGCGAGAGTGCAAGCAACGCTGCCGCGTCGGGAGGATTGCGGTCCCAGACCGCGACGCCGATTCCAAGTCCCAACGCGACGGCGCCGGCGGCAGCCAGAGCGGGGAGTACCCTGCGAAGACGGGTCGGTCATCGCTTTGAGAGCGAGCGCCCACTACACGATAACTGCGTTCAGTTGAACCAGCGCTTTGGCGGGGTCGCCGGACGCGTCGGGGACGACGCTGCCCGCTGGCAGCGCCAGACGTCACTCGCTGGACCGTGTGGGGGATAGCAAATGCCGATGTCGGCGCAGCCTTGCGACTCGGCCGCGATCACGATTTGCTGGCCCGGCTTCGGATCCCTGAGCGTCAAGGTTGACGACGACGCCGCCGCGATAGCGTCTCCACACGGCCGAAGAACTGATCTTCCTTGACCTTGCCCTCGGGCAGCGGCGGCGCCGTCAGGCCGGCTGCGACGGGCTCGACCGCGAAATGGATCTTGTCGCGGTATAGATGATAGCCGTCGGCGATCATGAACCGCAGCCTCGACCGTCTGCGGCGTCGACCAGGCGGCGCTGAACCGGAACGCCTTGTCGGGCGGAAGCGGGTTCACCTGCGCCGAACGCCGGCAGAGCCGCAGCGAGCGTTGCGGCGGCCGCCAAGCCCAGGAACGCGCACGGCGGCGCTTCAGCCGCTTCATGCGCGGTCTCCGCGGCGATCCAGTCGAGATAGGCGGGCAAGCCATCGGCTGATCGGGACAGCGACGATCTCGGGAAGTTCGTACGGGTGGCGCCGCCGGATCGCTGCCTCGACGCGCGGATAGAGCCCGGCGCGCGTCTTGATCGCGAGCGGAACCTCGTGCGGCCGTTTCGATTTCGCCGCGCCAGTGATAAAGTGATTGCACGGTCGCGCCGATCTGGATGCACGGCCAGACGGGCGGTCAACAGTTCGCGCGCCAGCGCCTCCGCTTGAGCTTGATCGGGCAGCGTGGTCAGCACCAGAATCGATGACCAGTCGCAGACTCATCTTGCAACTGAGCTGTCGACTGAGCGGTGAGTTGAGCCGCAGACGGCAGGCGCCAAGGAGCCTCCATGCGTTTTGTCGTATCTGTTGATTGTACTGCAGTTTCCCGGTCCTCGACGTGCTTGCGACGATGCGCTTTGCGCGCTGGACCGGCATTCCCACGCTGGCGTGGCTGATCGCATCCGCGGTCGCCGGCGCGGTCCTGCTGCTGCGCAACGAGCGGCGTCGACTTTCCGCGCCAAGACGCTTGCGGCGTTGCGCGGCGATCAGCCGCTGCTGCGCGGCTTGCTCGATAGCGGCCGCAGGATACTCGCTGCGCTGCTGTTGATACTTCCGGGCATCGTGTCCGACGTGATCGCACTGCTGCTTGCTGCTGTTGCCGATCAATCTCGGTGCGCACCGCTCGCGACGCAGCCGCGGGCGTCGGCCGGGGCTTCGCGCGCGATTCGCTGGAGGGCGACTTCCGCCGCGTGGACTAGCAGGCCGAGAACCTGCGCACGTCAGGGCCGAACAGCGTCGGCTGCGCCTTTCCGGCGCGCCAATAGGCCCAGAGCATCAGCCCGACACCGACGACAATCATCGGCAGCGACAGCCACTGCCCCATCGTCAGCCGAGCGCGAGCACGCCGAGGAAGTTGTCCGGCTCGCGCGCGTATTCGACGACGAAGCGAAAGCTGCCGTAACCGATCAGGAACAATCCCGACACCGCGCCCGACCGGTCGCCGGCTTCGCGCGTAAAACCACAGCAGCACGAACAGCAGCAATCCCTCGAGGCCGAACTCGTAGAGCTGCGACGGGTGGCGCGGCACCGCATCGACCTGCGGGAAACACCATCGCCCACGGCACGGTCGCCGGCCGGCCCCAGAGCTCGCCGTTGATGAAATTGCCGAGCCGGCCGGCCGCGAGTCCGAGCGGCGTCAGCGGCGCAACGAAATCGGTGACCTCGAGCCAGCGCTTGTGCCGCCGTCGCGCGAACAGCGCCGAGCGCGATCAGCACGCCGAGAAACCCGCCGTGGAAGCTCATCCCGCCCTGCCAGAGCGCGAGCACCTCCGAGCGGATGCGCGAGTAGTAAAGCCGGTTTGTAGAACAGGACGTAGCCGAGCCTGCCGCCGAGAATGACGCCGAAGACGCCGAAGAAAAGCATGTCGTCGACGTCGCGCGGATGCCAGCCGGTGAGCAGGTTTTGCCGCGCGCGATATCTTGCCCAGCACGACGAAGAGCACAAAGCCGACCAGATACATCAGCCCGTACCAGCGCACGGCGAGCGGCCCGACGTGAAGCGCGACCGGATCGAACTGCGGGTGGACCAGCATCGATGACGGACAGCGAGCGTACCGCGCCGCGGCTTTGTTAGAATCCGACGATTATACGAGAAGGATTCGCTCCGATGCCGAACAACCGCCGCAGCCGCATCATCACGCAGGGCGTCGCCCGCTCGCCGAACCGCGCGATGCTGCGCGCCGTCGGCTTCGGCGACGGCGATTTCGACAAGCCGATCGTCGGCGTGGCCAACGGCCACTAGCACGATGAATCCCTGCAATGCCGGCATCCAGCCGCTGGTCGATCGCGCGATGGCGGCGCTGAAGGACGCCGGCGCGATGCCGCAGGTGTTCGGCTTGCCGACGGTGACCGACGGCATCGGCATGGGTACCGAGGGCATGAAGTACTCGCTGGTGTCGCGCGAGGTGATCGCCGACGCGATCGAGACCGCGGTCAACGGCCAGTGCATGGACGGCGTCGTCTGTCGTCGGCGGCTGCGACAAGAACATGCCCGGCGGCGATGATGGCGATGGCGCGCATCAACGTGCCCGGCGATCTTCGTCTACGCCGGCACGATCAAGCCCGGCTACTGGAAGGGCCAGACGCTCACCATCGTCAGCCCGTTCGAGGCGGTCGGCGCGTTTAGCCGCCGGCAAGATGTCGAAGGAGGACTTCGACGGCATCGAGAAGAACGCCTGCCCGACGGTCGGCGCCTGCGGCGGCATGTACACCGCGAACACGATGTCGCTCGTCGTTCGAGGCGCTGGGCATGAGCCTGCTCGGCAGCTCGCAGATGGCCTCGCCGGATCGCGAGAAGGCCGATTCGGCCGCCGCGTCGGCGCGCGCGCTGGTCGACGCGATCGCAAGACGATCTGAAGCCGCGCGACATCATCACGCGCAAGTCGATCGAAAACGCGATCGCGCTGGTGATGGCGACCGGCGGCTCGACCAACGCGGTGCTGCACTACCTCGCGATCGCCGTCGCGCCGCCGAGGTCGAGTGGACGATCGACGACTTCGAGCGCGTGCGCCAGCAGCGTGCCGGTGCTGTGCGATCTCAAGCCTTCCGGGCGCTACGTCGCCGTCGATTTCCACGCGCGCCGGCGGCGTGCCGCAGGTGCTGAAGATGCTGCTCGACGCACGGCTTGCTGCACGGCGACTGCATGACGATCACCGGCAAGCACCATGGCCGAGGAGCTCGACGATCGTGCCGGACGATGCCGCGCGCCGATCAGGACGTGATCCGGCCGTGGGACAAGCCGATGTACGCGCAGGGCCATCTCGCGATCCTGCGCGGCAACCTCGCGCCTGAAGGCTGCGTGGCCAAGATCACCGGGCTCAAGAATCCCGTCGATCACCGGACCCGCGCGCGTGTTCGACTCCGAGCACGCGCGCATGGAGGCGATCATGGCGAAGAAGATCAAGCCGGGCGACGTGATCGTCATCCGCTACGAAGGACCGAAGGGCGGGCCCGGGATGCAGGAAATGCTGGCGCCGACCTCCGCGCTGATCGGTCAGGGCCTGGGCGAATCGGTGGGCCTGATCACCGACGGGCGCTTTTCCGGCGGCACCTGGGGCATGGTCGTCGGCCACGTCGCGCCCGAGGCCTACGTCGGCGGCAACATCGCGCTGGTCGAGGAAGGCGACTCGATCACCATCGATGCGCACCAGCGCCTGCATCCAGCTCAACGTCGACGACGCAGGAGCTCGGCGCAGCGCCGCGCGCAGTGGAAGCGCGCCGAGCGCCGCGCTATACGCGAGGGCGTGCTGGCCAAGTACATGAAGCTGGTTTCGACCGCGAGCATCGGCGCGATCACCGACGCGAGCTAATGACCGGCAGACGTCCATGTGCGTCGGCCGTCGGGCACAGGGACGGATCGAAATGCGTGCGCCGGCTGGTTGTGAAGGGATACCACTGCACCGACGCTGAAGATCTACCCGCGAGCTCGATCGCCGTGCCGCGGTCTCAACGGTCGGCGGAACCGCTCCTATGCGCCGATCGCAGCGATCGTCTGCGCATTCCACCGTGCGCCGCGTGCGGATCGCCGCTCGTGGCATCGCCGGCTGCGCGATCGGCGCCAGTCGGCCACGCCGGTAGCGCGCCGCGACTCGTCGTCGGCGACCACTGGCAATACCGAGATCACCGACAACCTGCGCCGTGGCGCTGGTTACGGCTCGACGCAGAGGTCGTATCGCGTCGCGGGCGGCCTGCGACGTTCGCGCGCTCGATCTACGCCGACACCATACGGCGCGCACCGAATTGACCGAAGAGATCGACGGCCGACGGCGGCCTGCGTCGTCGGGAACGCTGAGGCAGAACTGACGCGGCCGCTTCATCGCCGGCTGCCGAGCTGCTACGACTTTCCGCTCGAGCAGGGCAAGACCTGGCGCCAGGTGGTCGACACGACTGAGCACGGACACCGAGCTCAGCGACCAGATCCTGATTTACGGCACGGTGCAGGGACGCGCCGCATGTGACCGTACCGGCCGGCGGCTTCGACGCCGTCTACGTTTACCGCATCGTTCAATCTCGACGACGAGGAGTTCTGGCGAACCCGCACCGACGCGTCGCGACTCGGTCTGGTACGCGCCGGAGGTCAAGGCGCCGGTGCGCGAGGCGCGCGAGGCGGAGTACGCCGAGACGGGCGGCGGACCGGACATGACGACGATACGCACCGAATCGACGGTGCTCGAGCTCGATCTCGTTCCGGCCCGGTAGCGTTAGCTAGCACCGCGTTCGCCGTTACTACAGGCCCAGCCGCTGCCAGATCGATCGTCGTCAGGCTCGGCCTGATTCAGCGTGTAGAAGTGCAGCCCCGGCGCGCCGCGCGACGAGCAGGTCGTCGCACAGGTCGGTGACGACGTCGAGCCCGAAGGCGCGGATCGACGCGCGTGTCGTCGCCGAAGCTCTCGAGCTTGCGGCGGATCCAGCGCGGAATCTCGCGCGCCGCAGGCGTCGGAGAAGCGCGCCAGCTTGGTAAAGCTCGCGATCGGCATGATGCCCGGCACGATCGGCACGTCGATGCCAGCGCGCGGCCGCACTCGTCGACGAAATGGTAGTAGCTGTCGGCGTTGAAGAAGTACTGCGTGATCGCCGAATTGGCGCCGGCGTCGATCTTGCGCTTGAAGCTTGCGAGATCCTCGCGCGGACTTGCGCGCCTGCGGATGGTATTCCGGGATAGCGCGCGCGACATCGATGTGGAACCAGTCGCCGGTCGTCGGTCGCGGATGAACGCGACCAGCTCGTTCGCGTAGCGGAATTCGCCGGCGTCGGCGCGTGCCCGACGGCAGGTCGCCGCGCAGCGCGACCACGATGCCGGATGCCGTGGTCGCGATACGTCGCCAGCGTCGCGCGGATGCTCTCGCGGGTCGAGCCGATGCACGAGATATGCGGCGCCGCGCGCTGTCCCCGCTGCCTGGATCTCGAGCACCGCCGCCAGCGTCCGTCGCGCGTCGAGCCGCCCGCGCCGATAGGTCACCGAGAAGAACTTCGGCTCCGAGCTGCGCGAGCTGCGCGCGCGTCGCCGCGCAAGCTTGGCCACGCCCTCCGGCGTCGCCGGCGGGAAGAACTCGAAGCTGAAGATCCGGTCGGCGGTTCGCGTCATCGGTCGGCGCGCGTACTGCGACTCTTGGCTGCGCAGCAGCAGCGCGGACAGCGCCCACGAAATGATGCTGTACAGGATCGCGCCGAACGACCGCCGACCAGAAGCCGGCGACGTGGAAGCCCTGCGATGAACGAGCCGACGAACCAGAACAAGCAGGCCGTTGATCACGAAGATGAACAGCCCCAGCGTCAGCAGCGTCGCCGGCAGCGTCAGCAGGACCAGCAACGGCCGGATGAGCGGCGTTGATCAGGCCCGAGCACCAGCGCCGCGATCAGCGCGGCGACGAACGAATCGACCTTGATCGACGGACATCAGATACGGCAGCGCGAGCAGCGCGACCGCGTTGATCAGCCAGACGAGCAGCAGATCGTCATCGATCGTCGATCCTCTCGTTAGGTAGTCAGTCGCGCGCGCCGTCGCAATACGGCTTCGACCGCCGCGTAGATCGTCGCGTTGACCGGCGCCGGCGACGCCGCTGCCTTCGGCCATCCGCGCCACCGCGCCCGACAGCCACGGCGCCTCGAGGCGATTGCCGGCGACAAGATCGTTCAGCATCGACGACTTCATCTCGGCCGGCAAGCTATCGAGCGAACGTCATCTGCTGCGCGACGAAGTCGTCGGCCAGCGAAGCGCTGCGCGCGCGCGGCCCGACGGTCCACGCTTCGCGCATCGCGGCCTCGAACGCGTCGCGCGCAGGTCCGGATCGGCTGCGGATCACGCCGAGCGGTTGCCGCGTCGACGCCGTCACGCCCGACACGGCGCGCAGGAAGACGAATTTCTCCCACAGCGCGCGGCGGATGTCGGCGACGACCTCGGCGTCGATGCCGGCGCTCAGGCAGGCGCGCCGGCGAACGCCTCGGCGCGCGCGATTGCTGCGTTCGGCAGCACCGGCGCCGAAGCGCAGCCGCGCCATCGTGCCGGTATGCGCGATGACACCCGGTTCGGCGATGGTCGCGGCGATGTACGCCACGCCGCCGCATGCACGCGCTGGGCGCCGACGACGGCGCGCGATGCGCTCGATGCGCTCGACGCCGTTCTGGAACGGAATGACCACACCGCCACTCGCGACCAGCGGCCTGATCGCGCCGCCGCGCTGCTCGGTATCCCACAGCTTGACGCGCGAACAGCACGGCGTCGACCGGCGACGAGCGATGCCGGATCGTCGCTGCGTGACGGCTTCGCGACGCGCACGTCGCCGTTGGCGCTGATGTGCGACGGCCAGCTCGCGAATCGCGCCAAGGTGCCGGCCGCGCGCGACGAACGCGCATGTCGTGCCCGGCCTGCGCGAGCCTGCGCGCCAAAATAGCCGCCGACGCCACCGGCGCCGATTACCGCGATACGCACGACGTCAGTACGCGGTAGCGTGTCGGGCTTGTAGGGACCCGACCGTCGCGACGCCGATGACAGCGCGCCTGCTTGTCGGACAGCTCGGTCAGCATCGCGCCCAGCTTCTGCAGCTGCAGCCGCGCGACCTTCTCGTCGAGGTGCTTGGGCAGCACATAGACGCCGACCGGATACTTCTTGCCGCCTGCTCTGCGCGTCGCCCCACAGCTCGATCTGCGCCATCACCTGGTTGGCGAACGAGCTCGACATCACGTAGCTCGGATGCCCGGTGCCGCAGCCCAGGTTCACCAGGCGCCCTTCGGCCAGCAGGATGATGCGCTTGCCGTCGGGAAAGATGACGTGGTCGACCTGCGGCTTGATGTTCTCCCACGTGTAGTGCTTTGAGCGCGGCGACGTCGATCTCGTTGTCGAAGTGGCCGATGTTGCAGACGATCGCGTTGTTCTTCATCCGCCGCATGTGCTCGTGGGTGATGACGTCGATGTTGCCGGTCGCGGTGACGAAGATGTCGGCCTTGTCGCGCGGCGTAGTCCATGGTCACGACGCGATAGCCTTCCATCGCCGCCTGCAGCGCGCAGATCGGATCGATCTCGGTCACCCAGACCTGCGCCGACAGCGCGCGCAGCGCCTGCGCGCGAGCCCTTGCCGACGTCGCCGTAGCCGCTCGACGAGCGCGACCTTGCCGGCGATCATCACGTCGGTCGCGCGCTTGATGCCGTCGACGAGCGACTCGCGGCAGCCGTAGAGATTGTCGAACTTGGACTTGGTCACCGAGTCGTTGACGTTGATCGCCGGAAAACCCAGCCGCCCTTCCTTGTGCATCTGATAGAGCCGCTTGACGCCGGTCGTCGTCTCCTCGGTCACGCCCTTGATGCTGGCTTCGATCCGCGAGTAGAAGTGCGGCTTCGTCGCAAGCCGGCTTGGCGATCGCGGCGAACAGCGCGAACTCCTCCTCGTTGGCCGGATGCGAAATCACCGACGCGGTCGCTTTCGGCCTGCGCGCCCAGATGCACGAGCAGCGTCGCGTCGCCGCCGTCGTCGAGGATCATGTTCGGCGCTGCCGCCGTCCGGCCACTCGAAGATGCGGTGCGTGAACTCCCAGTACTCGTCGAGCGACTCGCCCTTGTAGGCGAACACCGGCGTGCCGGACGCGGCGATCGCCGCGGCGGCATGGTCCTGCGTCGAGTAGATGTTGCACGACGCCCAGCGCACGTCGGCGCCGAGCGCCTTCAGCGTCTCGATCAGCACCGCGGTCTGGATCGTCATGTGCAGCGAGCCGGCGATGCGCGCGCCGCGCAGCGGCTGCTGCGGCGCGAATTCCTCGCGGATCGCCATCAGGCCGGGCATCTCGGTCTCGGCGATCGCGATCTCCTTGCGACCCCAGGCGGCGAGGTCGAGGTCGGCGACTTTGAAGTCGGCGAAATTCCTGGTATCGGTCACAGCGTTCATGGGTCACTCCTTGTCGGGGACCACGCTGCAGGATGGAGTTCTGGCTCGTCATCCCGGCGCGTGAGCCGCGGTTCAACGAGCGCCGTTGCAACGGAAGTCCCCCGAGCCTGGCAGGGCGCGTGCCCGCTGCTGCGCTCGGGCCCGCCTGTTGCAACGCTCCTCGGGGCGAGCGCGAATTATATCGCAACACGCGGCGCCGCCAACGCGCCGGGTTGGCTCGGCGCTCGCCTCCGGGGCGCTCAACCCGGTCCGGCCGAGGCGGCGTCCCCAGCTTGCCGCTGTGCCAGAAGGGCGCTCACCAGGACTCGATTCGCGCTTGTAGAAGCCTTCGGTGTGGAAGGTCTCCTCCAGCAGGAAGAGCTCGTAGTCGAGGTGATGGCAAAGCTCGTGAATCAGGGTCCGCAGGAAGGTGCGGAAGGCAACGACCTGCGCGCTGCGCGGTGCGCATCCACACCGTGATGCGTGCCTGCGAGCGCTTCTCTGCGAGCTCGTAGAGCCCGTGCAGCTCGCCGGAGCCGTCGGCGGGTCTTCGCGCGAGGACCCGAAGTCCGACTTCGGGCACGTGGTGACCCGCCCGTGAGCGCATCGATCAGCGTCTTGCATTCGCGCTGCACGGAGGCTCGATCGTCGCGCGCGCAGCGGTCACTCGATGCCGCGCACCGCCGTGCTCAGCTCCAGTCCGCGCGGCAGGCCCAGGACCTCGATGCCGTCGCTCTTGCGATAGATCTCCTTGCTTGCCCAGGGACAGACGGTCGTAGTAGGCGAAGCGCATGCTGGTGCACTAGAGCTACACTATCGACCGATGATCCTGCTCGAACCACACGCGCGACGTCGGCGGATTCAAGGTGCAGCGGCTGCTGCCTGCGTTTCCCGACCCGGATGATCGGTCCGTTCATCTTCTTCGATCACTTCGGACCGGTGTGCGTTCGCGCCCGGGCGATGGCGCCGACGTGCGGCCGCACCCGCATATCGGGCTCGCAACCGTCACCTATCTCTTCGAAGGTGCGATGATGCATCGCGACAGCCTGGGCACGGTCCAGCGCATCGAGCCGGGCGACGTCAACTGGATGACGGCCGGCGGCGGGATCGTGCCATTCCGAGCGCACGCCCCCGAAGGCGCGCTCAGGGCCACCGCCTGCACGGGCTCCAGACCTGGGTCGCGCTGCCGCGTGATCGGGAGCAGGCGGAGCCGTCGTTCGCTCACCTGCCGCGAGGCGGCGCTTGCCGGAAGTCGAGTTCGCCCGGCGTCATGATGCGGCTCCTCGCGGAATCGGCCTTCGAGAGCGGGCGCCGACTCCGACGTTCTCGCCCACGCTTTACGTTGCCGTCGAGATGGAGCCGGGCGCGAGCCTCGAACGCCGCCGGAGCACGAAGCAGCGCGGCGTGTACGCCATCGATCGGAGAGCTCATCGTCAGGGGATACGCCCGTGCCGCCATCACTCGCCGTGCTGCCGGAGAGGGAGACCGGGCGCGTCGAGGCGGTCACTGCGGCGAGCGGCGCGTGCTCTTCGGCGGCGCGAAAGCGCGATGGCGATCGCCTGATCTGGTGGAATTTCGTGGCGAGCTCGCGTGCGCTGATCGACGGGGCAGAGCTCACGCTGGCGCACGAGCAACAGCTTTCCTCCGGTGCCCGGAGAGACCGAGATGTCATTCCCCTGCCGGAGCGTTAGCAGCGTAGCGCTCGCTCGAGGCTCGCCGCGCTGGCCGCTGCCCGCAGCGCCTCGACCCGGTCGATCGCTTCCCAGGTGAACTCGGGCTCGTCGCGGCCGAAGTGGCCGTACGCGGCCGTCTTGAGATAGATCGGGCGCAGCAGGTCGAGCATCTGGATGATGCCCTTGGGCCGCAGGTCGAAATGCGCGTGCACGAGCTGCGGCGATCTTGTCGTCGGCGATCTTGCCGGTGCCCTCGGTGGTACACGGTGACGCTGATCGGCTGCGCGACGCCGATCGCGTAGGAGACCTGCACCTGGCACTTGCCGGCGATGCCCGGCGGCGACGATGTTCTTCGCGACGTAGCGCGCCGCATACGCGGCCGAGCGGTCGACCTTCGACGGATCCTGCCCGAGAACGCGCCGCCGCCGTGCGGCGCCGCGCCGCCGTAGGTGTCGACGATGATCTTGCGGCCGGTGAGGCCGCGCGTCGCCGTGCGGCCCGCCGATCTCGAAGCGCCCGGTCGGGTTGACGAGGTAGCTGCGTCGCCGCTCAGCATGTTCTTGCGGCAGCACCGGCTTGATGATCTCCTCGATCACCGCCTCGGCCAGCTCCTTCTGCTTCTGGTTCATGCTGGGGTGGTGCTGCGTCGAGAGCACCACGGTTTCGATGCGATCGGGCTTGCCGTCCGACGTAGCGGACCGTCACCTGCGACTTGGCGTCGGGCCGCAGCCACGGCAGCCGGCCGTCGCGACGCACTTCGCTCTGGCGCTGCGACCAGCCGGTGCGCGTAGTAGATCGGGAACGGCATCAGCGACGGGCGTCTCGTCGCAGGCGTAGCCGAACATCAGGCCCTGGTCGCCCGCGCCCTGGTTCGAGTGTAGTCCTCGGACGTGCGGTCGACGCCGCGCGCGATGTCCGGCGACTGCCGGCCGTAAGCAGACCATGACCGCGCAGCCGTCGGCGTCGAAGCCGCAGCTCGGGATCGGTGTAGCCGATGCGCTGGATGGTGTCGCGCGCGATCCGCGCGTAATCGATGCTCGCGGTCGGTGGTGATCTCGCCGGTCAGCACCACGAGCCCGGTCGACACCAGCGTTTCGGCGGCGACGCGCGCCGTGCGGGTCCTGCTGCTAGAATCGCGTCGAGCACCGCGTCGGAGATCTGGTCGGCGACCTTGTCCGGATGGCCTTCCGACACCGATTCCGACGTGAACAGAAAATCGCTCATTACCGCTCCATCTACGTGCGGCCGCGCGTCGCTCGGTCTCCCGTGCCGCGCAAAGTTTGCAATTCTATCAAATCCGGTCGCCGGGAGCGGTTGACTTCGCCGGCCGCCGCCGGGAGCGCGGCAGATTCGCCCGCGCGGCGCGCGCGCATGATCGTTCCCGTCACCGCAGCGACATCGACCGCGCGGCTCGACTGCTGCGCTGACGGGCAGCTCGTCTCGTTTCCCGACGGAAACCGTGTACGGCCTGGGCGCCGATGCGCGCAACGCCGCGGCCGTGCGCGCGGATCTTCGCCGCCAAGAAGCGGCCCGCCGATCACCCGGTCATCGTGCATCATCGCCGACGCTTCGGTCCTCGCGCGCGCTGGGCGCGCTCGATTCCGCGCCGGCGCGCGAGCGCTGGCGGACGCTTTCTGGCCTGGGCCGCTGACGCTCATCCTGCCGCGAGCCGCGCGACGTCGGCAGATGCCGTCACCGGCGGCCAGGACTAGCGTCGGGCCTGCGTGTGCCCGGCCATCCCGTCGCGCAGGCGCTGCTGGCGCAGTTCGCCGCCGCTCGGCGGCGAGGGCATCGCCGCGCCCTCGGCCAATCGCTTCGGGCGGCATCAGCGCGACGACTGCGCAGCACGTCGCGGATGACTTCGGCGAAGAAATCGCCTTTGATACTCGACGGCGGCCCCCGCCGGCACGGCATCGAATCGACGATCGTTGCCTTCACCGGCGGCGAAGCCAGACTTGCTGCGACCCGGCGCGCTGTCGGTCGCTGGAGCTCTCGCGCGTGCTCGGTCGCCCGCCGCCGCCTGCGGCGCCTGCCCACCGCGCGCACCAGGCACGCTCGCGACGCATTACGCCCCACGGACGCCGGCGCGGCTCATCCCTTCCCGGAGCTTCGCCGCTGGGCGCTCGCAGCTGCTGCGCCCATCCGGGCGCGCACATCGTAGTGCTCGCGCATTCGGTCGCGCAACCGCCCGACTTCGAGGGCACGTGGTTCGACGCGCCCGCGCACGATACGGCCGTACGCGCAGCAAGCTCTATGCGAGCCTGCGCGCGCTCGACGCGCTTGCCGCGGATGAAATCTGGATCGAGGCGCCGCCGGACGGCCCGGAGTGGCACGCGGTGCGCGATGGCTGCGCCGGGGCCACCGAGCAGCGTCCGATGATGAGGCGGATGTAGGGGGTTACGGCGCGGCTGCAGCTAGCGCCGATTCGTGGCCGTCGTTGCGTTCGGCGTGCCGCCTGCGCAATGGTCACGCGAACCGCGCAATACTTGAACCTCGGGATCTTGCCGAAGGGATCGAGCACCGGATTGGTAAGCAGATTGGCCGCGGCCTCGTAGAAGCAGAATGGAATGAAGACCGCGCCGCGTGGGAGTGCCGTCGTCGGCCCGCGCCGCCAGCGCGATGCTGCTGCGGCGCGACGCCACGCTGATGATGCCGCCGGGAGGCACACCGAGCGAACGCAGATCTTCCGAATGCACGACGCACGCGCACGGGTTCGATCGAGTCCAGCACTTCGGCGCGCCGGGTCAGCGCTCCAGGTGCCAGTGCTCGAGCTGACGGCCGGTGATGGCACGAAGGGATACGCCGGCGTCGGGGCGTTCCGGCCGCCGGGATGATGCTTGCCGGAACAAAGCGCCCTTCGCCGTCTGCGGTCGGAAATTGCTCGGTGAAGACGACGCGTTGTCCGGGATCTTCGCTCCCGTGCACGGGTATGTCACCGCGTAAGCCGCGCTCGAGCCGCTCCCAGCTGATGCCGGCGATCGACGGCATCGCCCGCGCGCATTTCGGCAAACACTCTCGCGCGGATGGGCATAGCGACCACTCGAGGCCGAGCCGCTTGGCGACCCCGACGATGATCCATAGATCCTGTCGCGCTCCTCCGGCGGATCGAGCGCCTGCCGTCCGAGCTGCACCGATGCGGTCGGTATTGGTGAACGGTACCGGTCTTTCCGGCCAATGCGGACGCCGGCAGGATCACGTCGGCGAGATAGCCGGTTTCGGTGAGGAAGATGTCCTGCACGACGAGCATGCTCCAGCTCGGCTAGCGCCTCGCGCGCGTGGTCGGACGTCGGGTCGGACATCGCCGGGTTCTCGCCCATGATGTACATGCCGCTTGATCTCGCGCCTCGTGCGCCGCGTTGATGATCTCGACCACGGTGAGCCCGGGCTTCGGGTCGAGCGTTCCGTCCCCAGAGCTCTCGAAGCGGGCGCTGGCTTCCGGGTCTGTGCGACGCGCTGGTAGTCCGGATACATCATCGGGATGAGCCCGACGTCGCTCGCGCCCTGCACGTTGTTCTGGCCGCGCAAGGGATGGAGAGCAATACGTAACTGAACGAAGTACAA
>ERZ1370068.2342-contig-1497_pt1 | contig 14564 bp, 13 predicted proteins | sample MGYA00561227_ERZ1370068 | MGnify/ENA primary metagenome ERZ1370068 (study PRJEB38410, sample SAMEA6850437) | metagenome | study: Metagenomic assessment of the ecological functions of the soil: analysis of the soil microbiota associated with the...
GCACGAAGCAATCCACGCTTGCCGGTGGTAGATGGATTGCTCGCTGCGCTCGCAATGACGGTGTACGCTCCGTCACACCATCATCATCACGGGGTTTTCGATCAGCATCTTGAACGCGCCGATCAGCTCGGCGCCGAGCGCGCCGTCGACCGCGCGGTGATCGCAGGACAGCGTCACGCTCATGATGTGCGCGGCCTCGATCTTGCCGTCGCTGCACCACCGCGCGCTCCTCGCTGGCGCCGACCGCGAGGATGGTGGCGTGCGGCGGGTTGATGACGGCGGTGAAATGCCTTGATGCCGTACATGCCGAGGTTGGACACCGCCGTGGTGCCGCCCTGATATTCCTCCGGCTTGAGCTTGCGCGCGCGCGCGCGCGGCGGCGAAATCCTTCATCTCGCTCGAGATCGTCGACAGCGACTTGGTCTCGGCCTTGCGGATGATCGGCGTGATCAGGCCGCCGGGCATCGCGACCGCGACGCCGACGTCGGAATGCTTGTGCTTGAGCATGCCGCCTTCGGTCCAGCTCACATTGGCAGTTCGGAATCCGCTGCAGCGCGAGCGCCAGCGCCTTGATGACGAAGTCGTTGACCGAGAGCTTGTAGAGCGGCTTCTTCTCCTTGTCCTTGGGCGCGGCGGCATTGATCTCCTCGCGCGCGGCGAGCAGCTTGCCGATGTCGCAGTCCATCGTCAGGTAGAAATGCGGGACGGTCTGCATCGACGCGGTGAGCCGCTGCGCAATCGTGCGGCGCATGCCGTCATGCGGCACGACCTCGTAGGCAGCCCGGCTCGAACAGCGCGAGGATCTGCTTGTCCGACATCGACGGCGCGATGCGCGGGCGCGGCCGCAGGCGCGGCGGCCGGCGCCTTCAGGCCCTTGCCGGACTTCGCGTCCTCGACGTCGCGCGCGATGACGCGGCCATGCGGGCCGGAGCCGTTGATGCGCGCCGAGTTCGATGCCGGCTTCCTTGGCGAGACGCCGCGCCAGCGGCGAGGAGAAGATGCGGGCGTGGCCGTTGGCTTGTGCGGCCGCAGCGGCTGCCTGCGGCGCGGGCGCGCGGCGACGCGGCGCTTGCGGCGCGGTGCGGCGCAGGCGCGGGCGCAGCGCTGGCGGCTTCGCGGCCGGCGCCGCGGCAGCGGCTTTGCGGCGCGGCGGCCGCCGGCGCCTGCCGCCTTCACATCCTCGCCGTCGCCGGCCAGCACCGCGATGACGTCGTTGACCGGGACGTCCTGCGTGCCCTCGGGCACCAGGATCTTCGCGATCGTGCCCTCGTCGACCGCCTCGACTTCCATCGTCGCCTTGTCGGTCTCGATCTCCGCGATCACGTCGCCGGACTTGACCTTGTCGCCCTCCTTCTTGAGCCACTTGGCAAGGTTGCCCTTCTCCATCGTGGGCGACAGCGCGGGCATCAGAATGTTGATCGGCATTGTCAGTGACCTTGTTGCGACCGCGGCGTGGTGTTGCCCATGTCGGTCGGCCGCTCGATTTCGGCTTCGAACATGTCGACGATGCGCGTCAGCGCCTCGTCCTCGGTGTAGCCGCTCTCGCGCGCATAGGCGCGCGCGGCGTGGCGCGCGATGTCGACCAGCAGCAGGCCCCACATGTCCGGCTCCTCGAACGCGCGCTGGAACGCGATCGAGAGCCCGCCGTCGACGACGAACGCGCGCAGCACTTCGGTGGCATCCTCGCGGCCGATGACGTCGGGCGGCAATGGCTGCTCGCTGGGACCGGCCATGGGCTTACCGATAGCAAACGGCTTTGGCGGCCTGCGACCACCTCGGCCACCGAGGGCAATGCGAGCTTTTCGAGATTGGCCGCATAGGGCATCGGCACGTCCTTGCCGCGACACCCGCGCCACCGGCGCGTCGAGATAATCGAAGGCGTGCTCCATGATGCGGGCGGCGATCTCGGCGCCGACGCCGGTCTGCTGCCAGCCTTCCTCCACCGTGACGCGCGCGGCCGGTCTTCTTCACCGAGGCGACGATGGTGTCGGTGTCCATCGGGCGCAGCGTGCGCAGATCGATCACCTCGGCCTCGATGCCTTCCTTGGCCAGTTCGTCGGCGGCCTTCAGCGCGTAGGTCATGCCGATCGACCACGAGACGATGGTGACGTGGCTGCCGGTGCGCACGATCGCGCGCCTTGCCGATCGGCATCACGTAGTCGTCGAGCTTCGGCACCTCGCCGGATGTGGCCGTAGAGCATCTCGTTTTCGAGGAAGATCACCGGATTGGGATCGCGGATCGCGGCCTTCGAGCAGGCCCTTGGCAGTCGGCGGCCGAGAACGGCGCGACCACCTTCAGGCCCGGAATCTGCGAGTACCAGGCCGAGTAATCCTGGCTGTGCTGGGCGGCGACGCGGGCGGCCGCGCCGTTCGGCCCGCGGAACACGATCGAGCAGCCCATCTGGCCGCCCGACATGTAGCAGCGTCTTGGCCGCCGAGTTGATGATCTGGTCGATCGCCTGCATGGCGAAGTTGAAGGTCATGAACTCGACGATCGGCTTCAGGCCCGCCATCGCCGCGCCGACGCCGATGCCGGCAAAGCCGTGCTCGGTGATCGGCGTGTCGATCACGCGCCTGCGCGCCGAATTCCTGCAGCAGCCCCTGCGTGACCTTGTAGGCGCCCTGATATTCCGCGACCTCCTCGCCCATCACGAACACGTCGGCGTCGCGCCGCATCTCCTCGGCCATGGCGTCGCGCAGCGCCTCGCGGATGGTCATGGTGACCATCTCGGTGCCTTCAGGCACTTCCGGATCGGGCTCGGCGACGGCTGCCGGCGCGGACGGCGCTGCTTTCGGCGCCGCCGGACGATCATCGGCTTGCGCCTCGCCGGCCGGCGGCGCCGACTCCGGCCGCCTTCTGCCGGCTGCGCGCGGGCGCTGCGTGCGCCTTGCCGAGATCGGCGGCGCTTTCGCCGTCGGCCAGGATGGTCGCGATCGGCGTGTTGACCGCGACGTCGGCGGTGCCTTCCGGGATCAGGATCTTGCCGAGCGTGCCCTCATCGGTCGCCTCGACTTCCATCGTCGCCTTGTCGGTCTCGATCTCGGCGATGACATCGCCCGACTTGATCGTCTCGCCTTCCTTCTTCAGCCATTTGGCAAGGTTGCCCTTTTCCATGGTGGGCGACAGCGCAGGCATCAGCACTTGAATGGGCATGATCGGCTCCAGGAATCACTCTGTTCAGTTTGCGATCTGCGCTAGCGTCGGCTGACGCTCAGCGATAGACGTCGGTCCAGAGTTCGGACGGATCGGGCTCGGGATCGTGCTGGGCGAAATCGGCCGCCGCGTTGACGATCTCGCGCACCTCGGCGTCGATCGTCTTCAATCTCCTCGCTCGCTCATCTTGGCCGCCAGCAGGCGATTGCGCACCTGCTCGATCGGGTCCTGATCGTGTGCGGACCTTGTCGACCTCCTCGCGGGTGCGGTACTTCGCCGGGTCCGACATCGAATGGCCGCGGTAGCGGTAGGTCTGCATTTCCAGGATGAACGGGCCCTTGCCGGCGCGGCACCAGGCGACCGCCTCGTCGCCCGCGGCCTTCACCGCGCGCACGTCCATGCCGTCGACCTGCTCGCCCGGGATGTTGAAGGAGATGCCGCGCTTGGAGAAATCGGTCTGCGGCCGACGAGCGCGTCACCGACGTGCCCATGGCGTAGCGGTTGTTCTCGATGACGTAGATCACCGGCAGCTTCCACAGCTCCGCCATGTTGAAGCTCTCGTAGACCTGGCCCTGGTTGGCCGCGCCGTCGCCGAAATAGGCGAGGCTGACGAAATCGTTGCCGCGATAGCGGTTGGCGAAGGCCAGACCGGTGCCGAGCGAGACCTGGGCGCCGACGATGCCGTGGCCGCCGAAGAAATTCTTCTCCTTGCTGAACATGTGCATGGAGCCGCCCTTGCCCTTGGAATAGCCGCCGCGGCGTCCGGTCAGTTCGGCCATCACGCCCTTGGCTTCCATGCCGCAGGCCAGCATGTGGCCGTGGTCGCGGTAGCCGGTGATGACCTGATCGCCCTGCTTCAGCGCCATCTGCATGCCGACCACGACGGCTTCCTGGCCGATATAGAGATGGCAGAAGCCGCCGATCGCGCCCATGCCGTAGAGCTGGCCGGCCTTTTCCTCGAAGCGGCGGATCAGCAGCATGTCCCGCAGCGCTGCCAGTTCCTGTTCCCTGGTGAATTCCGGCGGGCGAGCCGTCTTGCCCTTTTCCTGCCCTGATTCCTTCGCGACGCTTTTTCTTGGGTGCGGCCATGGCAATTCCGGATGAGAGAGACGATCAGCCCTCTCTAACCCAACTCAAACCGCCGTGAAAGGATTGCGTGACGCTCGCGAAAATATTGCTATGCCGCAGTGCAACGCGGCGCGACATTTTCGAAATCGATTTGCAGGATTTTGAAATTTGCGAGCACGGCGTCCGGACGTTAAGCCAGCGACGGCGTGTCGGTGACATCGGCGAAAATCAGTTCGGCTTGATGGTCCGGACCAGGTCGCGCGGATTGGCGTAGTCGAGCTGGAAGCGCGCGCGCTCGTCGAGCATGTCGGGATCGACCCGGTCGGACCGGAGCAGCGAAACGCGCTGCTCGCCCTCGCGCCCGCTCCCGCTTCAGCCGCGCCAGTTCCGAGGTCAGCGCGATGATCTCCTGGTCGAGTTCCTGCCGCGCGTTCAGCCCATACTTGCCGGTATAGGCGTTGACGCCGAAATAGCCGACCATCAGCGCCGCCATCGTGTAGAGGGCGAGCCCGGTCAGCAACGGATTTGAGTCGGGTGCGGGAGACCATGCCGCCAAGATGCGACGGCCCGGTTAACGGAATCCTAAGACCGGCGCGCACCGGTCTGCGCCTATTCGTTGTGCTTGTTCGATGAAGGCCGCAAAGGCGTCGATATATTGCTTCAGCACCTTCTGCAGCGCTTCCTTGGTGAGCTCGCCCTTGTCGTCGAAGGCATCGCCGACGCCGTTCAGATAGATTTCCGGCTGGCCGAGGATCGGGCCGGCAATACCCGGCAGGATGTTCTGCAGGTGCTTGGCCGCGCTGACGCCGCCGAGCGGGCCCGGCGAGTTGCTGACGATGCCGACCGGCTTGCCGAGGAACGAGCTCTTGCCGTAGGGGCGCGAGCCGACGTCGATGGCGTTCTTCAAGCACGCCGGGGATCGAGCGGTTGTATTCGGGCGTGACGAACAGCACGCCGTTCGACTTCTGCAGCTTTTCGCGGAACGCCAGCCAGTCGGCCGGCGGGGCGGCTTCCAGATCCTGGTTGAAGAAGGAAATATCGTCCAGCGTGGTGACGTCGAGCTTCAGCGAGGCCGGCGCGAGCTTGGCCAGCGCATTGGCGATCTTGAGCGAAAAGCTCTCCTTGCGAAGACTGCCGACGATCGTGACGATGGTGTGGATGGCCATTGGATTTCCTCTTGAAGCGGAAGCGCCTGCTGCTCGCTTAAGCCTAGATCGGCAGAAACGATGCAAGTGCATGGATTTCTTTGTGGGCGTGTTGCGAAAGCATCGTCATCCGCTCGCGGCGGCACGCAAAACTGGAACAGGCCGCCTCTTTCAGGCGGCCTGTTGGGCTTCGCGGCGGAATAAACGCGCCAGCCGTGTTCTCAGCCCTTGTTCGGGTTGATGAGGAATTTCTCGCCGGTGGAGCGCTTGTTGTAGATCGGCGATGTTGGAAGCTGCAGCGTCTCCTGCAGCGACACCACCTGCGTGTAATGGCTGGCGAAGGTGGTCTTGAGTTCGGAAGCGACGCGCTGGCGCAGCCTGCCGATTTCGGCCGGGCCGATCTTCTGCAGGAACGGCGTCAGCAGCCAGCCGCCGACGCCCCAGGTCAGTGCCGAACGCCCGGCTCAACTCGGTCGGACGGTTGTCGAGGCTGCCGTAGATGTAGACCTGCTTGTGCACGTTCGAGCCGTAGCGGCTGTATTCCTTGGCGGTCTTGTTGGCCGCGATCTCCATGCAGGTGAGGATCTGCCCGGCGAGCTTGCCGCCGCCGATGGCGTCGAACGCGATCGTGGCGCCGGTTTCCACCAGCGCGTTGGTCAGATCGTCCATGAAGGTCGGCGCGGTGGAATCGACGACATGCTTGGCGCCGATCTTGTGCAGGATGTCGGCCTGCTCCTTGCTGCGCACGATGTTGACGAGGCCGATGCCGTCCTTGATGCAGATCTTGTTGAGCATCTGCCCGAGGTTCGACGCGGCTGCGGTGTGCACCAGCGCCTTGTGATTTTCGCGCCGCATGGTCTCGGTCATGCCGAGCGCGGTCAGCGGATTGACGAACCATGACGCGCCGTCGGCAGGCGTGACGCCGGCGGGCAGCTCCATGACGTCCCTCACCTTCATGGTGCGATACTGCGTGTACATCGCGCCGCCGATCATCGAGACCGTCTTGCCCATCAGCGCCTTGGCGGCGTCCGACGATCCGGTCTTGATCACGACGCCGGCGCCCTCGTTGCCGACCGGGAGCGACTGATCGAGCCGCGCCGCCATCATCCGCATGGCGGCTTCCGGCATCTTCGCGGTGACCACGGGCGCGTCCTTGGTGCCGGAGACCTTTGCGGTCGACATATCGGCCGGGCCGATCAGGAGCCCGAGATCGGACGGATTGATCGGCGTGGCCTCGACGCGGACCACGACTTCGTCGTCGGCCGGTTCAGGCGTCGGGACATTCACCAGCGACAGTTCGAGTTCGCCGCTCTTCTTGAGCAGCGAACGCAGTTGCAGCCCGGTCTTGCCGTCACTCATCGCAATCCTCCCGTTTTGTGTTTGTTGTATCTGGATGCGCTGGCGCGTTACGCCAGTGCCTTCAACGCCGCCTTGCCGGCATATTTCGCCTGCGCGCCCAGTTCCTGCTCGATGCGCAGCAGCTGATTGTACTTGGCGGTGCGGTCGGAGCGCGCCAGCGAGCCGGTCTTGATCTGCCCGCAATTGGTGGCGACCGCGAGATCGGCGATGGTGGAGTCCTCGGTCTCGCCGGAGCGGTGCGACATCACGGCGGTGTAGCCGGCCTTGTGCGCCATCTCGACCGCGGCGAGCGTCTCCGTCAGCGTGCCGATCTGGTTGACCTTGACCAGGATCGAATTGGCGACGGCCGTTCTTGATGCCGTCGGCGAGCCGCGTGACGTTGGTGACGAACAGATCGTCGCCGACCAGCTGGCACTTGTTGCCGATCAGGTCGGTCAGCTGCTTCCAGCCGTCCATGTCGTCCTCCGCCATGCCGTCCTCGATCGAGACGATCGGATAGCGCGACGACGAGCTCGGCGAGATATTTCGCCTGCTCCTCGATGCGAGCGCGTCTTGCTTCTCGCCGCTCATAGACGTAATTGCCGTCCTTGAAGAATTCGGTGGCGGCGCAATCGAGCGCCAGCATCACGTCGCTCGCCGGCCTTGTAGCCGGCCTTGCTCGATCGCGCTCATCGACGAAGCTCGAGCGCGGCGTCCGCCGACGGCAGGTTCGGCGCAAAGCCGCCCTCGTCGCCGACATTGGTGTTGTGGCCGGCGTCCTTCAGTTCGCCTTCTGCAGCGTGTGGAAGATCTCCGACGCCGCAGCGCAGCGCCTTCGGCGAAGGTCGCGCGCGCCGACCGGCATGATCATGAATTCCTGGAAGTCGATCGGGTTGTCGGCATGCACGCCGCCATTGATGATGTTCATCATCGGCACCGGCAGCAGTCCGCGCCGAGGTGCCGCCGACATAGCGATAGAGCGGCATGTCGACGGATTCGCGCCGCCGCCTTGGCGCACCGCGAGCGAGACGCCGAGGATGGCGTTGGCGCCGAGCCGGCTCTTGTTCGGCGTGCCGTCGAGATCGATCAGCGATCTGGTCGATCTGGACCTGCTCCTCGGCGTCCATGCCGCCGAGCGCGTCGAAGATCTCGCCGTTGACGGCCTCGACCGCCTTCTGCACGCCCTTGCCGAGATAGCGCGTCTTGTCGCCGTCGCGCAGTTCGACCGCCTCATGCGCGCCGGTGGAGGCGCCCGACGGCACCGCGGCGCGGCCGATCGAGCCGTCTTCCAGCACCACGTCGACCTCGACGGTGGGATTGCCGCGGCTGTCGAGAATTTCGCGGCCGATGATGTCGACGATGGCGGTCATGTCTTGCACTTTCCCTGAATGGTTCGGGCTGGTTTGGGCGCGTCTTACACGGCGCGCAAGCAAATGTGAACGCTCAGGCTGCCGGCCTTCGCCTGACGGGCCGATGTCGGTCAGGACTATGCTGGCCCAGAGGTTGATCTCAGCGTCCAAACCTTCACGTTCATAGAGCCGGGGTAACGCAATGAATCGCCGCCAGTTTCTCAACTCATCCGCCGCCGGAATCCTCGCCGCGCCCGCGCTTGCTGCGGCTGCGCCGCGCGCCAGGAAGGCCCGTTCCGCGTCAAATATTATCCGGTCGCCGCCGGCATGGGCTCGCGCGACATCGCGCCCGCGCCCGACGGCACGATCTGGTTCTGCGGCCAGCGCAACGGCACGCTGGGGCGCCTCGAGCCGCGCGACGGCTCCTTCAAGCTGGTCGATCTCGGCAAGGGCGCCGCGCCCCATGGCGTCATCATCGGCCCGGACGGCGCGCCCTGGGTCACCGAGGGCGGACAGAACGCGATTGCGCGCGTCGACCCCGGCGATCACAAGGTGACGCTGTTCCGCCTGCCCGAAAGGAAGCCTACGCCAACCTCAACACCGGCGGTGTTCGACAAGAGCGGCATCTACTGGTTCACCGGCCAGTCCGGCATCTACGGCCGGCTCGACCCGAAATCGGGCGACATGACCGTGTTCAAGTCGCCGCGCGGCCGCGGCACCTACGGCATGACCGATCACGCCGAAGGGCGACGTCTGGTACGCCTCGCTCGCCGGCAATCACATCGCCAAGATCGATCCGGCGACCGGCAACGCCGACCGTGGTCGAACCGCCGACGCCGAACCAGGGCGCGCGCCGGGTGTGGTCGGATTCCAAGGGCCGGATCTGGGTCAGCGAATGGAACAGCGGCAACGTGTCGGTGCACGATCCCGCCGACGGCTCCTGGAAGGCCTGGAAGCTGCCGGGCAACAATCCGCGCACCTATGCGGTCTATGTCGACGACAAGGACAAGGTCTGGCTCACCGATTTCGGCGCCAACGCGATCGTGCGCTTCGATCCCGTCGACCGAGAAATTCAACGCCTTCCCGAGCGACAAGCCGGGCGCCAATGTGCGGCAGCTCGACGGCCGGCCCGGCGAAACCTGGGGCGGCGAATCCGGCACCGACCGCCTGGTCGTGATCCAGACGGTCGCGCCTGCGTGAGATTGTTCGCGGTCCTGCTGCTGTTGCCGATTCTGCTGGCTCGCTGCCGCCGCCGCGGAGGAAGGCGGCGCGCGCGCGTTCACGCCCTGCCGCGCCTGCCACAGCCTCGATCCGGCCGAGCGCGGCCTGCCCGGCCCCAATCTCGCGGGCGTGATCGGACGCGCAGATCGGCGGCGATCGCGGCGTTCGACTATTCGCCGGTGCTGCGCAAGGCGCGCGACGAAGGTCTGCGCTGGGACGCGCAGCGCCTCGAAACCTTCCTCGCCGATCCCGCCGCGATGTTTCCGGGACTGTGGATGTCGATGCGCGGGATCGAGGACGCGGCCGAGCGGCAGGCGCTGGTGCGGTTTCTGGCGCGACCCGTCCTCGCGCTGACGGTTGACGGCCACGCCTGTTGCGTCCATGTCAGCGGCTCGCAAAGGACGATCATGATGGCCGAAAAAATCATTGCAGCTCGGCCGCGCCGTGGAATGGCCCGACAGCCCGAAAAGGCGCAGCTCGACCGCGTGCCCAATCCGCAAGCGGACACCAATTATCTGGTGCGCTTCACCGCGCCGGAATTCACCTCGCTCTGCCCGGTGACGGGCCAGCCGGATTTCGCGCATCTCGTGATCGACTATGTGCCGGGCCAGCTGGCTGCTGGAGTCGAAATCGCTGAAACTCTATCGTCGCGAGCTTCCGCAATCACGGCGCCTTCCACGAGGACTGCACGGTCGCGATCGGCAAGCGGCATCGTCGGCCGCGATCAAGCCGAAATGGCTGCGCATCGGCGGCTACTGGTATCCGCGCGGCGGCATCCCGATCGACGTGTTCTGGCAGACCGGCAAGCTGCCGAAGGGCATGTGGGTGCCCGACCAGGGCGTCGCGCCCTATCGCGGGCGAGGGTAGTGGCTTACTTCTCGATGTGCCGCTGACACCGGTCACAGTCCGGGGCGGCGGGTTTGCCATCAGCCCTCATGCGGCTGATCAGGACCATCGACGGACCGTCGTCGGGCACCGCCTCGAGCGACGCGCTGAGCGCGCGCAAGCGCATCGTCCCATCGCCGTTCGCGGTAGGCCGCAAGCCCTTCAAGATACCTGTCCCGCGACGCCAGTTGTTGCGGCGTGAGTTCGCCCTTGCGTCCAAGGATCTCGAAAATCGACTTCCGAACGGGTCTGGCCCGCCACCACGACCCGGTCGATCTCCCGAACCTCGATCGCGTGCCTGCCGCGGCGATGGTCTTCTCGGAAACCAGATTGCGGGTGCCATACGCCTTGTTCGCGCCCTCCAGGCGCGAGGCGAGGTTCACCACGTCGCCCATCACGGTATAGCTCATCATGACGTCAGAGCCGATGCTGCCGACCAGCGCTTCGCCGGTCGCAACGCCGATCCGCAGATCGCATGTCTCCATCGGGAGTGCCGCGCACGCCAAGCAGCTCAGGGATTTCCTGGCGCAAGCGTCGCGATGCGCTCGATCATTTCCACGGCGGCGAGACATGCCAAGGCGGGCATGATCGGCCTCGTCGACGAACGGAGGGCCCCAATAGGCCATGATGCCGTCGCCGATATATTTGTCGATGATGCCCCGGTTGGTGCGGATCGGTTCGGACATGATTGAAAGATAGCGGTTCATGACCTTGACCAGCCCCTGCGGCGTCATGCCTTCGCTCAGGCTGGTGAACCCTTTCAGGTCGCAGAACAGCACCGTCATCACCCGGCGCTGACCTTCCGCCGCGGTCAGGTTCGGGCGGTCGATCAATCCTTCCACGACGCGCGGATCGATATATTTGCCAAACGTTTCCCTGACGCGCTGGTTGTCGCGCAATTGCACGACCATCCGGTTGAACGCGGCGGCCAGTTGTCCGATTTCGTCGCCCGTCGTCACATCGATGGATTGGTCGAGCTGGCCCGCCTCGACCGCCCGCGTACCCTCGAGCAATTGCCGGACAGAGCGACTGATGCCGCCGCTGACAAGGTTGGCGAAAATCAATCCGACAATCGCGGCAAGCACCGTCACGATCGCCGAGATCAGTACCGCCTGGGTCTGCTCCGACCTGATCGTTCGCGATGGCGCCATAGCTCACCTTAACCATCTCACCGCGAACGGCGTCGATTTTGTCATCGAGTTCGTCGCGAAGCGCGTCGGCTCGCGCCAGGCTGCGTCTCACTGCCGCAAAGTCCCGCGCCTCAAGTGCTGAAAGCAGCTCCCCGACTCCTGTCTCAGATGACGCGCGGGACTCACTCATCAAGCTGTCGATCCGACTTTCGATGCGCGCCAGCGCCGCATTGTCCGAGGGCGTGCTCGTGTCGTCGATGATCGCATTGATGAGCTTGCGCGCAGCCTGCGCCTCGCTGTCGACTTCGGCATCCTTGGCATCGTACAACTGCTTGCGCAGTCTTGTACCCGATCTCATCGGGCGGCTCCTGCATTTTTGCGATCACCATACGGCGAAGCGCGAGAGCCCGTTCAAGCGATAAGATATTGATCCGCGTCAAATGCGTGTTGACCGGAGTGTACCTTGCCGTCAGTTCATCGAGCAGACGGCCGACCCGGCCAACCATCACCATCGACAAGCACAGACGTCGCCACCATGAGGATGATCAACCCGACGGCGATGGCGACGATCCGCCGTCTGATCGACTGCCGGATCATCGATCCAGGACAGTTTCCGCAGGTTTTCGGTAAGCGTAGCGAAATGGCGGCTCTCCCGCTTGGGCTCGCGGACTTTGCCGAGACACCCCAGGACGACTGAAACCGTATCCATGGTCAGCTATTGCAATCGAGATCGCCGACCTTGATCTGGATCAACGGGTAGCTGGCCTCAATACGCGCTGAGCAGATCGACCTTGGCGTTGGCGAGGATCAGGCGCCGCGCCAGCAGCGCGGACAGATTCCGCATGATCTTCATCGCGATCTGCGGGTGCAGCCGGCGATAATCATCAAAACTGTCGAGCGGCAGTTCGAGGCAGGTCACCGGCGTGTCGGCCCACACGTCAGCACTGCGGTAGTTCTCGATGATCGCCATCTCGCCAGAATTCCATGCCGGGCCCGAGCGAGGCGAGCCGCACGCCGCTCGGCAGCTTCACGCTGACCATTCCGCTCTGCAGGAAGAACAGCGAGTTGGCGGGCTCGCCTGCGCAGATGATGCGTTGGCCGGCCTGATAGCGCGCGCGCGGTCGACAGCTCCGCCAGCGCCGCGATTTCGTCCGGCGGCCAGATCCGCCAGCAGCGCCTGCTCGCCGAGATGGCTGGTTTCCTTCGATGAGCGTGAAGCCGCCATAGCGATAGATGACCTGGTCCTCAGCCCATTCGATGGCGTCGTCGAGCAGCGCGAAGCGCCGCAGCCTTTGCGGCTCGGCCAGTTCGCGCGCGAACTGCCGTCCACACCGGCGACGTCGCCTCGAAGCCGGTCAGGATCGCGGTGACGCCGGCATTGCCGAGCATGGTGAGGTTCTCGCCGAGCAGCTGCGCGCCGGCTGCGGTCAGATCCGGCACCCGCCGGAAATCCAGAATGAGCAGCGGCGCGTTCGGCGGCTCGCCGGCCAGCCGCCGCGTCACATAATCGATCGCCGCGAAGTTCAGCGCGCCGACCAGTTCGATCACTCTGATATCGCTGTGGCGCTCGTCGAGGATCTGCTGCTCGTGCGGCTGGCGGCTGCGGCGCGACGAGATGCCGAAAATGTCGTAGTCGGCGATGATGCAGGTGCGGACATCGGCGCTGCGGTTGAGCATATGCAGGTCGAAGCGCGACGACAGCGCCTCGCAGACCTTCAGGCCGCGCACGCTGTTGCCATGGCTGTCGAGGCACGGCGAGAAGGTGCCGAGCCCCAGTTGCGACGGAAGCGCTGCGACGATGCCGCCGCCGACGCCGCTCTTGGCGGGAATGCCGACACGATAGATCCATTCGCCGGCGTAGTCGTACATGCCCGAACTCGGTCATGACCGAGAGCGTGCGCGCCACGATGTTGGGCGAAATCACCTGAAACGCCGGTCACCGGATTGACGCCGCGATTGGCGAGCGTCGCCGCCATGACCGCGAGATCGCGCGCGGTGACCAGGATGGCGCATTGCCGGAAATAGGTATCCAGCACCGCATCGACGTCGTCCTGCAGCACCAGCGTAATTCCGCAACAGCCAGGCGATCGCGCCGATTGCGGTTGCCGGTCAGCGCTTCCGAGGCATGCACGGCGTCGTCGACGTCGAGCTCGCGCCCGGCGAACTGGCTGAGCTTCTCGCGGATGCGTCTCGAACGCGTGATGCGCCGTCGACCTGATGGATCAGCCCGGAACAGGCGATCGCGCCGGCATTGACCATCGGGTTGAACGGCCGGTTGTCGTTGGTCAGCCGGATCGAATTGAACGCCTCGCCGCTCGGCTCGACGCCGATCGCCGCCGACACGCGCTCTTCACCGACCAGTGTCGAGCGCAAGCGCGAACACGAAGGCCTTGGAGACCGACTGAATGGTGAACGGCACCGCGCTGTCGCCGACCTCATAGACGTGGCCGTCGATGGTGACGAGGCCGACGCCGAAATGCTCAGGATTGGCGCGCTTCAGCTCGGGAATGTAATCGGCGACCGCGCCGGAATCGTCCGGTCTTGAATTCCTCGTAACAGCTCGTCAGAAAGCGCTTGAGCGGCGGCTCGTTGGCGTAACCGGTATTTCTGAGCGGCGAAATTGCTTTTGGTCGGGCGGCTAACTTGGGCGTCCACATCATCACCATGTAAATGACAGGAAATGAAGCAATCCCGTGCCATGGACGGCTACCTGACCTGGCACCTGCGCATCTGGTCGCACGCTGCAGATGTGCGTCATCCTGACGCGAGCCCGCCATTTCCTGTCAATATGCTGGCCGACTTGCGCCATTGTCGCCCGGCCGGGAGAAACCAGCGCTGCCACGACTGCGGCGTTTGCGGACGTGGGCAAATCAGAATGACCAAGGAATCGACACCTCTTTGGGTGTGGCTCTCGGTAGCCCTGTTGGCGATCGGCGCCGTCGCCTATGCCACCGACGGTCTATTTCGTCGAATACATCGTCGGATTCTCTTAGCGCGGCGGACTACGTCGCCGCCGCATCCGCCGGTCGGGTCTGGCGCAGCAGTCGCGCGCAGACAAAGCCGAGCGCGATCATGACGGCCGCGGCGGTCAGCAAGGTCGGCACCTTGCCGGCGTGCTGGATGCCGAAACCATAGGCGATCGGGCCGATGGTCTGGCCCATGAAGAAAAAGAACGCGTGCAGCGACAGCGCGGTCGCGCGCGCTTCCGCCGACAATTCGCTGGCGAAGACCTGCAGGCTGCCGTGGATCATGTAGAAGCCCCAGCCCATGAAGA
>ERZ1370068.4845-contig-3899_pt1 | contig 14559 bp, 26 predicted proteins | sample MGYA00561227_ERZ1370068 | MGnify/ENA primary metagenome ERZ1370068 (study PRJEB38410, sample SAMEA6850437) | metagenome | study: Metagenomic assessment of the ecological functions of the soil: analysis of the soil microbiota associated with the...
GGGCCCCTTCAGCCGATAGGGCCCGTACACGCGGCGGTGGAAGGTAAATCCCTTCAAGCACATGCGCGGGTTGTGGGCAAAGGTCCCGCGGTTGCCGTAGAGGTCTTCATAGGTCTGGTGATCGTAGTTCTGTTCCACCCGCATCACGACGCCGTTGCGGACGAAGGCCCGGATGCGGCAGGCGTGCGGTGTCGTTCGGCGAGCACACCCACGTAAAGCGACGAATCGTACCGATACTGGTCGTGATAGACCCGCTCCCAGGACCGATCCGGATAGTCCCCAACGGGTTCCCGACTTCGATGACCGGCTGGAGCGCGGTCAACGCCAGCCCCTGGTCCGCCACCGCCACCGCGGCGACCGTCCCCGCCGAGACTTTTAAGAATTGCCTCCGTGACAAACACATGGGTCATACCCTCCTCCAGTTGAGGGCTCCACGTCACACCCACACGTCCTGACGCCCGACACCGACGGAAATTTAGCTCCTACCTGAGCTTTACAAAGAGAGAATCTAACATGCCATCGGCCGATAAACCATAGCTCCAGACCGATCAGTTTGCCTTATGTTTCACGCAAGCATGGGACACATGCGCGCAATATGCGCACCACATTCGATAGACTCTAATGCATTTAGGTGCAACGCAATAAGTAATTGAATAGTAAGCTGTAAAGTGTGTTACGGATGATTGCGGAAGACTAGGCAGAAGATCTGTGCCGTTGAGTATTTTATGTATCACTTTATAAAATCAGAACTCGAAATAATATATAAGTGCATAATAAGTCAACAGCTTTGCGTCCATATTCGCTGGTTACTTTTTGGTAGCGTTTCTGAGTCGTGGTAACGAAAGTAACGGACTAAAGACAACAAAGATGAGGTGTGGCCTAGGGGGATTGATTGCTTGACAGCTTCGTTCCTGCATCAGTAGAATTCCACCTCTCTGACCGACTGTGATCGCGCGGGAATAGCTCAGTGGTAGAGCATCGCCTTGCCAAGGCGAGGGTCGCGGGTTCAAATCCTGTTTCCCGCTCCAATATTCAGTCTTCTTCTCAAGACGCCTGTCCTCTCCCCAGACAGCATGGAGGGGACATCACTACCCTCTTCCCCGATCGGAGTGGTTTCCTCCACAGGTTGTGCAGACCGCAGACATGATTGACGTGCCCTTGCATCGGTCGAAGCGGCCGTTCGTACTCGGCATGGCGCTGCTGCGCACGACACTCCGGTAATGACCAGTTGTCCGCGTGATGCGCGATCCGGCGTGCGGGTTTTCCTCCAGTGTGAAAACTTCCAGCGCGGCGGCGCCTTCCGAATTGTCGCGGGGCCTACCATGATGCGATCGCCCGATTGATGTCTTCGCCGCCGTCTCGCGTGGTTGCGACGGTCTCATCAAGGAATCATGTGGGCGAGGACTTGCGCTGGCCTGTCGTCTTCAGGGAGCCACCGCGCATGTCGTGATGCCCAAATCGTTCTCTGCCATACATAAAGGGTCGTGCGATTCTGGGCTTTTATGGAGGTCAGGTGCACGTGGTCGAAGATCGGAACGGTGCTGATACAAAGGTGCGCGACCTCGTGGATGATTATCATACGGTCGATGTCCACTCGTTTCACAGATCCGTTCGTGCTCGCCAGTCAAGGGAAGGGATTATCGGAAAGCTTGTTGACCAATTTGACCATCTCGACATCGTGCTGGGGTCAGTCGGCGGTGGAGGCTTGCTCTCCGGTCTCTGCCTCACGGCACAGGCACTCCGACACCGCGCATGGCCATCTTTGCCTGTGAGCCAGCCGGCGCCTTGGATGCGATGAGCTCGGTCAAGCAGAACCGTATCGTTCCCAGGCGCAACCCGAACACGCTTGCCGATGGCCTTCGAACGAGTCTTGGGGAGCTGACCCTCCCGATGCTCCGTCGGCACGGGACGGGGTTCTTTGCGGTGGGAGAAAGAGGAAATTGTACAGGCAATGCCAATTCGCCTATGAGCGACTCACGCTGGTGATCGAGCCCGCGAGTGCGGTGGCGTTGGTTCCGCTGCTCAGGCCAGCGCCTCAACTCGTCGGCAAGCGGGTCGGTGTGGTGCTTACTGGAGGCAATGTGGCGTGGTTGCGGCCCTGGCCACGTCTGGACCGGACCGAGCCTCTGCAGCAAGAGGGTGGTTAGCGGGCCGACGTGTGTAGGGATTGTAGCCGCCCCACCTGTTCAGCCGCACGAGAGAGTTCGCTCGGGGTGAGCGGGGTTCGACTAAATCGTCCCTGATGGTAGAGGGCGGTTACGTCAGCCACCATGGGACCGGCTGCCTTCCATTCCTGTTCAACCAGTCTGGCAAATTCACTGGCTGTGGCGGCTGGAGGTTTGCTCACGCCGTGTCTCTCCACCGTGCGAAGCATGCGGGTATAGAGCTGGACGATCGCAAGCTGCGGGTGCGCTGTCGGAAGATGTGTGGTGGCCCAGAGTCCTATCCTATCCCGAAGCATGAGGGAGGAGCAAGGCCAGGCCGACCACGATCACTCCCGTGACGAGTCCCAGCATGCCAGGCTGGAATGTTCGGGCCATGCGCGTCAGGCGGCTGAGGGCCTGGCTTATCGGGGCACTCAGCGACGAAACCCAGCGACTCACTCTTTCACGCAACGCATCACTGCCTTCTCGTACTCCATGAACGACTGCCAGTTGATCCTTCGCACTATAACGGACGAACAGGCGGTCCCACTGTAGCCGAATGGATTCCCCGAGTTGGCTGAGGGGTTCCCAACGAGAGGTGGCGACCGCTGCGCTGACGGTGGGGTGGGATCCATGGTGATCCAGCCTGAGTGAGGAAAGTAGACCTCGACCCAGGCATGGGCATCCCGCTGGCGTACGGTGAAATAGCCCCCGTATGCGTTCCATTCCGTGGCCAGGAACCCTGTCACGCAGTCGAGCAGGAATGCCTACAGTTCCGCAGCATCACGACCCATGGCGGTTGCGTAATGTTCGCAGTACCCGGTTTTTCGCGTGAAAAGAAATTCCTCGAGCGGATGACTGAGCGTGGCCGTGTCGGCTTCAAGGCTGTAGCGATAATTCTCAAGAGATGTTGCTGGATCGCCAGCGTTTGCTCGAATGGGGTCGTGGCCTGTTGGCTGACGCGATGCGCCAAGTCTGCGACCTGCTGTGATCCCACGGGAACCTGAAGATAGTGGGAACGGATTGAGTCGGGGTAGGCCAGGATCGACGCGGTTTGTTCGTCTGCGACGAGCCGTGGAACGTGAGAGGTGACGGAGTATCGGATGCGGGAAGAAGGAGGAAATGGCAAGTGGAGCCCGCCCATGGCATCGGCCTGTACGGTGAGAAACTCGCCGCTCACGAGTTCCAGCGAATGGGCGCGGCAAACAGGACTGCGGTATCGAGCGTTTCCAGCAGGATGTCCTGGCGGATCGTTCCTGACAGGCTGTCTGAAAGACGGCTGCCGGCTGGGCGAGCGAGGAATGTTCCATCAGCCACGAGACTCAACGAGCGCCGGCGGGTTCCGCTGTGGCTCCATGATCGTCCATTGTACTGATCGTAGGCGAGGCCTCTCAGGTAGAGGCGATCTTTTCCAACAGCGGGTTGGTCCGGTAGTTCAACCCGCATGACGATCTGAGGGATCTTGTTTGACTGACCCGATCGTCCCCAGGTCAACCCGATCGGAAAACCCCGTCGTCCGCAGTGCCTCCCCGCTCGTCTTCTGCAGCACGCCCGCACCGATGCGAGGGATGAGAAAGAAAATGGCGAGCGTCAGGGCAACCGTCAGGACGGCAGTTCCGTTCGTCAACCAAAAGAAGCGGTGAGTGATGCGGCTCGGGAATGTCGTGTGACAGGCTGCCGTGCTTGAGGGTGTGACGACGGCAGGGGTTTCGCCCGTTTCTTGGGTCAAGTGATACAGCAAGAGTGTCCAGACGGCCGCGAGCAGATACAGCAGAAAAACTGGGACATACCACGCATCGGTCGTGAGTGCCGCGGAAGCCAGGATTGCCATGAGACTAATCGCGTAGAGGTGCCGATAATCACGCCGCTGTTGAAGGGTGAAGTAACTTGATACCCAGCAGCACGACCAAAAAGTGGATACCAGCCGGGAGGAAGGTCTCGTGATATCACTGTGAGATCGATCAGCAATATGACAAAGGCGCCGATCAACAGGACATTCCACAGGGTTGGCGAGACGGTGACCTGTGCCATCGCCCGTCGAACGAGAAGGACCCCTCCTGCGTGAAGCAGCGAGATGATGAGGATGATCGCTGTAGGGAGGGCGAGCCAGAGCGGGACGCTCTGTGCAAGCACGAGTCCGCTAAACGCTGTGGTGGCGAGGAGGACGGAGCTGAGGGCAAAGGCCTGATCAAAAGGCATGTGTCAATTCTTCGAGTTGCGTGGCATGGAGCACCCGATCAGCTTGCACCGTGTTTGTGGGTGCCGTCTGGTCCGACCAGGGTACGACCGCCACCGTATAGCCCCGCTCGCCTTCGTGGGTGAGCGGGGGTGTCCGCCGTGATGGCCGACTCCACCGGTTTCAGGTGGCTGCCGTTCGCACAACGCCAACAGGCGCAGCATCGCCAAGAGATGAGCGGATCCCGACCCGAGTCCTGAGTCTTCTGTCCCTACGATAAGTCGCACAGGGTAGGCCCGCTCTGTCAGGTTGCCAGAGGAGTGATGCCACGAACGTCACGCTTCGTTCGAATAGAGGCTCGCGTTCTTCGGGGCCACGATTGAGAGGACGACTGTGATGCGTCGTTGATCCTCCGCTTCGGTTTCCCGCACGATCAGCTGGGACGTGCGGGCGGTTGTCATCAATGGATGGCTCGCGAGTCATCGCCAGGCTGATACAGGCGGAGGTTGTACAAGTTGGGTCCCATGTCCTCGTCGTGGGAGGGACTCCCCTTGCCCTTCGCTGACCAATTCATCCACGAATCGCAAGGTGAGCGGCTTGATGGGAGGACTGACGAGCAGATGCGCTTCCGTGGAGTAGAGCCCTTTCTTGAGGAACAGTCCGAAGGGAAATAGCGTCTGCGCCCGGATGCCTTCGAACCGGATCCAGCCCGTTTTGTGGCAAGCAGTGGATAGGACAGGGAGCACAGAACTCTGCGGGGCAGGAGGTGAATAGCGAGGACCTCGGTCGACATCTTGGCCTTCGACGACGTCGAGTAGACGCAGGGAAAAGCTGGGCAGGTGCCGGTTCCGGTTGGCGACCGACAGTGTGAGGTGTGGTCGGCTCGTTGGCCATGATGAGATCGGGCACATGCCGACGAAATTCCAATCGCCGAAGACAGTGCTCGAGAGCAATCCGGAGATCACGATGAGGCTGAGCATCATCGCGAGGAGTAAGTAAAACAGATTGTTGCCGGTGTTGATGGCGGCAAGCCCGATCCCGAGTGTGAAGAGAAGAAACCTGGTCCCTTCAGACGTGAGACGAATCGACCGCCGCCGGGACATGCCCCGGACGAAGGAGAAGGCTGGGGAGGCACGGAGGTTGAGGAGTGAGGTGTTTCACGTGCGTTAGCTCATCCAGTTGGCCGAAGTCATCCATCCGTGTCTAGCTAAACAGGAACGGGAACGGTCTCGACGATGTCGAGCACCATGCGCTCCGCCTGTTCGAAGCTCTGTGTCCGCATGCCATGGGTCCGGTTCAGCATGACGCGGTGGGACAGCACGATCGGCGCCAGTTCTTTGATGTCGTCGAGGAGGCAATAGTCGCGTCCGCGGACGACCGCCAATGCCTTGGCCGCTTTGCTGAGCCCCAGCGCTCCGCGTGTGCTGACTCCCAGGGATAAGAGCTCGCTCTGTCGCGTCGCTTGCACGATCGCGAGCAGATAGTCCGTCAAGCTCTCTTCCATGTGGACCTGATCCACGCGGGTCTGCAATGCCAATACTTCGCGGGCTGACAGCACCGCTTCCAGTGTTTCAAGCGGGATGCAACGAATGCGGACGGTCGAGCACCTTCCTCTCTTCCTCGAGCGCGGGATATCCAATACAGAGACGCATCAGAAACCGGTCGAGTTGGGATTCGGAAGGGGGAACGTCCCGTGATATTCTGGCAGGGTTCTGCGTGGCGATGACCATAAAGGGTTGCTCAAGCGGATGCGTCTGATTATCGACGGAAATCTGTGCTTCACTCATCGCTTCCAGGAGACTGCTCTGGGTCTTCGGCGTGGTGCGATTGATCTCGTCGGCCAGCACGACGTTGGCGAAGATCGGACCCGGTATGAACTCAAACCCCTGTTTTTGCCGGTTAAGCATGGAGACGCCGACGATGTCGGAAGGCAAAGAGATCGCTGGTGAATTGAATGCGCTTGAACGAACAGTCAAGCGATCGGGCCAAGCTGTGTGCCAGCGTGGTTTTGCCGACGCCAGGAACATCTTCGAGTAGAAGATGGCCACGGGCCAGAGGCAGACCACCGCCATCTCGATAACGTGGGTCTTTCCCTTGATGACCAGCGCAATATTGTCCTGGATCGACCGGATGGTGTGAGCTGAACTCATGTTGGGATTAGTGGTCCTGGTAGTTCAGGAATGCATGGTGATCTGACACGATCGAAGTCTAACAAAGGGTCTGTAGATGGTCAATTTTCACATGAGTTCTTGCATTGACCAGTCTGAAGAGGGCGATCCGTAATGTTTTGCGCCGGTGGGTTGCTCCCAATCAGCTCTATCACAGGCTGCGGAAAACTATTTCGATACAGAGGAACTTGAAGGCCTGCATGTCTTAGACAACAAGAGGAGAACACGTCCCGCAGGATGCTCAAAAAGGCTGGAATTTTCAACCCGCCCAGCCCTGGCGCGCCACAAACGCGCCTTGTACCTCACGCAAGGCCGCAGCGAGCAGATTTTTCAGCATCCTGCTATTCCGGCACGAGGATCAGCATCCAAGGAGGGTTTCTTCCACCATGTCAGAAAACCGTCGGGCAGTACTGCTGGCAGGAATTCCTGGAAAGACGGCTCCACGGCGAATCTGAACGGAACGGAAACGATAGGAGGGGGCCTGCGTCGGGTGAAGGGGAGGACTCGTGGAATCTGCTCTGCGCAACGGGCCGCAGTCTGACAGGTTCAGGGTCTCGCCGAGCGCAAGGCGCGAGAGCTCGCTCGAAGATCTCGCCGAAAATCGTCGAGAGGTTGTCTGATGTGAAGGGCTGATTGTCCAGGTCGATAGCGGAGCGTCGTCGAGGGAGTTGTGCCAGGATTTCCCAGAAGACCTGGGTATCGACGGCTCCGAGGAGCACAGAGGAGGCCTCGGCGCGCCAGTAAGGTCGAGCAGGGCGAGGGGCCTCGAATCTCGAACTTCCATGGCGGAAAGAGGAGTGCACGGTCTCCATGCTGGACCTCCAGAGCCGGTTCGCCGGAAAAGTGGGTCTGCCGAAACGTGCCTTTGGTTCGATGGAGCTCTTGAGTGATGATGTGATCGGACAATCGGGTCGGTTCGTAGGCGAACGTGGGTGTCGCGGGAGCCCAGCAGGTCGCGATCGTGTAGCGGGGTGCGAGCTTCCCAGCCTGATCGAGGTTGCTCCAGGTCGAACATGTCCTGGTTTCCGTAGAATTGAAATGAGAGCCCAGTCCGAGATCGCAGGCCGTTGAGTCGTTCCCGTTCCGGATGGAGTGGACCACCCAGCTTTGAGCCTGGCTGAAGCCGATCGAGGCTATGAAGAATCAACTCGCGCTGTCGCTGTTGAAGGGGGCTACGCATAGCTCGACAAGTTCCGTGGCAAACGAGAGGTCGCCGGCTCCCAGATCGAGCAGGGAGGCCACGTCTGCATCGAGCAGCAGGTCAAAGGGATTGGGGTGGGAGTGGGCGAACGCCTCAATCTCTTCGCTCCGCAGGAGGTCACTGGCCACTGGGACATCGGGCCTTCAACGACGCCGAACCACACACAGAGGGCCCGCACGGCTTTTGTCGGGGGAGCCCTGTGAGTTCCTTTGAGTCGGGGGCCGGGAGATCCTGAATTCGTGCGGCTTCTGAGTTTCCCAACGCCAGGGTGATCGCATCTCGGATGATGACGGGAAGTTCGACGCGGTGGGCTTCTTCGATCAACCGTTTCAACGTCGCAGTGAGCTGCCTTGCCTCAACAAGTTTGCGTGAGGCCTCCCACTCCTTGTCGCGTTCCTGCAAGAGCTGGGTGACCTGTGAACGAAAGTCTGCAAGGACCTGTGCGGTAGAATTCATGAGTCGGTTGGTGCGGGGCGCGTGATAGGAGATCGGTCGATGTCAGTTGGTGAATGTATGGCAGCATAACGACCTGGTCCATGAGCGTCAAGGTTGCCGTCTTGCCCATCCCGAGAGACCTGTGTTAGGTAGAGGCTATGTGCAAGACACCAGTGCTGCTTCGCTACACGAGCGATCTTCGTCGACATTCAAGGCGCTGTTGGTCATCGGGGCATTGTGGTTTACCGTGGCCTGCACAAGTGGAGGGCGCCAGATCTTCTGCCGCCTCGCAGAGAACGGGCATCATGCGCCCGTTCAAGGAATGGCAGGTCATCGATACGGCGACGGGGCAGCCGGTTTCTCTCGACCAATGGGCGGCGTTGTTGCTCCAGCAGGACATCATTTATCTTGGCGAGGAACATCACAATCGGTTTCATATCGATGCGGCGCTGACGGTGCTGCGGAGGCTGAAGGCGGAGGGCGTACGCCGGCCTTGGCCATGGAAATGTTCGGCTGGGACGGCCAGGCGGCATTGGATCAATATGTTTCCGGGTTCAGAAATGAACCGCCAGGAATTCCTGGAGGCCGTCCGGTGGCAACAGAACTGGGGTGGTTCGTTACGAGGATTATGAACCGTTGGTTCGGCTGGCGAAAGAACAACATTGGACTGTGGATGCCATGAATCCTCCGAAGCCGTTGGTGCGGATTGTCGCCAAGAACAGGCTTGGCTCAGGCGGAGGCTGATCCCATGATGGCAGCAATGGGGCATGAACGATGAGGCCATGGTCGATGATCCGATCTATCGGACGCGGATTCTTCAGCAGCTCAGGCCTGTCATGGTGAGGGGACGACAGCCTCTATCCAGACGATGCTCGAAGCCTCCATGGTTCGCGACGAAGGGATGGCCAAGACGTTGGTCCAGCGCCTCAACCGGATTCGCTCGGGGGCCGATACGATGGCTGGGCCGCTGGTGAGCTATACAGGGGCGGACACATTCAGTACAACCTTCCGGTTCCAAAGCGAGTGGCCCGCCGCCTCGCCGATCGGGTCCGCCAGGTCACCGTCTATATGACGCGTCTTTCGAGGTGGGGCGCATCGAGGAATTACAAGACATGATCCGTGAGAAGATTGCGGACTATCTGTGGCTGACACCGGTCAGCGCACAGGGGCCGCCTCGCCGATGTTGAGAAGTAGTGAGGCTCAGCCTGAGGAGTACGAAACTTCTCTGGTGATCGCTGGACGCCTGCACCTCCTTACGCCTAACGAATGCATGAAGGAGGAATCTAATGCCAGAGATAAGCCGGTGATTGCGCAACGAACGCCATGACATTGTCGAGTGAGGTCAGGCACTGTCTATTTGGTGTCAATGCGGTCGATCGAAAATGCGTAGCCGGTTTTGCGATGGATCCCTACGGGGACGGAGTTCTCGCCGATGGAGATTCACTTTGAAGAAGAAACGCGGGCGTTCTATGGTTGTAAGCAGACGGCGAAAAGCCTCCCCTTTCCGTGATGGGGTCTCACTCGCGGATCTAATCGTGAATGGTGCCGGCAGCGGAATAACACAGCGAGTGCGAGCGACTCGGTGGCTCGCTGGGTGTGTCTCCACGATCCACCCAAACTGGCGCCGTGCAATCCGCTAAGAGGCATGCGCTACTTGGTGTCGATGGAAGAGGCCAGCGGCGATGCAATCGCCGTTGAGCTCGATGAACCCTTGACAGTTTCCCTGGTCTGTTTCAGACTATGCCGTCAAAATATCATGTTGGAGTTGTTAGCGATTGGGAACGCAGCGCATGCGAAACAAGATCCCCTGTTCCGCTGAGCGGTTAAGCCTCCTGGATCCTCCGATGAGTCAGGCGGTGGTTCGATCGCAATGCCTTTCACATCGGCAATCAGTACCTCTCTGAAAATCGCGTTCGGATCGTCGAGGCCGATGATGCCCAGATTTCGTCCGCCGTTATCGGGAATTCCGGCCTCTACGAACAGACAATCCGTCTCAAGGAGGGGCATCTCATCTCAAAGTGCAGCTGCGCGCTGCCGGAAGAGCCGATGTGTCGTCATTGTATTGCGGTTCTGTTGGAATATCATCGCTGGGCACAGCCGAGGCATGGCCAGCAGAAGAAGCGAAACCGTCCGCAGCCCCACAGCCGGCACCGGCCTCTCCGAATCGCGACAGCGCGCCTGCGCCAAGTCCCGCTTCGACGACCGACCTGAAGCTGGGCGAGGTTGATGGCATTCATCGAATGGCTGCAACCTGCAATAAAGGCGTTGGAGCGTGGGCTAGCCGTTGCCTGATTCGCCAAAGCTCGGCGGGGATCTCGCTTCCTGGATTCAGGCCATTCGTAATCTGGAGGAGCGCCGCTGCGAGAGCGAAGAAGTACGGATCAACCTGGAGTCCGACATGCGGGACCAGAAGCCTATGTCGGCCGATTGACGCAACAGGTGCAAGCTTCCATGGAGGAGATCAAGGCCGCCCAGGCCAGTTCTCAGCTAACTGCAGCAGGAACTGACTGCTTGTAAAGAGATACTCGCGAAGGTTTCCAAGGTTGCCTCCGAGGTCGGGAGCTATGACAGTCAACTCAAGTCTATCGCAAGTTGAGGTGATGTCAAGGGGATCACAACTCGACAAGCTCGCTCAATCTTTTCAAGGAAGTCTCGACGGCATTGAAAGCGCTTACCAAGACCTCTGCTATCTCTTAGCCTATCCCGCTCAGTTTTACCTCCCAGGCTCCATTCTTATTTCAAAGCCATTGCGCCTGGTCCGGCAACTCAGTTTGATCCGCCCCCGTTTAATCAATTGACTCGGGAAGACTGACCCATGAAGGATTTATGTGGGGGTTGTCGCGGTGGCGGGTACGTTCCTGCTGGCTGCTGTATCCTACGATTCTAGCGAATGGGCCGAAGGGTGAGGGTCTCCCTGATTATGGTGGGGTCACCGGTATGGAGTACGCATTGATCGGGTTGATTCTGGCCTATGGCGTCTACGATTCGTCCCTCAGAAAGTGCTAGTCAGGATAATGAAAAATTCCGCCGGCAGCGTTCCCTGTCGCACGCGTGCCGGGCCTGGCACGGCGGAGTCGCCCTCGTTGAGATCCTCCACACGTACCGAAGAAGATTCTCCGGAGGTCGCAATGGCTGAGAAGGGGGTTCTCCGATTCACTGGGGCCCGTTCAACGGGCGATTGGTCACACACGGGGCGCGGTATGGGACCTCCTCGGCACTTTTCACTCGCTGCCTGCTTGTTGCAGTCCGTACACAGACGGGCGGCCCTGCGCTCGGACGGGCTCGCGGCTCGGCGCACCGGGGTCAGGCGGGTGAGCCCAGCTGCCTTTTTTAAGCATCCTGCGCGGTGTTCTTCTCTTGGCCTCGATGTGGCGGACCATTGAATTTCTACCGTGCCTCAATAGTTTTCCGCAGCCTGCTAGACCCAGCTTGGCTCGTCGCCGCTGGTGGGGGCCGGATGCAGGAGCGCCGCATGTCCGGATCCGGTGGAGCGGGTGAGGGGAACCCATCATTCCCACTGCATCAGTTATCGAAAGACGCGGGTAGGCGGACCACCCCAATGGCCTGGCGTAGTACTGCGTGCAGCTCATCGCGATTGTATGGTTTGGTGAGGTGGAGAATGCGTCGCTGGGCATAGCGACCTCGCACGGTAGTCCTGTCATGTAAAGGCAGTGAGCACAATCACGGGGAGAGTGTGGGCGCGATTGCCTGGATTGTCTCAAGTACGGCTAGCCCATCTCCATCGGGCAATCCAATATCGAGAAAAGCAGCGGAAAAGTCGACAGTCTTCACCTGCGCCAGCGCATCACGACAGGTCGAAATTCCGGTCACGCGAAAGCATTCATGTTCGAATGAGATCGTGTAGGGCAGCCAGAATGTCGGGGTCGTTGTCGACGATTCGAAGAAGGCCAGATGAGCAGTCTGGAGTTCATCTGCGTCTCCTAGCCCGCATTATTCATAGCGGGTTAGGGAGACCAAAGGCAGGGGCGACTTGGAGCCGGAGATTCTAGAGACATTGAGGAGCACGTCTTGCTCGCCAACGGAAGACACTATCCGCTCGTGTGCGCATCACTCGATGGACGGTTGTGAGACAAGGATGGCCTGAGTGATCCCTCAGCCGGACGGGCTGTCCCATTGCCGGTGAGCCTGGCACGAGGGGGACACGTTCATTGTCTGACCGACCAATCGAGGTCGCCCCGCGCGGAGCGCTTTCGTTCGTTTTGGGAAGGGACTCTGACGCAAGGATTCCATCTCTGCCAGGGAAGTTCCTGTAGGGACTGAGCGATCAGCCAAGCGAGCGTCAAACCAGGACTCCAATACACTGCATCGCGCAGACGATCGACAAGATCACTGGGGAGACTGACCGTTAGCCGGACCGTTCGAGGCTGTTGCTGTCCCGGCCTTGCTTCGGTCTGGAATACGGACTCGCTGGCCCGCGGCGCTCATTCTTGGTCGAGCTTACTCGGAGTGGCTTGATCGGTCAGCGACATTGTATACCTCTCCAAGTTGCTCTGAAATGAAGGTGGACCCCGGACTATGATCTGATCTCATGCTTAGCTGGGCCCTGCTCGGAGTTGGAGGCCGCGCCGCTGCTGAGGGGGCAGGACGCGGCCGATGGCGGAAGCGCATGGCGATGGGAGGCTCCGGATGGGCATAATCCAGAGGTAGTCCCACCTGCATGAGAGGCGTCAGCCTCTTGAGTGGGGACCCACCGGCATTTCGCTTCGCCAAGAGACTTCCAGTTCCAGACCATCGGCCTCGTACCCTACTATGTCGGGTGATGAGAGACTACAGCAGTACAGCAACCCTGTACCAGAGTTTTCTCAGTGAAAATATTCCGAGGCCTACGCTGTAAGTCGTTGAGCAAATTTGGTTTGGTGAGTGAGCGGGAAAGATGAGGCTATAGGACTGGAGGCGTATCTGATTCGGTACGCTCTTTATCCTAGGAGACAGGCACAGGGGGAATGCGATAGGTGAACGCTACGGAGAGCCAGAGATGAGCGCGATCTACTGGTGGAGATGTTTCATCGCGGCGGCACAGAGGAGGATGAAGAAGCCGATCCAGAGCGCGGCCTCGTTGGAAGGGGATCGCTTCGCAGGGATTCTTCTCTCGGCCTTCTCCTGTGTCATCGGACTCGAAGATCACCGCGTAGAGGAAGAGCGTGAGAAGACAGAGGACGAGAAACAGCTTGATAAAGCAAGACGGTCAGGTATTTCGCATGGTGTTGATCCCGCTTCCCGTTTGCGAGGTGATGACTCTGATTGACATAGTGGAAATTGATGCCGCTTCAGTAAACAGCAGGACGACGAGCAGGATGCCCGCGACTTTCTTGTAATGCTGATAGAACGCATCGGTGATCGGCTTGACCTGCTCCTTCGCGACCGCCTTCTTCAGCCCTAGGGGTCACGGCCAAGGACGAGGAACGCGAGTCCGCCGATCCAGATGACCGCCGACGTCAAGTGGAGCCAATGATTGAGGATCGGGATCAGTGTATTAAGGTCGGTGACGAGGCTTTGAAGCGCGTCCATTCCGAAGATCGAACCGTTAGGCGTTGACACGTGAGGCGTGAGACCTGAATCCCGATCGCACTCCGAGATAAGTACCGCGTTACCACGCTTTACCCCTCACGGCCTTACCCTCGTCAAAACTTGAAGACCGGCGCTTCGTTGCCCGAATCGTTCTCTTGCGGAGTTCCTTCCATCAACTCAATGGTAATCAGGGGGATGCTATTCTCGCGCGCGTGCTTTTCAACGCCTTTCTCTTCACCATGGCGCGCAAGAAATAGGGGAATCCGGTTGAGTCGTGTTCCTGAGTCCTGCATCCCACGCCACGGGGCTTTCTTCGGGCGTATTAAATGCGACTTTGATCTTCTCGCCACCCCCGGGGAGTGTAGAGACACCATTGATCCTCGATCCAGCCAGTCGCCGTGGATCGACATGAGGGCGCGCGCGGCCGCCGCAGATGTCCGTGTATTCGCAATCCACCACATGTGCCCTTTCAGGTGCGGATAGCGGAAGGAATTGAAGACATCGGACTTTTCCCACAGATCGACGAAGCTTGTCTCGCGGATATTCCCGGCAGACAGCGGCATGTAGGGGCAAAGGGGTCAACTCGCCATTAGGGGTCACACGCGCGTAGTTGGTGCCGGCGAGGCAGCCGCCCCCGCCCATAACCCGTCGCTTTGGTAATAGGGAGATTCGGATCTTTCTCGTACGCCCCGAGCCGTTTGAAATGCGGGCGGCACAGCGAGCCCCGGACGAGCATGCCCTTGCAATTATCCTGACAGTTGACCAGGTAGCCCAGCACCTCTTCGCTGTACTGGGTCGGGGTGATGTCGGTGAGTTCTTCAAGCCGCGGCCGGTGCAGACCATGAAGAAGACATTGAGCACCTTGGCGCCAAGCTGGTGCGCCCAACCGATCACCGAGGGCAGTTC
>ERZ1370068.3810-contig-2911_pt1 | contig 14547 bp, 19 predicted proteins | sample MGYA00561227_ERZ1370068 | MGnify/ENA primary metagenome ERZ1370068 (study PRJEB38410, sample SAMEA6850437) | metagenome | study: Metagenomic assessment of the ecological functions of the soil: analysis of the soil microbiota associated with the...
GCAGGCGAACCGGCTGTCGAATGCGCTCGCGGCGCTGGGAGTCGGCCGCGGCGACAAGATCGCGCTCATCCTCCCGCAACGGCCGGAAACGGTCGTCGCGCACATTGCGACGTACCAGCTGGGCGCCGTCGCGGTCCCGCTGTCGTTCCTCTTCGGTCCCGAAGCGCTGTCCTATCGACTGACCGACTCCGGCGCTAAAGTCGCTTTCGTCGATCCGCAATCGCTCCCCAACCTCGCGCTGTCCGCGACGAATGCCCCGGCATCGCGCACGTCGTCGGCGTGGCGGGCGCGGCCGAAGCATGGGTCACGCCGTACGAGGCGCTGCAGCAGCAGGGCGTCGGACCGCTTCCTGCCCGCGACGACGCAGGCGGACGATCCGGCGGTCCTCATCTACACGAGCGGCACGACGGGGCCGCCGAAGGGCGCGCTGATGCCGCAGCCGATGCCTGATCGGCAACCTGTCCGGGTTTCGTCCACTCGCACGACGGCTATCCCCGCGACGGCGATCTCTTCTGGTCGCCCGCGGACTGGGCATGGACCGGCGGCCTGATGGACGCGCTGCTGCCGGCGCTCTACTTCGGCCAGCCGATCGTCGGCTATCGCGGCCGCTTCGATCCCGAGCGCGCGCTGTCGCTGATCGCGAAATACGGCGATGCGCAACTCGTTCCTGTTTCCGACCGCGCTCAAGCTGATGATGAAGGCGTGCCCGCGCCCGCAGCGAGCGGTTCCGACTTCGCCTGCGCACGATCATGAGCGCGGGCGAAGCGGTCGGGACCACGGTCTTCGATTGGACGCGCGAGGCGCTCGGCGTCACGATCAACGAGATGTTCGGCCAGACCGAGATGAACTACATCGTCGGCAATTCGCACGAGCTGTGGCCGGCGAAGCCGGGATCGATGGGCCGCCCGTATCCCGGCCACCGGATCGAGGTGATCGACGACGACGGGCACGTCGTCGGCGACGGCGAGATCGGCGAAGTCGCCGTCAATCGCGTTGCGCCCGACGGCACGCCGGACCCCGTGTTCTTCCTCGAATACTTCAAGAACCCGGAGGCCACCGCGCAGGAAGTTCACCGGCGAGTGGTGCCGCACCGGCGATCTCGCGCGGCGCGATGCCGACGGCTATCTCTGGTATCCAGGGCGCGCCGACGACATGTTCAAGGCGGCGGGCTACCGGATCGGCCCGTCCGAGATCGAGAACTGCCTCGTCAGGCACCCGGCGGTGGCGAACGCCGCCGTGGTGCCTTCGCCGGACGAGACGCGCGGCAACGTCGTGAAGGCGTTCATCGTGCTCGCCCCGGGTCGTCGCGGCGTCGGCGACGATCGAGGACGACATCCGGCAGCACGTGCGACGGCACCTTGCGCCCTACGAGTACCCGAAGGAGATCGAGTTCATCGATGCGCTGCCGATGACGACCACGGGAAAGGTCCAGCGGCGAGTTCTGCGCGAGCGCGAGCGAGCGCGCAAGGCCGCGGACGCCGCGGAACCGCACTGAGCGCACTGAGTGCGGCCCGCCCGGCCCGAAACAGGATGTTGCGGTCTCCGTCAGGCGACGCCAATCCTCGGCCGCAACCGGTCGAGGAACGCGCGGTGCGTGAGCACCCAGGTGACGACGGGAACGACGGTGGGCAGGATCAGCGTCCCGAACTGGTACGAAAACGCGATCGCCTCGCGCTGCCAGGCGACGAATCCCGTCTGCGACGCGATCTGCGGCCCCATCGTGATCGCCACGTTCTTCAGAAAATCGGCGAGCACGCCCCACGCGACAAAGGGCATCAGACGGCGTAGCCGACGATGAGACGGCGCGGCCAGCCGGGTTCCTTCGCGGCGAGCACCAGCGCCGCGTAAAGCGGCAAGCCGAACGAGTACAACAGGAGATCGACGGCTACGGCGATCTCGCCGGCCGCGCCGATGCCGAGCCCGGCTTCAGCGTCGTCGCGAACGTAAGCTCGGCACGGACCTGCTCGACGCCCTGGACGATGTCGGCCAACCCCGACCGCGCGACGAGCTCCGCGATCAACGCGGCCGGCCACAGAGAGCACCGGCGCCGCGAAATACCAGACGGCGAACGTCACCGGCAGCCACGCGAAGACCCTGACGACGAAGCCGCCGAGAGGACTGCGCGAATAGCCTGCCACGTCGTCGTTCAGGCCGATGCGGGAGCCGGGCCGCCGCCCGACGGTCCGCCGGGCCCCCGGCCTCGTCCGGGCACCTGCGGCAGCATGCGAACCCAGACCAGCCACACGACGAGGACGTCGAGCATGATGAGCGCCTGCCACACGTAAAGATGCGCCCACTCGAACACCTTCATGTTCCATTGGCCGAGATAGAAGAGGCTGATCACGCGCACGATGTTGAGGCCCTGCACGGCGACGATGCCGGCGGCGAGTCCGATGAAGCGCTCGTGCCGCCACGGCGCCGGAAACGCGAAGATCGCGGCGACGAGCACGATCGTCGCCTCGATGCCGTTGCAGCCCGCCTCGATCGACACCGCGAAGCCGTTCACCGTGCTGCGGATCACCTTCCCCGTCGCCACGACGTTGGGATCGAACAAGGTGACGAGCGAGGCGCTGATCGCGGCCAGCGCGTTGGTCCAGGGCACGACGAGGAACTGCTGCGACCCACGGCGTCAGCTCCGCGGCGAACAGAACGACCTGCAGCGCGATGAACGTTGCGAAGAATCCCAGCATCGAGCGATTCTACCGAAGTGGATCTCGGTTGATGGCATGGGATCACCCGAGGGTCGCCGCCTTTATGACGTAGGCGCCCGTAGCGATCGCAGGGTCACCCCGAGGGTCGCCGGCTTCAACTCAGGCGGCAACCCCTCGGGTGACCCCTGCCCTGTTGCTACCCGGTCCCCGATCGCGCGCGGGCGAGCGGCGGATTCGCCGCGAAGTATCGCTTGATGCCGTCGCTCATGCACTCCGCGAACTTCGTCTGGTGGTGGTCGCTGCGGAGCTTCAGTTCCTCGTCCGGGTTGGAGATGAACGCCGTCTCGACCAGCACCGACGGGATGTCGGGCGCTTTCAGAACCGCGAAGCCGGCCTGCTCGACCGCTCCCTTGTGCAGCGGATTGATGGCGCCGATGCTGTCCAGCATGTGCCGCCCGACTTTGAGGCTGTCGCTGATCTGCGCGGTCTGGGAGAGATCGAGCAGCGTGCGCGCGAGCACCGGGTCGCTTGCTGTCGAGATTCACTCCGCCGATCAGGTCGGCCGAATTCTCGCTTTGCGCGAGCCACCGGGCGGCGGAGCTCGTCGCCCCGCTTCGGACAGCGCGAACACCGAAGAGCCGCGGGCGCGCGCCTCCCGGAAGGCATCGGCGTGGATCGACACGAAGAGATCGGCCTCGACGCGCCGCGCCTTCTGCACTCGCGCCGCGAGCGGAACGTAGTAATCGTCGTCGCGCGTCAGCATCGCGCGCATGCCGGGCTCTCCATCGATCAGCGCGCTTGAGCTTCCTGCCGATCGCGAGCGTCACGTCCTTTCGTGCGTGCCGCGGCGGCCGATCGCCCCCGGATCTTCACCGCCGTGGCCGGGATCGAGCGCGACCGTGATCATCCTGCGGCGTCCTTGCATCTTCGTTTCGGACTTCGCGAGCGGCGCACGCGCGTCCTGCGTCGCCGGGGATGGTTTCGTCGCCAGGTCCGGCGGTTCGGCCGCTCCGCGAGCAACGCCATCAGCGGATCGACGCGGTATCAACGGATAGAGATCGAGGACGACGCGGAATCCGAACTCGGCGACGGGCTTCAACGCGAACACCTGGGTCCGCGTCTCGGCCTTCAAGTCGAACACGATGCGCAGCGTGTCGGGCGGCTTCGTCCCGAAGCGGATCGCGGCGATGTAGGGTCCGCCGGCTGCACCGCGTCGGAAGCTGCGCGAGCTCGGGGGTGAGCTTCACGCCGTCGAGCTCGAGCACGACGCGGTGCGGGTCCGTCAACGTGAACGACGCGATGGGCGACGGAATCCGGCGCCTCGAAGACGACCCGCGTGTATTCCTGCGCCGGCCAGATGCGCGCCGACGCGATGCGCCCGATGCTCGCCCACGCGAGCGCCGGCAGCACGAACTGCGCCGCCGGCACGATGAGCCACCGGCCAAAGCGCCGCCGTTCGAGCGAAACGCCGATCAGCGAATTGCTCCCGCGTCGACGGCGATCACTGCGGCCAGGCATCGCTCGCCATCCTCCGTGTGCGCCGACAGCGCGAGTTCACGCCCGGACGCCGAGGGATCGGCCGGATAAGTGAGCGTCAGCGCGAGATCCGGGCTCGGCAGCCGGCCGGCGACCCGCTCGGGCCACTCGACCAGGCAGACGGCACCCGGGTGAAAGCAATCGGCAAGTCCCGCCGTTTCCCATTCGCTTGGATCGGCGAACCGATAAAAATCAAAGTGATAAAAGTATAGGCTCGAAAACGAATAGTGTTCAACCAACGGATAGCTCGGGCTCTTGACGGCACCCGTCCAGCCGCGCGCCCGCAAGCAGCCGCGAACGAGCGTGGTCTTGCCGGCGCCGAGATCGCCCGTCAGGGTCACGATCATGCCGCCTTCGAGCGCGGGTGCAAGGCGCGCACCTGCCGCTTCGGTCGCGCTGGCATCGGAAAGATGAACGGAGGCGGTGGACATTCGGTTGACGGCGCAATCCTGTACGCTTTCGTCCATGTCCACGCTCCGCGCTGACGCTCGCGCGTCCTCGGCCGACCTCGACTGGCCCGCCCTTGCCGCCGACATCCGGCAGTGGGGCAAGGCCCTGGGCTTCCAGGATATCGGGATCGCGGACACCGATCTCGACGTCGCGGAGCAGCGGCTTGCTCGACTGGCTCGCCGCGGGCCGGCACGGCGCCATGGATTATATGGCACGGCATGGCGTCGCCCGCGCGCGGCCGGCCGCGCTCGTTCCCGGCACGCTCCGCATCATCACCGCGCGGTTGAACTATCGCCCGCCTGCGGCACGCCCGAGCGACGAGATGCTGGGCGATCCGACGAAGGCGTTCGTCGCGCGTTACGCGCTCGGCCGCGACTACCACAAGGTGCTGCGCCGAAAGCTCGAGCGGCTCGCCGCGCGCATCCACGAGGCGATCGGCGACTTCGGCTACCGCGTGTTCACCGACAGCGCGCCGGTGCTGGAAGTTGCGCTGGCAGCGCAAATCCGGCATCGGCTGGCAGGGCAAGCACACGCTCCTGCTGACGCGCGAAGCGGGCTCGTGGTTCTTCCTGGGCGAGATCTATACCGACCTTCCGCTTCCCGTGACGCCGCCGCAATCGTCGCATTGCGGCAGCTGCAGCGCGTGCATCGACGTCTGTCCCGACCGGCGCGATCGTCGCGCCCGTACGAGCTCGACGCGCGGCGCTGCATCTCGTACCTCACGATCGAGCTTCGGGCAGCATCCCGGAGCCGCTGCGGCCGCTCATCGGCAACCGGGTCTACGGTTGCGACGATTGCCAGCTCTGCTGTCCGTGGAACCGCTTCGCGCAGGACGCGGACGAAGCGGACTTCGCGGTGCGCAACGGCCTCGACGCGCGCCGACCTCGTCTCGCTGTTCGCGTGGACCGAAGCGGAATTCGACGCCCGTCTCGAAGGCAGCGCGATCCGCCGAATCGGCTACGAGCGCTGGTCGCGCAATCTCGCCGTCGGCCTCGGCAACGCGCCCGACGCATCCCGACATCGTCGCCGCGCTCGAAGCGCGCGCCGACGACCCGTCGGCGCTCGTGCGCGAGCATGTCGCGTGGGCGCTCGCCCGGCACGGACGCTAGGAAGTCTGCACGCCTCGGCGGGCAAACCGCAGGACTACAATCGAACGCCTCTGCCACGCAGGCGACGAACCGCGGATTTGACACGATGCCGGTGAGGCGCGAGGGCAGCACCCTGCGGGCGCCTGAGTTATGAAGCCCGAAGGGTGCTGCCCTCGTGCCTCACGCGTCACCACCACCACATCAGCGAATCAGCTGGTTCATCGAGACGATCGGCAGCATCACGGCCAACACGAGAACCAGCACGATCGCGCCCATCGTCACGATCAGTGCCGGCTGCAGCAACGCGGCGAACCAGTTGATGCGCCGCGCGGCTTCGCGCTCGAGCTCGACGGCGGCGCGATCGAGCATTTGCGCCAGTTGGCCGCTCGCCTCGCCGTTGGCCGTCAGGTGGACGAGCACCGGCGGGAACACGCGCTGCTCCTTCAGCGCCCTCGCGAGCGAAACGCCCTCGCGCACGAGCAGCGCCGCTTTCGCCGGCCGCTGCCTTGAGCGGCAACGCCCAGACGACGTCCGCGCGGCGTCGAGCGAACGGAGCAACGGGGCGCCGCTTCCCGTCAGGATCGCGCAGCGTGCTCGCAAAGCGTGCGGTGTCCACGGCGATCACCAGACGACCCAGGACCGGGAGCCGCAGGAGCGCATGCTGCCACCATGCGCGGAACGCCTCGCGCCTGATTCGCGAGCGAGAGCGCGACGATCGCTGCCGCGGCACCCGCAACCCAGATCCACGCCGTTCCCCGGAGGAAGCCCGAAAGCGCGATCAGCGCCCGCGTGAGCCAGGGCAGCGTCTGGCGGCTCTGCTCGTAGACGGAGACGATCTGCGGCACGACATAGACCAGCAGCACGACGATCACCGCGAAGGCGATGATCGTCACCAGCGCCGGGATAGACGAGCGCGAGCGTGAACTGCTGCTTCTGCGCCTGCCTCGCTTCGAGATAATCGGCAAGGCGCGTCGAGGACATCGGGGAGGCTGCCGGTCTCGGCCGCGACCGCGACCAGGCCGCGATAGAGATCCGAGAACGTTCGCGGCCACCGGGAAAGCGCACCCGAGAGCGGCTCGCCCGCGGCGACCAGCGTGCGCGCGCTCTCGCGAAGAGCTTCGCGGCCCGCGCGTCGTCGGCCTGCTCGGCGACGGCAGACAGCGCCTGGTCGAGCGGCATGCCCGAACGCACGAGCGTTGCGAGCTGGCGCGTCGATAGCGCGACCTGCGCGGCCGGAAGCCGCAAGCGCTGCACCGATGACGCTTGGCCGGGCGTCGAGCCGCGTCGGCGCGCTTCCGCATCGATGGCGGTTGGAAAGAGCCCCTCCGCGCGCAGCCGGTCGCGCACCTGGCGCGCGTTTCGGCGTCGGCCAGTCCGCGCTTCAGCTTGCCTTCGCGCGTCGACGGCCTCGTAGCGAAACGCCTGCACGGTCGGAACTCAGTGCGCGTACATCACGCTTCGCGCGATACGCGGACGAGCTCGGCGAGGGAAGTGGTGCCGTCCGCGAGCCAGCGTGCGCCGTCGCGGCGCAGCGACAGTAGTCCCGGCGAGCGCCGCCGCCGCCTTGCAGCGCATGCTCCGGCGCGCGATCGTGGATCAACCGGCGCAACCCGTCGTCGACGACGATGAGCTCGTAGACGCCGGAGCGGCCGCGATAGCCGGTGTCCCTGCACTCGCTCGCAGCCCGCGGGCGCGTAGAGCGGCAGCGTCGCGTCGGCAGTCCGATCTCGGCCAGCAACTGCGGCCTCGCCGGCGGTCGGCGCGGCGCGGCGTGCGGCACGCGGTGCAGAGCGTGCGCACGAGCCGCTGCGCCAGCACGCCGAGCAGGCTCGACGCGAGCAGGTACGGCTCGACGCCCATGTCGGCAAGACGCGTCATCGCGCTCGCCGCGTCGTTGGTGTGCAGCGTCGCGAGCACGAGATGTCCGGTGAGCGACGCCTGCACCGCGATCTGCGCGGTCTCGAGGTCGCGGATCTCGCCGATCATGATGATGTCCGGGATCCTGGCGCAGGATCGCGCGGAGCGCGCGCGCGAAGTCGAGGTCGATCTTCGGATTGACCTGCGTCTGGCCGACGCCGTCGAGCGCGTACTCGATCGGATCCTCGACCGTCATCATGTTGAGCGTGCCGCGCGGCAGCCGCGACAGCGCGGCGTAGAGCGTGGTCGTCTTGCCGGAGCCCGTCGGGCCGGTGACGAGCACGATGCCGTGCGGCTCGCGGATCAGGCGGTCGATCGCCGCGAGCGTCGGCGTCGCTCATGCCGAGCGCGGTCAGGTCGAGCTGCGCGGAATCCTTGTCGAGGAGGCGCAGCACGACGCGCTCGCCGGGCCCGGTGGGCAGCGTCGACACGCGGACGTCGACCTGCTTGTCGCCGAGCTTCAACGCGAGGCGCCCGTCCTGCGGCAGCCGCTTCTCGGCGATGTCGAGGCTCGCCATGATCTTGATGCGCGAGACGAGCGCCGCGTGCAGCGCCCGCGGCGGCTCGAGCACGTCGCGCAGCACGCCGTCGACGCGAAAGCGCACGACCGACCGCGCTTCGTACGGCTCGAAATGAACGTCCGACGCGCGCTCGCGCAGCGCCTGCAGCAGGAGCGCGTTGATCATCCGGATCACCGGCGCCTGCGCGCCGCTGTCGAGGAGATCCTCCGCCGGCGGGAGATCCTGCATCAGCCGCGCGAGGTCGCCGTCGCGCGACGATGTCCTCGCTCATCTGCGCCACGCCGGTCCTGCGACGTTGTAGGCGCGCGCGAGCTCGGCGGCGAAGCGCTTCGGCGTCGACGGCGCGCGTGAGCGAGCGGTCGCTGCAGCACGCGCTTCAGCTCCGGCGAGGCCCTCGACGGTCGCGTCGGGCCGCGTCAGCACGACGATCCGCGTCGCGCTCCTCGGCCTGCGCCAGCACGCCGTGCGCACGCGCGAACGCGTACGGGATCCGGTGCGCGAATCCGGAGGCGGCGGTCGGCGTGACCGTGGCCATCGGTAGACGCCTAGCGCGTGCTCAGGGCTTCGCGGCGGCGCGGCCGGCGCTGCGGCGGGGCAGCGGTCCGAGCTTGCCGCCGAGGAGCGGCGGCGTGAGATCGGCGCCCGGCGTGCCGGGCGACGACTCCCTCGCGGCGGCAGCGCGGCTGCGCCGGGATCGCCCCAGAAGAGCCGGTTGGGCGGCGTCTGCCGCTCCTGCTCGCCCTGCAGGTACTGGTAGCGCTCGGACGTGATCTCGCGGCCGTCGGCGCTCGTGCGCAACACCGTCGGCTTGATGAAGATCATCAGGTTCGTCTTCTGCCGCCGCCGCGCGTCGTAGCGGAACAGCGCGCCCGCGATCGGGATGTCGCCGAACAGCGGGACCTTGTCGCTGCCGTCGGTCAGCTGGTCCTCGATCAGCCCGCCCAGCACGATGATCTGCGTGTCGTCGACGACCACCGTCGATTCGAGCGCGCGCTTCGACAGGATCGACGCCGCCTCGCAGTGGTCGACGTCTTCGATCGCGCGACACCTCCTGGTAGATCGCCGAGGCGGATCGTGCCGCCCTCGGTGATCTGCGGCTTGACGCGAAGCACGATGCCGACGTCCTTGCGCTCGAACGTCTGGAACGGCGTGCACCGTCGTTCGTGCTGCCCGTCGTCGCGTAGCTGCCGGTGATGAGCGGGATGTTCTGGCCGACGATGATCCGCGCCTCCTCGTTGTCGAGCGTGAGGAGCGTCGGCGTCGACAGGATGTTCGCGCCGACCTGCGTCTCCAGCGCGCGGGCGAGAAACGCCGAGGTTGGTGATCGTCCCGAGGCCGGGAATCGTGACCGTGCCCTTCATCACGCCGAGCGCCAGGCCCTGGCCGACGCTGCCCGGATTGACGGCGACGTCGATGATGTTGTTGCCGCTGCCGCGCGGCGTGAAGTTGGTGCCGCCGATCACGCGCGTCTGCGTCGAGTTGTAGCCCGAGAGCGCCTGCCACTGGATGCCGAATTCCGCCGCCTTGTCGGCGGAGACCTCGACGATCAGCGCCTCGACGAACACCTGGGCGCGGCGGACGTCGAGCTTCTCGATGATCGCGCGAAGGTTGTTGTAGACGGGCTCGGGCGCCATGATGACGAGCGCGTTGCTCGCGACGTCGGCGGTGATCGTCGCGCCGTTCGCGGCGAACGGACGTCGCCGCCGCGGCCGGAGCCGCTGCGCGAGCGGCGTGCGGCGCGGCGCCGCGTTGGCACTGCGCTCCGGCCATCGGCGCGCTGCCGAGCAGCACGGCGGCGCCGAGCGCAGCGTCGAGCCGCCGGCGAGCGCCGCCGCCGTCGCTGCCGGTCAGCATCGCGCGCAGCGTCTGCGCCACGCGCGCGGCTTCCGCGTTCTTGAGATAGACGATGAACATGTTGCCGCCGGGGCGGCCCGGCGTGTCGAGCTGCTCGATCAGCTGCCGCACGCGCGCGACGCGGCCCGGATTGTCGGCGCGGACCAGGACGCTGTTCGAGCGCGGGTCGGCCATCGACCGTCACGCGCTGCTGGGCGTCGGCCGGGCCCGGCCCGCCGCGCCGCGGCGTTCGGCAAGCAGCCGGTTGAGCAGCGCGACGATGTCGAGCGCCGACGCGTACCTGAGCGGCACGAGCGATCGGCTCCGCCCCCGGCGGCTGGTCGAGCGACGCGATGATCCGGTCGATCCGCCGCAGGTTGTCGGCGTAGTCGGTGATGATCGAGCGCGTTGCTGCCCGGATACGCGGCGATCGTGTTGTTCGGCGTGATCAGCGGCCGCAGCACGTTGACGAGCTGCGCCGCCGACTCGTAGCTGAGCGTGATGACCTGCGTGACGAGCCGGTCGCCGCCGGCGCCGACCGGCCCGCCGCCACCGCGCCGCCCTGCTGCTTCGCGTCGGCCTCGGGCACGATCTTGACGACGCCGTCGCCTTCGACCGCGGCGAAGCCCTGCAGCCGCAGCGCCGACAGCAGCGTCGGGATAGACGAGGCTCCTCGGCACCGGCCGCGCCGAGATGATGTTGATCGTCCCCTTGACCCTGGGATCGATCATGAAATTGCGGCCGGTGATCTCCGCGACCGCCTTGACGACCGCGTCGATGTCCGCGTTGACGAAATTGAGCGTGACCGTGTCGTCCGGCGGCGCGGCGACCGGCGCGAAACCGGCCCAGAATGCCAACGCCAGCGCGGACGAGCACGCCTCGCCCCGGCGGCCGTGGACGCGCGTACGACGTTGCGCTGCAGCGGCTTACGCAGTTTCGTGGTCAAACGGACGCCAGGTAGAACCGATCGTGACCGCGCTCAGCCGCGAGCCGCGCGGAGAAAACTGCACGAATCGGACGCGCGCAGCCGAATTTCGCGAGCGACCGCGCCGTTTCGGGAATAATAGCACGCACCCCAAGGGCTCCGCGGCGGCGAAAGGGTGAATCCGAACGCCAGGCGATGGCCGCATCCTACCGGGCATACGAATCCTTCTCAGGGAGCCCGCATGCACCATCCACCGCACATCGCCGCCTGTCCCGCCGCCGGCCTTATCCGGCGGCTGGTGCTCGGCGACCGCCTTCTTCCTCGGCCTTGCCGTCGCCCTCGTGCCGCAGTCGCCGCCGGTCGCACGCCCAGGAGCCCAAGACCCTGCCGCCACGGCGCCGAACGCCGGCGCTCGCCAATCGACGTCACGATCGTCGACCGGCAGCGACGGAGCGCGACGATCAAGATCGACGATAGCGAGCCGGAAGCCAGTCGACCGGCGCGAAAGTCCGAACCGCGGCGTCGCCCGATGCCAGCGACTCGTCGGAAGGCGCCAGCGAGACGCCGGCACCGGCGTCGCGAAGGCCCGGCAAGACGAGCGCGCGTCGACGATCGAGGGCTTCGGCGACCGACCGCGAGTTCGATTCGTTCGACGAGTTCGTGCACGACGAGCCGGCGCTCGCGGCGATGGTGGTCGCGATCGTCGCGGTCGTCTTTCTTCGTCGCCGGTGCTCGCGATCGCGCTCATCCTCTGGTACCGGATGCGCAAGGCGCGGATGCTGAACGAGACGATGCTGAAGCTCGCCGAAAAGGGCATCGTGACCGTCCGCCGACGCGCTGGAGGCGCTGGCCGGCAGGCAAGCAGGCCGCCGCATGCGCGTCGCCGCGGCCGATCTACGAGCAGGCGAAGCAGATGCGCACGCCGCGCCGCGTGGTCCGACCTGCGCAAGGGCGTGCTCGATCGGCGGCGTCGGGTCTCGCGTTGCCGCTCTATTCGCTGCTCGACGACCGGCTCGCCGAACGGCTCGGCCTCGTGCTGCTGTTCGTCGGCATCGGCTTCGTCGTGCTCTGGTGGTTCGAGCAGCGGCAGCTCGCGCCGCCGGCTGCGCGCGTCCCCGCGACCCGGCGACGCTCGGGCCTCGACGCCGGCGAATCCGCCGCCCGCCTGATGGTCGCGACAGCGCACCTGACGCCCAGCGCGCGCGATCATCGCCATCCGATGGCGGAGCCGCCGCTTACCGATGCCGAGCTCATTGCGCGCGTCGTCGTTCGCGATGACCGCCACGCGTTCTCGGAGCTCGTGCGCCGCCACCAGTCGGCGGTGCGCACGACGCTGCGCGCGGCTGACGGCCGGCAACCACGCGCTCGCCGACGATCTCGCCCAGGAAACCTTCATGCTCGCGTACCGCAACCTCGAAATCGTTCCGCCAGGAGGCGCAGTTCTCGACCTGGCTCTACCGGATCGCGACCAATGCGTACCTGGCCGACGCGCGCAAGCGCAAGGAAGAGCTGCTGGGCGACCGCGACGCGGACCTCGCGGACGACGAGGACGACGACGATGCGCCGGACGACGACGCCGGCGATCCGACCCGCGCGCGGCGCGTCGCTGCGATGGACATGGAGCGCGCGCATGGCCGTGCTGTCGGACGCCGAGCGCGCCGCGATCGTCCAGTGCTACCATAACGACCTGTCGCACGAGGAGGCCGCGTACGTGCTGGATTGCCCGGTCGGCACCGTCAAGACGCACATCCTGCGGGCGAAGCAGAAGCTCAAGGCGCGCGCTCGCCGCGTGGGCACGCGTGACTAGGACACTGGCCATGAACGAGCAACCTCCCTCCGCCACGAACGCCGACGACGACTGGCTCGACGCCGCGCTGCGCGCCGACGGGCGCGAGCATCGCGCCGAGTATCTGGACGACGCCGGATTCACCGCGCGGGTGATGGCGGCGCTGCCTGCGCCGACGGCGCTGCCGGCGTGGCGCAAGCCGGCGCTCACGCTGCTCGTGGGCGCTCGCGGGCATCGGCATCGCGCTGGCGCTGCCCGGCGCGGTCGTCGACGTCGCGCACGACGTCATGCGCGCGTCGTCGGCGGGTCAGCGCGGTGTCGCTCTGCCGGCATCGGCGCGGCGGTCGTGGCGCTGGCGAGTCGCCACCTGGGCGGCAGCCGCGATCGCGCTGCGCGACGACTAGACGCCGCGTCTGCAGCGCAAGACGCGCGGGCCCTGCCTCCAGGCTCGCGTGCGTCGGCGTTCCGCATGCGTGCGGCCGACTTCCCGCAGGAGGCGTCGCTCGGCGCGGCTATTACTTCAACATGAAGACGACTTCGATCTCGGCGACGTACTTCTCGCCTTCGGCGGCGAACTTCCACTGCCTGAGCGCCGTCGATGACCGCGCTTGTCGAATACGCTGCGGCGGGTCGGACGACACGATCGATGACGTCGGTGACGTTGCCCTTTTCGTCGATCATCGAGGCGCGCGACGACGCGACCCTTCGATGACCCGGCGCGGATCGCCGGCTGCGGATAGACCGAGCTCGTCGCCTGACTTGATGCGTGATGCCGTTGCGGATCGCCGGCTTCGGCGGCGCGCGGCGCGGGCGGCGCGACGACCGGCGGCGCGACCACGTAGGGCTGCGGCGGAGGCGTGGGCAGCGGTGGGCGCGGTGATGACCGGCGCCGTCTGCGGGTCGGGACCGGAATGTCCGGCGGCGGCACGTACGGTTGCTGGCGCCTGGCGCCTTCGGCGGCTCGACGATCTGCTTCGGCGGCGGCGGGGGCGGCGGCGGCGGCAGCCTTGATCTCCTCGATGATCGTCGCGGAAAGCGGCTTCTTGATCACCTCGACCGCCTTGCGGGCGAGGCCCGTCAATCAGCGCGTAGATGACGAGCACATGCACGCAGCGACGACGAACGCGATCCCGATCGCGTGCCTGCGCCGGATCTCTTTGCTGTCGTGCGTAAGTCCATTGCGTTTGACTCTGATTGCGTGTCGTGCGGCCTGTGGCGCCGTGCGCGCTACTCGATGAACTGCTCGCTGCCGACGATGCCGATCTTGGTCAAGCCCAGCCGCTGCGCCGATGCCATCACCACGGCGACGACTTCGTATTTCGCGCGCCTTGTCGGGACGCAGGTGAAGCTCGGGCTGCACCGCCTGCGCCGCGTCAGGCCGTCGAACTTCGCTTCGACGCGTCGCCCGATCGGGCAGCGACCTCGCCGTTCCAGTAGATCGACGCCGTTCGACGTCGATGTCGATCTTCACGACTTCGGGCTTGACGAGCGGCGGCGGCGGATTGCCGGTCGGCAGGTTGAGGTTGACCGAGTGCAGCTGGATCGGGATCGTGATGATCAGCATCACGAGGAGCACCAGCATCACGTCGATGAGCGGCGTGGTGTTGATGTCCATCATCACTTCCGGCTCGCCTCCGGCCCGGAGCCGACGTTCATTGCCATGAATGCGTCCTCATTGCGTTAGTCAGCTCATCCGCCGCGAGCGGGCGGCTCGGTGATGAAGCCGACCTTGTGCGATGCCCGCGCGCTGGCACGCATAGATGATCGCGCCCGACCGAGTCGTACTTCGCGCCGCCGTCGCCGCGGATCTGAGCAACAAGATAACCGAATCGAAGCACAT